>Ga0206680_10000573_pt1 | contig 13317 bp, 9 predicted proteins | sample M115012015metaG_FD_160124 | JGI IMG/M metagenome (GOLD analysis project Ga0206680, IMG submission 160124) | Ammonia-oxidizing marine archaeal communities from Monterey Bay, California, United States - M1 150m 12015 | ecosystem: Environmental > Aquatic > Marine > Intertidal zone | place: USA...
CCGATTCGTTCGTGAAGAGGACTGTTTCGTGGGAAATGTGAAACGAGAAATTCCATCTGGTCTGCCAAGATCTGCCTACCAGACAGATAGATATATTCGGCATGGGTTGGAATAAATGGTACTGCCAGCAGTTCCTGTCCCGATTCTTCAGGTGTCTGATTGCCTTTTCTATGATTGCATCGTCTACAGGCTGTCACAACATTCTGCCACACGTCCGCACCCCCCTGACTGAGAGGCTGCACGTGGTCCCTTGATAGCTGAGTGGGCAAAAACTGTCCTCCGCAATAAAGACAGAGATGTGCATCACGCCGAAACAATGCTTTGTTGTTTAATGGTGGTGTATATGAAGGATGACGCCTTAGATGGGCTCGTGATTGACCCAGCGTACAGATGATTGAGTAAACTTCAAGCGTACTCCGGCGCCCGGTTCTCGCGTTTATCCCGCCGCGTACAACATACAAAGAAGAACCCATCGGATAGAGTATCTGTTCCAGACAGTGGAGCTTCACTGTTTCTTCAAAACCGATCCATTCGATCGGCATGCCTGAAACATCTGTGCGTAATATCCGTAAACCCGATTCAATCATCCCTTACTCCAGAGGTTGCGCACACTACTGTGCGTCAAGTCAGCTCCATAATCAACTATCCTAACATCGGTATCTAGATGACCAGAGACTTCAATTAAAACGCAGTTGCGCGGCGCTGCTCTCGATCAGGTCGACACCCGTTTCTAGGCAATCCTATCGATCTGTCCATGCGTTGTTCATTGCTGTTGGCCGGTTACCCTGCCGTACTGGCTGCCCTTCTGAGAGGTTTTTCGTCAATCGGTACATGGAGAACCGCAGCAACAATTCCCAGAACAATACCGGTCTGCCAAACAGCATCATAAGTACCGGTTAGATCATGAATATATCCACCTAACCACACTCCAATGAAACTCCCTATTTGATGACTAAAAAATACCACCGCAAACAACGTAGCCATGTACCGCACTCCAAATATGCGAGTGACGACACCAGTGGTTAGTGGGATCGTGGACAGCCAAAGCAATCCCATCGCACAGGAAAATAGATAGAGCGTAAATTCTGTTTTAGGCAATAACAGCAAGGCAGCGATAACAATTGCACGCCCAGCATAAATAAAACTCAACCCATTTGAATTACTGTGTCGTTGACCGTAGAGGCCTACTGAAATAGAACCAATGATATTGAACACACCGATCAAAGCCAAACACCAAGCCGCAACACTCCCCGATAATCCTAAATCGACAACATATGCTGGCAAGTGAACCATAATAAATGTCACATGGAATCCACAAACAAAGAAACCAATAGTCAACAGAACATAGCCGCGGTGGCGAAAGGCCTCCATCAGTGCTGCTGTGAGCGTTAGATCAACGGTGTCGGGCTCATCAAATTTTGCATGATTAGGCAACAACAAAGCCAACGGAATGATACACAAGGTACATGCACCCATTATCAACAACGCATTGTTCCAACCGAACTGGCCAATCATGCTCTGAGCAAACGGTGAGAGCGTAATCTGACCCACTGAGCCTGCAGCAGTACCCAAGCCCATCACCAGCGAACGCCTTTCCGGACCTACTGCCCGGACCATTGCCGCAATCGCTAAAGTAAACGATGTAAATGCGATTCCGGCACCTGTGAGAACCCCACCTGTCAGATACAGCATACCGCTGGTATCTGATAGGGTCATTCCCCAGATCCCGATCGCATAGATCACAGCTCCGCCTGCAATCACCCACACTGGACCATGCCGATCGACAATAGCACCGGCAATGGGCAAACCGATTCCCCACATTATGTTCTGCAGAGCCATTGCCAATGCATAGGTTTCACGAGTCCAACCCAGCTCGACCGTCATTGGGTCAAGGTACAAGCCCATTCCGGAACGGACTCCAAACCCAACTACCGACACTAAACAGCCCGCAACCAACACGATTACGGGTGTTTTCCAGGTCTGACTATTTGCAACATTCATCGGGAATTGATTGATCCTCTTGCACTCGACCACCGCCATGGTACATCGCCACATGGCATCAGCACGACTCGGCAAACAATTGGCTTGACCACATTAACCAAAGAACAGATGAGACCTACCCGAATAAATGTAGGTTAATTAGCGTGGGCTTGATGAATCTTGCTAGCGGAGCCCGCTTGAACCTCACTACCACTAGATGACACATCATCAATGGATTGAACGATATTAAACTTCAGCTCACCGTATCGGCTGTCGGCGCTAAACCTCGTGCTCGACGATCCATCAACTGATCCAGCCAGTCTGGATCCATTTCAGGCACAGAAGACAGCAGCAGTTCCGTGTAGGGCTCGTGCGGTGGTGTCAGTATCTGTTGTTTGACGCCCTGCTCGATTATGCGGCCCTGATACATGACCACGATATCATCGGCGATAGCCTTCACGGTTGCCAGGTCGTGAGTGATAAATAGATAAGACAACTGAAGATGATTCTGCAGACCCTGGAGAAGCTCCAGTATACCCTCTGCAACAAGCTGGTCGAGTGCCGAAGTAACCTCATCACAAATGATGAGATCTGGTTCAGCAGCCAGCGCACGAGCAATGCAGATCCTTTGTTTTTCTCCACCCGACAACTGGCTCGGGAACCGATCTATAAAGCTCTTTGGCAATTCAATCTGCTCTAGCAACTCGACGGTACGATCCGTTTTCTGTTGTCCTCTCATTCCGAGATAAAATTCCAACGGTCGACCAATGGTTTCCCGAACCCGCTGACGCGGATTGAGTGAAATATCGGGCATCTGGTAGATCATCTGGATCGATCGCAGTTCGTCCTTACTTCTGTCGGCAAGAGCAGCCGACAGTGATTCACCCTTGAAAGTGACCAAACCTGCCTGTGGTGGAAGTAGTCCGGTAATCACACGTGCCAGCGTACTTTTCCCACTTCCCGACTCGCCGACAACAGCGACGGTCTTTCCCTGCTCGACCCCGATACTGATATCCTCTAGGACATACTCAGTCGCGCTGGGATAGCGGGCGGTCACATTGTCTACTGCAAGAATTCGACTCTCCACTTGTTGCAGAGTTTTATCCTCCCTTAAGCCGCGGACAGACAACAGCCGTTTCGTATAGTCCTCTGCGGGATGGGCAAGGAGATGCCGTGCTTCCCCTTCCTCTACCAGATCTCCATAACGAAGCACCATTATTCTGTCCGCCAGTTGTGCCACCACAGCCAGATCGTGCGTAATGTAAATTGCAGCAACCCCCTTTGCGCGAACTGCTTCCTTAATAGCCGCCAGCACCTCGATCTGGGTTGTCACATCCAACGCTGTCGTTGGTTCATCAAACACAACAATCTCAGGCTCACAACCCATCGCCATGGCCGTCATCGCGCGCTGCAGTTGACCACCCGATACTTGATGAGGGAATCGATCACCAATCGACTCAGGGTCTGGAAGATCCAGTTGCCGATAAAGGCTACGTCCCTTCAATGCGGCCTCCGTTCGATTCATCTTGCCATGTTGCACAGGAGACTCAGAGAACTGCTCAAGCAGGCGATGCGCTGGGTTAAAAGCCGCTGCTGCGCTTTGCGCAACGTAACTGACACGATTGCCACGCAACTTTCGCAGTTGCTTCTCGGGCAGTGTTGTCAGTTCCAGCCCATCCAATTTGATTGACCCGGATACGATCCGGCAACCCGGTTTTGTATATCCCAATGCTGCCAGACCCAAGGTTGATTTTCCGGCGCCCGATTCACCGATCAACCCAACGATCTCACCCTTCTCCAAGGCCAGGCTCAGTCCATTGACGATAGGCCGCCATTCGCCATCGATCTCAGCCTCGATTACAACATCTTTCATTTCCAACAATTTACTCGACATTCACGACTCCATTGTCACCTTTGACCAGCGCGATCCCGTATCGATCTTTAGACACTGGTGAAACACCTTACCCGGACGATGGGAAAAAGCAACCTCGACTCCAGTCCCGATTTCAAGATACTTTCTATACAATTGTTCCTTTGTACATTCTCCGGGCGCATAGACCGCAAGGCCCTCGAACTGGTGTTAAGAATTGAACTGGAAAAGCCTATCTACTGAAGAACTAGAACGAGAATACTCACCGAGCAGTATGGTAGGCGACATTACGCCATTCATATCATCGTACACCACGAAGTCCCAACAGGTGCGAGATAACTATGAGGCACACCTGATTATCGACTTACCCTACGGCGCTAATGTGGAAGAAAAACTAGACCTCTTCCTACCAGCCATGCCAGCCAATCCCAAAAATATACCTTTGCTGATTTTTGCTCACGGCGGCTACTGGCAACAACTCTCAAAAGATGATCACAGTTTTTTAGCGGCCGCCTGGACAGCAGCCGGCTACGCTTTTGCCAGTATCAACTACGGCCTTGCGCCGACCTCAAACATCCCCCAGATGATTTCACGTTGCCGCCAGGCCATCAACTGGCTTGGTGAAAACCATTTTCATTATGGACTCGACAAGAGTGGTTTTCATGTCATGGGGCATTCTGCAGGTGCTCATCTCCTGGCCTGCGCAATCACTCCGGGTATCCAGGATCACGGCAGATCAACACTTCTTACTCGACCTCAACGCGCCATCCTTATTGGTGGCATCTACGACCTCGAGCCGATTTCTCAAACCTATGTCAACGAACCACTTGGATTGTCGATTGAAAGCGCTAGAGCGCTCAGCCCACAGTTTTATGATATCGATCCGTTTGTTGCTCTGGACATCGTCTATGCAGAACATGAAACTAAAGAGTTCATACGTCAATCTAAGGCATATGCCGATAAATGCTCAATAACTACCGCCCATGTAGAACTCACGGAAGTACAGGGTCGGCATCATTTTGACATCATGTACGATATTGCCCATACCGATACAGTGCTCTTTCAACAACTCTCAGTATATGCAGATAAATGAGACAGTCAGATGACAACCACCTCTCTTGAAACATTGTCCAACAGCCGAACTCCCGGCCTGTTAGACGCTCGCAGGCAAGATGAACTTGACCCGCTCTCAAATATTGGAGATCTTTTTGATTTACCACCTGACCTGGTTTATCTCGATGGCAACTCTCTTGGTGCTATGCCCGCAGTGGTGCCAGAAAAGATTCAAGAAGCCGTTACCGAGGGCTGGCGTACCGGGTTGATACGAAGTTGGAATGATCGGGATTGGCATATACTGCCTTTGACTCTCGGCGATCGACTGGCGCCCCTGATGGGTGCTAATGCTGGTGAAGTACTGGTGGTTGATTCAACGTCTATTAATCTGTTTAAGACCCTGTCGGCTGCTCTGGAACTGCGTCCCGATCGAACTGAGATTGTATCGGAACGCTATAACTTTCCATCGGATCTTCACATCATCCAAGGCGCTATCACGCATTTTTATCCACAACATAGACTCGTTGAGGGGAAAGAAAGTGATGATTCGATAGTCGAATTGATCGGCCCATCCACTGCAGTGGTAACTCTTACCCAGGTCAGTTACCGCACCGGATTGATTCGCGACATGGAAAGAATAACTAAAGAGGCTCATCGGGCGGGTGCGCTGGTTATCTGGGATCTGGCTCACACACTTGGCGCGGTACCCGTGGACCTGAATGCGGCTAATGTCGATTTTGCCGTTGGCTGCACCTACAAATACCTCAATGCCGGACCTGGTGGACCGGCGTATCTTTTCGTCGCCGACCGACACATCGCAGATGCCTTTAATCCATTAACGGGCTGGCAAGCCCATGCCGACCCTTTTTCTTTCGACACACACTTCAAGCCGGCAAGTAACATAGACAAATTCCGCTGTGGAACACCCGGGGTTCTTTCCTATATCGCTCTAGAATCGAGCCTAGATATATTCGAAATGGTCGATATGAAGGCTATTCGGACAAAATCGAAACGCTTAACAACTCTGTTTGTCGACCTTGTCGAATCGCTGTGTGAGAATTATCCCTTGCAGCTGGCTAGCCCACGTGACAGCAGTCAAAGAGGCAGTCAAGTCTCGTTTAGCCACGCCGAAGGCTGGCCGATCATGCAGGCGCTCATCGCCCATGGAGTAATTGGTGATTTCAGGGCACCGAATCTACTGCGATTCGGGTTCGCACCACTGTACACGCGGTACGAAGATGTCTGGCTTGCAGCATCGATGCTTGCCCATATTCTTCAAACCGAATGCTGGAAAGATCCAGTCTACGCTGCTCCAAAACTTGTGACCTAAACGGTCAGTTACGAACTAGTTACTTGGGAACACCTCATGGTTCGAATATACCCATACCGACCCTGTCAAAATTGAATAAGTAGATGCTTGATTCTTATAACATAGACGTCGCCAACGGTTTCTTACCCGCCCACGAACCACTTGAGGCACTCCCAGACCAATTTGAAATCTGGGATTCGATGGCTCGGGAATTCTCTGGACTACTGAACGCAGGTGTTTTCAGGAGCCAGGCCGAAGCCATGCCGATAATTGACGACGTCTCGTCCTTACAGACCTCGATGGAACTGGAACGAGCCATGCTACTGTTATCCATATTTGGCCATGGATTCGTCTGGCAGAACTACGAGTCCTCAGGCTATATTCCAGAAAGTATTGCAATACCTTGGACTCTGGTTGCTGAACGACTGGGCCGACCGCCAACCCTAGCCCATGCCTCGCTGGTCTTGAATAACTGGAAAAAGTTGGACCCCAATGACTCGATCAAACTAGGCAATCTAAGGACACTTATCCAGTTTCATGGCGGCCTTGATGAATCCTGGTTCTACTTAGTCACGACCGAGATCGAGGCGATAGGTGCAGGCGTACTCAAACAATTCGACCGTATACAGCAAGCAGCGCATTCCGACGACTTCCAACAGATCGAAGATTCACTTGAGGAAGTTCGAGAATCCCTGGTCGCACTGAATACGACGCTGAACCGTATGTACGAAAACTGTGATCCCTATATATTTTACAACCGGATACGGCCATTCCTGGCTTCATTTGAGAATATCGAGTACAAGGGATGCAAGCAGAATCCAAGAAACTATTTTGGTGGCAGTGCAGCACAAAGTTCTTTACTTCAGGCTATAGATGCAATGCTCAGCATCGTGCACCAGGAAGAACAATCAAGATCCTATCTCGTTACGATGCGTAATTATATGCCTGCGGGTCATGCTGCCTATATTAATGCGCTGGAGAATGACAGACCCTTAGTCCAGGCCATTGAGCGACATAATGGCTGTCGGCACATCCACACAGCGTGTGTGAATGCACTGATCGAGTTCCGTCAGTCTCACCTCAAAATAGTGGCACAATATGTGTCATCGCAGATGTCGCAAACAGGCCCTGGCCACACCGGCACCGGTGGAACCGATCCGATGGTGTTTCTGAAACAAGTAGCAAAAGATACGACATCTTCTGTTTGAATCACCTTCAATTCGGGCATGAAATAGTAGCCATGGACAGATCAATCCCACTGCAACGATTCGACGATATGCCGGTCATGGCACCACACATCCTGCAGGAGCACGATAACCAGCCAGATCCCGATATTGTTCGTCTTAATCTGAATGAAAACCCACTCCCGCCTTCTCCAAACGCCATCGCAGCAATGCACGATGCCGTCAACATAACGAACCGCTATCCGGATCATTCCTGTTCTGCCCTGGCTCAAATTATCTCGGCTCGTATCGGCATAAGCACGGACCGGCTGGTATTTGGTAATGGCAGTGGAGAAATGCTATTTGCGGCTGCAGCTATCGCTGTCGATAGAAATGAGCAGGCTGTTTTACCGGGGCCCACCTTCGCCCCGGTTGGCAAAAACGTTCGGCTTGCAGGCGGTAAGGTCGTCACAGTGCCTGTACTGGAAAACGGATCCAACAACGTTGACGCTATGTTGGACGCAGTCAATGAGCACACCGCGCTGTTTTATCTGTGCACCCCCAACAGCCCAACAGGTGGCATGCTCGAAGCCGAACAAATCAAGTTAGCCGTTGACAAAGTACCCGGCGACTGTCTGTTGATGGTGGACGAGGCTTATCATGAATTCGCTGCTTGGGAAGGCGGCCCGGATGTGCTGTCCTTGTTAGCTACTCGCAGTGGCCCATGGGCAGTGATCCGAACCTTCTCCAAGGCATATGGACTGTCTGGCGCTCGAATCGGCTATGCAATCACCAGCAATCGCAACCTGGCAGTTGGATTCTCAAAGGTGCGAATTGGCTTCAATGTCAACCGGATCGCTCTGGCCGGTGCGTGCGCGGCGATGCGGGATCAGAACTATCTTGAGATGGTCCTGGATACGGTCAGTTGCGAGAGACAGCGGCTTTCGCTAGCACTCCAGAACTGCGGACTTCGCGTCTATCCATCGGCTGCAAATTTCCTGCTCGCCCGTACCAATAGCCCCTCCGATGGCATTGCTGCTAAGTTGGCGGAACATCGCATTCTTGTGCAGGCGCTGCCATGGCCAGATGAAAACGGATCACTGAGGATCACAATCGGCACCACCTCCGAAAACGACACCTTTTTGAACGCTCTTACTGAGACCCTTTGAGCAAAGACGCCACGCCGAGCAACCAGTCAGCTCAGTAGCCAGCCACCATCCACATCGACTGTGGTGCCAGTCACGAAGTCGTTCTGGATCACAAAAATGATAGCGCTCGCAACCTCAGCCGCTGTGCCCGGCCGGGGAATCACGTGACCGGCTGTTGCAGTATCCAGCTTATTCGAGCGCTCCGAGCTTTCTGGACCAAACATCGGCGTATCAATAATACCGGGAGAAACCGTATTGATTCGCTGCGGTGCAATTTCCGGTGCAACAGCTCGGCAAAATGCTTCTACAGCGCCGCCGACTGAACCTAACGCTATGCCCCCTGGTTTGGTTTTTCGCGCAGGGGCTCCACTGACCAGAACAATTGCACCCTGGCTGTCTAAGTGCTCTGCACCCAGGCGTACGGCGTTCGTATAACCCCAAAGTTTCGCAAAAGACGCCTGGTAGGCATCGAGGTCCATCTCGAGGAAGGGGCCCGCGGCCCTAGAGCCCCCGGTTGCGGCGCAAACCAAAATATCAAACTTTGACCATTCCTCAAAAAGCGCCGTGAGACCGGCTCTATCGAGAACACTGCAGGATCGAAGTTCAACGCCCTGTGCAACACTGTCCTTGGCCTTCTCAGGCTCTCGACTGACAGCAACCACCTTTGTACCAAGTTCTGTCAATCGATTGGTCGTTGCCAGACCAATCCCAGAGGTTCCACCCAACACAATTGCCGTTTTCCCTGTCACGTCCATTTTTACCCCCCATTGTTATTTACCAGACAATCAGAACAATCCTTCCGCCGTGTCGATGATTGGTTCAAAATATCATTGACCCGCTCACAGGATCAACCTACCGTATTGTCGAAATCCCAGCAACACACCGTGCGTATTACGAGCTCCGACAAGCCGAAAGAATCGATTTTGCATCGAGCTGGTAAGCCTGGTAAAGCTCGGTGAGCGTACCCGATTCTCCATATCGATCGACCCCCAGCCCGTACACACGGTGCCCTGCCACAGCCCCTAACCAGGTCAGTACCGATGGATGTCCGTCCGTAACCGTCACGATGCGGACATTCGAGTCAATCGCACCAAGAAGTTTTTCGACCTGTGCAGAACACTTCTCTAATCCGCGGTACCGTATCCGCTGTGCTTCCATCCAGCCGCGATGAAGACGATCGGCCGAAGTAATGGCAAGCACCGCAGTCGAACCAGGAGAGTCATGGTTGAGTTCGTCACAACTCTCGATCACCTGGGGCGCAACTGCGCCGATATATGCTATCACAACAGAACAGGAAGATTGCGGCGGTACCAACCAATATCCGCCATCTATAATCTCAGCCGTTAGCGTATCGTCATTCTCTCGATCGAGCTGCTCTATGCGACGTGTCGTAAGGCGCAAGTAGACAGATCCACCGCGTCGATCACCGAGCAAATCAGCGCCTACAGCAATATCTTGGCCCTCCGTCTCCTCATGTTGTAAATACGAAAACGCAAAACTCATGATCGCTGAAAGTTCATCGGTAAACGCTGGCTCGAATGATGCCAAGCCCGGCTTGCTCATTCCGATCAGGGGCGTCCCAATAGACTGATGAGCACCGCCTTCTGGCGCCAATGAGATACCTGAAGGTGTAGCGACCAGCAAAAAACGTGCATCCTGGTAACAAGCATAATTCAATGCATCCAGACCCCTTTCGACAAACGGATCGTAGATTGTGCCCACGGGTAACAGGCGTTCTCCGAAAATCGAATGAGAAAGGCCCGCCGCTGCCAAGAGCAGAAAAAGGTTGTTTTCAGCAATACCCAGTTCAATATGCTGTCCAGTTGGCGATGCTCGCCATCTATGCATCGTTTGTAGCTCCTCAACGGTAAACATGTCTGTCTGGCCATTGACATGGAACAGTCCACGCTGGTTAACCCAGCCACTTAGATTTGTTGACACCGTCACGTCGGGCGATACAGTAATGATCCTTTGAGCGAGTTCAGTATCCTGCCTAGCTAAACTTGCCAGTACTCGACCAAATGCTTCCTGGGTTGACATTTGATGCCCGTCCGGTTTTGGAAAAGGATAAGGCACCGCGACCACAGGTGAATTTTTTCGCCTCTGGCTCGCTGTACAAAAAGGTGCGCTGTGTAAGAACGAACGCAATTCCGACTCTGGCACACCTGTGCCCGCTGACGGCAACCACTCCTCTCCATCACTGATATTATGTTCAGACTTCAGTTGTTGGATCTGCTCAGACGTCAACATTCCGGCGTGATTGTCTTTGTGGCCAGCCAGCGGCAGGCCAAACCCTTTAATGGTGTAGGCGAAAAAACAGGTGGGTTTGTCATCGCCTATGCTTTCAAATGCCTCCAGCATGCTTTCGATACAGTGCCCACCAAGGTTAGTCATCAAGACATTCAGTGCACGGTCGTCATACCGTGCCAATAATTCCGACACGCTGGAACGGGATCCAATATCCGCCTGGAGCGCTTCACGCCAAGCTTCACCGCCTTTGTACACCAAGGCGGAGTATTTTGAATTAGGGCAGGAGTCTATCCATTGCCGTAAAGCATCCCCACCGGGTTGCTCAAATGCTTTGTGTAGGAGTTTTCCATACTTGATCGTTACCACCTCCCATCCCATACTCACAAACAACCGGTGGAAACGTGTTAACAAGCGATCTGAAATGACCGCATCCAGACTCTGACGGTTATAGTCGACGATCCACCACAGATCCCGCACACTGTGCTTCCAACCTTCAAGCAACGCTTCATAGATGTTGCCCTCATCAAGTTCAGCATCGCCCAACACACAAACCATTCTGCTCCTGGATCTTCGCCATGAATGCGCCTCAAGGTAGTCCTGAATGAGCGCAGCGAAACTTGTCATCGCCACACCCAGTCCAACCGAGCCCGTAGAAAAGTCCACGTCATCGATATCTTTTGTGCGTGATGGGTAGGACTGGGCGCCCCCAAGCGCTCTGAACTTGGCAAGATGACCTTTATCCTGTTTTCCAAACAGATACTGAATGGCATGAAAAACAGGACTACCGTGGGGCTTAACTGCGACGCGATCTTCTGGCTTCAAGACTGCAAAGTAAAGAGCAGTCATGATCGTCACCATGGATGCACAGGACGCCTGATGGCCGCCTACCTTTAGTTCGCCATCGCTCTCCCGAATATGATTCGCATGGTGAATCATCCAGGTGGACAACCACAGCACCTTTTTCTCGAGGATCTTGAGAAAATACAGTTGGTTCGGCGTGTTGCCAGTTGGAGGTGGTTCGTCGTCCGGGTCGAAAGAGATCACTTGCATGTGGATCAATCAGGATGCTGGGGTATCGGGTCAATATATTGCTTTTAATTAGAATTTATCTACTTATTTTCCTGCTATATTTGGACTTTAAGCATTTTTATATCAAATTTATTCGAACAGAGAAATAATATGCCTTATAGCTTCGACAGCACGGATCGCCGGATTCTTCAGGTCATTCAGGAGAATGCACGAATTTCGAATACCGAACTGGCGGATCGTATTGGGCTTTCCCCGTCACCCTGCTGGCGACGGGTGCGTACGCTCGAGGATAATGGCGTCATTGAACGGTACGTGACCCTGGTCAATGCGAAAGCTGTTGGTCTGCCGATCACTGTATTTGCGACTGTCGCTCTCGAAAAACAGGTCGAGCCCGCATTAGAGTCATTCGAGAAGGCGGTGATGGAACGACCTGAAGTTATGGAGTGCAATCTCATGACCGGCGAGTTCGACTATCTGCTTCGAGTAGTAGTACCCGACCTTGTTGCTTACGAACGCTTCCTGATGGATCATTTAACACGTATTAAAGGAATCGCCAGTATCAAGTCGAGTTTTTCACTCAAACAGGTCAGCTATAAGACAGCGCTGCCACTACCCAGTTGATCCGAATCAATCTGAACACTCCCCCCGAACATAAGGCGATTCAACTGTGAAACTACGAGAGCCTGTAATTGTCGGTGTTGCACAGGTTTCACAACGAGAAGATGACCCTTTAGCAGCCCGATCACCGCTGGATCTCATGGTCGATGCTGTATCCCAGGCAGCGCTAGATAGCGGCAATCCTGAGATTCTAAAATCCACAAACTCTATCCGGGTGGTCCGGGGTATGTGGGGCTACGAGAACCCAGCGCAGTCCATAGCCGAGAAACTCCACTTAACACAGATCGAAACCGGACTTACATCACTCGGCGGCAACTATGTGCAGACACTGGCAAATCAAAGCTTTCTGGATATCCAATCGGGACACTCGGATATCATTGTCCTCACCGGAGCTGAATGTGGGCGGACGCAATCACGTGCACGATCGGCCGGCTTGACCCTCGACTGGAACCCTGTTTCTGCTACCCCCGGACAAGACCCAATCGGTAGAGCTCAGGGGATCACGCAACCCGATGTATTTATTGGCAGCCACCGCAATACCCGTCACCAGGCTGAACTTCAACGCGGGATTCGACACCCCATCCAGTACTATCCTCTGTTTGAAATTGCTTTACGGTCTGCTTTAGGCGAAACGGTCTCGAACCACTTCGAAAGAATCGCCAGACTTTGGTCCGGTTTCAGCACCGTAGCAAAAAACAACCCAGACGCCTGGATTCAACGTGAGTATTCAGCACAAGAGATCGCCACTGTTACTCAATTTAATCGGCCGGTATCACTGCCCTACCCCAAGTTGATGAATTCAAACAACAGCGTTGATCAGGGTGCCGCCCTCATCGTGACATCGTCAACGAAAGCTAAACAACTCGGTATTCCTCGCGACCGATGGATCTACCCGCA
>Ga0206680_10000577_pt1 | contig 13273 bp, 12 predicted proteins | sample M115012015metaG_FD_160124 | JGI IMG/M metagenome (GOLD analysis project Ga0206680, IMG submission 160124) | Ammonia-oxidizing marine archaeal communities from Monterey Bay, California, United States - M1 150m 12015 | ecosystem: Environmental > Aquatic > Marine > Intertidal zone | place: USA...
TGAGCGGCCCGTATCGGGTTTGGGCTAACGGAACCGCTTCATGGCTCTGATGCGACTTGGATGGAAACGACCGCTGTTCGCGACGGCGACGAGTGGGTCATAAACGGCGAGAAATACTGGAATACCGGACTCCATCACGCGACGCACGATTATATCTTTGCCCGGACCTCGGGAAATCCTGGAGAGGGCCATGGGATTACCTGTTTCATCGTCCCGGTAGAGTCGCCTGGGTTCAAAGTCGAAGAGTTCATGTGGACCTTCAACATGCCAACAGACCATGCACATGTTCGCCTGACCGATGTGCGAGTTCACAACGACGACATCCTCGGAGACGAAGCCAGAGGTCTGCAAACTGCCCAGCTTTTTGTTCACGAGAACCGAATCCGACAAGCCGCATCTTCAGTCGGCGCGGGGCTCCATTGCATTGACGTAGCCGTGGAGTACGTGAACGGTAGAACAACCTTCGGAAAGCCATTATCTCAGAACCAAGCAATCCAATTTCCCCTAGCCGAGTTGTATACCGAAGCTGAAATGATCAGGGCCCTGATATGGAAAACAGCTTGGGAAATGGACCAAGGCACAGACCACATGGAGATAACTGATCGTGTGGCCATGTGTAACTACAGGGGAAACAGATTCTGCTGCGACGCCGCTGATCGGGCCATGCAGAGTTGTGGAGGAGTCGGATATGGCCGAAGCATGCCTTTTGAACACATCTACAGACACCACCGGCGTTATCGCATAACCGAAGGCGCGGAGGAAATACAGATACGGAAAGTAGCCGGAAAATTGTTTGGCTACGCAGGACGCGCAAAAGGCTGAGTCTCACAAGAAATAGTCGTTGAAATTCCCGAAGCTACGACTTTGATTGTTCCGGGGCGCCCGCGTCTACGACATTTAGGGAGCCCTCAAGGCAATGCGCTCTTGAGAAGTTACGTGAACCGCAGTTTTGGAGTTTTGACGGGTACAAAACTCTCAAAGCCTTGTTTAGCTAGTTCGAGCGGTGGCGTTACCCGTTAAGACAAAGCTCTCATCTTGGTTGGTGGTCGAAATGGTCAAGTCAACGAGAGTTTCACCGTTTTCTTCTCGAATCCCCGCTATTTCTGCTCTGGCTGTCAACGTGTCGCCCGGCCACACCTGATTCACGAAACGCACCCCGTAGTAGGTCAATCGGCCGTCTCCCACGTAGTTAGTGATCATCCGTCCTGTCATGCCCATTGTGAGCATGCCGTGGGCAAAAACCGTTGGGTATCCGGCTACCTCGGTTACGAATTTCTCATCGCTGTGAACGGGGTTGTAATCGCCGGAGGCTCCTGCGTATTGAACAATCTGAGTACGGGTGAGGTCCTCAACGATCAGTTCCGAGTAGGAATCGCCGACTTTGATTTCGCTAGCATTTAGTGACATTTGTCTCTCCCCTACTGTTCGATCACTTTTTCGGTCACCACACCCACGCCTCGAGCGGTGACTACTAACTCGCCGCTCTGATCTCTGTACTCGGTGATGCTTTCACTGAATTTCAGGACGCCCGCCCGCTTGGATTCTTTCTCCCAGCTCTCGCCTGGTTTGGTTTCTGCTGTGAGAACATCACCGGGCTTTAGGTGCCTGTGGTAGGTGAAGTGTTGCTCGGCATGAAGACCCCCGGCTGCGGAGCCGGATTCCTTTTCCTCACCTTCGGAGCTTGATGCCTCTTCTTTGTCGCCTCCCATGATTCCAGAAGCTGTGCCACCGCTACCGAACCATTTCTGTCCCGCTTTGGGGCGAAGGAAATAATCAGGGTCAAATTGGGCACTCGCTTGAGCGAATGTTGGTGGGGCAATTATTGACCCCACCTCAGTTCCAGCTGCATGCGACTCGTCATGATAAATCGGGTTCGTGTCTCCGATCGCCCTCGCGAACATCAAAATGTGCGAAGCCTCGACCGGGAAATGGTCCACTGCCATGGGTCCTCCTACTCGGATGAAGGTTGCTGAATCATGACACTGATCGGCCCTGTTTGTCGCCTCGAGTTATCGCAGGGCAGATAAAAGTATTTCTCGTATGCGATCAGGAACTTCAATCATCATCATGTGGCCAACACCGTCGAGGTGCTTGAGGTCCACGTCAGATAATCCAGCAACCAGATGCGCAGTAGCCCGCGGTGGAGTCATTTTGTCTTCGCTACCAACGACAACTGTTGTTGTGCACTTAATCATCGCAGCGACATCGCCAGCTTCATAGGCGTTACAGGCTGTGAGGTCATTGAATATTACGTCGTCCTTGGCTCTTTCCAGCAACGCTTGGCACCCGCTGCGCATCCAGAGACCTGGGGTCGGATGTCCCGCTATGTGCGCCCTAGCTCCATGGGCCCAACTTGTCATCAATTGTGGGGCCAAGATTTCATTTCGCTCTGCGGCACCAAGTAGGTCCGGGTGCACCGGCATCGCAGGAGCGGTTCCTAGCAGGATCAGTCGTTCTACAGACTCGGGATGGCGACCAGCGACTTCCAGGGAAACCAAACTTCCCATCGAATGGCCGATGAGACGCGCCGGACCCATTCCGACTTCTGCGATGAATTCAGATACCCAATCTGCCATTTCCTTTACAGAAGAAAGCAGCATGCCGTCCGATTTGCCGTGACCTGGAAAGTCCACCGCCATGGCAGCGAAACCATGGTGAGCCAGATACCGAGTCTGTTGACTCCATACTGTTCGATCCATACCCGCGCCGTGTAACAACACGACTAAGGGAAGTTCGCGATCAAGCGCAACTCCGCCCGTCGCATAATTAACGACTTCGCCTCTACATTCAAAATTCATAGCACCTATCCCTTCTGGGAAGCCCTAAGGGCCCGGCTCAAGTCCGCAATGATGTCTTCAGGGTCCTCAAGGCCTACCGACAACCGAATCAGATCCTCACTGACTCCTGCCGCTATCAGGTCGTCTGCACTGAGTTGCTGATGTGTCGTTGAGGCTGGATGAAGAACGAGAGTCTTAGCATCCCCGACATTGGCTACATGCGACGCGAGTTGGACGTTTTCGATAAACCGACGACCGGCCTCTCGTCCCCCCACCACACCAAAGGACAGAATGGCTCCGGCGCCTTTGGGAAGCAGTCGTTGCGCCAGATCATGGTCTGGGTGAGTCGTCACAGAGGGGTGACTAACCCAAGCAACAGCGTCATTTGTTTCGAGAAAGTCAATCACTGAAATTGCGTTCTCGACGTGGCGTTTCATCCGCAGCGACAGCGTCTCGATCCCTTGTAGGAGATGGAATGCATTGGTCGGACTCATTGCGGCACCGAAGTCGCGAAGCCCTTCAGCTCTGGCGCGCATAGAAAGGGCTTGGTGACCATATTCTTCCGCAAACGTGATGCCGTGATAGCCGTCATATGGTTGGGAAAGCGTGGGGAACTTTTCATTAGCCGCCCAGTCGAATCTTCCGCCATCGACAATCACCCCGCCTAGCGCAATGCCATGACCGCCCAGGAACTTGGTAACCGAATGCATAACGATGTCCGCGCCCAGGTCAATCGGTTTCATTAGGTAGGGCGTCGTGAATGTCGCGTCAACCATCAAGGGAAGACCATGTTCATGAGCAATTTCGGCAACCAAGGGAACGTCAAGAACTTCAATCCCCGGATTACCTAGAGTTTCGGCAAATAAAACCCGGGTATCACCAGTGATAGCGGCCCGCCAAGCTTCAGGATCTCGCGGGTCAACAAAGGTCGTTGTAATGCCAAACCTGGGCATCGTTAGGTTCAACATATTGTGCGTCCCGCCATAAATGTTGCGGCTCGCGACGACGTGGTTACCTGCACTCATAATCGTCGCGGCCGCTAAGTGAAACGCCGCCATGCCACTAGCGGTGCAGACCGCGCCGACCCCACCCTCTAAGGCAGCTATTCGCTCTTCGAGCACCGCCACAGTCGGGTTTGAGATCCGACTGTAGATATGCCCGGGTTGTTCAAGATTAAACAACCCAGCGGCTTGTTCGGTATCGGCAAAGCTGTAGGAAGTGGTCTGGTAGATGGGTACAGCACGAGAGCCAGTAACCGGATCCGGTTCTTGCCCAGCATGAAGCGAAAGCGTGTCGAATTTCAGGTAGTTGGGGTCAACCATATTGGCTTCTTTGCTAGTGGTAACACGATGCTACGCCGGAGCAATCCAGATGCCCAATAGAACGCTGTCGGTGCCTTTTAAAGAGACGGTTTCAGTTGCGCACAAGTTTTCCAGATAACAGTGGTTCATTGACTCATCTCGTCCCGAGTAGCTTCATCGCGGTGTCTTCTGTTGATAGTCGCGATCGTGTTGCCATTGTCACGGGTTCTTCGTCCGGTATTGGCCACGCTGTGTGCGGTCGTTTGTCAAGAAAAAGCATTGCAGTCATCAGTGTCGATCAAAACAAAGCGCCCGAGGGCGTCGATGTCGTTGCACATTTCGGTTGCGATCTCAGTGACGCTGACGCCGTTGAAAACCTGATGCAAGATTTGGACGCTCAGTTTGATCCCGCCACTTTCGTTTCCTTGATCAACGTAGCCGGGGTGCCCGGTACTCGACCTGCCTCGACAGTTTTGGAGGTAAATCTTCTTGCGGTGCGTTCCCTCTGCCGGGCTTTCGCGTCTCGCTTTTCCCCCGGCGCGAGCATCGTAAACATTGGTTCCATCTCCGGTAATGCCTGGCAGCAGCGTTTAGACGTTCACCAATTTCTTCTACGTCTGGACGACGACCAAGCTCGAGAGTGGTGGCGTGATCGAAGTAAATCTGTTGGCGTTGACCCGTACACGTTTTCCAAAGAAGCAGTCATCGTGTGGAGCATGCTTCAAGCTGGGGAACTTTTAGGAACCGGCATTCGGTGCAATGTGGTGAGCCCTGGACCCGTCGATACACCACTGTTACCGACGTTTCGTGAGCAAATAGGCGACGACCGAATCGACTGGGTTCTCGCTCACTCGGGGCGCGCTGCGACTCCTGACGAGATCGCCGAAGTAATCGAGTGGCTCGCTGTTGGTGAATCTCGTTGGGTCAACGGCCACCATCTCGTTGTTGATGGCGGGTATACCGCAGGTTTGCTTTCGGGTTGGGTGGATGTAGCCAATGCCCCGGCTCCAAAAGCGACGCACGTGGACTAAGAGTCGCACAAACCGGAAGTTCTTAGTCGAATTCCGAACGTAGCTCGGCCTCATGTTCGTTGAAACGAGGAGCGCGCTCTGGGTGCGGACCCGCACCTTTGATCAGTTGTCCGACTTGGTTCAGCGGACCCCATCCTGGTGATTCAAGGTGCCTGCAAACTAAACCGTTCGCTAAAGCGACCTCACTGCCAACGAAGCCCTTTGTTTCGACTGGTACCTGACCGAGCGGATCAGACCAAACCCAGGTGCCATCCTGCTCAATAAAACAATGATTTTGGTCGGGACCTTTGTGATCAAAGCCGCCTTGTCTCACCTCTGGTCGGGCCTCATAATCGACAAACTCAGCGACTTGAGCAGCAGCGGTGGTTTGTGCCAATGAGGTGTGAACAGTCTGCGTTTGTCCGGTGCGCAACCGGTGATACATCGCCGTCACGACGCCAAAGGCGGCGATGATAGGCGTCGCCGCGTCGTGAACCGGAACAGTCAGAAACACCGGTTCATCATCTCCGCCCTGTGCCGCCATCATCCCGCCAAGCGCCTGTAACAGGGGGTCGAATGCCGGCTGGTTAGCTCGCGATTGATCAGCGCCATACCCTGGGCTCTTCACCAATACCACGTCCGGCCGAATTTGGCGTAGTTCAGCGCTGGAACAACCCAATCGTTCGGCGACACCAGGGCGGAAGTTCTCTACAACAACGTCGGAGTCGGAGACCATGCGATAAAGAAAGTCACGGTCAGTTTGGATTTTCAGATCAAGTGTTACGCCCCGTTTGCCTTGATTCCAACCATTAAACATCGGACTGAAGGTGCGAAATGGGTCACCGTCAGCGGGTTCAACCTTAATGACGTCAGCACCCAACATCGCCAAGTGGCGAGAGATAACGGGACCGGCAATGAACGAAGCCAAGTCGATTGCTCGGGTCCCAGCAAGTGGCGGTCCTCCTTGACCCGACCCGCTAGCGGGCACATGAGTTTCGAGGAGTACCTCGCGAGTGTGTTCCCCAACTTTCGGCGCTGCGTGCATCGCTTCAGCTGGGCAGGCATCCAAAATCAAAGGCTGGGTGGGCATTGACACGGCACCCAGTTCGGGATGCTGAATAGTCGCCATAATTTTGTTAGACCGTGCTAGGTCAGACGCCAAAAACTCTTCCCTAGTTTGAATTGGTTGACACGGGACGTCGTGGGCACGAAGAAGTTCAATCCAATCCTTTCGGCTTCGTTTCGAGAAGATGTTCTCAAAAATCGGCGTGATTTTAGCCAATGGGTCCGGCTCGATGAGACCCCAGGGCGGATCGCTGAGTACTGGATCTTCTAATAGATCGACGCGATCCACCGCGTGTAACAGGGACTCGTAAAAACGTCGAGTGCCGCATGCAACAAAGAACCAGCGATCATCCGCCGCGCGAAAAGGACGGTACGCAGGCGCTCTGCCGGCTGGGCCGAGGGGACTAGCGCCATCTCTTTCTTGAGTTGTGTCCGGCGACCAAAAATCACCTACCTGCATCACTCCTGCACCTGCGACGTCGGAAACTTCATACGTTGGTGCGGAACCGTGAGCTTCACGCGCATATAAGCCTGCAGCTATAGCTAACGCTCCGAGCATTCCAGCTCCATAGGAAGCCAACGGGAGAACAACGTCGACGGGACCTTCAGACCAACTCACTTGATTCCAGGCGATTCCCGTCATAGCGGCGACCTGCGCATCTGAACCTCGTCTGTTGGCCATCGGGCCCTGTGATCCCCAAGTGGGAAAGGAAACAATTACAGACCCTGGGGCCAGGCGACGAATTCGGTCCGCTTCGAGTTGATTCGAGACGACCGCGACATCGGCGGTAGCGATCAGGTCCTCGTCATCAGCCACTACGACAGAGCGTTTATTCCGATTGATGGCTTGGAACCCGGGGTCGTGTCGGTAGTAGTCACCTTGCGGGTGTTCGATTTTTATTACATCGGAACCTTGATCGGCAAAGAATCTGGTGGCGTAGGGACCGGCTATTCCCTCCACCAGTTCCAGCACGCGAATCCCTGTGTAGGCGCCAACTCCGGTCACCAGCTCCCCCATTGCCGTCAAGGTTCTCGAGTCATCACGATAGTCAACCCTTCGTCTAAGAACCTCCAGCTTGGGCACGTCGGATGCGAGAGTTCTAAGCTTGAGCGCATGACAGATACCGCCAATCCCATCAACACGATTGAGCAGATGCTCCCGGCAGTTCCCACCTTTGATTCAGTTGATCAGGAGCGCCAACACCGAAAAGAGCGCCTAGCTTCAGTCTTTCGAGTTTTCTCGAAGTTTGGATTCGAAGAAGGATTGGCAGGCCACGTAACTGCACGGGACCCGGAACTACTAGATCACTTTTGGGTCAACCCTTTTGGCGTCCCTTTCGGACACATCACAGCATCGGACTTGCTGCTGGTTGATCACGACGGAAACATCGTCGAAGGGAAATACCCCTTGAACCAAGCTGCATTTGCCATTCACAGCCGGGTACATAAGGCCCGACCTGATGTCATCGCGGCAGCCCATACTCACTCTCTTTACGGCAAGACCTGGTCAAGTCTTGGACGGTTGCTGGATCCTCTAACCCAGGATTCTTGTGCCTTTTTTGAAAATCACTCCCTTTTTAATGACTTCACGGGAGTGGTTCTTGACACAGACGAAGGTGACCGCATTGGTGATGCCTTGGGTGACAACAAAGCGGTAATCCTGCAGAACCATGGCCTCTTAACAGTCGGACATAGTGTTGATGAAGCTGCTTGGTGGTTTATCACCATGGAAAGAACCTGTCAGAGCCAACTATTGGCCGAAGCAGCGGGAACGCCCATCCATATTCGTGAGGACATAGCTCGCCATACGGCCGAGCAGGTGGGCGGTCATGTCGCGGGTTGGTACAGCTATCAACCGATTTACGACAAAATCCTGGCGGAAAATTCCGACTTTTTAGATTAAGGCGGGCGGCCACCTTGAGGCCGCCTCTCCAAACGTCTCGTGCATCAATTCAAACGAGCAGTTCTGCTGCCCTTTTGCGAAGCTCGGTCTTGAGCACCTTGTTCGACGGATTGAGTGGCAGTTCGTCTACGGTCCAGCAATGTCGAGGCACTTTGTAATTCGCCATTTGTTCGCGGCACCATGTAATTACCCCTGCTGGATCAGGCGGACCTAGGGGGCTGGGAACAATAAAGGCCGCGCCGACTTCGCCTAGCCGTTCGTCGGGTATACCGATGACAGCAACCTGCCCGATTTGGGGGTGTTCAAGCATGATTCGTTCGATCTCAGCCGGGTATGCATTAAATCCGCCGTTGATGAACATGTCTTTTTTTCGGTCGGTGATATCGATATAACCGTCTTCGTTCATTACGCAGATATCACCGGTCCTCATCCATCCGTCGTCGTCAATAGTTTCGGCGGTCTGCTCCGGGTCATCTAGATAACCACGCATAACTCCGTATCCCCTGACTAGTAGCTCACCCGGCTTCCCTAAAAGCACCTCGTTTCCTGCTTCATCTACCAGTTTCATCTCCATACCAGGCAGCGCTTTGCCGCTCGTGCTCGCGACAACGTCGGGTGGGTCGTCTGCATCGCAGGCGGTAACTAAACCGTGAGTCTCAGTCATTCCATAGGCGGTAATCACCGTCTCGAAGCCAAGCCGTTGCCTCATATCGACGACAGTTTCTACTGGGATGCTTGCGGCTCCAGTCATGGCTGCGCGGAGGCTGGAAGTGTCGTACTTGTCCATCTCGGGATAGTTAAGTAAACCTTGGAATAAGGCTGGAGGGCCGGGAAACACCGTTACACGTTCATCTTGAATGCGTTGCAATACACGGGGAACGTCGAATATTGGGTGTGGAAGGATCGTCGCTCCATGCATGAAACATGGAACGATCGCTCCGTTGAACCCAAAAGCGTGAAAAAACGGATTAATCACAAGCATCCGATCACCGGTTCTCATGCCCAGTTCTCGAGCTGTGTGACCAAAACTGCGAATGATCGGCGCGTGTTCCACCATCACTCCCTTGGGTAAGCCAGTCGTGCCTGACGTGAACATGACCAAGCCGAGATCTGAACCGGTGATTTGGGACCGCCGCCGATCTAGTTCTTCGCTTTCATCACCGGTACTTCTTCGCAAGAAATCTTCAAATGACACCGTTCCAGGTGGTGTGTCTCCTCGCAAAACAACGATCTCGTCTAAACCGTCGACCACCGCGCCTGAATCTCGTAGATCGCTGACGTAGTCGTTGCCCAAGAAGCCAACAACTGTGAAGAGCAACTTCACTTTCGCTTTTTCCAGGATGTAGGCAGCCTCGCGCCCTTTGAATCTGGTGTTAACTGGCACCAAAATGGCGCCGGCCTCGAAAACCGACATTCCTGCGACGACCCATTCCCATGAGTTGGGTGCCCATACTCCTACCGCATCACCAGGCTCTATTCCTGATGCCACGAGTGCCGCTGCGCAATCATTGATACGTCGCCCCATTTCGGCATAATCGCAGCTGAAGTCACCATCAGATATAGCTTCTGCCCCCGCGAACTCGACAGCCGCTCGTTTGACGAGCCCTGGAAAATTATCTGGCATCAGCGTGCCCATGATCCCCCCGTAGCCAATGGCGTAGCGACTTGTTTACTCCACGTGCGCGAGTGCTTCACCATTGATGAAGTGAAAATACCCGCTCGGATTCATGGCCCACGCGCGCCAACCTTCCGCTATCTCTTCAAGTTCTGTCCTTGTTGCATAGCCATACTCCACGGCCTGCTCGGCGAAGCTGGTGGTAAGGCACCTTTCGGCCCACGAGAACCCCCAATTTTTTCGATCATCTTCGGTCCAGTAAGACCAAGCAGACGTCGAGATCTCGACATCTTGAAGCCCGGCCGCATGACACCAACTCAGCAAATGTCGGCCGGCATCCGGATCGGCTCCGTTATGTCGCGCCACCAGTCGGTAAATTGTCCTCCACTTTTCAATTGCCTCTGATTCAGGGCTCGAAGACATTGTGTAATAGTCAGCATCGCGCACAGCCACATAGCCTCCGGAGCGTGTTACTCGAGCCATTTCTCGAAGCGCCAACACCGGGTCAGTCAAATGCTGAAGAACCTGGTGTGCGTATGTGAGGTCGAAGACATCATCTTCGTAGGGCAACTCATATACAGAACCTTCGTCAACTTTTACGTTACCGAGGCCTGACTTGGCGATAGTTGAGCGGGCTGTATCAAGAATGGGACCGCCAAGTTCAATAGCACTCACCAAACCTTTCGCTGCCCAGTTGGCCAACCCAACAGTGATCGACGCGGGACCGCAACCAACGTCCAGCAGCCGAGAGTTGTCGGAAATTACATGGCGGGCGAAAGCTGCGCAACGCTCGGCGGTTCGTCGAGCGTGCTGATTCACAACGGCTGGCTGATGGCCATGGGTGTAGATATCGCGTTTGGGCATCACCGCAAACCTAGGAGATCCAAAGCTTCTCGTCACTTGGGAAGATTGATCTGAATGCCCTTTCGTATTGACTACGGTTTCCTCAGTAGAAGCCCTCGCCGCGAGTTGAAAGCCGCAACTTTGACTAATGCCGACAACACAGCCAGTTCCCTATATGCCAACGGTACAAATCGCGTTGCGATGACCGACCTACCCACGCCCGATTATTACCACTATCCATGGGTCGCCATTGAGTCCGTTACGAGAATCCATCCAGGAGGAGTTCTCGTTGTATGGCCCGATGGTCAACATCTGGAATGTCACCCTTTGTGGCTCCGCGAAAATTGTCCGGGGCCTGGTGGCATTGACCCACTTTCAAAAGAAAATGATCTAGACGTAACAGATTTGGATATCACTAGCCGGATCAGCGATGCGTTTCTCGAAGCTGGTGCCTTAGTTGTCGAGTTCACTCCTGAAGCTCGACGGGCGACTTTTCATCCAGGGTGGCTGCGACATGTCGCCGACGGCTTACACCATCCTTTCTCTTTGTTACCTAACCCCAAACCTTGGACTACCCGCGATCTGCAAATACCACCTACCCATAATGGGCCGTCGGTTCTTGAAGACGACGAAGCCCTATCTAATTGGTTGCATGATCTTTTGGAAACAGGGTTAGCGAGACTGACGTGCTTGCCGCGCGACAGCCATGTTGTGGGGCTCGTAGGCAGTCGTATCGGAGCATTACGCGATTCGAATTTTGGTGTCACCTGGCACGTCAGCGTCGATCTTGACCCGAACTCGACGGCAAACACCAATGCAAGGCTGCCGGCGCACAGTGACTTACCTTCCAGGGAAACCCCGCCCGGATTTCAACTTCTCCATTGTCTTGAGAACACCGTGAGCGGAGGTCAGTCAACGATGACTGACGGTCTGTCGGTCATCAAGCATCTCCAAGCTGAAGAACCGGATGTATTTCGTTGCTTGACCACTCTGAAGTGGACATTCTTCAACCGCGACGCTAACCACGACCATCGATGGACTGGTCCGATCATCGATAAGGGGGATGGTCGAATTCCGTGGACATTTCGGGCCTTTCATCCGGTTCGCGGCTTTCCGGCCATGAGTCAGCATGAAATCGGAGACTCTTATTACTCAATGCAGCGGCTGGGAGAAATTGCTAACAGCGCCGAGTTTCAGATTCGTTACGAGTTGGAACCCGGGGACCTAGTTGCTTTCGACAACCGCCGAATCATGCATGGCAGAGAATCATTCAATAAGAAAGAAGGCACCCGCCAGTTGCGGGGCACCTACCTTGATGCCGACGAGGTCTATTCGAGGATGCGAGTTCTCCAACGAGCGATCATGGCACGGGAACAATCTCTAGGATTGAGCAACGCTATGGAGGATGAGGATGACTGAAGTGTTCATCACATGCGCGGTCACCGGCGCTGGCGATACCGTCGGGAAATCCGACCAAGTCCCTTTCACCCCTGAGGCGATCGCACGAGATGTAGTCGCGGCGGCGCAGGCGGGCGCTGCTATCGCCCACATTCATGTGCGGGACCCCATCACTGGCGACGCAGACCGCCAAGTCGCTTATTACCAGGAGGTAGTAGAGCGAGTCAGAGCGTCATCAACTGACGTCATAATTAATTTGACTGCGGGTATGGGCGGCGATCTGGTGATTGGTTCAGTGGAAAACCCGTTGCCGCTCGATTCTCAACAGACCGATCTAGCTGGTGCCACGGAACGGCTCGACCATGTTCGTCTTCTGCGACCCGAAATCTGCACCCTCGATTGCGGAACAATGAACTTCGGGGAAGGGAATTATGTCGCAACAAACACTCACGACACACTTGCCGAGATGGCGCGACAGATACAGCAACTCGATGTTCGACCTGAAATCGAAATCTTCGACACAGGTCAACTATGGGAGGCCAAATCACTCGTCGACGAAGGTTTCATCGACTCTCCGGTCATGGTGCAACTATGTATGGGCGTTAAATGGGGAGCGCCAAACGACCTCAATACCTTTATGGCTATGGTGAACAACGTCCCGGACGAATGGATATTTTCGGCGTTTTCGCTAGGAAGAGACCAGTTGCCGTATGTCGCTTTAGCGGCCGTTGCTGGAGGAAACGTGCGAGTAGGTTTAGAAGACAACTTGTATCTCGATCGAGGAAATCTCGCTACAAATGAGAACCTCACAGCACGTGCGAAACAAATTCTGGAGTCCATGAACTTTGAGGTCATCGGACCGAGGCGAGTTCGCGAAATGTTGCAACTCACTGCACACAATCCGTGACTGCGGATATTGAACCGCCCGAACGCGTAGCGATCGTCGGAGCTGGGGTTATCGGTGCTGCTTGGGCTGCACGTTGGCTTCTCCGCGGTGTGGATGTTGCGGTGAGTGACCCCTCAACTGATGCTCCGAGGGTTGTTGCTCGAGTCCTGGACAATGCTCGAAATGCCTGGGAGCGAATGGGCACAGCCCCAGAACGCGAAGGGAAACTAGATTTCTGTGATTCGATTGGAATGGCCGTCTTAGGGGCCGACGTGATACAAGAAAGCGTTCCTGAGAACCTGGAATTAAAAAAAGCCACACTGGAGCAAATCGAAGGATCCGCCGAATTAACGACTTTGATCGCTTCTTCGACCTCAGGGCTGAAGCCGAGTTTGCTCCAGCAAGACATGAAGTGTCCAGAACGACTCGTTGTGGGACACCCATTCAACCCGGTCTATTTACTTCCTATGGTTGA
>Ga0206680_10000580_pt1 | contig 13215 bp, 10 predicted proteins | sample M115012015metaG_FD_160124 | JGI IMG/M metagenome (GOLD analysis project Ga0206680, IMG submission 160124) | Ammonia-oxidizing marine archaeal communities from Monterey Bay, California, United States - M1 150m 12015 | ecosystem: Environmental > Aquatic > Marine > Intertidal zone | place: USA...
TTCGGCTCTCTACAACCGGCTGCTGGGTGATCCGAAACCGAGTGGGCCGGGCGGACGAAGCGCGCCCTACCTGAAGCTGAGCAACGACCGGATCGTTGTCGAGGATGATGACTGGGATGAAGATACAGATGAAGCTCCGGATCGCTGGATCCCCGCGACTCGAGGTGAACGGGACGATCCCAAGGTGCAGAAGTATTACACCGATGCCTGGCGGAACGCCTATATCTACCGCTGCAACAGGGGGAGAAAATCCCAGACCTGGATGCTGAATCCCCGCAGCTATGATTTCTATTCCCTGGGTCCGGATGGAGAAGATGGAACGGTTCTGGGCGATGAGGCTGAAGACGAAGAAGACAATGATGACATCTCGAACTCCTGATAAAGGCTCGAGTCTCATTTTGAGCCCGGGGCGTAGAAGCTCCGGTTTTACGCTTATAGAGATCCTGATCGTCATGTCGATCATAGGAGTCCTGGCCGGAATGGTGATGATCGCCATGGGCTCGATCCAGAAGGGGGCGAAGGACGAGGCTACAAAGGCTCTCGTCGAGCGGCTGAACCTGCATATAGCCGACTACTATCGAAAAAAGGGCGCCTTGCCTGAGGATGGGCTCGATACGGCGGTGGAGATCAAGGGCAAGATTCTCAAGGGCTCGGCGGCTCTTTATCATCAGCTGACCTCCGATGTGTTTGAGCGAACCTTTATCGCGGGGGAGATGCAGGAGGACAAGCGGGAGCCCGTGGCTCGGTTTGAAAAAGCCGACCTCAGGACGGATGAGGAAGGCATCGTCTACATCATCGATGGGCATGGAGAGCCTATTCACTACGACAATCTGACCGGTAGCAGAAATATCCCTGCGGAGGACCCGGCGAGCGATCCTGATTCCGATTACGCCCGTTGGAGGTTTACGGTGGGCTTTGATTCCAATTACGAGATCTGGTCCCTTGGTATGCGGGACGCCGCTGAAGACGAGGATCTTCGTGTGGAGGAGGAATCTTCCGAGGAAGAGGAAGAGGACGAGAGCTACAATGAGTTTTAGACAGTTGAAAAGGGACAACGAAACCCGCTCTCGCGACGGCTTTACGATGATTGAATTGATGGTCGTGGTGGCGATCATCATCATGGCCACGGGAATCATGGGGCCGACGATTGCCGATTTCATGAAGAACCGTCAGCTCGAGGGAGTGAGAGGGCAGTTCGGTAATATTTTCAATCTGGCCCGCATGCAGGCGGTCAACCAGCGCCGTGATATCAGCGTGGTCTTCTTTCGCGAAGGCCCCCGGATCTTTGATGAACTGCGCAAGGAGTTCATCGACTACGACGTCTGGAATCCTGACAATTCACCTATAGGTGAGAGCGATCCTACGATGTGGTATGCCCTCGGGTTTGCCAGGGGGACATCGAGTTACAACCCGCAGCATGATGAAAAAGCCATCGGCGATGGATTGACCATTCCGCCGTTCGAGAAGTGGGCATCCAAAGAGAAGAGGACCGATCCAAAGCCCAAGGGCCGCGCTCGCCGGGGTTCCCGCACCAGGAGAACAAGTAGCGGGACTACCACCAGAAGTCGCCCCAAGTACAGGACCACCGGTCTGTTCAAGATTACGTTCAATCGTAACGGCACCCTGGTCTTCAGCGATGGTTGCAGCGATGTTCCCACATCGGTTTACAATGGGGATGGGGGCAGCAGGCCCAAGACTGCCGATGTGGTGATCCTCCAGCTGGATGCGACTCTATCCTGCTTTATCGATATGAGGCCAACCGGCCAGATTCGGAGCAAGGTCGTTCCGCTGGCCGATTTTCCGAGAAAACGCGGAGATGTGAGCGCTGTGAACAAGGTCCAGGGCGGGGCCAAATCCTCGAGTCGTTCAGGCCGGAGGTCGTCGAAAAAGTGATGTTCAATAAAGCGACTGCAGACAGATTTGATTTTTACGGGGCCCGCTCTCGTGAATTTCACCAACATGAGCGGGCGGATGGTTTTACCCTGATCGAAATTCTCATCGCCACCTCGGTCCTGACCCTTGGCCTGGTGGGGATCCTGGCCCTGTTCCCCGTGGCCATCAAGGCCGGCAGGACGGTGGTGGAGGTCTCGAACTCGGTGGTGATCGCCCAGTCGGTTGTCGATGCGATTCGAAGTGGAATTCGAAACAGCAAGGGGCTCTCGAAGCAGCAGGGCCATTCCTATTTCATCCTGCGCCACGATGGAGTTACGGACACGGTCCCCTCGGATTCCAAGCTTCATGACGTCAAGGACGACTATTACATTCTCCTGCCGCGCTTCACGAACGGACGGAAGTTCCCAGGCGCTAAGGGGCGGATCGATTCTCTCAGGCGCGGAAAGCTCTTTCTCTATCCGGAGACCGACCGCAAGGCCAATGGGGGGGGCAACGCGCTGGTTGCCGATGATGATGGAGATGATTTCCAGAAAGAGGACTCTGACGGAGATGTTCAGCGAACCTTCCGTGTTGAGAAGGTCTACAGGCTGGGCCAGAAGCTCATTCCCGGCGGCGATCCCAGGGATGCGAGTTTCTCTGAGGAGTTTCTTCTGGAAAAGCGCGTTCTCAAGGACATGACCATCGAGACGCTTCGCCAGTACTCCTTCGCCATCAAGGTCCGAAACAGCTACTACGATGCGGATGCTTCCGAGGACCGCTCCTATCAGCCGGCCAATAAGCTTTATCATTTCACGGTGTTGATCTACAGGGGATTCCCCGAGCAGCGCCCGCTGAGAGCGGATGAAACGATCGAACCGATTATGAAGGTGTATTTTGAGGCTGCGATATGATGCGTGAAGAGCCAGGTGAAAATATGAGTTCCCAGCCGCTGCCGAATTCCATTCGAAGAGGCGGAGTGGAGCAGGGCTTTACTCTCATCGAGCTGATGGTTGCCCTCGCCCTCTCGGCGATTCTCTCCATCATGATCATGATGGTGTCGACGAGCGCTCAGGAGACCTACACCGGCACGCTGCAGAAGGTCGAGGTCTACAATCGTTTCCGGCTGGCCCTCAATACGGTCAAGAACGATTTCGCGGCCTGGATCCCTACCCAGGAGCTGGAGTTTTATTCCGATGGGGAGGGAGGAGGCGGCCGGCGAAATTTTCACTTTGAGATGGGGGAAGAGATTGATGACGCCAGGGATGAGTATGGTCTCGGTGTCGTCGATGGCGGGACGATTGGAGAATACGACGAGTTTGCCCACGTCATTCAGCGCCACTACGAGAGCCGGGAAAAGCAGCAGTTTATGGATGGAGACAGGTCGGCCAAGATCCATGATGCCTATCAGGTCTATTTTCGGGCGATGACCTATATAGAAGGTCAGGTTCGAGAGGCGAACATTGAGTATATGCTTGCAGACCCCGCCAAGCCCTGGAAGAACGGAATCCCCCAGCCGCCCGACAGCGTCGAGATGGACAATGTTCGTGACCTTGTGCTCTATAAAATTGTTCGTTTCCTCCGTATCGACAGCAAGATGGTCACCAACTTCGCCAAACATAACATCGCTCGGCGAATCATCGAGGTGGCGACCAACGTTACCGATTTCCGGGTTGAGTACATGAGCGACAACCCTTTCCAGCGAAGCCGCAGGAAGGGAGCTCCTAAGTTCCGTACGCCTGAAGAGGACTACAAGGATCCCGTTGAGCTCGCCACGCGTTCCAGGAGAACGAAGAGCGGCAAGGGTTACATCTACACTAAGAAATTCGGCTACGGCAGCGTCAAGCTTGCCGAGAAGTTTCCCCTGGCCATCGCCCAGACGGCCGTCTGGGGTGACTCCAACGTCGCTCGCAACGCCGGCCGCAGGCCGCAGGCTGTCAGGGTCGGTTTTACGGGCAATCCCAGCATCAGCTTTGCCGAGTTGGTGCCGGGTGACAAGGTCTACATCTTCACCGATGCCGAGCGCGGAGGAAAGAAAGCGGGCGGCAACATAGCAGGGCGCCTCGCGGCCTTTCCCGCTGGCGACTATACGGTCAAGACCAACATCAACGGCATGCTTGAGTTCGTCGAGGATATCGACAGCACCCTGTGGGGCGGAAAAGATCAGCCCGGCGTGCGCTACAAGGCTGCCTACATGCCCGCTGCTCTCAGGTTGACCATACGAATGGTCGATGACGAGGGTCTGAGCCCCAAGACTATGCAGCAGGTCGTCTGGCTTCGCAGGAAGTCACGCTGAGCCTGTCTTCCAGTCTCAAACCTTATCCGGGTTCATCGACATCAGGAACTCGGCGTTGGCCTTATTGGCCTTGAGCTTGCTCGTGAGGAGTTCGAGGCCCTCCGCGGGATTCATGTCGTTGAGTATCTTCCTGAGGACCCATGTTCTGCGCTGCTCTTCCGGGTCAAGGAGAAGCTCCTCCTTGCGTGTCCCGGAGCGAGCGATGTCGATCGCCGGCCAGACCCGCTTGTCGGCCAGCCGCCGGTTAAGATGCAGCTCCATGTTTCCGGTGCCCTTGAACTCTTCAAAGATGACCTCGTCCATCCGGCTGCCTGTCTCCACCAGGGCGGTGGCGATGATCGTCAGGCTGCCGCCCTCTTCGATATTGCGTGCGGCGCCAAAGAATCGTTTTGGCTTCTGCAGGGCGCTGGCATCGACGCCTCCGGACAGGATTCGACCGGAGTGGGGGACCTCGGTGTTGTAGGCGCGGCCCAGGCGAGTGATCGAATCGAGCAGAATCACGACATCCCGGCCGTATTCGACCATCCGCTTGGTCTTCTCGATCACCATCTCGGCTACCTGCACGTGTCTTGAGGCGGGCTCGTCAAAGGTGGAGCTGATGACCTCGCCTTTAACCGATCTTTCCATGTCGGTTACTTCTTCGGGACGTTCATCGATCAGCAGCACGATGAGGTCGACCTCAGGGTTGTTCTTGGTGATGCTCTCGGCCATTTTCTGCAGCAGGATGGTTTTTCCTGTGCGGGGAGGGGCTACGATCAGCCCTCGCTGTCCCTTGCCGATCGGCGTGACGAGGTCTACGGTCCGCATTTCCAGTCCATCCGGCTCGAGCTCCATGACCAGGCGTTCCTCCGGGTAGAGGGGTGTCAGGTCATCGAAGTTAGCCTTGTTGATGAGGTTCTCGGGTTCCTCGTAGTTGATGGCCTCTACCCGTAGCAGGGCGAAATACCGCTCGTTCTCCTTTGGAGGCCTGATCTGGCCCGAGATCACTGTTCCTGTGCGCATGCCGAATCGCCTGATCTGCGATGGTGATACGTAGATGTCATCGGGACAGGGGTAGTAGCTGTAGCGTGGCGAGCGGAGGAAGCCGAAGCCGTCCTGCAGGGTCTCGAGGACGCCTTCACCAAACATGAGCCCGCTCTTGTCGGTACGTTCCTTGAGGATCTTGAAGATGAGGTCCTGCTTCTTGAGTCCGGAATATTCCAGGACGCCCTCCTCCTGGGCCAGCTCATGAAGATGAGGGATGGACATCTTCTGGAGCTGGCCGATGTGCAGGTCTTCTCCGGAAGATTCTTTTTTCTGCTCATCAATGGCCTGGGCTTCTTTCTCAAGTTCCTCGTCACTTGGAAGACCGAAGGAGGCTTCGTCGCCCTTGCCCTTGCCTTTGTTTTTGCCTTTGCCCTTGGAGGTCTTGCTCGTTTTGCCGGTTTTCTTCTTGGTTGGTTTTGCCTTAGCCACGTCCTGCTCACTCTCTCTCTGTAAAATCGATAGCCAGCAGGCTCTCATAGAGATCTTCAACCTGCCGACGTGTTTCATCCAGACTGCCTGAATTGTTAATGATGGAATTAGCCAGAATCTTCTTATTGCTTTCGGGGGCCTGGTTCGCCTCTCTGCGTTTCAGTTCATCAGACGACCAGCCTCTTGCCTTGACCCGGGTTTCTCGAAGCGTCTCGGTTGAGTTGACGAAGAGGATCTCGTCGCAGAAATCACGGAGGGTCGAGGAGGCCAGCAGCGGTACATCCAGTACCAGGAACTTTCCGTTGTTCTCTTTGAATTCACTGATCTTCTCTTCAATGCGCGCCCTGACCTCGGGGTGGAGGAGCTTTTCCAGGCGGACAAGCTCCTCTGCATCTGAAAAGACCCGCTCGGCAATCTTTGTCCGGTTTACCGTCCCATCCTCCGAGATGATCTCATCTCCCCACCACTGTCGCAGAGTAGACTTCGTATCTTCCCGTTCGATGAGCTCGTGGGCGACCGCATCCGCATCCAGGGTTTTTGCTCCAAGGTCCGCGAACATGCGGGTCACGGTGCTCTTGCCTGAACCTATACCGCCGAGAATGCCCAGTATCATGTGGAGCTCTGCAATCTGCCCGTCCCCCGGCCTTCATGCATAAAGCAGCCAGGGCGGTCCGGGCATTCAGCCAATCGAGCTACTCCTCCCGCAGTTCAGGAACAGCTGCCGGCTGGCGTATCAAATTGTAGGTATGGAAATAAAGACTTGGAAAGTGTTCCGAGCCACGAATCGATCGCCTACAGAGAGATCCTTCCACCCGTTTTCAGGCGGGGGACCAGGCGTATTCTGCCCCGGCCGGGTGAGGCCGGTTGGAAAACTTGATCCATCAACAGCTCGGTTTTCTCTTCAGCTTCTCTTTTCAGCGGCCCTTTCGCTTTCGCTTGAAGACCGCTATATCTGCTCGGATCCGCCGCTCAGACCGCTTCGGCACCCGAAAATAACCCAACCAGGACCGTCCCGAACAGGATTATCGCTCCTTACTCCCGCCCCTGTTTAGCCGGTTTAAAAACCCGTAGAAGGTGTTCTGCGGACTTTATTTGCCGGATTGGCCGGTTTCTGAGGTCAGAGTAGAAAGGCGCCTCTGCATATTCTTCTCTGTTAGGGTATCCTTACCTGTCGCACATCCCCGTGTCAAGGGGTATGGGCGTTTTTTCTCGGAACATAGTAGCCGTCTTCGTTTACGAAACCTTTTGAGCCATCTACTGTTCCGTCCTTGACAGCTATTCATGTACCCATAAAATCGTAAGCTAGGTCTCCGGAATTTTTAGACCGGTTTTAATAGAAGATTACCAAGCAAGTTGAGCGAACAGCCTGCTCGCTCCTTTTATGGGAGCAGTTTCGGATTGTTTGCATGCAGGAGGGACCTCCATGGCCCAAAGAGAAGGCTCTGTTTATTTATGGCTGTTCGTTGTTGCGATGATGTTGTTTGTGCTCGTCACAGTCTTTTTTGTGCTGGGGAGGCAGGAGCACGAACAGGTCTTGGCGCAGCTCACGAAGGCGAAAGACAATGTGGCTGATGGCATCGACGCGAACAAGACTCTTGCCAACGAGTTGAGGGCGGTCAAGGGTCTCATCGTTGGCGTGAACCTCGTCGATAATTATGACGACACCGCCGACATGATCGAGAACCTGAAGACCAATCAGCTCACGAGTGTTCTCGCTGCGATCAACCAGGCCAACAAGGATCTCAACCGGAAGCCCCATCCGGTATTCACCAACCTGCTCGAGCCCTACGCTCTTTATCCGGGAACCTTCAAGGAGTACCAGGGTATTCGCGATGGGGCTGTCCAGGAGCGCGACAAGGCGGACAAGACCTTTACGGCCGCTATTGCAAGTCGCGAAGGAACGATCAAGACACTCACCCAGGATCTGCAGGAACAGAGATCCCAGGTGGCTGAGGCGCAGCAGGCCTCTGAGGACTGCGCGAGTAATCACCTCACGGTTGTCGAACGCCTGAAGCAGGAGTTCGAGGATAAAGAGGAAGAGTGGACCGAGAAAGAGCTGGGCGCCAACCGCCAGATGCAGCGCAAGGACTCGGAGCTCAGCACGCTTCACATTCTCGTGAAGAAGCTGCAGTCGAAAGACCGTCAGCTTCTGACCCTCGCCGATGCCAAGCCTGATGGAAAGCTTGTCCATGTGGCCAATGAGTTGGGCAAGGGCTGGGTGGATATCGGCCGCAGGAATCATCTTAAGAATGGCCTGATCTTCAGGGTCTATCGTCCGATCAAGGGCGGCAAGAAGATGTTCAAGGGCCGGGTGGAAGTTCGCCAGGTCGACGAGCTCTCCGCCGAGGTCAAGGTCATTGAGCAGGTCGATGCCGAGAGGAATCCGATCGTCGCTGGCGACCTGATCACCAGCCCCTTCTACGATCAGAAAGAAGAGCCGATCTTCGTTTTTGCCGGCACCAAGCTTACCAGCCAGGAGATGACCGAGGACTTCCTCAGGGCCAAGCTCAGCGGCTACGGTGTGCAGGTGAAGGGTAATGTGGATATCAACACGAGCTATCTCGTGGCTCTCGAGGACTACGAGAAGACCACCGAGTTCAAGGTGGCGGAACGTCTCGGAGTTCCGATCCTTCGCGAGAAAGAGCTCATGGAGTTTATCGGTTACTGATCAAGAGGAAGCCGGTTCTTTGCAGCCCGCCTCGATGTGGGGTAGAATCTGCTCTCTTTGATAGGCAAGCCTTTGTGGCGTCTGGACAGATCTGTCCTGTCGCGTATTTGTCCCTACTGTACGGCCTTGAGGCCGACTCAGCGGGGACGGAGGTCTTTTCCCAGGGGAAAGGGCCGGATCGCGGCTGCAGCTGGCAGGACGCGGCGGCGGAGGGCCGGGATGGGCGGAGTGGAAACCGCTTTTCCGGCTTGAGCTTCGTCACCAACGGGGTATCGGTCCTCCGGGAGTCGTTTCCTGGATTGGTCGGATTCGTTCCTCAAGGCAGGATAACCCAGGTTTACAAGCTTATCCTGGCAAGCCAGGTGACTGAGGCGGTGTTATGCGCGAAGTCCGCATGACTTTCGGGGAGCATTTAGAGGAACTTCGCAAAAGGATCCTCTTCGCTCTTCTCTATGTTGTCGTTGGCGTGGTCGTGGCTGTTTCTTTCGAGAAGCCACTGATGGAGATTACGCTCCAGCCGCATCAGCGTGCCTTCAGGAACGCCCAGAAGAGCAAGCTGCTCGAGCGTCTCGATACGCAGCTCAAGGAGCTCCAGGCCTTTGAGGCTCCGCCAGAAGCTCCGGGCGAGGCGGTCCCCGGCGTCAGGCTCACCGATTGGCAGGTTCTGTTCAGGGGCGAGGTTAGGCGCCAGGCCATTATCAGGGAGCTCTCGGAACCCTTCAGCAATTTTGCTGGTGAGCTCGAGCAGCTCCTGCCATCTCTGCCCGAGGCGGAGCGCTTGAGGTTCGAGGAGTCCTATCGCAAGCAGGGTGAGCTTCTTGCCGGAAAGGTCGCGGAGCGTTTTGCGACGTTGGGAGAACTCGAGCCGGTTTCGGAAATCCCCAGGCGCTTCAGAGCCCTGGAGGAGAAGCTGAAGGCCCTGAAAGGGGCGGAGCCGGAAACTGATGATTGGCTCCTCGGCGGCTGGGGCGATGATCTTGATGATCCGATCACCCGCCTGGCGGCGTTTAATGAAATTCTCACACAGCGCAAGGAGGAGGTCCGCGCCAGCGCCGCTACGATCGAGGAGCTCGAACAGAGCAGTCGCGACTCTACAATCAAAACGGATTTTCTCGAGGCGCTGCGAGGATTTGACGAGATTGTCGAGGGCATGCAGGCGACCGAGGAGGCCCGCATCATGGTGATCTCCTACCTCGAGCAGTTCTATACGCATCTCAAGGTCGCCATCATCTTCGGCCTGCTGTTTACCTTTCCCCTTGTTCTCTACGAGGGGTGGAAGTTTGTGGGATCAGGCCTCTATAAGAACGAGCAGCGCTATGTGCTGACCTTTCTCCCGTTCTCGATGATCCTCTTCGCCATCGGAGCTGCCTTCGGCTATCTGATCCTGATCCCGACCGCGCTTAAATTCCTGGCGACCTGGGGAGGAGCCGATATCGATCTCGCCTTCACCCTGGGGAATTACATCAGCCTGTTCTTCACGCTTACCCTGGTGCTCGGCCTTGTCTTCCAGACGCCGCTGGTCATGGTCTTTCTGAACAGGACGGGTATCGTGGACGTCGATGGATTCCGTAAGGCTCGTCGAATGGCGGTCCTGATCGGCTTTATCGTTTCGGCTTTTCTTACCCCGCCGGACCCTTTCAGCCTGCTCCTGATGGCCTGCCCTCTGGTGCTGCTCTACGAGATCGGTATTATAGTCTGTCGACTGTTGAATATCGGCAAGCGCAAGGAGGACGAAGATTGAAAATAGGTATCCTGGGGTTGCCGGGAAGCGGAAAGACAACTCTGTTCAACCTTCTTACTGAGTTTTATGACGAGCCCGACCATGCTCATGGCGGCAACAAGCCCGTCATGCGCTCGGTCAAGGTTGTTGACCCGCGCCTGGAGAGGCTGCGGAATGACTACGAGCCGCAGAAGTACACTCCCGCCTCGCTGCAGTTTCTCGACTTCCCCGCCATGTCGAGTGAGAGCTCCAGGGGAGGTCTTGAGGATCTGCTGGCTCCCGCCAGGGAGCTGGAGACCCTGATCGTCGTTTTGAGAGATTTTGATTCTCCTGGAGGGTCTGAATCCGATCCGCAGAGCGACCTTGCCGAGGTTCTCGGAGAGTTCATTATCGCTGACCTGGTTGTCGTAGAGAAACGCCTTGAAAAGCTCGAGGAGAGAAGCAGGAAGCCGAACTTCGATGATGATGACAGGAGGGAGCAGGCGCTCCTGGGCGAGATCAGTGGACACCTCGAGTCGGAGAAACCGGTCTCGAGTTTTCCGCTCGATGACATCCAGAGAAAGGCGATCAGCGGTTTTGGTTTTCTCAGCCTGAAGCCCTACCTGGCCGTGATCAACTCTGGCGAGGGCGGCGGCAATGCCGTGGAGGCGGAGCTTAGCTCGGTGGCAGGCACGGAGGTGCTGTCCTGCAAGGCGCTCAACGAGTTTGAAATTCTCCAGCTGTCACCGGAGGATCAGGCGATCTTTCTCGAGGAATACGGGATTCAGAGCTTCAGCCGCGAGCCGATTATCTCGGCGGCCTATCAGACGGCCGGGCGGATCAGCTTTTTTACCGCCGGGGAGAAAGAGGTGCGTGCCTGGACGATCCGGGATGGCACCGTTGCTGTGGACGCGGCGGGTGAGATCCATACCGATATCGCGCGCGGCTTCATCCGGGCCGAGGTTGTCAGCTACGAAGACTACATTGAGAACGATGGCATCAAGGGCGCCAAGGAGAAGGGGCAGTTCCGGCTCGAGGGTAAGACCTATGCCATGGCCGATGGGGACATTGTTGAGTTCAGGTTCTCAGTCTGAGGAGTGGGGTGGTGGAGGCTTGTTCCAGCTTGACCGGAAGCCTCTGTCTTTCAGGCGGGAGCCGGGGTTTTCGGCGTTGACTCGCTGGGGGGGCTTTGCTAATATCCGCTCCCGCTTTAAACGGCGGGACGGTTGGAATAAGGAACAGGATGCGGACTTTAAGGGCTGGCGAAGCCAGCAGGTTCGCCGGGTTTGAGGGTCTCCTTTTGTGGAGGACGAGTCCGGTGGCTGACTCATGGGTCCCGGTGGAGTACTCAACTGTCGGTAGAGTTCGCGGGTTCGACTTAATTTTCCATTAAGTGACATAAGGTGGTTTATTTTTTCTCGGGTGGGAGAACTGGTATCGATGACTCTTTAACTGCTGATTGCGGTTGACCTTCATCGTCTTACGAATAAGTGGACGTAGCGAAGGTGAACTGTTCCCTGCGCCGGTGGTGATGCATCGCGGCGAGGCGGGGTGTTCAGCGCCGGAGGCGGTCTTGACGTGAAGGCCGGCCGGCAGGAACTCCCGCAGGGGAAGAGAGACTCGCCTTCCTGGGCAAGTTCCAGGAGAGACGGGTTGGACAGCATTCAGCTTGCGTTGAGTTGGCAAGGTCTTTCGTCCTGCTATGGTTGGTGGTACTCGAAACCGCAAGGTGAGCCTTGAGCTCCGAAGGGTTAAGGGATGAGCAGGACAGGGATCGAGCAGCGAGCTCTCCGAAGTTGTTTTTGTCTCCGTGACCAGGGTTGGTCTCGGATTCGCCGGCAGGATTCGTCGGCTGGTCTCCCCCCGGGAACTTTTATTTTAATGAGGGAGTGTCTGGAGAGAAACGGGAAGTGAAGAGGCGGGTTTCCTTTTTTGCCTGGCCGGGTGGGCCGGGCGATGGAATCTCAATCGACCATCGAAGTCTGGTCAGAACGGTAACGGTTTGAGAAGCGACGCACTGGTTGGCATGCGGCAGGAAAGAGCCGCGCGGCCGGCGTCAGAGGAGGCTCCGGCAGTGCCCGGAGCTTTCTGAAACCGTGTTGGGCCTTTCTGATCCTGGCTGATGGACCGAAGGGAAAGTGGAATAGCCTCATGGGAAGTGAACTTCTTGAACATAGCTGGACAGATGCAAGGGAAGGGCTCCAGGTCAAATTCGGCCAGGAGTGCTTTCAGCGCTGGCTGGCTGACATCACCGTCATATCCTCGGATGCGGGACATGTACGGCTTGGGGTAGCCAATCGCTTTCTCCAGGAGTGGATCGAGACCCGCTACCTGGATGGCATCAGGGAGGTGCTGGAGGGGCAGGCGGGCAGAGAGCTGAACCTCGATATCGCCATCGATCCGGTGTTGTTCAGGAAACATCGCAAAGAGCAGGAAAAAGTTTTCGCCCCGAATGGGGGCGCCGCTGTACAGCCGGCCGGGAAAGCGGGGGCCCCAGCCTGGAGGGGAGGGCGCGTCCGCGGAAACGCCGGAGCACCGCGTTCCGAGCAGGGTGAGAGCTGCGAGCTGGCGAATTTTGTCCAGGGAGAATCCAATCGTCTGGCCTACAGGGCCGTTATCGAAGCAGCCCGTTCGCCCGGAGCTTTTTACAATCCGCTCTTTATCTGGGGAGGATCGGGGGTTGGAAAAACTCACCTTCTTCGCGGCATGGAGCGTGAGGTCGGAGCGAACCTGAAAACACGCTATGTCAACTCAGAGCGTTTTTTCAACCACTTCGCCGCCAGTATCCAGGACGGCTCCATCGACAGATTCCGCCGTCTCTATCGCGGCCTGGATCTGTTGCTGATCGATGATGTCCAGGATCTTTCATCGAAGAAGAAGACGCAGGTTGAGCTATTGCATACGATTGACTATCTCGTCAGTTCCGGGCGCCAGGTGGTGATCACCTCCAGCAGGGGACCCCGGGAGTTGGATGAGCTCTCTCCGGCGCTTCGGGGAAGATTCCTGGGCGGCCTGGTTGCGCGGGTCAGGCCGGTGGACTACCAGATGAAACGCAAGATCATTCGCCATCACTGGGCAAGGCTTGAGCTCAGGAGCGGACCGGGGGGGGGCAACTCCAGGGGGGAGCTTGATTCCCAGGTCCTCGATATGCTGGCCCATGGTATTCGAGGCGGTATTCATGAATTGCTTGGGGCGGTGCTCCAGCTCGATGTTCATGCGCGGGTTCTC
>Ga0206680_10000596_pt1 | contig 13054 bp, 11 predicted proteins | sample M115012015metaG_FD_160124 | JGI IMG/M metagenome (GOLD analysis project Ga0206680, IMG submission 160124) | Ammonia-oxidizing marine archaeal communities from Monterey Bay, California, United States - M1 150m 12015 | ecosystem: Environmental > Aquatic > Marine > Intertidal zone | place: USA...
GGTTGCGGACGCACTTGGCCTCGAGTCGCTTGCAGAACTGCTCAAACAGCGGGGTGTCGCCGGTGATGAGGCGCGACTCGATCAGCGACGTCTTGGTTTTCATGTCGTCGTTGGCGATGTTGACCGTATCCTGAATGTTACGTACCGAGTGGCCGACCTTCATGCCGAGGTCGTAAAGTGTATAGATCAAGCCGCCCGTGCCGGTGAGCTTCTCTAGAAGAGGATGCCTGTAGATGCGGGTCAGGCTCGGCGCCGAGCCGTTGTGCAACAGCATGATGTCAATGTCGCTGTGAGGGCTGAGTTCCGCGCGCCCGTAACCGCCTATCGCGACGAGCGAAACCCTGAGCTTGCGCGCATTGGCAGGCAGCTTGAGGCTTGCCAGCGTCCACTCGAACAGTGTCCGGAGCAGTGTGTCGATCATCCGCGACTGTCCAAGGCATACCTCGCGACCGCCGCCGCCATCACGGTGCCACTCCTGAAGCCGGGCCGATTCTGTCTTTAGATACCGCTTCAGTCCCGGCAGTTCCCCGGCGGGGGTGCTGTCGGTGGGGATGGCCATCAACTCCGTTGCGTTGGGTTGGTCTGTAGCGTTCTGCGGCACGCGGCCGGAGTCTAGCCGCGCTCGGCGGCCGAAACAATTCCGCTTGGCCAGGCGCTATTTCCTTCACTCGTAACCTTGCCGCTTGGCCAAGCATAACTTAGTTTTTTGCTGTATGGTTGACAGGAACGATCCCGACGTGGCCCTGATGTTGAGGGTTAAAGGGGGAGACTTGTCGGCCTACGAGGAATTGGTGGAGAAGTTCAAGCAGCCGGTGATGAACCTGATCTACCGGCTGATCAACGACCTCGACGAGGCGGAGGACATTGCCCAGAACGTCTTTGTCCAGGTCTGGAAAACCCGCGAACGCTACGAGGTGGCCAGCAAGTTCACCACCTGGCTTTTCACTATCGCCCGCAACCTCGGTTTAAACGAGATTCGGCGGCGCACGCGGCATCCTGCCGACTCACTCGATGAGCCGCGTCCTGACAACGAATCCCAGCCGCTGCGCGTGGTGGAGGATGCCGCCAGCCCGATCCCGGCTGATGCCACTCTCAGCGCCGAACTGCGTGCCAAGGTCGAGGAGGCTCTGATGGATCTGCCGGAAAAACAGCGCACCGCGCTGCTGCTCTGTCGTGAGGGCGGCGTCAGCTACGAGGAAATTGCCGATGTGATGGGCGGAATCTCTCTGACGGCAGTAAAATCAATCATTTTTCGGGGCCGATCAGTGCTCAAAAGCCGTCTGAAACCGTACCTGAAGTCAGGTGAATGGCAAAAAAAATGACCCGATGGCAAAACTTTTGTGTGACCTTGGTTTTTAAGAAAAGGCGATAATGAACCAACCCGAGTTTGAGAACCTGTTGGAAACGGTGCATGCCCGTGACTTGACCGATGCCGAGTTGGCCAAACTGGAGCATTGGCTGGCAGTGAACCCTGACGAGCAGGACGCGTGGGTAGCACTGGAGCATCTTCTGGTCGCGCTGCCAGATGCCCCGGTGGCGACCAATTTCACCGCTCGCGTGCTGGACAAAGTCCGCCGAGCCGAGGCCACCGGCCAAGCGCTTGGCCAAGCGTGGTGGCGGAAGCTCCTCGCCTCGCAATTTCGTCCCATCCAAATCGCTGCCGCAGCGGCGCTTGTGATAGTCATCGGTGGCGTCGGCTACCAGTCGCACCTCAACCAGTCGCGTGCCGAGATGGCTGCGGCCGTCGCGTCCATCGCCGAGTTCACTCCCGGTTTTCTGGTCGACTTTGAGGCCATCGAGGCCATCGCTCAGGCTGATCCGATCGACGAAGAACTTTGGGCTGCCCTCAAGTAACTTTATGAATTTGCGAGTCACAGTCGCCCGCCTGCTCCTTCTGCCGATATTGGCAATGGGCGCGTCCGTTGGTGCGATGGCTGCTGGCTCGCCGTTTGCGGCCTTCAAAAAAATCGTCTCGCTACCCGAGGCAGAGCGCGAGGCGGCGGTGGGCCAGCTCAAGGTTTCATCCGAGCGCCATCGCAAACTTTTGAAGGCCAAGGTCGGCGAATACGCCGCCATGCCGGAGGCCGAGCGTTACCGCAAACTCGACGCGTTGGATTTTCGATGGCACCTGATGCCAATCATGAAAACGGCGAAGGCAGACCGGGCCAATCAACTGGCCTCAGTGCCGGAGCGCTTCCGCACCGACATCAAGCGGCGGTTGACCGGCTGGGACAAACTCGACGAAGGTGTTCAGGCTGATCTGCTGAAGAACGAGTCGTTTTTCCGCTACCTCTCAAGCTTCGGTCGCGGCCGCCAATCCCGCGTAGCGCTGACAAATCACATGGAAAAAATGCCGACCCGACTGCGCGAGGGGCTGGAGGGACGCATCACGACCTGGCGCGAAAAACCAAAGCCGGAACGCCGCCGGATGACCCGCCAGTTTCACCAGTTTTTCGACATGCCGATTGCCGAGCAGGAACGCGCCCTGAGCCACCTGTCGAGCCGGGAACGGGCGCGAATGGAGGCCAGCCTCGAGAAGTTCAAAGCCATGTCCCGCATCCAGCGCGAGTTGGTCATCCAGTCGTTCGAGAAGCTGACTAACATGTCGCAGAGTGAGCGTGCCGGTTTTTTCCGTAACAACGAGCGGTGGAACGACATGAACGAGCGCGAGCGCAAAAAGTGGCGGACACTCGTGACGCAGATGCCCCCGCTGCCACCGGGCTTCGGGGAACAGGCCACGCCCCCGCTGCCGCCCGGCTTAGTGGACGAGACCACGCTTGGTCAAACCGTGGTCACCAACACCATTCGCTGAACGGCGAAATGGATCCCATTGCCTTCAAGATCGGCGGCTTCGCAATCTACTGGTACGGCATCCTTGTGGCCGGTGGTTTTCTCGCCGGACTGTGGACGGCCAGCCGCCGGTGCGTCCTCGATAAGCTCGACGGCAAAGTCATCTCCGATCTCGGTGTGTGGGTTATCGTTGCAGGGATGCTTGGCGCCCGAGCAATGTACGTGATCACCTACTGGGATGACCAATACGCCGGTGGGCCGCTCTGGCAGGTGCTTGATTTTCGGGGTGGCGGGCTGGTGTTTTACGGCGGCTTCATCGGCGCTGCGATGGCGGTGATTCTGTACACTCGGATCCACGGCAAACAGCCGCTTTGGAAAATCGCTGACGCCATTGCGCCTAGCATCCCGCTTGGCCACGCGCTGGGCCGCTTGGGCTGCCTGATGTATGGCTGTTGTTTCGGGGCTGCGTGCGACCTGCCATGGGGCATTCAATTTCCGGCGAACAGTCCAGCCTTCAATGCGCTGGGCCAAGCGCCAACCGACGCCGCGCACTCGTTGCATGTCCACCCGACGCAGGTGTATTCCGCGTTGTTGAATCTGGCCCTGTACGGCGGCCTGGCCTGGTTGTACCGGCACAAACGGTTTGATGGCCAGGTGTTCGGCCTGTACCTCGCGGGCTACTCGGTCAACCGCTTCGTCGTTGAGTTTTTCCGGGGTGACTACCAGGTCGAGCAACTGTGGTTTGGCTGGGTCAAGCCGGGGCAGCAACTCAGCCTGTTTTTGTTGCCCATCGGCATCGCGCTGATCGTCTACATGCGCCGCAGGCCCATGGCCGAGCGGCAGGGTTGAGCTGGACTTCTTTTGACTTTCTCAACATGAAAACAATGACTCGATTCATTTTTGAGCTGGCCTTGGCTGGCGTACTCACGGCCCAAGCCGCTGACAAGATCAAGACGACCAAGGGCGACCTGGAGGTGCATCCGGTCAGGCACGGCACAGTGGTGTTCAAGTGGAACGGCAAGACGGTTTTTATTGACCCGGTCGGCGGCGCAGCATCGTTCAGGTTGTACGGTACGCCAGATCTCGTGCTAGTGACCGACATCCACGGCGATCACTTCAACAAGGATACCCTCACGGAGGTTGTGAAGGACAAGACGCTCGTCATCACTCCCGAGGCCGTGGCTGCGCTTGTGCCGGAAGGGCTAAAAAAAAGCATCACCACTTTGGTCAATGGCGGGTCGGTGGAGAAACTGGGTGTGAAAATCGATGCGGTGCCGATGTACAATCTGACGCCAGCACGGCTGCGGTTTCACAACAAGGGCCGAGGCAACGGCTACGTGATGACTTTCGGCGGCAAGCGAGTGTACGTGAGCGGCGATACGGAGGACATCCCAGAGATGCGCGCGCTGAAGAAGATTGACGCGGCGTTTGTCTGCATGAACCTGCCTTACACGATGACGCCAGAACAGGCAGCCGACGCGGTGCGGGAGTTCAAGCCGAAGGTGGTTTACCCGTACCACTACCGGGGCAGCGACACGGCTAAGTTCAAAAAACTAGTCGGCGATGCCTCGGAGGTGCGCCTCCGCGATTGGTACAAGAAATAGCGCTTGGCCAAGCGCTAGTCTTCGACATCGAATAGGATTTCACGCGGCTCGGCGCCACGGTTGGGGCCGACGAGTCCGCGATCCTCGAGCTCGTCCATGATCCGGGCGGCGCGGGTGTAGCCCAGGCGCAGCCGGCGTTGCATAAGCGAGACGCTGGCCTTTTGCTCGACGCGGATGATCTCGATGCATTGCTGGACGATTTCCTCGTCCTCGTCGATGCCGCTGCCGCCGTTACCACTTTTGCCATTCTCTGGGACCTTGAGTTGGCGCTCCATTTCCGTGTCGTAACACGGTTTGGCTTGAGTGTTGACGATTTCGACAATGCGATTAATTTCCTCATCCGTGACAAGGCAGCCCTGTACGCGGCGGAGGTTGGCCGTGCCGGGGGGAAGGAAGAGCATGTCCCCCTTGCCGAGTAGTTTGTCGGCACCCATGGCGTCAAGGATGGTGCGGGAGTCCACCTTGGCCGCAACTTGAAAGGCAATACGGGCCGGGATGTTGGCCTTGATGACGCCGGTGATGACGTCAACACTGGGCCGCTGCGTGGCGACGATGCAGTGGATGCCAGCGGCGCGGGCCATCTGTGTGATACGTGCGATGCTGTTCTCCACGTCGTTTTTGGCCATGAGCATCAGGTCCGCTAACTCATCGATGATGACGACGATGTAGCTGAGCTTTTCGGGAATCTCGACGTCATCCTCCCGTGGAATACTGACTTCCTGATCCATCTCGACGGCAAAACCTTCGCTTTCGTCAAGCGGCAGTTCCGCCTGATCGGTCTTGGGCGGCTTCTTACTAGTACGGGAATTGAAACCAGCGATGTTGCGGGCGCCGACCTTGGCAAAAATCTGGTACCGCTTTTCCATTTCGTTTACCACCCACTTGAGGGCGAGAATGACTTTCTTGGGGTCGTGCACCACCGGCGCGGCGAGGTGGGGGAGGCCGTTGTAAATCTGCAACTCGACCACTTTGGGGTCGATCATGACGAAGCGAAGTTCCTCCGGTGTAAAGCGGAATAGGAGCGATGCGACCATGGAGTTGATGCAGACTGATTTACCCGAACCAGTGGCGCCGGCAATGAGCAGGTGTGGCATCTCGGCCAGGTCGGCGACGATCGGCTTGCCGTAAACGTCCTTGCCCAAGGCAAGGGGAATTTTTGCCTTGGAGTTCCTCCATTCCGGCGACTCGACGATGTCGCGGAACAGCACCTTGGTCTTGATAAGGTTGGGGACCTCGATGCCAACAGTGTTGCGGCCGGGCACCGGGGCGAGGATGTTGATTCGCTCAGCCTTGATGGCGGCGGCGATGTTGTTGGCCAAGCCGGTGATTCGCTCGAGTTTGACACCTGGGGCAGGATGCAGTTCGTAGCGGGTGATGGTCGGCCCCTTGGTGATGTCCCCTTCGTTGACCTCAATCTTGAACTGATTCAGGGTGTCCTTGAGCAGTCGGGCGTTGGCGAGGAGTTGTTCTCGGGTCTCGGTGGGGGCGCTCGGCGCATCCGGCTCATCGAGCACCTGTAACTTCGGCAGCTTGTAGCCATCGACCTTTGGTGTCTTGGCCACAGCCGTCGATCCCTTGGTCTTGGCTAGGCGCTTGGGCAACTTGAGCTTGGGTGGCGCGTCGGTCTCCTTTTCCTCGCCGGGCGGGGTTTCGTCCGGCTCCGTCTGGGCAAGGATATCGGCGGTGTTGGCTGCCTCATGCTCGGTCGGTTTGCTTGATTCCTCCGATTGCGGTTCCTCAGTGTCGGGCGTACCGGTTTCGTCGGGTTGCTCCTCAGTGGAGGCCTTGATCTCCTCGGCTGAAATCACCTCGCCCATCTCGACTTTGTTCGGGTCCGGTTCCGACTCCTCTTCCGCTTTCTTCCGACGCTTCTTGTCGGAGACGCTTAGGTCGCGAACAGTCGGCTTGGGCACCGGCTTGAGGTCGGCGCCGAGGCCCTGGTCTGCTTTCAGTTCCGAGGCGGCTTGGCCGATCTCCTGCTCGATCGCCTGCTTCTGCCTGGCCAGATCGCGCTCGAGGCGTTTGGTTTTGCGTTTGATTGTTTTTTGGGAAGGGCCGCCGGTTGCCGAACCGGGATCGATCCGGCGTTCGCGCCAGTTCTCCCACGTGTCCACTGTCCAGTGCCAAAGCTCAACCGGCTGGAGGTTGGTCAGGAAATAGAGGCTGGAGAGCAACAGGGCAGAGTAGATGATGGTAGAGCCAATGATACCAAACCATTGAAAAAGATAATGAATGCCCATACCCAGAATACCACCCAAGCTGGGCATGTCGTGGGAGTCGATCAGGCCCTTGAATCCATTCTTGTAGACCTCCAACAGACCCATAATGCTGACCATATAGATCAGTGCGGCGACCCAGCCCTTCCATTTGTGGCGTAGGTGACCAAGGTAGGGCGTTACGAGACTGATTCCGAACATAATCAGCAAAAAAGGGATCATGTGCGCCGCGTAGCCGGTCAGGAAAAAAGCGATGTCGGCGGTGCGTGCCCCTGCTGTCCCGATGGCGTTCTCGGGTGGGTCGTTCGGGGGTGTCTTGTTCGAGGCGAGATCGCCCGCATCAAACGTTTGGAGTGCCAGCAACAAAAGAAGAGCGCCAGTAAGCAATGCGATCCCAATAACGGGAAACGCCCAGGATGGAAGAAGTTCGTATGGCTTGCCCCTGCGCAGCACGGGCCGGAGTGTAATGGCTTGGCCACTGAAGAAAAAGCGCGCAGTGGTGATTTGTTTTTTTGCGTGAACGGAGGTTGCCTTTCCGGCGGTTTCCTGTTTATTTCCTCGTCGATGAAGTTTTGGTCTGGTTTGGGGCAAGTTTTGACCTTGCTGCTGCTGGTTTTTGGTGCCATCGGCTGCGAGCCAACGAACGGGAGTCATTCCCGGCTGGAGGACGACCCCGATTTTGTCCGGGGCAAAAGCCGCCTGGCCCGTAAGAATATCGATGGGGCGGTGCTTTCATTTCGCAATGCGCTCGCGAACAACCAGGCCAACGCCGCCGCTCATTTCGAGTTGGGGCTGATTTTTTACGAGCCCAGCAACGAAAAAAACAACTACGTCTCGGCTTGCTACCATTTCCAGCGGCATCTCGAGTTGCAGCGGGACTCACGCCACGCCGGCAATATTAAGGGATTCATCAGGGCCTGCAAAAAAGAGATCGCCAAAGATATCGCCATGGCGCCAATCCCGCCCTCGGAGATCAACGCCATCCACACGCTGCGCACGCAGTTGGCCAAGGCCAGCAGCGAGAATAGGCGCCTCAATAGCCAGGTCGAGGCCATGCGGGGTCGTTTGCAGCAATCCGGCAGCGATGTTTCGAAGGTCGCCGTGGCGGCCGGTGGCCCGCCGCCTTCCGCGAATCCCAGCAACCCGCGCATGCCGCCGCGGCCCAATTACGGCAGCCGATCCAGCCAAACCCGGACCCACACGCTGCAGCCGGGTGAGAACCTCTACAGCCTTTCCCGGAAATACGGCGTCCCGTTTTCAGTCCTCAAGGGCGCCAACGCCCGCCTGATGCGAAACTCCCGCGATCTGAAGCCGGGGGTAACCGTTTACATCCCGTCCAAGCGTACCCCGTAATCTAACGCTGTGCGTCGGTTGGCCTTTCCTGTCATCCTCCTTTTTTGGCTGGTGATGAATGCGCTCCTCTGGCGCGCCGAGTACGGCGACACCGGCCCCGGCAGTCGCGTCTCCAACGACGTGGTGCTCGACAAAATCTTCAATGCACCCGATGCCTCCAACCTGCGGGTGACCCAAAACGGTCAGTCGCTTGGCTTCATCCGTTGGGAAATCATCCCCGATGAGGTTTACTTCGGCGGCACCAACCAGCCAGCCGGCCGTGTCGAGTCGATCAAGGGCTACACCCTCGTGCTGGATGGACGACTCAATGTTGAGTCACTGCAAGGGAAGTTGCGATTCACCCTCCGCTCGACACTGGATGCCGGTCTGGATTGGCAGAGGATCAACACCACGATTGATCTACCGCCGAGCGTATGGGAGTTTGCGGCGTCGGCAACCAACCAGATGCTGACTGTGAAACACGATGGGGTGCTTGGCCAATGGGAACGCACGACGCCGCTTGGGCAATTGCGCAACCCCGCCGCGTTGGCCGAGCAATTCGCCGGGCCGCTTGTTGCGCCGTTGCTAAAGCCGTTGCTGCCGCCCAATATCCCGCTTGGTCAAGCGGCCGGCGAGCCGCTCGCGCTGGGCCTCGATTGGGCCGCCTACAACGACGCCGTACGGTTTGGCAGCACGCGCGTCCGTATTTATCGCATCGAGGTCAGCCTTCCCGGCGATCGTGTGGTGACGATTTTGGTGAGCCGCGTGGGCGAGGTTTTACAGATTAAATTTCCCGGACAATTGGAGTTCAACAACGAAAACATCCCACTGCAAAAAAGCAGCATAAAATGATCGAAATTGATCAATTAACCAAGCAATTCAGCGATTTACGGGCTGTCGATGATATCAGCCTGACCGTGCCAGCAGGGGAGTTTTTTGTCATTCTCGGCCCGAACGCTGCCGGTAAAACCACTACCATCAAGGTCATGGCCGGACTGATGAAACCGACGAGCGGCTCGGTGCGGATTTGTGGATTCGACATCGGTGTCAGCCCGATCGAGGCGCGCCGCCGCATGGCTTATGTGCCGGACTTTCCCTTCCTCTACGACAAGCTCACACCGGCTGAGTTTTTCCGGTTCACCGGCAAGCTGTTCGGGATGGAGGATGGAGCGATGCAGGCCGAAGCCGAGCACCTTGCCGGGAGGTTTAACCTCGGCGAATTCCTCGCCAAGCCGATCGAGGATCTTTCACATGGGACCAAGCAGCGCGTGGCTATCGTCTCCGCGCTGATGCATTCGCCGGAGGTCGTCGTGTTCGACGAGCCGATGGTCGGGCTCGACCCACATCACACCCGCGTGCTCAAGGACATCCTGCGCGAACAGGCCGACGCCGGCGTAACGGTGTTTGTTTCCACCCATCAACTCAGCGTTGCCGAGGAGATGGCAGACCGCATCGGCATCATGCATCAGGGCCGCCTCGTCGCTGTCGGGTCGCACGAGGAACTGCAGGCAGCGAACCGGGACAACAGACTCGAGTCGATTTTCCTGGCGCTGACCACCGACAACACATGAATGGCGCGAAGCCCATCCCGTATTGGCGACTGTTGGCCGGGGTCAACAGTATGCAAAACTGGCGGCGGCTCAAGTCGGCGGTAGCGCGTTCACGGCTTCATGCATCCCTCATGGGTCTGTTTGTCGTGGGCTATGCCTGGCTGGCGTACTGGCTGTTTCACAAGGGATTGCAATTCACCTCGAGCTTTCCCGGGCTAGGGCCGGTGCTGATCGAGCGGATGATGTTCCTGCTGTTCGCGTTCCTGTTTTTGCTGCTGCTGCTCAGCAACGTTATCATCAACTTTACCAACCTGTTTCGAAACAAGGAAACCCAGTTCCTGTTGTCGTTGCCGGTGCCGCGCCAGGTCGTTTACCGGTGGAAAGTGTTCGAGTCCGGCATCCTGGCGTCGTGGGCGTTTTTGTTCCTGATCGCGCCACTGGTGGCCGCGTACGGCGCAATCTATAATGCGCCGTGGCATTTTTATCTTGTGACGCCGCTGTTTGTGGCGTTGTTCGTCGTGCTGCCGGCCATCCTCGGCAGCTGGGCGGCGCTGGGACTGGCGCGCTGGGTGGATCGGCTGGCGTTTCAGGTGAGCGCCGTGCTGGCAGTGATCGTGCTGATCGTCGTTGCCAGCTCGTGGTTGCAGCCGGACACGGTGACCGACGAGATGCTTGAGACGCGCGTACTCGATGTCGTCGATCGGCTGCTGGCGCGCACGCGGTTTTCGTTGTTCCCGTTTCTTCCAAGCTACTGGGTGTCGAGCGGGATCACCCAGTGGGTTGAGGGTGCGTTGATGGGTACTTTTTTCTTTGGCTTGGTTTTGCTGAGCCACACGCTTTTTTTCGGCTATCTCGCTTCGACACGCACGGGCGGCATTTTTTACAGCGCACTTTCGGCGGTGAACAGCCGGGGAGGCGGAACGGCGGTCGGCTGGAAATTTCGGAAACACAAACCGGTATTTGGCCAGGCGGCGTTCGCGCCCAGGCTGCTCGACCGCCTGGCCAAGCTACTGTGGTGGGGCCGCGGCGACACGCGGGCGCTGATTGTGAAGGATATCCGCACCTTTTGGAGGGACGCAACACAGTGGGGTCAGTCGCTGATTCTGCTTGGACTGCTGATCGCGTACATCGTGAACCTGCGGCACTTCTCGCACCGGCTGACGAGCGACTTTTGGATCGATCTCACTTCGTATCTGAACCTCGGTGCATGCGCACTGAACCTTGCCACTCTGACGACGCGGTTTGTGTTCCCTCAAATCTCGCTCGAGGGCAAACGCATCTGGATCATCGGCATGGCGCCGCTCGGGATGCGCCGCACGCTTATGGCCAAGTTCCTCTTTTCCACCGCCGTGTCGATGAGCGTGACGATGGCGCTTGTGGGGGCGTCGTGCGCGATGCTCTCAATTCCGTCTGGGCGCGTTTTATACTTCACGCTGACCATCGGCGTGATGGCGTTCACCCTCAACGCGCTGGCTGTGGGCCTCGGCGCGGTATACCCGAACTTCCGCGAGGATAACCCGAGTAAGATCGTCAGTGGCTTTGGCGGCACGCTCTGCCTTGTGCTGAGTTTCCTCTACATCGTCGGCATGTTGAGCCTGATGGCGGCAACGTCACGCTGGGCGTTCGGCGGCAGCTCGGCAGTGGTATTCTGGCTCGGGTGGGCGGTGTTTATTGGTGGCTCGTTCCTGCTCGGCTGGCTGCCGCTACGGGCTGGTATCCGAAAAATGGCCAGCGTGGAAATCTAGCCGCTTGGCCAAGTGCGGGTCAGCCTTTGGCAGGGCGCCAGTCGATGAGTTTTAGCTGGACGGAGCGACGGCCATTGAAGTCGTTGATCTGCGGAGCGATAGCGATGTCGAAGGTGTCTTTCGGCTCGTCTTCGGGCTTGAGGTTCCACGCAACGACTTCGCAGGCATCGTGATTGTTGGTCACCCAAAACTTGGCGTGTTGTTTGTCGCGCCCCATGCGGTAAATAGGACTCGACAGGGTGAGTTCGGCGACGAGGAGTTGGATCTCCGGATTGCCCTGGCCAATCGGCTCGAGTTGGCTCATTTCCTCGATATGCATGAGTGTCAACTCTGAGAGGTCGGTCTCGGCGTCGAGCTTGAGCGGCGGCTGGAACATTTCAGGCGTGATGGTTTTTTTGGCGATCTCATTGATGCGTTCGCGGAAGGCGTCGAGCCGGCCGGGCTTGACGGAGACGCCGGCGGCCATGGCGTGTCCGCCGTGGTCATTCAGAAGGTCGTCGCAGCTGCGCATGGCCTCAGCAAGGTCGAAGCCCTCGATGCTTCGGGCGGAGCCTTTCCAGCCGTCACCGTCGCTGGCGAGGATGAAGGTGGGCCTGTAGAATTCGCGCATGACGCGGGAGGCGACGATGCCGATGACGCCGAGATGCCAATCCATGTTACCCTCGACGATGACGAAATCCTCCCCGGGGTCGAACCGCTGCCGGACGCTCTCCACGGCCTGTGTGGAGATGTCGCGCTCGATCTCCCGGCGCTCGCGGTTGTAGTTGTCCAGGGTCTCGGCGGCTTTATCGGCCTCGTAGTGGTCCTTGGCGATCAGGAGTTTCAGCGCTGCATCCGGGTTGTCCATCCGGCCGGCGGCGTTGAGTCGTGGGCCAAGGTGGAACCCGACATTGAACACGGTGACCGGCTTGGAGACGTTAGCCACTTTCTTGAGGGCGATGAGCCCGGGTCGGGTGGTCTCGCCGAGTTGCTCGAGGCCGGAGCTGACCAGTTTTCTGTTCTCACCGGTCAACGGGACGAGATCGGCCACGGTGCCAAGCGCGACGAGATCGATATACTGTTTGAGGTCGAGGTCGCGCTCCTTTTGTAGTCCCTCCTGGCGGCCTCGCTTGACGAGCGCATGGGCGAGCTTGAAGGCGAGGCCGACGGAGCATAGCTCCTGGAAGTTTGGGTAATCGTCGCTGAGCTGGGGGTTGACCATGGCGAACGGCTCGGGCGGCGGCGTGCTGACCTGGTGATGGTCCAGCACCAGGACATCGATCTTCTTGTCGTTGAGAAACTCGATGGCCTCGACGGCGGTGGAGCCACAATCGACGGCGAGCACGATGTTCACATCGAATTTTTCGAGGCATTTCTCCAGGGCCACAACGCTCAGGCCGTAGCCGCCGTCGAAGCGGCTGGGCAGATACGGCTGCACGGTCCAGCCGAGCTCGATCAACATTTCCGCGAGCAACGCCGTGGAGCTGACGCCATCCACGTCGTAGTCGCCATAGATCAACAACCGCTCGTTGTTTTCTCGTGCCTTCCAGAGCCGCTCGATGGCGGCGTCCATGTTTGGAATCAGGAACGGGTCGGCCAACAACTTGAGCCGTGGGTTCAGGAACTCGCTGACTTCGGCCTTGCTGGTGACGCCCCGGTTGACGAGGCATTGGGCCATGAGTGGTGAGAGCGGCAGCTCGCGAATGAGTTGGCCTGTTAAGAGCGGTTGTGAGGGTGCGAGGCTCCAGCGATATTTCACGCCGGAATCCGAACCCTCCTTGATGTCCGGATCAGTTTGTCAGGGTTATTGTTCATACAACTAAATTTGTACGCGGCGG
>Ga0206680_10000599_pt1 | contig 13014 bp, 14 predicted proteins | sample M115012015metaG_FD_160124 | JGI IMG/M metagenome (GOLD analysis project Ga0206680, IMG submission 160124) | Ammonia-oxidizing marine archaeal communities from Monterey Bay, California, United States - M1 150m 12015 | ecosystem: Environmental > Aquatic > Marine > Intertidal zone | place: USA...
GGTCAATCAGGCGCGTTGCCGTGACCCGCCGCACAACCCCGTCCATGGGCGAGCGAGCGGCCCGCCCAACTCAAGTGTTCTCCATCAGAAGTCGAGAACTATCTCTGAGAATCGCAGCAGGTTCCCCTCCCTCTCGTTCTCCGACATATACTGGATGAAGTAGCGCGCTCGTGCGCCCTGGTCGACAGAAATCTCGCTGCGGTCCCCATATCGGCTCATCAGATTTGTCCGTGAAGGGTTGTGCTGCTCCAAGGTGCAATTAGCGAACTCACTCGGCTCCTGATCTGGCCTGTCGCTCTCGTAGGCGTTGGCGGTGCAATTGATGACCTCCTCGCACCAGATGTAACAATCGTAGGGCGTCGAGCAGACGAAGTCTCCAGTTCGGTAGCACTGCTCGGTCGGTGTAACCCAGTCCTGTGTCCAGATGAAGGCCAGCGCGAGGTCTGAATCCGAGTTCGGGTCGTCGTGGAACTGGTGGGTGTGATAGAGTCCGAGGAAGTGCCCCAGTTCGTGGCTCGGAACGTAACTGGTGGCGAACGAAGAAGCCCTCACCGTGCTGAAGTAGTACTCGCGAGTATACCACGGAAACATGCTGTAAGCCCCCCATCCAGTGCTTTGCATGACGATGTTGACATTGGCTGGGTTGTAACCTTCAATGAAGCCGTCACCGAGTTGGGATAGCGAGATCTGGTCTCCGAAGCCATCTTCTAGTTCAGGGTAACCTTCGTCGATCCAGACTATCTCATCGAGGGTGAAGTAAATCCCGTGGGGGTTGTAGACCGAGTTGATCAGTTCGACACCGGTGGCGATCGAGGTCTCGTTGATCAGCCACTCGACACCGTCGTTGTCTCGATAGACGAAGATGGTGATGAAGAGCTGCCTTCCCGGCCCCATCTCGCATTCTAGTCCCGGGTAGGGCGAGTCCTCTGAGACGTCCACCCAGTATTCCTCGCTGCCGCAGTCGTAAAATTCGTTATTGTGCTCGTTCCAGTTGAGGCATCCAGATAGAACGGGTGCGAACAATACGATCACGAGCAAGGCAGCTGTTCCCCGCATGACGCCGACTCAGGGTACTAGGGCTAAACCCTTGCTAGCCCATCTCAAGTTTCTCTATTTGCCAAGGTGTGGAACTATTCCGCCTACAGTCTCTCCAGAAATCTGAGATATCAGAGAATTGTTAGCGGTCGCGACAGGAGATAGGTACACCCTACCAGTCCCGGAGATGATGTTTACGAATCCCTCACCTCCGGCGACTTTGGACAACAGGCCCTTGCCTAGAATTTTGGTTTCGTAATTCAAAGAAGCGTCTCTGGCGACCGCGAAGTTACCATCGACAGTCAGTGTATCATTGACTAGGTCAATTTCCTGTACAGGACCATGCGAGTAGTAGACCACAGTTCCAGTTCCAGAGACGGAGGTCTGCCATATCCCCTCACCTCCGAACGCCATTGACTTGATGCCCTTGTTCCTGATCATCCCAACTTCGATTCCGGCGTCGGAGCAGATGTATGCTCCCTGATCTAGGACCATTGAGTTGCCGTTTAGCTCCAATATGTGGTACTGACCAAAGGTAGGAGGGCCAAAATAGACCTCACCCGTTCCAGAGTACGTGGGCCGGAAGACATCTTCTCCCGTGACCATGGACTTGAGAAATCCTCCAGCACTTGGCCTCTGAGTGACCATTTCTATGTTACCTCTCATGTAATGTAGAGCTCCAGATTCTCCTCTGACAGTATCTCCATTCAGGGCCACTTTCACCATTCTCAAACCTTCTGCATCGACTATCTCGTAATTAGGCATAACATCACGTACATCCAAATGCGTTATGAAATTTAGGACCAATTTCCAAATCTTTCAAACTACGCATTTCGCGTTGAGCACACTCACCTTTTTTCCCTCCGAGTTCCGCATCCAACACTCTACGAAATCTCCCTCGTGCATCGGACCGACGCCCTCCGGGGTGCCGGTCCAGACGAGGTCGCCAGGCAAGGGCTCGTACCAGTCATGCAGGTACCCGAGGATCGACTCCACAGAGTGCACCATCAACTCGGTGGAGGCCTGCTGCCTGACTTCGCCGTTGACCGACAGGCAGATCTCGACCGGCCGCGGGTCCCAAGCAGTCCAGGTCCCGAGCACCCCCGAGCCAGCGAAGCCCTTGCCCTCAAGCCAAGGCCAGCCCTTCTTCTTGGCCAGCGTCTGACGGGTCCTGTTGGTGGTGTCGTTGCCCACGCACATCTCTACCGGCTCAAGGTCGTCCCCCAGCCTGATTACCAGTTCGACCTCGTGGTCGATGTGATCCTCGGTCGAACTCAGGGCAATCACGTTGTTGCCGTCTGCGTCTGCCTCGACGAGAGCAGTTGGTGGCATCAAGAAGAACCTCGGGTAGTCGGTGATGTCACCGTAGATCTCCTTGGCGTGCCCAACATAGTTGCGGAACACCGCCCAGCCGACTGCCATGCACCTCCCAATAGTCTCAATCCCATTATCACATCGTCGCCCAACTAAGCAGGTTGAAGGCTCCCCTTCTGCCGAGAAGCGACGATGGCAGAGGACCCGTACCGCGTTCTGGGAGTCTCAAGCGATGCTACAGACGCGGAGATCAAGCGAGCCTACCGAAAACTCGCCCGCCAGCACCATCCGGACCGCAATCCGGGTGATGCGGCTTCTGAGGAACGGTTCAAGGCGATACAGACATCCTACGAGGCCATAGGCACGGCCGAGGCACGTGGGGAGCACGACCAGCGTCGTCGCATGGAGGAGATGTTCGGTGGTGGTGGCTTTCAGGGCAATCCGTTTGGAGGAGGCTTCGGAGGGGTCGACCTAGGGGACATCATCTCTCAGTTTATGGGTGGGCGTGGAACGGCGGCTCCCGAATCTAATTTCAACTTCGGACAGGCCTTCGGGGGCAGACAGACTCAGAAGCCTAGGAGCGAGCCCGCCGAGCCTTCAAGGGGTGCAGACATCGAGGCCGGACTGGACATCTCTCTCGAGCAGGCCTCAGGTGGAACTGAGATTAGGTTCAGTCATCGCAGGCTGAAGCGCTGCGACAAGTGCAAGGGTTCGAGTTTCGGAACCTCAAAGCACTGCACTCCCTGCAACGGCACCGGGGTTGAGACCAAGGGCAGTACGCTCACAGTGAAGGTACCTCCGAACGCCAGCCACGGACAACTTCTCCGATTGAAGAAGATGGGTCACGAGCATCCGCAGGGTGAGCCCGGGGACCTTCTCATCACGCTGAGACTCGATGCTGAGGAGGGCCGCCGCTGGGAGGAAGGGAGGCTGGTTCAGGAAGTCCCTATACCAATCACCACCCTGTTGCTTGGAGGCAAGGTCAGAATCAGCACACCTATCGGCAAACGGGTTCAGATCGATGTGCCGGAGGGGACTAGAATAGGGGACCGCCGGCGACTGCAGGGCCACGGTCACTCAGGGGGCCCATTGGACATCGAGTTCACACTCGCTGAGCCGGTCAAACTTACCAAGGTCCAGCGTGACGCCCTAGACAGCCTGCGTGACAGCGGTCTGTGACTCTCGCACAACCAATGAAATACCCATCTTGCGCGAGCCCGCGCCATGAGGGACTTCGCGCATGTCGCTGACTTCCTCATTCCGAGGCGCAGGCAGGCACACATCGTTGTCATCCTCCTATCTCTGCTGATGCTTCCCGGAATCTCAGCCACACTCAGCCCAATTGACATAGAGTCCTACGACCTAGAATCACCTGAACTCGACGCAAACGAGGTCCTCATGGAGGAGTTCTCCTCGGCTGGAGGGATAGAGGCCTTCGGGGTCTTCATTCGTGACCCGAGTCATTTCGGGGAGCCGGACTCTGATGTCACGATGATCGCCGACTACACCGGTGACGGACTAGGTGCGACCGACCCCAAGGGAGGAATACTCAACCTCACTGTACTGAGAGAGATTGACACCAAGGCAGAGTATCTGAGGCAGCATGAGGTCTCCGAGTTCTACCTCTCTTTCGCATCACAGATTACCGGTGAGTCCGTATTGGGAATACTCGATCTCGCTACCGACTTCAGGGCATTCATGTCGGGGCAATCAGCCTTGACCAGCCCCAGAATCGACCCAGAGACCCTGACCATGGCACCGCCATCGACCGATTGGGTCGACTGCGGCGCCCTAGAGTGCCTGACATTCGACGATGAGAACCTCACTCAGGCCCACATCGATCTAGCCGCACACAGGTTGGCCAATCACAGTTCAGGCGCCTTCCTCAGACTCCTGTCCAAGGACCGCGGATTCATCCCGGACCAATCAAGTCCTGTGTTCGGACCTTACGACCACCAACTCCTCATGGACGGAACCATCACTGCGGAGGAATGGGGCCCTGGGCGTTGGTCGGCGTCTTCTGCGTGGCTGCTCATCAACTTCGACAGAGAGGCCATGCAGAGAAACGGCTGGTCTTTCTCGTGGTTGAACTCCAGTTCGGATTCTAATTCCGGATACGAGTGGGACGGAGTCACAGTCGAGACCAAACCGATTCACAACTCGGTAGAGGAGTGCCGCGAAAGAGCTCTAGCGGGTGAGGAACTATGCTCGATGGAATGGCTCTACTTGGCCCTCGAGGAGGACCTGAGGTCCTCTGATAACATGGTCGTCACTCTGATGTTCGCTGAGGGCATAAATGTCGAGATAAACCGAGAACTGTTCTCTAGCCTCTATCTGATTGCGATCATGGCACTGGTGGTGACCATCCTGCTGTGGCTCAGTCTGAGGAGGGTGTCTGATGTGGCCATAGTGGCAGTTGGTCTGGTACTGTCATTGATGTGGATGCAGGGCCTGATTGGATGGGCAATAATCCTAGGACAGAGATATGGGATGGAAGTGATATTCCGCTCGCAGTTCTCAAACCTCCTGCCGATCCTAGTACTCGCCTTGGGCATAGACGACAGTCTGCACGCTCTGCACAGGTACAAGGAGGAGAGGAGGGGTGGAGCCAGTCCCGAACTGGCAGCCCGCACATCGGTAAGCAGAGTAGGTCGGGCCATTCTTCTGACCTCGACGACCACAATCGTCGCTTTCATGGCCAACATGACATCGAACATAGCCGCGCTCCGCTCCTTTGGCATAGAGGCAGGTCTCGGGGTGCTTTCCGCATTCATCCTCACCGGTCTCTGGGTCCCGCTGGTCCGCTACGAGATCGACCTGTTGATGGAATCAAGGGGGAAACTGCAGGATGAGAAGGAAGGTCTGGTGCACATGGTGCCGGAGTCTTGGCTGGCCGCAGTCACCACCAATTCAGCGAGACACGCCCCTGTGGTCGCCGTGCTAACCATCCTGATAACCGCCGTGGCAGTTCCGATGATGCTCTCTCTGGAGGGCGACTTCCAGGTCGAGGACTTCGTCGAGAGCGAATCCGACCTAGCAGTGGGAATCGGCTTGGTAAACGAGCGCTTCAGTGACGAGGGTGAACCCGGTTACATCTTGGTTGAGGGGGATTTGGCGAATCCGAAGGTGATAGCCGCCATTGGGGAACTCCGCAACAATGTGAACTCGCACGGACCGGATGACTCGGACCAACTCGCTCGTCTTCCTACGGGAGAGGTCGAACTGATAGCAATCGACACCATACTTGGCTTCGCCAAGGCGGCTATGGCGTGGAACAACACCTCGTTCATCGAAGCAGGTTGGGATCCCCTGGTCGAAGATGGCGGAGTCGGCTGCGACAAGGATATCCTGGGCTTACCTTCGCTGGGTGACAGGGAGTGCCTGGTTTTCCTCTATGGCTTCGTGCTGACCCGAGGGGTCCCCGAGAGCGGCGGCTATCCATCGATGCCTCCCTCCATAGTCGCTGAGTACATCCAAGCGGCCGAGGAGATCGACTACGAGCATCCATGGCTAACCGTCTCCGGCGAGATCCCTAACTACCCCAGAGCACCAATTCGATTCGGAATATCCAGTCCCGAGCAGTTCGCTCTGGTCGAGCCTGCTTTGGCCCAACTGGAGGATGATATGGCTCCTTTGCAGGAGCTCGCCCGTAATCCTCTCAGGGAGCAAGGTGACCTCTCTTCGGCAGACGAGGAATATCCGGTAACATGGGCGATACCGACAGGCGAGCCCGTCGTCAGGTTCGTCGCCGCCGACTCAATGCAGGACGAGATGCAGGGAACTCTGCTTCTGGGTGTGGTGCTCTGCACAATCACCTTGTGGTGGGGCTTCCGTGAGGAGACCTCGACGAGGCAGCGATGGGAGGAAGGGATGCAAGACCGTGTCGACTTCGCTCGTAGAGTGGGATCGACAGTCGCGGTTACTGGGGTGATTACCTATCTCATGTTGGGAACTGGTTACGCGGTCTTCTTCGCAGTCCTCGCGCTTGTCCTTTCTATCCTCTGGGGCACCCTGCCCTTCTTCATCGCTACAGTGACGACCGGCCCCATCTTTGTCGTAATTGTCTGGCTGTACGCCATGGTTGAACTGGCCGGATACGGGCTCAACATGGTCACCGTGGCAATCGCCGCGATGTCCCTCGGAGTGGGCATAGACTACGTCATCCACCTCATCGAGAGGTATCGTGAGGAGCGCGAGAAGGGAGCGACGCCGCACCTATCACTGGCTGCCGTGGGTAGCGCCTCGGGCCTCGCGCTCTTCGGCTCCGCAGTCTCGGACATCGCCGGATTCATGGTGATCAACCAGTCCAAGATGGGGTTCTTCTCCACCTTCGGGCTGTTCTGCGCCATCATGATCGGCCTCTCCCTGATTGCCAGCATGGTTCTCACGCCCGCAGTATTGGGTCTTCTTCATCACAAATCACTAGTTTCTGAGCATTCTTGAGGCCCATTAGGTTCTTGACATGATTTAGATTCGAAGTTTCATGGCACTATTCGAATGTAACATCGATGCCAGAGGCAAAGCAGTCCGCCTCAAGCTCGGAATCAATGGTCTTGTAGCTGGATTGGTATTGGTGACAGCCTTCTACATAGCAGGAATCGATTTGAGAATTCTATGGTTAATTCCTCTGGGAATCATAGGTGGCGGAGCGTTTGTTATTTTCGAAGCTTGGACTGGGTGGTGCGTTGTACGTGCACTAGGATTCAGAACCCCCTTGTGAGGAAGATATCATGACGAGCGACACTTTGACTGATTTGGAGCGCGGCGACGAGGACTGCATACTCCGATTTGCCGACGGAGCCGCATTCAGAGTCACCTACTTGTCGATACGTTGCCGCTGTCAGTGTGCCAAGTGCAAGCCCCGGCAGGAGAACGAGCAGAGGCAGTTAGAATTCGAGGAGGAAGTCGCGAGGCTTCGAGTGGAGAAACCGATGGCCGAGCCGGTCGGACGCTATGGAATCAGGTTTGATTGGCCGAGTGGATGCTCCAGCGGCATACACTCGTTCACTCATCTAAGAAGCGTCGCCGAAGAGCTTGGAAAGCCTCTTTGAACAACCAATTTTGAGCCCGAAGGGGTCAAAGGTGAGCCTCCGGTCGCGCATTCATCGAAGACACGGGTGCCCCCCATGGCTTCGGTGGTGATCCGATGGAATGGGACAACCCTGAGGCAGGCGAGCAGGAGCTCGATGAGGATGACGAGTGGCAACTCTACGCCAGCGCTGGATATGCTTCCGCCGAAGTCGTCGTCGAGGCCGATGAAACCGAAGAGGAGAAGGAGAAGGAGATTTGGTTCGACGGCGACGATCTAGAGTCCAACGGCGCTTCGATAGACTGGGACGCACCTCCCTGCCCCGCGCCACTCGGAATCGCACACATCATCAAGATAGGAGCCTGTGACCACTGCCTGTATAGGCTGGCCGGTCGCAGGACCGAGGTCCCTGGAGCGCCGGGGGGAGAGGAGATCCGCAGTGCGGCACACGCCAGAGACACGGAGTTAGCAAAGGTTGAGACTCCTGACCTATGTCCTCTTTGTGAGAATCTGTTCGACGACGTCAACAACATCGTCAGCAGAGTCGTTGAATCCACCGAGGGAATCGAGTACACCTCCATCCAGTTCGGTATCCATATGCCCAAGGATCTCATCCAGGAGGAGGATCGCATCCGCAGCAGGAACGGAGCACCCGTTTCAAGACCTCTCAAGGCGGCCTTCGTCGATGCCATCCAGAACGAGTTATCCGCGCATATGCCCGATGTCAAGTTCGTCAAGGAGATGCCCGACCTGATGATTCTGATCGACGGTCTGACGCTACGGGTCGATGTCGATGTCAGACCGGTCTTCCTCTACAGCAGGTACCGCAAGCTCAGTCGTGAGATTCCACAGACCCGCTGGCCTTGCAGAGCCTGCAGGGGCAGGGCTGATGGCTGTGAGTCCTGCGAAGGCACCGGACTCCAGTACCTCGACTCGGTGCAGGACCTCATCGGCGAGACAATCCGTATCGTCCTCGATGCCGAGGACACCTCCTTCCACGGCATGGGTCGCGAAGACATCGATGTCAGGTGCCTCGGAACCGGCCGCCCCTTCATCCTCGAGATCAAGAATCCGAAGGTCCGCGAGACCGACCTTGAGGAACTAGTCTCGAAAATCAACGAGAACGCCGACGGCAAGGTCGAGATCGACTCACTGAGATGGTCCAAGCGGGGCGATGTGAGCAAGGTCAAGGAAACCCGCTCCGAGAAGTCATACACCATCCGATTCAAGGTCGACGACATCCCCGAGGAGGACACCGTCATTGAGTCCGTCTCCAGCCTCTCCGGAGCCGTGTTGGAGCAGGAGACTCCGAAGCGGGTCTCACACCGCAGGGCAGCGAAGACCCGCAAGAGGAAGATAGTCTCTATCAGCGATGTATCCGTCGATGGTGACGAGGTGCAGATGACGCTGCGCTGCGAGGCCGGGACCTACATCAAGGAACTCATCCACTCAGATGAGGGCAGAACCATCCCCTCGGTGAGTGGCGTGCTTGAGAGGGACTGTGAGGTCATTTGGCTAGACGTCGAAGGGATTCACGCTGACTGAGCGCCGAACTGAATCCGAGCCCTTAAGAAGAATCGGCAGGTCGAACGCTCCGCGACCTATGGTCGAAGGGTGATAATATGGCAACTAGGACCCACGGCTCACGCCAAGGCACTCGTAGCATTCTCAAGAAGAAGAAGGACGAGCGCAGCCGTGTTTTCATCAACCGAGTGATGCACCCCTACTCCGAGGGCGACAGCGTCGCAATCGTTCTTGACGGAGCTCAGCAGAAGGGCATGCCACACCGCCGCTTCCAAGGCAAGACCGGAGTCATCTCGGGGACACAGGGACGAGCGTACATCGTCATTGTCTCTGACGGCAACATGCAAAAGACCGTCGTGGCCCGCCCCGAGCACCTCAGGCCAATGGAGTGAGTGATTCAGATGGCAGAGCGAGATTACGTTGACTTCGCCTCCGTCCGTGACCTGCTTCTAGAGGCGAATGAGCGCCGAGGCGAACTGTCCTACGAGCAGCAAATGGCACTCGGTCACGCTGAATGGGCAGCCAGCGCGAACCGCGGCGGCACCAAGACCGATCCTGAGGTATTCAGAACTCTACGTGATACACTCATGGAGAATGAGAAACTCTCCGCCCACCCTGAGATTTGCGCCAAGTTGGCCGAACTCAATCCCATGGCTGTAGCGGATGTCAGGGTAATCATCGCAAGCAAGAGGATTGCGATGGACACATCAGAGATTGAGGAAATCGTCACCATCATCCGTCAGCATGTACTCTGAACCCGTCATTTTGGGAGATTTTCTGCAACAATTCCATTCAAGGGGGGGAACCGTTCTGTATAACTCGAGGGATATGCAACCTGGAGACCAGAGTGAGCCCGAGGAGGATGGCCCCGAGCCGTTCGACTCCGAGACTCATCTCAGGATACTGGACGTTCAGGAGAGGCGGCCGTTTGGACATGAGGTACACTGCCTGAGTGAACCCTCTATGCATCTGATTCGAGCGAGAGTCAACGATCACGGAGACCTGTCAAACGGCTCTAGGATAGAGGTCAACTCTGATGGCCTCGGACCGTTGTCCGAGGTCAGACACCGTGACCTCTCGGCGTCTGCCAACGGTGAGTTGACCGAGGCGGTTATTGGAGCAATCTCAGAGGATTCCGAGAGACATTTGGGCTTCTACAACCGTGCCAACAACCTCTCACTAAAGATGCACGCATTTCAGTTGCTGCCTGGCATCGGCAACGCGAAGGCGTTACAGATGGTCCAGACTCGTGGGATTGCTGGTTGGAGCAACTTCGAGGAGGTCGACGAGGCTTGCGGCATCAACTCAGTTAGACTGCTCGCAGAGCGTTATGTCAGGGAGATGGAAGACGCAACCCAGTCGCCCCGTCTGCTCGACCTGCTGGTTCGCTCCGAGATGTGAGTCGGGGTCGAGCCATGGATGACTTGGACACACGTCTCCTAGTCGACCTTCTACGAGACAGGGTCAGCCCGAACAGATCGCTCGGACAGCATTTCCTTATCGATGACGCAGTCATCTCCCGTTCGGTGGACATTGCCTCCCACGCGAGCCCCCTCGATACGGACTCGCATGTGTTGGAGATAGGCCCCGGCCCCGGCTCTCTCACACTGGCACTTCTGAGGACCGGAGCAAGGGTGACCGCGTTCGAGGTGGACGATGAGTCCGTTGATCACCTGCAACGTGTCTTCGGAGACGCTGAGGGGCGCCTCGACCTCCAGAAGGCCGACGCACTGGAAGCTGTATGGCCTGCTGATGTAACTCACATAGTGGCCAATCTACCTTATCAGATATCCAGCCCCGTCCTAGAGAGGATACAGAGGCATCACGCTGAGCATCCGATGGCAGTTGTAGTACTGCTTCTGCAGGAGGAGTTCGCAGATAGAATGGCCATCGGCCGGGACCGCGCCGCACTGAGCCCTCTAGGCCTGTCTCTATGGCTGGATTTCGAAGTCGAGTTGGACGCCAAGGTGCCTCCGCACTCGTTCAGTCCTTCTCCACGCGTGAGTTCTCGTCTGACCTCCATGCACCCTGTGGACAGGGAGCCCGGGATTGATCGCAGGTTGTTCAGGACGATCACCCAACATTGCTTTGCCAACAGGCGCCGCAAGTTGCGCACCCTGTTGTCGAAATCTCCCAGTCGCATCGGGCGGATCAAGGGCTGGCATAAGCAGCGCTGGTCCGAAGCGGTTGACACTGTCATCCAAGCCTCTCCAGAGGGACTCCCAGAAGGTTGGCTGGACCTCCGTCCAGAGAATTTGGAGACATCTCACTGGGTCTCACTTGTGGATGCAATTTCATCGAATTGAACCTAAATACGAGGGTTTTGCCCGCGCCTTGATAGAGGGCCCCCTGCTCGGCAGGTCGAGGCGGCAGGTCACGCGACGGGCCCGAGCCGGGATGAGTAACTATGGCGAAGAAGGACACCTATCTGGCGCTGCTTCGACGCGGCATCGACGAGAACACTGCCCACATCCTTTCCAACAGCGGTGTCAAGGTCGGCGACCTGAAGAAAGTGGACGCTGAGACGCTCATCAATAACTACGGCTTGAAGAAGGAAGTAGCGAAGTCCGTCTTGGACGCGGTGCGCTCAGGCCCACGAGAGTCGAGCAAGCAGAGATTCCTCGCCGACGTCCTCTCCGACCGCGGCAAGAAGAAGGTCGACAAGATTGAGGAGCAGCGCTTCAAACGGGAGCAGAAGGATCTGCACACCGAACTGCTCGAGGCGAAGGAGCAACTCAGGATAGCGAGGGTCGAGGCGTTCCGCGATAAGAAACTGGTGATGAACAGGCTGGGCAAGACCATTGAACTCATCGTCAAACTGGAGAACTCTTTCGATGATGAATCCAAGGACGAGCAACGCTCCAAGCTGCGTGACCAGCTCGAGACTAGAGGGCTTGAGGCCGCTAGGGACCACGAAATGCTCGAACTCGTCGGGACCCCTCAAGACATCGTCGACTTCCGTCGGAAGATAGCACCGGCCATCTGCCTCCATGCATGCCCCTCATGCGGGGAGGAAATCGATCCACGCAGCGGCAATGTCGTTGAGGACATGACCGATTTCATGCTGGTTTGCTGGGAGTGCGAGGAGGAGTTCAGAGCGCCCATGGCCCAAATCGTCGAAAATCAGCTGGACAACGGCTCTAGAATCAAGATCAACCCGAAGCAGAAGCCCCGCTTGCCGGTCTCAAGGCTTCCGAAGAAGAAGGACGCGCCTTCGGTGACTGATTTGATGATTCGCGATCTCGAGTCCACTGGTGCCACGGCAGAGGAACTCGAGGCCGCCGTGGAGTCGAGCAAGCTCTCTGGCGTGCTGATGAGCATAGATGACTGGATAGACCAGACCATCGCTGCGAAGGGCTACATCCAGGCGCAAGAGCACCGAGAGGAGTTCATCATAGCCACCGGCGCGGGCGCTACGAAGTTCAACAAGTGGATGAAGAAGGCTGGACTTGTCTTCAACAAGCAGACCGGTAGATGGACACGTTGGGAAGACCGCTGAGGCAGGTCCATGGCGGACGAGATCCCGGTCATCCGGTTCTTTCGAGGCTCGAAGCCGCTCGGGATGGCTCGGATAGTGCCGGACACCCCAATTGTGGAGATTGCGGAACTCGCAGGGGTCGAGATTCCCACTAACTGCACCGCAGGAAACTGCGGAACCTGCCTCGTCAGGCTGCTGAGTGGTCAGGTGGACCTACCAGAGGAGCTCCCCCCTGGACTAGACGACTACATCGTGGCAGAAGGCGGTATCCTGACGTGCTGCCTGTACCCTGTTGGATCATGCGACATCGACGTGATTCCCCCTTTGTAGGTGAGTGAATGGTGGATTGGAGCGATCCCGAGTTTCAGAAGAGCCTTCTCATCTCGATAATCGGTCTCAGTGTGGGCATCTGGTGGATCTCAAGCAGGATTCGGGCCAAGTTGAGGGAAGTCGAAGATAGAAGAGCCAAGAGATGGCAGGAAATCGATGAGATTTCAGATGAATAAGATTTTTTTTAATAATTATTAAAATAATACCTTGAAAATCACTCGTTCACAGCCGCAGTCCATCGTTCTGACTGTGGTATTCCAACTACCTCAATATGGCATCCTAGGACACCTTTTTGCGAGGCCAC
>Ga0206680_10000604_pt1 | contig 12945 bp, 11 predicted proteins | sample M115012015metaG_FD_160124 | JGI IMG/M metagenome (GOLD analysis project Ga0206680, IMG submission 160124) | Ammonia-oxidizing marine archaeal communities from Monterey Bay, California, United States - M1 150m 12015 | ecosystem: Environmental > Aquatic > Marine > Intertidal zone | place: USA...
TGATCGTCCAGCTGGACTGAACGGAGCGGGTCGAGTTCCGCCTCGACAAAGAGGTGTAGATAAGCTTCCGCTTCCCGGCAGCTGATAAGGGGATGGTCTGGTTGCATATGAGCTGGTTGCATATGATTTGGGCTTTCCTTAGGTGACGCCATCATCCTGGCCTTTCCTGTCGCGCTGGCTCCAGCGCTCACGGATCATCTTCTTTCCTTTGCGAATGAGGTAGTCGATCCGGTGTGATTTGACCCCTGTTTTTTCACTGATCTCGTCGTAGCTCATACCCTCGAGGTATTTCAGCTTCAGGATGTTTTTTACATCGGTGGGGAGCTTATGGAGGAACTCTGCGATCTCGGGTTCATCTCCCTGGAAATGAGTACCCGGCTGGCCGCTTCTCAGCTTATCCATGCGCTGCTGCTGGCTGAGGCGCCGGGAGATCTCCTTGAATTTGACGATCTTGATTTTTTCGCGTTGGAACCATTTGTGACAGCGGTTGTAGGCGATACCAAAGAGCCAGCTCCTGAATTTTCTGATGTCTTTCAGGTTTGGCAGAGACTTGAAGGCGGCAAGAAATATGTCCTGGGCCAGGTCTTCCGCATCAAAGCAGTTGCGGCTTTTGTAATAGCAGATGTTGTAGATCGCCTGTTGGTAGCGTCCAATCAAAGATTCAAAGGACCCCAGGTCGCCCTTCAGAGCCTTTTTGACGAGCGCCTCATCTTCACATGCGATGTTTTGGGAGTCGGACCCGTTCTGGGTACCGTCCTGAACGTCGCCTGAAGTGGTCCGGCCCGATTTTTGACTCATAGAGCTATCTTACTACTAACACCGATTTTCAGAGGGGCGCTTTTTCTACAAGTCCTTTAAAAACAAATGTTTATCAGACAAGAGAGAAAAACTTCAACGGTCTCGCTAATGGAGTACCCCGTGGAGTCGTCGAGTCGGAATAAATCTTTGGGTAGACCGGTATAAAAATGGGTGTTTACTGGTTCAGCTTCGCTTGAACCTCTCCTCCTGTTGTCGTAAGCTCATATCCCATGCAGAGTAATACAGAAGTGATCGATCTCAGGAGTGATACGGTTACAAAGCCGGATGCGCCGATGCTCGAGGCCATGTGCTCGGCGCCGCTTGGCGACGATGTCTTTGGCGATGATCCGACCGTCACCAGGCTTGAAGAGCTGGCGGCTGAGAGTCTCGGCAAAGAGGCTGCGATCTTTGTTCCCTCAGGCACCATGGGCAATTCGATCGCCGTAGGAACTCATTGTAGCCCCGGGGACGAGGTTATCTTCGAGTCCCTGTGTCACACCTACAATTTCGAGTGCGCCGGAGCTGCCCGTTTGTGGGGAGTCCAGGCCGTCTCGATAGCCGGTGACCGGGGAGTCATCCCCATCGACGCGATCGCCGCCGCGATTCGGCCTGAAGATGTTCACATGGCGCGTACGAAGCTGGTGATTCTCGAGCAGACCAGCAATATTGCCGGCGGCTGCATCCTGCCCCTGGATTATCTGGAGGCGGTCTCCTCCTTGTGCAGGGAACGCGGACTTCGATTGCATATAGATGGAGCGCGGATCTTCAATGCCAGCATAGCCTCTGGAGTCGAGGTCTCCAGCTTCGCGGCCTGCGCCGATACCGTCATGTTCTGTCTTTCGAAAGGGCTTGGAACTCCGGCGGGATCGGTGCTCGCGGGTACGGCTGAGACCATCGCCGAGGCCAGGCGTTTGCGGAAGCTGCTCGGCGGAGGATTGCGCCAGGCAGGGGTGCTTGCGGCCTGCGGCATCTACGCCCTGGGCCACAACATCGAGCGCCTCGGCGAGGACCATCGCCGCGCGGCTGAGCTGGCCGTGAAGCTGAAGGAGCTCAACCTCGAGGGTCTGCGAGTTTCCTCTCCCGACACCAACATGGTTTTTCTCGGCTGGGATGGAGAAGATTCCGACCGCTATGCTGAGTTTTCGAGCAGGCTGCGCTCCGATGGCCTGCTTGTCGTGGGCCTTCCCGGCCGTGGTATCCGCATCGTGTTTCACAAGGATGCGGATGACGACGCGGCTGTCCGGGCCGCTGGAATTCTCTCCAGGAATTTAATGGATCTGTTTTCTTGAGCGAGCGGGAGCACGGCGACGAAGGGCGACGTAATTTTCACGGCAGCGGAAATGATGGCTTCGAATGCGGGCATTGCGGTGAGGACGTCCGGCCGCTTGCCCAGGGCAGCTATCGTAATCACTGCCCCGCCTGTCTCTGGTCAAGGCACGTCGATGTGGTTCCCGGCGACCGCGGATCGGACTGTGGCGGCTTGATGGAGCCGGTCAAGCTGACGGGGGCCAGCGGCACGGGCTGGAAGGTGCTCCAGCGCTGTACCGCATGCGGCTTTGAGCGAGCCAACGGGGTGGTCCTGGACGATTTGCGCCAACCAGACAGCTGGGATGTGCTGGTCAAATTGGGAGCAGAGAGCCGCTGAGGGCTTATTTGCGCCTGGACGAGGAGGTCAACTGCGTTCCCGCCAGTTGGTGGCGTTTGAGCTCGGCGCGCAGGGTCTTGGCGTAGGCGGTCAGCCCGGGACCAGGACAGTGCGTGTGGCCCGGAAGAATTTCAGCGTGGGTGTAGAGGCGGCTTGCCGGTATGGAAAAGTACTGTCCCAGCTTGAGCACGAGGAGCTTCAGGCCGTCACGTTGCGCCTTGTTCAGCAGCTGTTTGCCGGTGCTGTAATTCCCCAGGACGACAATCCCGATGTTTCCGCGGTTGGCATCTCCCCGGGCGTGGGCGCCCTGGTAGGATACCGGCCGTCCCTGCCAGACCCTGCCGGCGCGATCGACGACATAGTGATAGCCGATGTCCGCCCATCCCTTCTCGCGCTGGTGGTAGCGCTGGATTCGCAGGATCTCCCTGGAGGTTCCCCATTTTGAGGTCGTGCTGACCCCGGCGGGTTCCCCGGAGTGGTGGATGGTCATCCTGAAGATCTTGCTCAACGCCTGCGGAGTTGCCCGGCTCCTGGTCGTGGATTTTGCCTTCCAGCCGGAGCGCGGCAATACCTTGAGGTGGGGGAGTTGTCGGCTTCCGGTTTTCGAAGGTCTTGCCGGCAGATCGCCGATCCGGGCTATGGAGGGAGTCTTGGGAGGTTTTTCAGCTGCGAGACGCGGTCGGGGAGTAGTAAGGATTGCCTGGATATGCGGGTGCCCGGGTTCCTTGAGCCGCTTGAACAGGGCGTCTGCTTCGCCGGTCTTTTTCTGCATTCTCAGGCAGACAACCAGGTATGCCCGCCTCTCTTCCAGGCCGAAGCCTTTCATCCCGGCAAGGCTCTTTTCGAGATAGCGCTTCGCGAGGGTCAGCTTCAGTTGGCCGAGGTGCGCCTTTCCGAGCAGGTAGTCGGCCTGCGCCTGCAGTTGGCTGCTGGAGGTCTGCCGCCTGGCTTCATGCGCGCAGCGGATGGCGCTCGTGGCGCTTCCCTCGATGAGGTAGGCTTCGGCCGCGGCGAGGTATTTTCTCACCCGCGTGGCATCTGCCCGGCTGCGCCTGGCGTATCCCTCCAGCGTAGAGCCTGAGCCGGCGCTTCTCGTCCTCGCGCCGGGAGCGGCCTTACGCGAAGACGATGGTCCAGAGCAACCTGCCGCGAGGGCGAGCAGGAGCACAGCACAAAGAAGCCGGGATCTCTGGTAATGGGTGCGCAAGCAGGTTTCTCTTCTTCACTTCATCCAGGCCGCAGGCATTCGCACATCGCCACGGCAGGCAAGAGGAATACTATCATGGCGGATCTTGAAGTGAAAGACCCAAGAGGACCGCCTGCCTGGCGGATCTTTCCTACCTGGGAGCCGGGGCTGGCAGAATCAGCTCTTCAATATCCGCTTTTGCTGAGCTGGAGCCGCCAATCAGCAGCAGGCGATATTTCCCCTGTTCCTGTACCAGGTAGCTGCGATGCCGGCTTCTGGCCGAGGGCAGCAGGGAGGCGATCTTCTTGAGCTGGCCTCCGCCGGTCTCTTCTGTCAGGTAAATTTCCAGGCTGGAATGCAGCCTGGGTTCCGTTGTGCTGCGGGGAGGTTCTCCGCCTGAGAGGAGCACTCCAAGTCCGGGGATCCTGCAGAGGTCGGCATTTTCACGAGTGGCGAGCCGGCTGGGCTCGGGGGCCGGGTGTCGAACGGTGTCGATTGAGCTGCGTTGTGGATCGGCGGGATCGAAGGTGAAGAGAATTCCGTTCAGAGCCTCGTGGCCATCGGGGGCTCGCCGGGGATCGGTGATTCTCTCAAGTGGATTCTGGCTGGGAAGTTCCCAGCTTGCGGCGATGTCTCCATCCAATCCATGGACAGGGTGGAGAAGGCTTCCGGACAGGAGGATGACGGAATCCGCCGCCGGTACCCCTTCGCTGTTGAGGCCGCCAAGGCCGGCGGAGAGGTGCCCGGTTCTTACCAGCGCGTACTCGGGCCTGGGTGCCAGGGAGGTGATGGAGTCACGCGGATTTTCAAGATTGATGAGGATGGGGGAGCTCAGGATGCTGCCGCGACGCGGATCAAAGAGGGTCTCGACCTCGTTCCCAGAGAGCTTCTCTCCGAACGGGCTCAGGGGACGATCGGGGGTCTTGAGGATGGGTACCCATGGGTCGATATAACGGTTGCGGCCGTAGCCGCCATAGGAGAGAACCCAGGTCTGCCCCTTTTCATCCGGGACCAGCAGGTCGAGGGTATGTCGAGCCCTGGCAAGGGATCTGAAAAGGCGGTCCTCCGCGACGCGGAGCTCGTCCCCTTCGCGTTCAAAGCGAATCAGCTCCGCAGATCCCGTAAAGCGTTCCGAGCCGTTTTCGCCAGGGAGAGTTCTTCCTCCATCGACAAGGAGTGACTGGCTGCCGACCGCCGCCGCGGCATGTTCAGCCCGCGGCACCTTGAGGGAGACGGGGAGCCTGCGAAGTTCCAGGCTTCCTGAGCTGCTGGACAGGAAGACGACGATGATGTCGGAGAAGACTTCTTTGCCGTCGGTGCCGCCACAGAAAACCACCAGATCATCCTCGGTTCCTTCCTGCCGGTCGGCCCCGGGCAGGAGTGTCGCGGTGTGTTGCCAGGAAGGTCTGGGCAGCTTGCCGATCAACTCGAAGGCCGGAAGGGATGGGTCGGTACGCTTTGGATTGTAGAGGAGGACCTCGTCGATGGGCTCTTTTCCGGCTACGGTCAGTCCGCCGGCGATGACCGCGAACCTGTCCTGGAAGCGGGTCAGAGTGTGGTGCATTCTCGAGCCGGCTCCGCCGAAGGAGCCCCCGGTATCGACAGTCGTCGGGACCTTCGATTCGGGCAGTTCGATGTCGACCTCTTTTTCAGAGTAGACTCCCGGGCCCCCATTGAGAGCCTCTATGCGCTTCATCGGAAGGAGCCGTGTTCCGTTGACCGCGAGCCCGGAGGGAGCGTCGGGGCCGGTTCGATTCACCCGGGAGCCATCCCCCGCGATGCTGCCGGCGATCTCCAGGATCGGGTTGAAGCCGAGGATGATGTCGAGCTCGTGCTCGTTTCCGCTTTCGGCCGGAACCAGCTCCGCCGGCATCTCCTCGGAGCCCAGCCTGTCCTGGTCCTTGCTCAGGACGAGATCCTGGGGCACCCTCGGCGTGTAGTCGGCCAGCTTGTCAGCCAGCTTGATCTTCTGGTCGAAAACCAACCTGATCCGGTCTCCCCGGTCGACGACAGCGTTGCCGCCCTGCGGGCTTGCATCGATCCAGATGGCCCGCTCTAGACGGGGTATTACCACCCGTTTCTGCAGGTCGATGGCCTGGAGGATTCCGTCTCCAAGGTCGATGAGCAGCCCGCTGGGGCCGGAGTCCATTCCAGAGACATGAACCCCTCGCAATTGAAGCTGAGGAGTCCCGTCGACAATGGTGATCCTGAGCAGTTTACGGTTCTGTTCGATACTCGCGCGGAGGGTTGATCGAGTGGGTGGGTCGATGCTGGCCTTGATGACGCTCGGGTTGAAGCCGGCGGGCAGCTCCCGGTCAAGGTAGACCAGGATGCTCTCGTCCTGCTGGGCCTGGCCGTCAGGGTTCTCATCCTGAAATTCGGCCAGGCGAACACGGGCGTCCGGGTTGTGGCCGCAACCGGCGCTGGCAGCGAGGGCCGCGGCGGCGAACAGGGTCCTTAACGTTTTCCCCAACTCCACGATGGTTTACTGCTGTTCCTGGGACCAGTTGATCATATAGGACTGGATCTTTTCATCTGTTTCAGATTGCGCCACGTCCCGAAGGGTATCCATCGCCACCGAGGTTCCAATACGGCTGAGGGCCCTGGCCGCGCTGAGGCGGACTGCGCTCTCGCCGGCGTATCTCGCCTGCTCCTCGAGGAAAGGAATAGAGTTCGGATTTCCGATTTTGCCGATACTCCCCAGGATTGTCTGCTTGTTCACCCAGTAGTTCTCATTTTTGAAGGCGTGGTAGAGCTGGGGAAGAGATTCGGGCGAGGCGATCTTTCCGAGCGCCTGGGCGTACTTGTTGCGATTCCTTTTCGAGGTCTCGTTGTTGAGGCCGTCGTTGAAGAAATCGAGAGCCTCGTCTCTTCGGTGGTGCTCTCCAAGCTCCCAGATAAACTTGTCCCGGTAGGGGCTGAAGCCCTGGTTTTTGATGAGATCCTGGAGGACATCGTAGGAGGTGTCGTTTTGAAGTTTTCCCATAGCCTTGATGAGGTACCCCATCTCCGAGCGGTGGCCGGGGTTGGATTGCCGGGCGACGAAGTAATCGCGCAGAGCCCAGGTGGCGCCCTCCGTCTTCGGGCCCAGGTCTCCGATGGCGGCCAACATAAAGCGGCGATATACGAAGTCCGGTTCCGAGTTGAGGATCGTCGAGAGGGTCTCCAGCGATTCAGGCCCGAGGCCTGCGAGGAATTCACGGAGCTCTTCGCGTTTTTTCATCAGCAGGCCGGCCGAGTTGGCGCTGCGGCCTCTCTCGTATTTGTCGAGCAGCTCAAAATAGGTGTGAAGGTCTTTGGCCAGCTCCGCATTCCAATTGGGGGGCAGCTTGGGAAGGTGCCAGCGGGAGAAACCGTCGGCCGCAGGGACACGCCTTTTCTGGACTCGGCGCCTGGGCGCCGAGGGAGGTCCGGTTGGGACCTTTTCTCGGGCTACGGGTCTCTGGGGGATGCCTTCAGAGGGCTCCTGGCGGGCCTCGGGCGCAGCCTCTACCGGCATCTTCTCGGGATCCTGCAGTTCGCTGAGCACCAGGAATACGAAGAGCACCGTGAGCACGGCCGCCAGCGAGAGCGGTATAGCGATGCGTATTTTCTGGCTCATAGTATCCGGTCCAAGAAGGCTTCCGCTTCAACCAGTCTGCTCCAGCCAGGAGAACCTTATGCTGGGGCCGGCCTGGATTTCAACCAGCCAAATCATACCACGAACCGGCAACTGCGTGGACGCGGACGTCCGTCCGGCTCGTTATTACGTAAGCTGCTGCCCCGACAGTAACTTAAATCAATCTTCGTTGAAGTCGCTGTTGCCCGGCGGCAGGAAAACTTCCGCCGAGGGAGCAGTCGGTTCTCCTCCAAAGGCGCCGAAGGATTTTCCTCCGCCAGCCAGGAGAATCCGGTCGTCGTAGGAACCAATGATTCCATCTACACCGCCGATCTGAAGGCAGGTCGTATAGGCTCGCTCGAGACCCTTGTTTTCGGGCCAGCGGTTCTGGGGGGTCGTTCCCCAGGACAGCATATCGGAGGTGATGTTCCCATCGATCGTGAACCAGGCTCCGACGATTCCCAGGTAGTTTTGAGGATTTGTGCGGCGCTCGTTGACCAGGTTGCGGGGCTCGTAGTTGTTGCTGAGGTTGGCGGCGACGTTGAAGAAAGGATCAAAGACGCTGCCGGCGATCATAGCGGGGCTGTTGTGGTTATAGGCGCAGCCGCCGGGAACGGGATAGACATCGACTCCCGCCAGCGAGAAGACCCAGATCTGTTTCTCGAGAACGGGATGGATCGCATCTTCAAACTTTCTCGGGAGGGAAACCGGGTTGGTTCCGCAGCGGGCGATCTGGTCGCCGCGAGCGGGGGCCAGGGGCCCGGGATATTCCATATTCTGGACATGGGTGAGGTACAGGTCTTCACGAACCTCGAAGAAGCGGATTCCGCGGGCAGGACCGGCTCCGGGTTGGTAGCTTGCGACAAAGACCTGGTCGATCAGAGGAGTCGTCGGGCAGGTGCCGTCGCTGTTTCCGTTGGTGATGAGGACGCTGTTGCCCATGCCGCGGACGCCATCAGGCGTGTAGTCGTTGAATCTCCCCAGGTTGACCGCGTAGGGTCTCTCCAGCCGGGCATCATCAAGCTTGACGCTTGAGATGAGCGTGAAGATGTTCGTTCCCGGATCAAAGACCTCGATACTGGTTTTGCCGTCAGCCTCGCCACGTCCCACGGAGCCGGGGAACTTGGTGTCGGGCGCCAGTCCCGAAACAGCGCTCAGGGTTTCCAGTCCGGCGGTAACCATGTACATGTCATCACTGCCCCCCAAGACGTTGTCCGGGCCGGCAAGCCTGCCGACGGTGTGGTCCGCGCGACCACGCTGTGAGGCGAGGCGGGCGGGCGTTGCGGCTGAATCCCTGAGGGTGAGGGGCACGAATGAATTGTCGTTGGGTGAGAAGACCTCGACATCACGGGTCGAGGGATAGCGGGCCTCCTGGGTTTCAGCTCCAGGGGTTCCCGGCTTAACGTTGGGGTTGACCACGGTTACGTTCGTGAGGGTCTGGCCTCCGGTGACAATCAGGTTGCCGTTGGGAAGGACGTCGACGCGGTGACGGAAGCGGGCCTGGACCATCTCGCCTTCGACAAACGTCGATTGACGGGTGTTGGGGTCGAAGATCTCGGCCCTGGCGACGACCTCGCCGGCGGCCAGGTTGGTGGTTCCGCCAATGATCAGGAACCTGCCGGTGGGCAGCTCCGTGATGGTATGCAGGATTCGGGGGCCGCTGAGCATGACGATCGGATTGCCTTCGATGTCGCTATCGACCCAGAGGCCGGTCTCGGTCTCGACGACGGGCGCGTTCTGGTCAAAGGTCGACTGGTCGAAGAACTCGATGGAGTCAAGCGAAGAGAGCCCGCGTTCGTCTGAGCCGCCAAACACGAAGGCGAGACCGCCGGTGTGAGTTTTTCCCTCGTGCATGTAGCGGGGCGTGTTCAGCTCGCTGGTCTGCTTGTAGGGCAGATAGTTGTTGTTCTCATCAAACTCTTCCAGGGGCGGGGCCGACTGCAGCAGGTTTGAGATGCGGGACGTGGGAGTGCCAAGATCGCAGCCTCCTGAGGCCGTCACTATGATCAGGCCGCAAAGACAGCAAACGAACCCGTAGAGGGCTTTTTCAATCTGTCCGAATTTTATTGATCTCAAGGTTTCTCCATTTACGGCTTGAGCGCCGTTATCGCTAGAGTGCTTCATTTCTCAGCCTTGTTTTTGGCTTTTCTATTGGGAGAGCTCTTTTCCCTGGAACGAGCTCAGAAAGGATCCTGCTGTTCAAGAGATTGTTCACGAGAGAACGGAGAGTTCCCGATTCCAGATACTTTAAATATACAGTAACAGTCGATATGACCCAACATTCAGACCATCGGCAAACAGGGTCACCTTTATGTATCGCAAAAAATGTTCCAAGAAAACATTTTACGCTGTTACGCCCCGACTTTTCGGGGGTGGGCATAACTATTTTCTATTATTGGACTTAGCGTATCCCTCGATGGGCCTGAACAGACCGCTATTTCAGGGCACCCCCAACAACAATAAATGATTGGGCGTTTGGGAAACACATTAACCAGCCATTTTACAGGTAATTAAGGTCTTAGAATACCCTCTTTTTACAGCTGCTGAAGAGACTTTACCGGAGGATGGAGGGGCTTTCAGCCTCCTCATCCGCCGCGCTTGCCAGCACCGAAGGTGTTGGTTCTCGCACCAGCGGGCAGGTTCTTCCTCAGGGCGTTGGCAGCCTTGTCCCTGATACCAGGCGCGGGATTGCGTCCGCCGCGTCCCTGGCCTCTTCCAGAGCCTCTCCCGGGGCGCTCAGCCAGCTTGTCACGCAGGGAGCCCTTGCCGCGTTCTCCGCGGCCCTGCTTGGTGAGATCGGCTCCGAAGGTGCTCACTGCTCCGTCCTGCCCGTCGCCGCCGGCTCTGCCGCCGCCCGCTCCGCCTTCGCCTGCCAGCGCCTCATCTTCGATCGGCAGGGGCAGGCGTTTTGAGGCCAGCAGGGGGACAAGGGTGGTGAATTTTCGTACCACAGGCTGACCATTCCGTTCGTTCAGCTCATCACCGGTACCGGAGTAGATTTCCAGCGTGACCCGAACAGCTGTGGGTATTGGCGCGGCCTGCTGCTGGACCTCGCCCAGCAACTCCTCGTCGCCTTCGGCGGCACCCGGATTGCTGACCGTGGGGATGTTGCTGTTGGTGCCGCCGCGGAGATCGTCCTGCTCCTGCTGCTGGATGCGCTGCTGCTCTTCGATGGCCGCTGCCGAATCCCAGTCGGTAAACCACTCGTATCCATCGAAGAACTCGATGTTCAGTGATTTCACCTTGTCGTAGACATTGTAATTCAGCCCCGGGGCGTTGGTGATATCCTGCCGGCCGAACTCGACGATCTCTTTTCGGTAGAGCGTGTAGGCCGAATTCTGGTTGGGCTCGAGCCGATAGCCGACCATGGTCAGTGTTCGAATATTTTCCCAGTCAGCCAGGTTCTCCTCCCTGGGGGTGGGGTCGACCGTGGTGACGAAATAGATCGAGTCCGCGTCGCCATCCTGGCCGGGGGTGTCCAGGCCGACGAAAACCTGCTTGTTGAGCGCCTCGGTGCAGCCCTTGAATACGGCGCCGGCAAGATCCCTGCGCATCAGGGTCAGGATCCCCTCGCCGACCTTCTCGGGGACGCTGAGCTCCTCGATCTTTTTCTCGGTCTCGATGCAGTTGAGGAAGATGTTGTAGGCGGTAACCAGGACGACGACGAGCATCGCCATCACGATCACGATCTCCATGAGGGTGAAGCCCTCCTGGAGATCGCCCCTGGGCTGGTGTTCCTGGGTATTACTCATCGTCCTGCTCCTGTATTGTCCGCCGGGAGACCTTCGTTATTGTAGCTCGGATCACCGTAAAGCAAGGATTCCATCCCGTTGTCGAAGAGGTATTCCTGCTCTTCGTACCAGGCCTCGTTAGGAAAGGTCCAGATCGTGTACTGGTAGCTCGAGCCGTTGCCGAGCTGGTCAGAGCCGCCGCCATCGTTCGCAGCCCCCTCGATCTGGATCGGCACCTCGACAGTGATCGTATACTCGAGGACAACCTGTTCACCCTGGCTTCTTGGCTGGGGCGGCTCGATCAGCCAGGTCCAGTCGTTGTGTCCCTCATCTTCGAAGGTTCCCTCATCTTCTTCGATGACGAAATTGACTCGGTCGTGCAGCTTCTGCTGGGCGAGACTCTTGACCTGGCGAGCCTGGGTGTAGCGAATGGCGCGTACCCTGGAGGCGGTCAGGATCTCGAACATCGGGAGGACGAAGACCGCCAGCAGAGTGACGGCGATGATGAGCTCGAGCAGGGTAAAGCCCGCTCCGGCAGCGCCGTCTCGATCAGGATGGTGGGTTGCGGCCCGCATCTTCAATCCTCGAAATCCTCGAAGCTCGCGCGGTCGCCCTCGACAAAATCGACAGCTCCCGTCAGCGCGTTGTAGACCAGGGTAAAGTAGCGTCCATCTTTGGTTCCCAGCACGGCGATGTGGCTTCCCGTGGTGCCGGTGGGGGAGAGGTAGACATCGGGCTCTCCGTCGGTGGACTGTCCGGTTCCGCGCATTTCGACGCTCACCAGGCGGACCGCTGGATAGGAGTTCTCGAAGATGATTCGATCCAGGACCATGAAATCGATCCCCTGGCGGCCTTGCAGGAGCGAGTCATTTCTCAGCTCTGACTGGTCGCCGCCCGAGACAAGCAGGGAGTATCCCTGTCCGGTGGAATTCGGCCGCGAGGGCTCCTGCTCGTCGAAATGGTAGCGGATGCCGCACACCGCGCCGCGGTTGATCGCGGCCAGCCTCATCTGCTCGATGTTGGTCCCCAGCTCCTTGGCCGCTGTTCGAAGGCTGTACTTTGGGATGCTGCTGGAGAGCTTGATTGTACCGATGGTGAACATGAGTCCGAGCACCGCGATGACGATGATCAACTCCAGGAAGGTGAAGCCGTCTCTACGGCCTCCACAGCGGAAGTCCTGTCTCGCTTTCTGGCCTGAAGTTTTCATGGGCCTGCCTGACTGGAGCGACTGCCGCGTCGCCCTGGGAGATCAGTAGTCCTCGGTTTCCGGGTATTCGTAGTCCTGGTCATCGCCGTCACCGCCGGTATTGGCATCCCGGCCGAGGCAGATGACCACGGGCTTGCCGTCGCGCATCTCGTATTCGTACTCGCCGCCCCAGGGGTCTTTGGGCATCTCGTCGAGTCCTTCAAGATCGTTGCCGTCGTCATCGGTACGGTCGACCATCTCATCGATGGAATCAGGCCAGCTCCCGGAGGTCGCATAGATGATCTTCGCGGTATTGTAGATCGTCTTCATGTCGCTGGTGATCTTGGTCTTGTTGGCGCGCATGAGAATCGGCGCCACCTTGGTTATCACCAGGGTGCCGAGCAATCCGATGATCGTGATGACCACGATGAGCTCGAGGAGCGTGAATCCCTCCTTCGCGAGGGCCCTGCGGTTTCGGTCTCTGTTCATAGTGTTCTTTCCTTAAAGCAGTCCGGATTGAATTTTTTCGTAGTCTACAGGATACATCAGCCGGTGTTTCTAAGCTCTATAACCTTGCCCTGGTAGGCTTAAAGGCCATTATCGCGTCTTTATCACATGGTTGAGAAGTCCAGCAGCGGCAGAAGTACGGCGGCGATAATGAAGCCGACCACAACGGCCAGCAGGATGATGATAATCGGTTCAATCATGGAGGTCAGCCGCTGGATCGTCAGGTCCAGTTCCTCCTCGTAGGACTCGGCGATCCGGTCGAGGATCTCCTCGAGCTGGCCACTCTGCTCGCCC
>Ga0206680_10000611_pt1 | contig 12867 bp, 5 predicted proteins | sample M115012015metaG_FD_160124 | JGI IMG/M metagenome (GOLD analysis project Ga0206680, IMG submission 160124) | Ammonia-oxidizing marine archaeal communities from Monterey Bay, California, United States - M1 150m 12015 | ecosystem: Environmental > Aquatic > Marine > Intertidal zone | place: USA...
GCCGTCGGCGCCTTGGGCAGCGGCGGGTAATTTTCGTTGGCAACAACCTGTCCGTCCACAAAGCCAAGCGCGAACACTTTGGCCGATCGATAGGTGACGCCGTCCTCCCGCCACTCGCCGCCGATGCACAGCACGCCGTCGGTGGTCGAGATTGAGACACCGTAGCCAAGCACCTGCGGGAGTTTGGCTTTGGCCTGGGCGATCGAGTAATCGAGGCCGTCCTTTGTGACGACGTGAATCGTATCGTAATAGACTTTGGCCGAGGTGTCGCCGTCGGCAGTCGGACGCCACGGCACGCCTTTGGGGAAGTTGGCACCACCAGCGATGATCAGTGCATCGTTGTGTATCCCGGCAAATGGTCCAGCCACGCCGAGACCGCCGGGTAGATTAGGCAGTGGTTTCCACTCGAGTTTTTCGTCAGCGGCCAACAGGGAGGTTGCACTAAAGGTCAGCAGAGCGGTGATTCGGAGAAACATGGTTGTGGGGATCCTTTTTCTCAAACGGCGGGGAATCATGTTGTCGCCGCTTGACCAAGGCGAGGCCAAACCAAGAGCTTGCCTAGGTGTTTTTTTGGCGGAAAAACAATTGTAAAACAGGTAAAAATATGGTTTGTTTTTGCCTACCGTTAAATGGGTGGGCGATGATATGCGCCCACACAGCTGAATAACTGCGGGGAAAACATGATGATACGGAGCTTTTTGCACAGAATCATGGCGGCGTTGCTCCTGGGGGTGGCGAGTGTCAACGCCGAGGAGGTTAAGCCAAAGAAGGTCAGTTTTTACAACGACATCCGTCCTATTCTCCAGGGCCAATGTCATGGTTGTCATCAACCCGCCAAGCCCAAGGGCGAGTACGTGATGACGACTTTCGAGCAGTTGCTCAAGGGTGGGGAGAGTGAGGAAAAGGCGCTCGTGCCGGGCAAGCCGGACGAGAGTCACCTGATCACGCTTATTACCCCGATCGACGGCGAGGCGGAGATGCCGCAAAAGGGCGACCCGCTTCCCGCGGAGCAAATCGCGATGATCACCCGCTGGGTTGTTGAGGGCGCGACCGATGACACGCCGGCGAGTGCCAAGCAACGCTACGACAAGGACAACCCGCCGGTGTACAGTTTGCCGCCGGTCATCTCGTCGATCGACTATTCGCCGGATGGCACATTGATCGCCGTTGCCGGATATCACGAGGTACTGCTGCACCACGCTGACGGTTCCGGCTTGGCTGGCCGCCTGATTGGACTGTCGGAGCGCGTGCAGAAGGTGAAGTTTTCCAATGACGGCAAAAAGTTAGCCGTGGCAGGGGGGCTGCCAGCTCGATCGGGGGAGATTCAAATCTGGAACGTCGGGAGCAAGCAGTTGTCGATGTCGATCCCGGTTGGGTATGACACTGTTTATGGTGTAAGCTGGTCACCTGACAACAAAAAGGTGTCCGTTGGTCTGCCTGACTCGACCGTGCGTGCTTTCGAGGTGAAGAGCGGCAAGCAGGTTCTCTTCAAGGACAGCCACGATGATTGGGTGCTCGACACGGTTTGGAACAACAAGGGCGATCACCTCATCTCGGTTGGTCGCGACATGGCGGTGAAGTTGACCGAGGTGGCGACGCAGCGATTCGTTGACAACATCACCTCGATTACGCCGGGCGCGCTCAAGGGCGGTATTCATGCTATTACGGTTCACCCAAAAAAAGAGGAAGTGCTGGTGGGTGGCTCGGACGGGGTGCCGCAGATTTTCAGGCTGACGCGTGTGACCAAGCGTGTGATCGGCGACAACTCGAACCTGGTGCGCAAGTTTCCGGCGATGCCGGGGCGTGTTTTCGGTCTCGATTTTGCGCCGGACGGCAAAAGGATCATTGCCGGCAGCAGCTACAATGGCACCGGGTCGGTTCACCTTTATTACTCTGACTATGACAGCAGCGTGAACGACGCGCTAAAAAAAGCGTTCGAACGTCCATTGGATGGAAACTCCAAAAAGCTTTCAGCTGAGTATCACACCAAGGAGGTGAAGTTACTTGCCAAGGTCTCGTTGGGTACGTCGGTTTTTACGACAGCGTTCAGTCCAGACAGCGAGACGGTGGCGGTTGGCGGTGCCGACGGGGTAATTCGCTTGTATGACAGCCAATCGCTCGGTTTAAAGCGCGCCTTCCTGTCCGTCCCGATGGCAAAAGAAAAACTGCCGGAAGTCATCGCGTTGGCGGTTGAACCGCAGGAGATCCAGCTCAATGGCAAGTTCGACTACGCTCAAATGCTACTGACAGCGGTGAAGGCAAACGGTGAGAGCTACGACGCCTCACGTGACTTCTCCTTCAAGGTCGATTCCGATGTGATCAAGGTAAGCAAGACTGGCATGGTGGAACCGGTGAAGGATGGCGAGGCCAAGCTTCAAATTATTCACAGAAACCAGAAGAGCTCGCTGACGGTTCGTGTGGCTGGCGTGGCTGGCGACTTCAAGCCGGACTATGTGCGCGATGTGATGCCAGTACTCTCGAAACTCGGTTGTAACGCCGGCACCTGTCACGGCTCCAAGGACGGGAAGAACGGCTTCAAGCTATCGCTACGCGGGTACGATCCAATTTACGACATGCGTGCTTTTACCGATGATCTGGCTAGTCGGCGTGTGAACATTGCCGCCCCGGACAACAGCCTGATTCTTCTAAAGTGCTCTGCCGCTGTGCCGCATGAAGGCGGCCAGTTGACGAAGATGGGTGAGAATTACTATGAGATTCTAAAGGCATGGATTTCCGATGGCGCCAAGCTTGACACCGGTTCGGCGCGAGTCGCCAGCATTGAGTTGTTTCCAAGGAACTCGGTCGTGCAAAAAACCGGTGACAAACAACAGATGCGCGTCATTGCCACCTACGCCAACGGTGACAAACGAGATGTCACCGCCGAGTCGTTTATCGAGACCGGCAACTCCGACATCGCCACGACCGACAAGACCGGCTTGGTGACCACCGCGCGCCGCGGTGAAGCGCCGATGCTGGCCCGATACGAGGGTGCTTACGCCTCAACCATCGTGACTGTTATGGGGGATCGTTCCGGGTTCGAGTGGAAGGATATCCCGGCCAATAATAAGGTTGATGAATTTGTCGCTGCGAAGCTGAAGCGAACCAAGACACTCTCGTCCGGACTGGCCTCGGACGAGGAGTTTCTCCGCAGGGTGTACCTTGATCTGATAGGGTTGCCGCCCAGCTTAGAGGAGGTGGACAAATTTATTGCGGACAAGCGCGACTCCAAGGACAAGCGCGACGAATTAATCGACCAATTGGTGGGCAGCGGTGAATATATTGACCACTGGACTAATAAGTGGGCAGATCTGCTTCAGGTCAACCGCAAGTTCCTTGGCACCGAGGGCGCTGCGCAGTTCCGCAAATGGATTCGCACCGAGGTCGCCAACAATACGCCTTATGATGAGTTTGCCCGCAAAGTGGTTACAGCCTCCGGTTCCAACAAGGAAAACCCGGCCGCCTCCTACTTCAAGATTTTGCGTGAACCGACCGAAATCATGGAAAATACGACGCACTTGTTTTTGGCCACACGTTTTAATTGCAACAAATGCCACGACCATCCGTTCGAGCGCTGGACACAGGATCAGTACTATGAGACCACCGCCTACTTTGCCCGGGTTAGCTTGAAGAAGGATGACAAATCAGGTGACAAGCGCATCGGAGGTACGGCGGTCGAGGGTGCAAAGCCGTTGTACGAAATTATTTACGATCGTAATGAAGGTGAGGCGAAGCATGACCGTACCGGTGCCGTGACCGCTCCCGCCTTTCCTTTTGAGACGGTTCATAAAGCTCCCGAGAAGGGCAACCGCCGGCAAAACTTTGCCGCGTGGTTGACGGCTCCCGACAACGAGTACTTCGCCAAGAGCTACGTGAACCGTCTTTGGGGCTACATGACGGGTACCGGAATTATTGAGCCGATTGATGATATCCGTGCTGGTAACCCGCCAACGAATCCCGAGCTACTGGACTGGTTAACGGGGCAATTTATTGACAGCGGTTTCGATGTGCGGCATTTGGTGAAAATCATCACCAAGTCGCGCACCTACCAGTTAAGTGTAGAGGTAAACAAGTGGAACGAGGATGACACTATCAATTATTCTCACGCCAAGGCGCGTCGCCTGCCTGCCGAAGTGTTGCTTGACTCCATTTATCGCGTGACCGGTACGCCGATCAAGTTCCCCGGCGTGCCAGAGGGCACCCGTGCCGCACAGTTCCCAGACGTTGGTGTGAAATTAGCAGATGGCTTCCTCGGCAATCTCGGTCGTCCAGCTCGCGAGAGCGCCTGCGAGTGCGAGCGTTCAAGTGACCTGCAACTAGGCCCGATCATGTCACTAGTCAGCGGTCCAACGGTGGACGATGCGATTATTTCCAGTGACAACGCCATCGCCAAGCTCGTTGCTTCAGAGGCTGACAATGAGAAAATGATCGACGAGTTGTTCCTACGCGTGATCAATCGACATGCCACCCCAGGTGAAGTCGAGGCAGCCAAGCGGACGATCACAGACGTCAAGGCCGAGCATAAAGTTGCACTCGATCAATTGGCCAAGTTTGAGAAGAAAATTGAGCCGCGCGAAGTGCAGCGTGCCAAGGCACGTCAGGAGTCCATTGACTTGGCAAAGACCAAGCTTGAGGCTTACGAGATGGAGATAGCCCCGCGCGAGGCTGATGCGGACCGCAAGCAAAAGGAACGCATCGCCAAGGCTGAGGCAGCGCTCCAGGAATACAACGCCAACTTGACAGAGCGCTTGGCCATGTGGGAGGAAACCGCCGCCAAGACCACACAGTGGACGGCCGTTGAGCTGGGAGAGCTGAAGGCGACTAATGGTTCTAAGCTGGAGAAACGCGATGGTGGCATTGTGTTTGCCAGTGGCAAGCTTGAGCGGACGCTTTACACCGTTAACGCTGATACCAAGCTGAGTGGCATCACTGGTGTTCGACTGGAGTTGCTTTCCGACGACAAGCTGCCGAAGAAGGGCCCGGGTCGCAATGAAGATGGCAACTTTGTCCTCACTGAGTTCAGCCTGAAAGCCATTTCCACAGGAAAGGGACAGGGGCGCAAGTCCACCAAGGTGGAATTCAAGGAAGCCAAGGCGGATTTCAGCCAAAAAGACTTTGACGTCAAAAAAGCCGTCGATGGCAAGGTGGACAACAGCGGTTGGGCAACACATCCAAAAGAGGGCATCGACCGCACCGCAATCTTTTTCCCGAAGGAGAAGTTCGGCGCTGATGGAGGCTCGCGTCTGATCTTCACGCTCAACCAGAATTACAGCACCAAGAAGCACTCGATCGGCAAGTTCCGCCTACTCGTTACTGCAGACGAAAAAGTAGAGATGGGCCACCCGTCGGACATTGGCGTGATCCTAGCGCTCGCCGGGGACAAGCGCAGTGATGAACAGCTCAAGCGGATCACAGACTATTTCAAGTTGATGGACAAGGATCTCGTGGCCAAAACCAAGGAACTGGCCGAAGCGAAGAAGCCGCGGTCCGTGGATTCTAAGCTCAAGGGATTTAAGGATGGCCTGGCTAAGGCCGAGCAACCGCTCACCATCGACCCGACCCTGGCGGGGTTGCGTCGTGCAAGGGACTTGAGCGAGAAACAACAAGAAAGCATTCGCTTGACCGCTGCGCAGGATATCGCCTGGGCGTTGATTAACAGCCCAGCCTTTCTTTTCAACCGTTGACACGCCACAGAAAAATGTTAGATTTCACGAAACGAGATTTTTGAGGTGGAAAAATGATCACGATACCAGGAGAACTAGGCAAGGACTTGTGCGATCCGCACTTGAAGGTGACCCGTCGCGACCTGCTGCGCATTGGCGGCTCGAGCATGCTAGGCCTCGGCTTGGCCAACATGTTCAAGCTTCAGGCGATGGCGGCTAGTTCCGGACACGTGGGTGGCCCCGGCTGGGGTAAGGCCAAGCACGTCATCCTCTGCTATTTGCAGGGCGGCCCGAGCCATCTTGACTTGTGGGATCCAAAACCGGATTCACCTGAAAATGTCCGCAGCATTTTCAAGCCGATCCCGACGAAGATTCCTGGAATCAACTTCACCGAGATCATGCCCAAACTGGCCAAGGTCAACGACAAGATGACCATGATCCGCTCAATGGGCTACACGCCCAATGGCTTGTTCAACCACACGGCAGCGATCTACCAGATGATGACCGGCTACACGACTGACAAGGTCAGCCCGTCCGGCCAGCTAGAGCCGCCCAGTCCGAAGGACTTCCCGAATTTTGGCTCGCAGATTATCAGGCTCAAACCGCCGACCGAGCCGATGCTGCCATTTGTCATGCTGCCGCGGCCGTTGCAGGAGAGCAACGTCGTCGGCAAGGGCGGCACCGCTGGGTTCCTCGGGAAGTCGTTCGACCCCTACTACCTGTATCCGGAAGGTGGCGACATGGACATGAGCAAGATGGACAACATCAAGACGGACGATCTGAAAATGCGTCCCGACGTGTTCGAGTTGCGCCTGCGCCGTCGTGCCCGCCTGCGTGATGCCATCAACGACGCCTCGCCGGACATCGACAAGGCCGTGGCCAATCTCAAGCTAGACGAATATTACGACCGCGCACTGAATCTTGTTGCTTCCGGTCGTGCTCGTAATGCCTTTGACCTGGCACAGGAATCAGAGGCCACCCGCAACTTGTACGGTCGGAACACCTTCGGCCAAAGCTGCCTGCTGGCCCGCCGCCTTGTGGAGGCGGGCACGCGCGTGGTCGAGGTCGTTTGGCCCAAGGTAGCCAACTCTGACAATCACTCGTGGGATGTTCACAGCGGTCTGCCCAAGCGAATGAAGGATCAATCCGCACCGATGCTTGATGGCGGTCTGTCCGGCCTGATATCCGATCTCGATCAACGCGGGATGCTCGAGGAGACCATGGTCATCGCCGTGGGCGAGTTTGGTCGCAGCCCTCTAAAGGGTGTCAGTACTTCCGGTAATGGAAATGATGCCGACGGACGTGATCACTGGCCATACTGCTACACCGCCTGCATCGCCGGGGGCGGTATCAAGCGTGGTTATGTCCATGGCAAATCGGACCGCACCGCCTCGGCGCCGGTCGAGGATCCGGTGCACCCAGGCGAATTGCTGGCTACGATTTATCACGCCTTCGGGATCGATCCCGAGACGATCGTGTACAATCACCTCAACCAGCCGCGCGAATTGGTTAAGGCCAAGGCTGTCACCAAGCTCTTCGCCTAGGCCAGGCATTTGGCCGAGCGGCACTGATTTGCGAGCCGGCGGGAACACCCGCCGGCTTTGTTGTCGTGAAATGGATCCGAATACTGCACCTGTATCTTGGCTGCCTGTTTGCGCCGCTGCTGATCTTCCTTTGGCTCGCCGTGCGCTGAGCCCGGCCAAGCGCGGTTTTTGGCTTTCGTTTGGCGGCTAACCCGCTACAACCCGCCCCATGTTCATTTTCAGCACAAGACAACTTGGCAATAAGCTGCTGGCGGCAGTCTTGACCGGGTGCCTGACAGCTGGCGCGCAAGGCGGTAATGAGGCGACCACGGGCCTACAACAGCTTCGTTTTGGTAACCCCAGCCTGACCGTGGACTTGGGGGTCGGGCTTTGGGCCTTGCCTATGCCGATGGATTACGATGGCGACGGCGATCTCGACCTGTTGATATCCTGTCCGGATCTGCCGTCCAATGGCACTTATCTTTTTGAGAACCCCGGCGGGGGCGGAACGATGCCGGTGTTTATGCCGGGCGTCCGTCTGGGCAAAGGGCACCGCAATATCAGCGTCTCCCATGTTGGCGGCAGGGATCGGATCCTGATCCCGGGTCGCGAGTTTATGGACTTCCGCAAAAAAGGGTTTGCCAAGTCGGTGCCGATGTTCCCAAAGGAGAACATTCACTTGAACAACGTTAGCAACAACCAGTGGAGCCTGTTGGATTACGACGGGGATGGCCGGATTGACTTCGTTGTCGGCGTGGGCGACTGGACCGAGTACGGCTGGGACAACGCCTACAATGCTAGCGGCGATTGGCTCAACGGCCCGTTGCACGGTTATGTTTACTGGTTGCGCAACACCGGCTCGAATGCCAGGCCGGTTTATGCGTCCAAGCAACTTGTCGAGGCCGGCGGCAAGGCGGTGGATGTTTACGGGTTGCCCACGCCGAACTTTGCGGACTACGACGGCGACGGTGATCTGGACCTAGTCTGCGGTGAGTTTCTCGACGGACTGACGTACTTTAAAAACGCCGGCTCACGGACACAACCCCACTATCTCTCCGGTCAACGGCTCCGGCAGGCGAACGGCGGTGAGCTGAAAATGGATCTACAAATGATCGTGCCGACTGCGGTCGACTGGGATGGCGACGGCGACGTGGACTTGATCATAGGACAGGAGGACGGACGCGTGGCGTTCGTCGAGCATACCGGACGCGTGGTCGATGGCGCACCGCTTTTTGCCGCGCCGAGATTTTTTCGACAGACAGCGGCGGGCGTGAAGTTTGGCGCGCTCTCCACGCCGGTGGCGGTTGATTGGGACGGTGACGGAGACGACGACATCGTGAGCGGTAACACCGCCGGTTACATCGGTTTTTTTGAAAATCTCGGTGGCGGGGCCGAGCCGCGCTGGGCGGCGGGCCGGCGGCTTAAGGCCGCTGGCAAAGTCATCCGAATTCAAGCTGGCGAGAACGGCAGCATCCAGGGGCCGTGCGAGGCGAAGTGGGGCTACACGACGCTCTCCGTTGCGGACTGGGATCACGACGGCTTACCAGACATGCTGGTGAACTCTATCTGGGGCGAGGTGCTGTGGTATCGCAACATGGGCAGCCGTACGTCGCCGCGCCTGGCCGCCGCCCGGCCTATCGAGGTTGCTTGGCCAAGCGCCCCGCCCAAGCCCAAGTGGTGTTGGTGGAACCCGAAGGGCAATCAACTTGTCACCCAATGGCGCACGACCCCGGTGGCGGTGGATTTCACCGGCGACCGGCTTGTCGATTTGGTGATGCTCGATCACGAGGGCTATCTCGCGTTGTTCAAACGGCATCGCACCGGGGGAAAACTTGAATTGCTGCCGCCACGCCGCATCTTCGTGGACGAGGACAATCGACCGATCCAGTTGAATTCCGGCACTGCAGGCAAGAGCGGCCGGCGAAAAATCTCGGTCGCTGACTGGGACAGCGACGGGCGGCTAGACGTGTTGGTAGACTCAGCCAACGCCGACTGGTGGCGCAACTGCGAAACTCGCGACGGCAACATTGTTCTCAAGCGCGTGGGGCCGCTTGGCCAAAGGCAGTTGGCCTCACACAGCACCAGCCCATGCGTCGTGGACTGGGACGGCAACGGCAAGCCGGACCTGCTGCTGGGTGCGGAGGACGGTTTTTTCTACCACCTACCGCACGACGAGGCGCTCGCATATCCGTCCAAGGCCAAGACCGCGCGACCTGCCCACAAGTCAAAGTGAAGGGCAGGGATGGCTGTCCCAGCCGGCCGCACGGCCCCACCATCCTCTTGGCCAAGCGCGGTTTTGGCTTTTGTTTGGCGGTGATCCCGCTACAACCGGCGGAGTTCTATCGATCCTGAGCCGATGCCTTTCATCCGACTCATTAGCAGAATTCTGGCCCGTATCCTGTTTCGCCTCCGCATTCAAGGCGACGACGTGCTGGACACGCCGGGGCCGGTCCTGCTGATCCCCAATCATGTCTCATGGTTTGACTGGTGGCTGATCGGGCTGTGCGTGGGTGAGGACTGGCGGTTTGTCACCTCCTCCACGAGGGCCGATAGCCACTGGATGTTCCGATTCGTGATGGCCAACCGCTACACCTTCCCGGTGGATCACGCATCGCCCTTTGCCATGAAGGAGATGGCCACCTTCCTGCAGGGCGGCGGCCGGTTGATTTTGTTCGCCGAGGGGCGCATCTCGGAGACCGGCTGCCTGATGAAGCTCTTTGAGGGAACCGGTTTCCTGCTGCACAAAACCGGGGCCAAGGTGATCACTTGCCACCTGCGCAACGCAAATCGCCTGCCGTGGTCGCGGCAACCGGGCTGGAAGCAGTGGTTTCCCAAGTTGAGCATTCACTTCGGCAACGTGTTGCAGCCACCGGTCGGGCAATTCAGCGGCACGAGTGACGTGCGCGAGGCGCTAACACGGTGGCTTCGCGAGCGGATGATCGAGCATCAGTTTCATGTGGAGATGGATTATGGCCACGGCGACGTGCTCACCGAGATCGCTTCAAAGGCCCGGCAGCGTCCCGGCACAGTGGTGCTTGAGGACATTACCGGCCAGGCGCTGAGTCACCGGATGGTGATGGTGGGTGCGGAAGTGCTGGGCAGGCAGTTCCGGCGGTTGCTCGATGGCGAACGGGAGCGCGTGGGCCTGCTGCTGCCCAACGTGAACGGCACGGTAATCTCGGTGTTGGGGTTGTGGCGCATCGGTAAAATTCCCGCAGTACTCAACTACTCCAACGGCGTGCCATTGATGCTCACTTGCGCGAAGTTGGCCGGATTGAGGCAGCTCATCACCTCGCGCGTGTTCCTGGCCAAGGCCAAGCTAGACGTGGCACCGATGGAGGCGGCCGGCATCGAGTTCATTTATCTCGAGGACATTCGGAAACAGATCTCACGGTTGTCCAAGCTGGGGGTTTTCCTCAAGCACCGGCTCGCGCTTGGCCAAGTACGGTTCAACATCCCGGTCGACTGGACGGCGGTCATCCTCTTCACTAGCGGCTCGGAGGGTGTGCCAAAGGGGGTCGAGTTGTCGCACCGCAACATCCTCGCCAACCTGCGGCAGTTGTTCTCCGCCGTGGACGTGATGGACACCGACAGTCTCTTCAACTGCCTGCCGATGTTTCACAGCTTCGGCCTGATTGTCGGCACGCTGCTGCCGTTGTGTCGGGGAATTCGTACCACCGTGTTTCCGTCACCCCTGCAGTACCGTCAGATCCCGACCGCTGTGTATAACTCCAACGCAACGATGTTTCTCAGCACGAACACATTCCTCAACGGCTACGCGCGCAAGGCGCATCCGTACGATTTCCGCAACGTGCGCTACCTGCTCGCTGGCGCGGAGAAAGTGCAGCAGGCCACGGCCGACACATGGGCGCGCAAGTTTGGCGTCCACATCACCGAGGCGTATGGCGTGACCGAGTGCGCCCCGGCGATTTCCGCCAACACCAAGGCCGACAACCGGTTTGGTTCCGTGGGTCGGTTGTTGCCGGGCATCGAGTGGAAGCTAGAACCAATCGACGGCGTGGCGGACGCCGGCCGCCTGTTCGTTCGCGGACCCAACGTGATGAAGGGTTACCTCAACGCCGATGCCAATGAGGCGTTCCAGGCGCTCGGCGGCTGGTACGACACCGGCGACATCATCCACGTCGATACCGACGGCTACTTCTGGGTTCGAGGTCGGGCCAAGCGCTTCGCCAAGGTCAGCGGCGAGATGGTGAGCCTGACGGCGGTGGAGGATGCGCTGGCCGGCGCGTTCCCGCAGCACGGCGAGGAATGCGAGGTGGCGGTGGTGGCATTGCCAGACGCTGAAAAGGGAGAGAAGCTTGTTGCCGTGACTAATGAGCCGAGACTCGAACTGGCCGAGATTCGCGAAGCCATCGCTTCAGCGGGAATGACCAATCTTTGCGCACCGAGAGACCTGCAGGTGGTGGATGAGTTGCCCAAGCTCGGCACCGGCAAGCTCAACCACCGTGAGGTGCTCCAGTTCGTCATGCCCGACCCCGCTTGAGCCGTGTTTCGCGTTGTCAGTCGGGCCGGCTTTTGGTAAGTCCGGGTGATGCGGTTTTTGTCCCGCTGGGCGTTTCGCCTGCTCATCCTGTTGCTGGTCGTGGCAATCGGGCTGTTCCTCACCAAGGACGCCTTGGCCAAGTGGTGGATCGTCAGCGAGTTTCGCGAGCAGGGGATGGATGCTAGGATTGGCCAACTCGACATCGGTTTCCCGCTCAACTCCACCGTCGCCGCCTCCGACATCACCATCTACAATCTACCAGAGTACGGCGGCGCGCCGATGCTCAGGATCGGCGACCTGTTCATCGATTGCGACTTCTCGGAGTTGATGAATGTGCGCCGCAAACTCAAGCCACACTTCCGGCAGGTGCGCATAGGCATTACCGAGTTCAACCTCGTGGAAACCTCAGAAGGTGAGCGCAACCTTATCTCACTACCGGACGCCGTGGCGAAGCCGTCGGCTCAGCTCGCGCTCGGCGAGTCGCCGCTTTACTTCACCATCGGCAACATGAACTTCTCGTGGGAGCGACTGAAGTTCACCCAGCTCGCCGACGCCGGGAAATCCCGCGAGGTTAATATCAACATCGAGGGCTACACCGTGCAGGACATCGAGAAACTCAGCGACCTGCGTCCACTCTTTGACCAAATCGCTACCAAGGTCACTTGGAAGGTGCTACTTAATAAACTCTTCGGCCGCCTTTTCTCAAACTGACCCGACAGCACTTGGCCAGGCGGCGGCTCAAATTATTCTATTCAGGCCACCCTGCTCGATCTGCCAGCGGTGGAGATTGCCGGAAAGTTCGCCGGGCCAGTTTTCCTCGGTGCAGGTCATAAACACCTGGCCAAGCGCCTGGCCGGTGCGGCTGATCAGCGGCATCAGGCCGGCCCGGCGCCCGGCGTCCAGTTCGCCCATAACGTCGTCGATCAAGAGGATCGGCGGCGAGCCATGAATGCCGCCGAGGTACTCGGCCTGCGCTATTTTCAGCGCGATGGCAAAGGTGCGCTTTTGTCCTTCGCTGGCGTACTGCACCGCCGACTGGCCGTCGAGCGTCAGTTTGAGTTCATCGCGATGTGGTCCGACCAGTGTCGTGCGGTATCGCTGCTCGCGAGGTCTCGACTTGACCAGGCTTACCGCGAGATCCTCACGTACACTTGGTGCATAGGTGATATTTGCGTTCTCC
>Ga0206680_10000615_pt1 | contig 12820 bp, 9 predicted proteins | sample M115012015metaG_FD_160124 | JGI IMG/M metagenome (GOLD analysis project Ga0206680, IMG submission 160124) | Ammonia-oxidizing marine archaeal communities from Monterey Bay, California, United States - M1 150m 12015 | ecosystem: Environmental > Aquatic > Marine > Intertidal zone | place: USA...
GCTTCGCATGGCGGACAAGGGTTGGTCGTTGGTGCGCCGGCGGTCTCCGATGCCCTCACTCAGGGTTCACCCAATGCCAGCTACAGCCTCGTGTCACGAGACATCATCGCCGACTCGTTCGAGATCGGGCATCGGGCCCATCACGGCGAGGCGATGGTTGTCATCTCGGGCTGCGACAAGACGGGCGCAGCCGCGATGATGCCCCTAGCTCGCACCAACGACGTTGGACTCGTGATCTACCCGGGGACTAGCTCGCCGGGTTGCGTGGACTTTGAGCCATGGGCGTCGAAAGGTAACAACCTGACGATTCTCGACTGGGCCGAGGCACGAGCGGCGATGCGAGCCGATCGGATCAGCCAAGAGGAATTCGAAGAGGTCGAACGGAACGTGATGCCCGGCAGTGGCACCTGCGGGGCGATGTTTACCGCGAACACCATGAGCACCATCACCGAGGCGATGGGGATGATGTTGCCCCGGGGCGCCTCGCATCCGGCCGACTACGACGCCGCGAGCGATATTCACGACGACGTGAAGGCTCAGGTGGAAGCGACCACCGAAGCTCTGTACACCCTGATCGAAGCCGACATTCGTCCCCGGGACATCATGAACATGAAGGGCTTCGAGAACGCCATCACCACCGCCTACGCGATGGGGGGCTCGACCAACATGTACCTGCATTTACTGGCGATCGCTCGCGATGCAGAAGTGGCACTCACCATCGATCGCATCCAGGAGATTGGCGAGCGGGTGCCGCTCATTGCGAACCTTCAGCCGCACGGTCCGTACTCAATGGTCGCCCTGCATGAACTCGGCGGAGTGCCAGTCGTGATGAAGGAGCTCCTCGATAACGGCTTCCTACATGGCGACGCCATGACGGTCACTGGAAAGACTCTCACCGACAACCTGGCTGACGTGGCCTCGCTGGCTGATTTGGGTGACCAGGACTTGGTGCAACCGGTGTCAGCCCCGACAGCCCAACCGAACAACCACATCACGGTCCTGCACGGAAATCTGGCTCCAGAGAGTTGTGTCCTGAAACTGGGAGGCAAGACTCTCGAGACGGGCGAGTTCCGTGGAATCGCCAAGGTGTTCGAAAACGAACCGGACGCTATGGCGGCCATCCAGTCCGGAGTCATTGTCCCTGGCGACGTGGTTGTGGTGCGCAACGTCGGCCCCAAGGGCGGCCCTGGTATGCCCGAGATGGTGATGCTCACTGTCGAGTTGCAAGGACGCGGTTTAGGCAAGGACGTCGCACTCATCACTGATGGCCGGTTCAGCGGTGTCTCGCACGGAATCCTCATCGGACATATTTGCCCCGAGGCGGCCGACGGCGGTCCGCTCGCAGTGGTGCAGGACGGCGACACAATCGTCATCGATGCGGCTAATCGGACTCTTGACGTAGCGATCAACGACAGCCAGTTACAGCGACGGATGGCGACAATCGGGCCGAGCGACTTGCCGAGCACGATCCCGCAGGGTTCGGTGTTGCGCCGATACGCCCGACACGTGTCATCTGCTCACTATGGATGTGTGCAGTAGTGGGCAAAGTGAGTTACGGCAGATCCTGGTAATCGAAACCCGCGAAATCCAAGAGACGAGCACTTTCCAAAGGCTTGTTTCGAGCCGTGGGCGCTACAGCAAACGGCGGCTCCGCATGGCCTAACCTTGGTTTTAAGCGGCAGTCATAGCGCGGATTACCTCGTTGAATCCCAAGCGCTACGCAGTACATGCCGAGAAAATGAACCGAAGTTCAGGTGTCTTCCAGGCCGACCCAGTACCAACGCAGAATCTCATGAGAAGGTTCACTCCAACCTTCGCGATCGAGTAACCCGCCATGTTTTTCAATGGTGCGAATGGACGCAACATTGTCCGAACGACAAGTTAATAACGTCTGCCGTATTCCTAGCTCTCGACAATGGTCAAGCACGGCACCCAGCATCGCGGACGCTACGCCTTGGCGACGGAACGACCTTGCAACCGAGTAACCGATATGCCCCCCTTCTTGTTCTAAGGCAGGTGTTAATCGATGACGAAGATTGATGACTCCCTGCAGTTTCCTGTCTACTTCCCAAAACCAAGTTGAGTTCTGGACCCAGTCCTGAGCGACAAGTTCACCACGAACCGATGTCTCGGCAAGACGCTCTCCCTGGCTCCAAGCATCTAGCAACCCAACGGCCTGTTCAATCGACGCGCCGCGACCGCAAAAGTAGCCCTGCAATTCATGTAGGTCCGCGTCGAACTCGCTAAGGAAGGTCTCAAGTGCGTCCCCATGCTGCGGTCCCAAAGACACCAGTCGACCGGGTGTTGCCGCAGATTTGGTTTGTTCGCTAATGGCAGAGAACATAGTGAATGACCATGGGCTGACTCAAGCTCTGATACTGCCAGTCGTTGCTAAGAAGGTGGACTCGCCGCAAGCTCAGTGACCGGATACCGGCGTGACAGCAAACACGGTTTGCCCGCGCGGGCCACCCCGGTCCGTGGCGGCGACGGTGAACAGCACCGCAAGCACCAGGACCACGCCAAGGATCGCAGCAGCCATATTGAGATCGAGATAGCTGCGATAGGCCACGATGGCGCCGGCCGAAATACCGGCGACTGCCCCAAACGCCATCATGCACAGGTCTCCGGCGCCTTGGACGCTGGCACGCTGCGCGACTGGAAACGCTTCTGTTAGCAGTCCGCTTGCTGCGATGATGCCAAAACACCACGCGAGACCAATTACGGTCTGGCCGCCAGTGATTCCAATGAACCCTTCGGGAGGCGTGAATCCTGCCCACACCGCACCGGCCGCGCAGAGCACCCCAGAAAAAATCAGCATTGGGTAGCACCCGATCTGATCGGCGAGCCGACCGACCAGAGGGCTCAAGGCGTACATGCCAAGGATATGGCTGAACAGCATGACGCTGATCGCGCCCTTGCTTTGCCCGCCGTCGTTCATGTGCAGCGGCGTGAGAGTCATGGTGCCAACCATCGTGGCCTGGCTGATCATCATTGCGAGCACTGCCAGCCGAGCTTTGGGGTTCGCGAGGATCAGCCTCACCGCAGCTCTGAACGGCAGCCTTGTGTCTTGCCCGTCGCTACCCACCCCGCCGGCGAGTACTAGCGGATCCGGCCGCAATCGAATCTCTACGATCGCGGCTGCCACAATGAACAACAAGGCGCCGATGAGGAACGAACCCGCGTAGTCGGGGAGACCGAGGCTGCGCCCAATGGGGTCGAACACCGACAGAGAGACCAGCGATCCGAAACCCGAACCGATGGTCGTGGCTGCGACCACCAAGCCGATCGTCGACGCTCGACGCTCGGGCTTAGCGAGGTCCGCGGCGGCGTAGCGAGTCGCCATGTTGGCGGCGTTGCCGACGCCAACGAGGGCCACTCCGAGAGGCAGGAACAGAAACTGCCGTGTGATTGCCGCCAACACAGCAAGAAACGCACCGATCGAGGCAACGACATAGCCCGTCCGTAGACCGGGACGTCGACCGCTTCGAGCCATCATGCGCGCTAACGGGAAAGACGCAATCGCCGCGCCGATCGATAGAGAGGCAGCGGCAAGACCCGCCAAGGTCTTCGAGCCAGTGATGTCATCCGCGAGCAGAGCCGTCACGGAGTAGCCAGCCACCAACCCGATTCCGCCGCACATTTGACTTATAAGCAGCGTTCCCACGGTCCGGCGCTGTACTCGCTCAATGTCCGGGTGGCCGGTCGAAAATTGTTCACCAGTCCCGAGCACTGGGTCGTCGACCTGTGTCACGCCGTAGCTCCCATCAGCTATTCCGCTGCCGACGCAGCAAACCGCTGAAACTCTATCGAACACGGATTAGATTTGGGGGTTGTGGACGCTCCCTGGGCCAAGATTTTCGACGGTCGCTCGGATCGCTCCTCGCGAGCCGTGTTGGTCCTCTTCGCCATTGTGGCGACGGCTATGGTCGTCGGCAGCGTGACTCTTAGCCGGGTTGTTAGCCAACCAGAGCCCGAACAGCATGTGATCACTATCCCAGCAGGGACAGCGACGAGTCTCAGTTTGGGACGCGACGTCGACATCATCCCTGCAGATCTTGACTTCAGGCTTCGGGACCAGCTCACCGTAATCAACGAGGACTCAACGGCTCATCAGATCGGTCCCTTCGTTATTCCCGCAGGCGACCGGCTCGTTACGAGGTTTTCCGAGGCCTCCACCGTTGAGGGGTTCTGTTCGCTTCACTCGAGCGGCCGCATAACGATCAACGTTGGCGGGACCTGATCGGGGGTATCTCCACTGCGAACAGCGAACCGCCCACATGAGCGATCCGTAGTATTTCCCCTGGCCAGACGCGACATTTATCTCTTGAGCCTCGCAGATCCCTCCCTCAGAGGGGCGCCCCCAGTGCTGCGCTCAATCCGACGAATTATTCCTTCAGCCAAGCCCTGAAGTGGACTGCACTGAGCTTTCGACTATTGACGCGACCACTCGCTCTTGGCGGTGGCGTCGTCGCTGCTGACGTCGCGACCGTCGGGGAGTTGGATGGTGATGTCGTGGAGGGTGCCGGTGAAGGCGAATGGCGCCGAGTACCGGGCCGACACAGCCGATCCGTGGTCCTCACCGACGCTGACGCCAACCGAGGTGAACGTCACCAAGTACAGCGGAATGATCTCCCAACCACAGGCCTGCCCGTCGATCGACACTTCGACACGGCCGGCACTGCCGTCACGTTCGAGATGGACCGCCAGGGTGCAATCATCGGCGGGCACTTCGATACTCGACTCGACGACGGTGTGATCACCGAAAGCGTTGTAGTCGACGACGAACCGCTGATTCTGCACGAACAGCGAACAGCCGGAGTTCTCGTTACCCGTCGCCAACAAGACCCCTTCATCGCCAACCGCACTGGTGACACGGGCCGTGATGTCGACCACGCTGTCGGTAAGCGACGCCGCCGTTCTCGTGGGGATCGGTGTCATGGGCGGCCGATAGGTGTAGCGGCGGTCCGTCCGATGAACCGAATGATCGTCCAGGTGAGGGATGAACAGCTCAAGTCGACGCTCGTCGAGGGGGAGCACGCCGTGGGTTTCTGCCTCCTGCCACCAGAGGTCGATCAACTCGACCAGCCGGTCTGGCTTGGTGTCGGCGAGGTCATGGCATTCAGACGGATCCGCCGTGAGGTCGAACAGCTCCCACGGTTCGGTGTCGAAGTCGGTACCGGGCAGGTGCCTGGTGACAGCCTTCCACCACACTCCGTCGCGCTCAACGATCAATGCCCGGTTGCCGGCGAACTCGAAGTACTGCAACGTGTTGGTCGCAGGAGCATCAACATCGTCGAGCACCGAGGCGAACGAATGCCCGGTCACCGGCATCTGCTCGGTGCCGCGATACGTGTCGGGTGGCGTGATGCCAAGGATCTCGTAGATGGTCGGCACGATGTCGGACACGTAGGCGAACTGACTTCGCTTGGTACCCGCGGCGTTGCCTAAGCCAGCTGGCCAGTGCACGACCATCGGCACATGCACGCCTCCCTCGTGGGTGAGCGTCTTGTACCAACGGAATGGCGAGTTGCCACACTGAGCCCAACCCCACGGATAGTTCGTGTGACTGCTCGGCCCGCCAATGTCGTCGATCCGTTCGACCGCGTCGTCGGGCGACTCCTTGATGCCCTGGAAGTGCTTCACCTCGTGCATAGTGCCGGACGCACCTCCCTCCTGGGAGGCGCCGTTGTCGGACAAGAGCACCAGAATAGTGTTGTCCAATTCCTCCATGGCCCGAAGCCCATCGACGAACCGGCCGATCTGATCGTCAGTGTGATCTAAGAACGCGGCAAACGCCTCCTGAAGCCTGCACGCGAAACGCTGCTGGTTCTCTCCCAAGTCATCCCAGGGCTCGACCCCGGGGTTGCGGGGCGCAAGGGTGGTATTGGGGTCGATCACGCCGAGCTCGATCTGGCGCTTAAACCAGCGTTGACGCACCAGGTCCCAGCCCTCGTCGTAGTGCCCACGGTACTTGTCGAGGTATTCCTGCGGTGCTTGGTGAGGCGCGTGTGTCGCCCCGAAAGGCAGGTAAGCGAAGAACGGACGATCGGGGCGGAGCCCCTTGTTGTCGTTGATCATCACCAATAATTGGTCCACCAAGTCTTCGGAGAGGTGGTAACCCTCCTCTGGCGTCGTCGGCGGATCGACATAGGTGTTGTCGCGCACTAGCTCCGGGTTGAACTGGTCGGTCTCCCCCGGTAGGAACCCGTAGAAGCGTTCGAACCCGCGACCCAGCGGCCATTGGTCGAACGGCCCAGCAGCAGATATGTGAGTGCCGGGCATCAAGTGCCACTTACCTGCACACAACGTTGCATACCCCTCGTCGCGAAGGACCTCGGCGACCGTGGCCGCCGCGTTCGAGATGTGACCGGCTGAATGAGGGAACCCCGTCACCCAGCCCGACAGGCCTCGCATCCCGACCGCATGCTGGGATCGACCGGTTAGCAGTGCCGCGCGTGTCGGCGAACACACCGGCGTCACGTGGAAGTTCGTGAACTGCACTCCACCGGCTGCCAGCCCATCAATGTTCGGCGTGTCGATATCAGACCCGTAGCAACCGAATTGTGCGAACCCGGTGTCGTCGAGCAACACGATCACGACGTTCGGTGCGCCATTTCCGGGGTGCGGCCGATCTTCGAAATGCGGCTCGGACTCGGCCAACGTGCGCCCGATTATTCCTTTGAAGTCTGTCATGTCTGCTTCTGGATCTCAGATGGCGATCCTGTTCCGGTCAAGACGATGTCCATCAGTCGTGTGCGTCCTTTTGTTTGCGGGCCTGCGGATGACGAAATGAGCGGTCTAGTCAAAGAGGTTTCTCATTGGATTGACCATAGTAATATATTTTCATAGAGTATGAAATTATCTTGACGCCAGGAGATCTCCAGTGAGCGACCGTCAGCCCAACCTGCTGTTCGTCTACGCCGATCAGCACCGTGCCGACGTCATGGGTTGCGCCGGCAACGACATCGTCGTCACCCCCCATCTGGACCGATTGGCCACCGAAGGCGTCCGCTTCGACCAGACCTGGACCGAAAGCCCGATCTGCCAGCCGGCCCGCGCCTCGCTACTGACCGGCCGCTACCCCAACAACCACGGGGTGCTCGGAAATTTCGCCGGCGACTGCCAACCCGAATGGGACACCTTCCCCCGCCGCCTACAGCAGGCCGGCTACACCACGGCGTCGATCGGCAAGACCCACTTCTCTGCCTGGCCGATGGCGGCCGAGCCGGGCACGCCCGCACCGACCGACGAATGGATAGGGAGCTTCGGGTTCGACCACGTCGTCGAGGAGTTCGACAAGTATGTGCACCTCTTCGACGTCGAGACCCCGTACATGCGGTTCCTGCGCGAACACGATGCACTCGAGCCGTACCAGGAGGTGGTGCAGGCCAATTTCCGGGGGGGAGACCGGCACTGGAACGGCGTCACCTCTCCCCTGCCTCAGGAGCTCGATCTCACGTGCTTTCTGGCTGACGAAGCGCAACAATGGCTTGACCGTCGGCCGAACGACGTGCCCTGGTTTCTTCAACTGTCGTTCGTACAGCCACACGTGCCGCTCATGGGCGACCCCGTCTGGGCTGACCACTACGCCGAAGCCGCCATCGAACGCACCGCTCAGTCTGAGCCGACACCGACGACAGACGAATGGGCCACCCACCTGAACGGACTCCGCAATCACTCACACAGCGAGTTGCTGACCGACGAGTTTGTGTTGGCCGGCGCCCGCCAGTACTACGCGATGGTGTCACTGATCGATCAACGAATCGGTGACCTTCTTGCCCACCTCGAAAAAAAGGGCCAGCTAGATAACACGTGGATCGTCTATTCGGCCGACCATGGCGAGATGCTCGGCGACCACGGCCTAATGGCCAAGATGAACTTCTACCGATCGTCGGTGCGGGTACCGCTGATCGTGCGCCCCCCAGGCGGCACCAACGGCCGGGTCGAAACCAAACCGGTCCAGGCCTTCGACGTCGCGGCCACGCTGCTCGACGCTGGGACGGCTACCGCCCTTGATGGTGCCCCGTCCCGGTCGCTGGTGACACTCGTTACCGGCGGTGAAGGCACTGCCCGCCATCATGCGGTGAGCATGATCCGCCTGCTCCCGAGGCTCCCGACCTGGCAGGCCATTACCGACGGCCAATGGCGGGCCACCTTCAACGCCGACACTGGTGAGGTCAGCGAACTATTCGACCTCGTGGCCGATCCCGACGAGGTCACCAACCGGGCCAGCGACCCGAGCGTCGGAGACGAGTCGGTCCGCCTTCGCGGCTTGCTCGCGTCGGCCCTGGACCCGGCGTGACTGAGACCGTCGGGGACGGGCGTGTCGCCCGGGGCCGGCGTACCCGCGAAGCGGTGATCGATGTCCTCCTCATCCTGTACCGCGAGGGCAATCTCACCCCCACCATCGAAGACATCGCCTCCCGGGTGGGAATGACCTCCCGGTCCATCTACCACCACTTCCAGGACCGAGATGCGCTAGCGGTGGCGTTGGCGGAGCACCAAAAGGCCCAACACCCGGAACTTTTCATCGCTCATCCGATCTCCGGAAGCCGCGCAGCACGAATCGATGGCCTCGTCGCCCACCGAGCCGAGCTCTTCGAGACGGTTGCGCCAGTGCGCCGCTCCGCGTTGGCCGTCATGCACACGTCGCCGGAGATCCGGTCTCAGCAGACCAAGCTGGCCGCCCGCCTCCGCCGGCAGGTGGCCCGCACCTTCGAGCCCGAAATCTCAACCCTTGAGCGCAGCACGAAGGCCAAAGCCACCGAACTTCTCGACCTCCACACCAGCTGGGAGACGTGGGAGCGGCTGCGGCGCTGGCAGCGCCTGTCGATCCAGCACAGTCGTAACCTCGTCACCGATTTGGTGACCCAGACCCTCGACACGAGTTCCGGTTCAAGACTCCCGGCAAACAGCAGTCACAAAGCTGCGATGTAGTCGTCGATCGCCCAGGCAGCCTTCCCGGTCCAACTCCCATTCAAGACACACCGTCATCTCTCTGGGGTCGCTGTGGGGCCCTAAACCAAAACCACAACCCCCTGTCTTGTTAGAGGGTTGTGGTTAAAGCCTGTTCCCAGGGGTTTTGTTTGTGGAGCTGATCGGAATCGAACCGACGACCCCCTGCTTGCAAAGCAGGTGCTCTAGCCAACTGAGCTACAGCCCCAAGGTCCCCCGAGGGTACCGAAGCGAACCCTCGACCACGACTTCGACAAAGCATCCAATTAAGGGGCATGATCAAGGGGCCAGATCTCACCGAAACGAAGAATCACTATTAGGAGGCGACAGTAATGAATATGCCCGCAATTTCACTCGCTGCTGTACAGGGCCGACGTCAACAAACCCTCGACATTGCCGCAGAAATTGAGCGTCGCGGATTTAGTGGCATTTACTGCCCTTCAATGGGCGACTGTGTCGCTTTATGTCAAGGCATTGCTTCCGCAACTAACGAGATCGTTTTTGGCACTTCAGTCCAACCGATCTATTTCCGAAACCCTGAAGACCTGGCAGCCACAGCCGCCTTTATCCACGAAATAAGCAACGGCCGATTCCGGCTCGGGATAGGTGTGACCCACGGCCCAGTACATCAACGTTTGGGGATTACCCCGGGTAAACCTTTAACTGATATCCGGGAGTACGTATCAGCAATGCAAAAGGCAGCTGAACACCATGGGGAGCTACCACCGATCGTTCTTGCTACTTTGCGCCGAAAGATGGTCGAACTTTCGGTTGAGATCGGAGCGGGAGCTGTGTGGGCCAACGCCAGTCGCAACGACTTCAACAACTCGGTTGCGGACATTCCCAAAGATGTCCAGACCAGCGACTTCCTTATCGGGAACATGATCCCCACCGTTATCGACGCTGATCGTGAAGCTGGCGCGGCCCGTAACCGCAAAACCTTGCAAGGCTACGTTTCTCTCCCCAACTACCGCAACTACTGGAAGCAGGCCGGGTACGTCGAAGAAATGGAAGGTATCGAAGCAGCTATCGCTGACGGTGACCGCGACCGTGTGGCCACATGCATGACCGATGAATGGTTGTCGAACGCAACGCTCTACGGTTCCGCCAACCAAGTCAGAGACGGTGTCGAAGAATGGTTCGACCAAGGATGCAAGACACCTATTTTGGTGCCGTCCAGCACAAGCGGCGGGCAAATGCACGCCATCCAAGAGATATTCGACTGCTTCGCATAGTCCACCAAAGTTGAGGTGTCAGTGCCAACCGAAATCGACCTTGACGCAGCAACTGCAAGGCTGGCAGGTGTAGCGCGACAAACACCTGTCCTTCGTTCACGATTATTGGACGAAACCTTAGGGGCAGAAATTCATCTAAAAGCCGAACATTTGCAACACACCGGCGCGTTCAAGTTCCGAGGAGCGTTCAACGCCATCGCAGCACTCGACAGCAACATTCGGGCGCAAGGAATTATCACTTACTCCTCCGGCAATCATGCCCAAGCCGTCGCCAGAGCCGCCCAAATATTTCGTGTCCCTGCCACTGTCGTGATGCCTAACGACGCCCCAAGCTCTAAACGCCAAGCAACCGAAAGTTACGGTGCAACAATCGTCACCTACGACCGCTTTAGGGAACGTAGGGAAGACATTGCTGAAGCCATCCTCGCCGAACAACACTTCACACTGATTCCTCCTTTCGATCACCCTGACGTCATCGCGGGCCAGTCAACATGCGCTCGAGAACTTTTTGAAACCTCAGGACCACTTGACCAATTAATTGTTTCTGTTGGCGGTGGCGGACTCATATCAGGCAGCGCTTTAGCAGCCCATGAAGCCAACCCAAAGTGTCGCATTGTTGGCGTTGAACCTGAATCCGGAAACGACGTCCAACTGTCGCTCCAACAAGGCCGAATTGTTGAAATTGATGTCCCCGACACCATCGCCGACGGGCAACAAACCACATCACCAGGAAAACACACTTTCGCTGTCATGCAACAACATGTTGACGAAATCGTGACCGTCACTGATGACCAAATACTTGACGGGGTCGATTACTTGTTCCGATTCCAAAAACAAGTCGCCGAACCAAGCGGGGCGTGCGCGTTGGCAGCAATTTTAGCCAACAAGATCAACGTCGCCGGAAGTCGTGTTGGCGTCATTATCTCGGGTGGCAATATCTCAACCGAAAGATTCTTTGAACTTATGGAACCGAGGTGGAAAAAATGAGTGTCCATTTGCCATTCACGATCGCTGTTGAAGACCAGGCAATCGACGACCTTAAAACTCGTTTAAGGAATAGCCGATTTTCTCAACAGATTGTCGACGAACCATGGACCCTGGGGACTGACCGCGAAACGCTGATCAGTCTTTGCCGCTATTGGGAAAGCACTTTCGATTGGCGTTCGGCAGAGATGCGTCTCAACGAATGGCCACAGTTTGTTTGCGAGATCCAAGGCGAAAAACTTCACTACGCACACATCAGATCACCGCATGACGACGCCACTCCCTTAGTGATGACTCACGGATGGCCTGGTTCCATCGCCGAATTTGTCGATGTAGTCGGTCCGCTCACTAACCCTCTCGCTCACGGGGGTCACGAAAACAACGCTTTCCATGTCGTCCTACCATCTTTGCCCGGTTTCGGGTTTTCTGGGCCTACCCAAAAGATGGGTAATTCGCCAACGCAAATCGCGGCGATGATCAAACACCTCATGGCAGATCTTGGGTACAGCTCCTACCTAGCCCAGGGGGGAGATTGGGGGTCAATTATTACGACTGAGCTTGGGCGCCTGGATCCAGAACATTTGCTTGGCATCCACATCACGATGCCGATCGCTGGGCCAACACAACAAGCCCGAGACAATCCACAACCAGAAGATTTACTCGCATTTCAAAAATTAGAGTTTCGAAAAACCGTTGATGGTGGATACGCCGAAATTCAGGGCACTATGCCCCAAACAATTGGTTATGCCCTTGACGACTCCCCCGCAGGCCTCGCAGCGTGGATTCTGGAAAAGTTCCGCACTTGGTCTGACTGTGAAGGTGACCTTTCACGGAGCTACACATGGGATCAGTTACTTACCAACATTTCGATTTATTGGTTTACTCAGACTGCATCAAGTTCGGCCCGCATCTATTACGAAATGCGGCAATCTCAGATAAGTTTCGACATGGTCGAAGTCCCCGTGGCTATCGCCCGCTTCCCTGGCGAAATTTTCTTACCACCACGAGCATGGTGCGAACAGGTTTACAACATCAAACGGTGGACAGAGTTTGGACATGGTGGCCATTTTGCCGCTATGGAGGTCCCCCAATTGTTAGTCGGCGATTTACGTGCGTGGCTCACACATCTGAAAGATGACTGATTAACTCACAAGGTCAGGTAGTTACCCAATGCAGAGTCGCCATTTCAGCGGGAATTACGTCAGCTGGCTCGGGTAAGGGCATCAGAACGTCCGAGGTAACGAACTTCTTCGTCTATCCCAACTTGCGGATCCACGACCCACGTTTCCAGCAATGATCGCCACCGTCGAGACCAGGTGTGTTCAGCGGTCACGCGAGACCAGGCTGCCTCCCCAACTTTTTGGAGCTCAGCGACGTCAGCTAAAAGCACCGGCAACAACTGATGCAGATCCTTGAGTGACTTATAGGTGATGACTTCAGTGTTGGGGCTAAATACTTGCGACACCGCGGGTCGTTCCTGGACAACAGAAGGAGTCCCCACAACTGCAGCCTCATACGTGGCCGACGAAAGCCCAAGTTCATACGGCGACCGACCGACCGCAGATTGGTGCATTAACGAAGGCGGTAATTCCACTACAAAAGAAGCACCCGCGAACAAAGTGCCTCTGTCTGGTAGGGGAAGCGGA
>Ga0206680_10000616_pt1 | contig 12816 bp, 8 predicted proteins | sample M115012015metaG_FD_160124 | JGI IMG/M metagenome (GOLD analysis project Ga0206680, IMG submission 160124) | Ammonia-oxidizing marine archaeal communities from Monterey Bay, California, United States - M1 150m 12015 | ecosystem: Environmental > Aquatic > Marine > Intertidal zone | place: USA...
CTCTAAAACAGTAGCCGGAACGACTATCTCATCTACTACTAATATCTTCTCCCCTTCAATCCCTCTCCTATATACTTTAACTTTAATATCTTCATCACACTCCAGCTTCAAGGAGTACTCTTCCCCTAGTACACTTTGTTGAGATAATATAGGGAAGTTTACCGGCTCGGTAAATACCTCATATTTATTGAATACAGGCTGTAAATCGAACTCGGAGTCTGGTTCGAATATCTTTATAGTGGGCATTACTGTACCAGATTCAGATACCTCATATTTCATTAATATGTACTCCTTACCATCGTATTTTGTAGTGATACCAAGTTCTTGAGCAAGGTCCGAAATAGTAATAGTTTCACCTACTTTTATAGACTCAGGCGGAACTTGTAAGTCATATATAGATCTTACTAGTATGATATCTCCTTCATCATTTCTTTCTACAACAAATAACTTTTCTGTAGCCCCTATCCCTTCGATGCCGCTACCCCCTCCACTATTAAAACCCGCAGTGTAGTTTTCTATAAAATTTTTAAACTCTTCTTCAGTGTAAGCAGAGCCGTCTTCTTTCCGAACATCTGATAAACTTATCTCCCCATATCCGAAAATATCCTCTCCTCTATATAATATTTTAAAGTGAGTAGAGTTATGTACAGAAGGTACTATCTCTACGAATTGGGCTCCTCTAGCTTGTTTAGGCTTATCCTCAGCTATAGGATCTATGTATATGTAATTTTGTGATGCGTAAATTTTTACTGTGGACATAGCGTACTTATTAGGTTATTAAACCTCTAAGTACTTGAAATTCTAAAACTTAGGCAAAAACAGAAAGCCCCAACAAGATTGAAAATCCTGTCAGGGCTGATGTACACTATAAAATTTGGTTAAATTTTATTGTTGTTATCTATATTTTATGTATCTAATCCAGGTTAGTAAACTCGTAAGTAGTGGACGCTGAAACATCTTTATAAGTCTGGGTTACTTTCACAATTATAGTACCGTATCCTTTATTTCTATAATCATTTAAACTGAACAAGGCAACATCTACTTTAGAATCTTTTTTCTTTAATCCTAAATATACTCGTTTGTACTTATTTTTGGTGTAGTACTTTTTCTTGAATATTTGAATCACTAAATTTGATCCTTTTTGTTTACTAAAAGTAACTATATTCTGAGAATTAGCTAATAATTTAGACTTTAAATCTGATTTAGAGTAATTTCTAAGGGCCTTCTCCTTTGCCTTCCTTTCCATAGAAGCTAGAACTTCTAGTTCTTCTTCCTCTTCTTCTTTTTTCTTCTTTACCAATTTGATAAATTCAGTTACCAAGTAGGCTATGCCTAATATGCATATTACTATAAGAATAATTCCTGTTGTCATATTAATATAATTCTGTTATTAAAAATTTGTTTAATGAATCTACTTTACCTATCTCCCACATAACAATACCAGTGGTAGGGTTAGTAGAACTTTTAAATCTCTCAGTTGTTACTACATCAGATGTCACTAAAGTCACTTGACTATTTACATCATTTGTAATTCTACACGTAAAGTTTGGAGATAAACCATCTGGCAATATGAGGGTTCTGTCCCCTACTACAACTAGTGTTTTATTAGAGTCAGAATCCTCTATAGTTCTAGAGCTTTGTACTAAAACATACCCTGGTCTTAGTTCCGGCTCTACATCAGATTCCTCGGAAAATGTACTAATAAAATTCTTAGCTACTACATTCTCCCTTACAGTCTGTGTTGTAAGGAAGTCGTTATCCCTATCTCTGTACGCTAAATTATCCGGAAGAACAGTGTTAAACACTATACTAGAACCTGAAGTATCTAACTCCATAAAGGTACCAGATATTAGTGATATGAGACTTCCAGACTCAACAGTATAGGAAGGTTCAGTATCTACTTGAAAATTCCAAGTACCTGAAACCCCAGCTACAGATTCTACGTAAGTCACAAGCTGTGGGTTGGATTGAGGTAACCCGGATATTTGATTCCAAGTTAGCACAGATCCTCCAGTGCCGGATTCCGATCCAGTGGTAAGAAAATTTGGGGCCACCATTGGATAACCCCAAACATATCTACCATCAGTTAATTGGATATCAGATGTTGGGTGAGTGTGAGGGCCTTCCCTCAACTCTGTCCAAGAACCATCTTGATACCTGTACTCTGCACCCGTATCTACAACAAAACATCTTAACCCTTCAAATTTAAAAGGTAGGTTATCCCTATCTCCTATAGTTTGAGCAACCGATCTTATGTCTAAAGGAGCCGGCTGTTGTAGGTTAAAATTCTCTTGTATATTTTGGGACATAGTTTAAGCTTTTGGATCTGGTTTTTGTAGATACTTCTTAGGAATAGTAACTACTTGAACTTTTCCTAAAATCTCTCTAAGTTGACCAACTAATTTTTCACTTAAAATGTTACCAAGTTGGGCTACTGCTTGGTTCATTTCCTCTAAATTAGGAAGAAGTACCATATCTTCCTTATCTAGTAATTTTTGAAGCGCTGCGTTGCATTTCTCAATTGCTTTCTTGTCTGCAGCTTTCTCAGCTTCTTGAGCTTTTTTAGCCTCCTTGGCTTTTTTAAACTCTTCAAATTCCGCAAGATCCGCCTTTGGAATTTCTTTTACTTTAGTCATATCTATGAAATTAAATTAATGTTAGACAAATATATAAAATTAAATCGAACTATTACTAAACTGGGCAATTATCTACCACACCAACTACTTCTCCTTGCTTATATATTGCCGTAGGGAAATTATCTACATTAAACAACTGGATAGCTTTACCAGTTGGCAGTGCAATTACTGATATAGGGGTACCAGAACCTACCATAGGAGTTCTATTTACATTTGTATAAATGATAGCTCCTTCTGGAGGGTTTGTATTTCCCTGTATCCTAGCACTAGAGTAATATGTATTGTTAATCCTCTGGTCAATAGGTAATGCACAAACGGTAGTTTGACTTCCTTGTACAGAACCATTAAATGGGTATAAGTTAGAGAACAATATCTCTAATTCTGTATTGAAATCTAAATCCCTATTCCCAAGATTATTGTAACACTGAACTACACACTTATAATCTCTATTATCCTGCATCTGTACTACACCTAAGTTGGTTACAGCAAGAGTCCTATCTGAAGGGTAAGTATACTCGTTTTCAAATACTTTTTGCTCAGTCCGTAGTGCAGGATCTGTTTCGATAGAAACTGCATAAACTTGTAGTTTGTAAGTTATATCCCCATCATAGTTTTGGTTCTGGTTTGCAACCGGCCAAGACACATTTAACATGTCACTATTACTCTCAGAACCCCCAGACCTAGACGCTGTCATAACCTGTGTCCCAGTATTCATCCAGTAAGGATATTGCTGAGTACCATCTAGTAAAGATGGAGCAGAGTTGTTTAGCTGTATCTGTTGTATTGCTGCTCCTCCATCTGCAGGGCCTATGTTCATCATAACACATCTGGCGCCTCCGTTAGCATCTGACAAAGATGTTAAGAACCTATCTTGAGCGTAGTCATCTTCTTTTACTACCTCAGACCTTAAGACATAGTCTCCAGGATCTAATCCTAGTATATAGTGAGGGTAAGGGGTTTGATTAAAGGGTATGTACCTTGCTTGCTCTAAATTATCTCCACTTTTGTACACCCTTAACCTTATAAGACCCCCATCGATTGTTTTCACAGGAGAAGACCCCAACCCATTCGTCGTCTTAAAGTTAACCTTATATATAAACCCATCTTTATATATACCATTCCCCTGAGTTGCCCCAGAATATCCTGGAACCCCTACTTGACCGTTAGGGCCTACTGCTGTACTTGGAGGTGCTCCAGTGAGTAATTGAGACCTTTCTTGGGGTAAGTCGCTAGAATCTAAAGATGGGTCAGTCTGATTTTCAGCACTTATACTTGAATCTTTAACAGATACCCTTCCAATGTACTTAGTAGCTTGCGCATTTGTAACTTGAAGTTGATAAGCTATAGGATCCAAATACAAAGGTGCATTTGTAGTTCCACTACTTATAGGCATACCTTCGAATGGATCTAAGTAATTTGCAGGAACTAGGTAACCTGAACCATTCACAGAGGCATCTGCCGTTGCAGCTGTTTGGTAAATTTCTTTGTAGGTATAGAAGTATCCATCATCGCCTAAAGGCAACCATTCGGAAGATTCATCAGGTTTAGGTGAACTAGGTTCTGAACCTATTGCATAGTGGGTAGGTAGTTTTTTACCTGCAGGTATGCACAAATACCCCTTGGTTGGGTTTGCTACATCTATGTTATAGTTGAACTCGAGTACTGTGTAGTAGTCTAGGTTAAACTTAAGCCTAGGTCTTAGCTTAAACCAAGATTTTATAGGAGCAGTCTCATCCCACCTTAAGTCGTCATTGTTTGGATTTGGAGGGTATGATCCAGCATCCATTCCTGAAGTAGCTTTGTCACTAGGAACCGTAATATCAATGGGATCCGGAGCTATTGGAGAACCTGTAGGAGTAACCCCGTAAGCTGTAAAGTTGTCAATATAATGGTAGTCATCGGTATACACTACTGCAGTTGGGTACCCCCTTCCGTGCATAGTATCCTCCGGTGTAGACATCCTAGCAGTAGCATTCACCCCATACATCATCTCTATTTTAATGTATGACCCTAAAGTCTTCATGGTAGCAATACCTTCATTTAAGTTAGAGTTGCTAGTGGCGTCTCCCCCATTTATCTCATAAGTAGCTTTAACTGCCCTGTTAAGACTTCCCTCAGACCAACTATCTCCTTGGTCGAATAAGGCAAAAGGAGCCTTACTAGATCCTATGTGGTTGTTCCCAGGCACTCTGTTCCCATCGTACCTCTCATTCCAAGCTGAATTTTCTGAATTATCTGCCATTACCTATTAATTTTTGTATAAAGTTAATCATTTTTATTTAAGCTGTAAAGGTTCTTGTTGCTGACCAGGTAGAATATTTAGGAGCAGCGCCGTTATGCCCCGAGTCTTTACATATCACTTTGCATATATAAGACCTACCACTCTGTAAACTTTGTATAGGCCAGGTTAAAGTAGAGCCTCCGCCTAGCCCTGATCCAGGCCCTATAGCATCCCCATATTCATTACCTATAACTACTCTTGCTCTAGGCCCAAATATGCCTCCAATGTTTTGACCTATCTCTGCTCCTGTACTTGAGTTCTTTATCTGAACATAGTATTGTAGGTCATTCCTGGCAGTCTCTTGGTCAGTACCCGCAATCCACTGCATTGTCCTATTTACACTAGACCCAAGTATAGCCAAAGATGTAGGGCTAGAGGGTGCAGTATTATTTGCAGGAGGTGATATCGTAGATACTGTTATTTCTGAGCTCCACGCAGACCAGTTGTTCATAACATCTCTTACCCTCACCCTGAAGCTATACTGAGTAAGAGAGGATAGACTATCTAAAGTCACAAATCCCTTGTTCTGACTGATATCTAATCCTATGTTATTACTAGACTGAGTAATCAGTGTACCGCTTCTTCTTAACTCATATTGATACACTAGGTTTAACTTCGCGGTACCAACGTGGTTCCAGTTATAAGTAGTTCCTCCAAAAGACTCGTTAGGTGGTTGGTAATCCGAAGATAATGTCCATCCTAATCCTAAAGCTGTATCAAATGCATTTACTAAGTATAACCCAGTAACTGTCCCGGGAGCATCCGTGTCTCTATAGAACCCTCTGAAGCTACTTAACCTGTCTTTAGAACCTACAAAGCTTGGGTGGTAAAAGTATTCAGTACCTTCCTCAGCATTAGCTGCTGTCCGCATATTACCAAACAAAGATACACCGCCTTGACTAGCATACCCTTCTACAGCTCCTCTAACGTCACTGTGTTTTACTGTACTTGCTACTGATATTTTTGTCATAGTAATCTTTGCATTAAAATTTCTAATCTCTCTAGTCTATCCTTAAGTTCTTCATTCTCCTTCTCAAGGTAAGCAATTCTTTCATTGTTCATATCATTGTATGACACAGACATGATACCCTCCTCGTCAACACTTACAAACTCTGGAGCCTCTTTATGTAGTTCCTGAGCTATAACACCAGTCCTAGTCCTTTCATTCTCGTCGTCCTTAAACTTGTAGGTAACAAATCTAGTATTTAGTTTCCTAGGCTCCAGCGTCTTTATATCTTTCTTTAGTGTTACGTCCGAGTGGTTTATATAGTCATTAGCGTATAGGTTACTTTTAAAATAACCTCTACCATAAGTAGCATCCAGAAAAATCCTAGCCTTACCACCTGCGGCTACATACATACCCCAAGCACCTGATGGAGTGGTTCCTAAATCTGTTCCGTTTATAAAAGAAGCGTTGGTGTAACTATACCCTATACCATACATAGTGCCTAAAGTACTTTCGGAAGGAACATAAGCTGTACCGATTGTATAAATAGGGTTAGTCTTACTGGAATTATCTCCAACACTATTATACGACCCTGCTAAATAACCTCCTTGATGGGTCGACCTCCCGTAGTAGGCTGCTCTTACGTAACTAATAGTAGTGAAAGCCCCGTTAGTAATATTAGCAGGAGCTGCTGAGTTACCATTTCCAAAAAGAATTGTAGTACCTTTATAATAGTTTATATAGGTATTATTACCTGAATTAGAGTCTATGTGCAAGTTACCATTTGTACATTGTATCTCTGCTCTTTTGTTAGCCGTAGTGCCGTTTAAATAGAGGTACCCTCCTCGGGTGTCTGAATAAGCTCCTATCTCTATATTTCCACTTCTAGCCTCAATACCTCCATTTGTAGTGAAACTACCTGACGTGCCTGCTATACTCCAATTATTCCCTCCGATGGTGTTATCCCTAGTCCATATTCTATCTCCGTTGGCGCCCCCTAAATAAATGTTAGTAGCATAGCAGTAGAAATTACCTACACTGTCTTGAATATAAAAATCCCCTGCTGCGAATGCTGTCCTACCTGGTGTGTCTGAGTAGAAGCGACCGTTTGAACCGTAGGACTCAGTGTTACCTACCGCTATAGCCTCTCTCACTTGCAGGTTTCCGTTGGTTGTCAGGGACATAGCTGTTATGGCAGTACCTGCGCCCCACTCAAAACCTCTACCTGCATCGTTATTCATTCGGAACGTCATAGCCCAGTCCTCAAGAGCTCCAAAAGTTCTACTTACTACCATACCTATACCGTATTCTTGACCTTTATCATATACGGGGAGTTTATCCCAAGCAGAGTTGTTAGGTACTTTAAATCCTCCATTAGGCACAGCTACAAGATTAGCATCCAAAGTATTAGCCGCCCAGTTATAAGAAGAACTGTTAGAGTTTCCAGCATGCCATACATCATATCCTAAAACTTTTAATCCTTTGTTAAAGTAAAAGTTTGGCCTATCTGTATATATATGTGCGTGACCAGTATTTGCTGGGCCAAAGTCAATGTAACCATAAGGGGTCTGATTCCTAGTCCAGCTTCCTGAGTTACTAAACCCCTTGCTTTCATCTATAATTACAAAACCAGAGTTAATATTTATATTACCGTTAACGTCCAACTTTTCCGTAGGACTAGTAGTGCCAATACCTACAGAGCCTGCGATAGGGTTTAACACTAAAGCGTCTCCATTCTTAGCTTGTATTCCTGTATTGTTTAGGGTGTCATTAACAAAGATCTGGAAACCATTTGTACCACTAGGCCCCTCAAACTGGGCCACATTACCTGCACTAGATGTTCCGTCTGAAGATGATCCTCTGACAACAAGTTTATTTGTAGGACTAGTAGTCCCTATACCTACGTTACCTGATGAATCAATACGCATCCTCTCTGAAACATTCCCAGGAGAGGTAGTTGTAGCCCCAGTACCAAATGATACCCCGTAGTTATTCCCGTCACCATTAAACTGCATGTACCCCATCCAGGTAGCGTCTATCTTCATCTGCAGTCTTTTGCCAGTATCTGTCCAATCATTACCCGCAGAGGTTCTTATATCTTTTATCTCTAATCTGGAGTAGCTATTAACTCTGGAATCAAAAACAGCTTGCATATTCACATCCCCAACTGCTTCCCCTAAGTTATCGTTGTATATACTGAACCTACTTTCGTTAGTAACTGCGCCTATATTTACGTTACCAGAGGAAGAAATCCTCATTCTTTCAGTGTTCTCAGTGTAAAAGAGCATTGACCTTGACCCTGTGCTGGTGCCTGTCGCTAATAAAAGATTATCAGAACTATCAAGGAACATTACATTCCTGTCATTGTTTGAGGAATCAGTTAAGTAAATAGCGTTAGAAGTAATAGTACCCGTAACGCTTAAATTACCATACATCGTATCAGATTCGTCACTCCTTAAGAACTGAGAGCTATACAATCCATCTAACGTACCTGCATCTCCTCCTGCGGGTTTATTTGTTAAGTTATTATAGTTTAAGTAATAACTAGGGTCTTGTCCTCCTAACTGGTTGGAGTTAACAGCTGTAGCAGTTATACCTAGGAAGTTGTCTGTAACCCAAGTCATAGTAGCGTCACCACCTCCAGATCCTCCAGAGCCTTCCTCAGACCCTGTAGTTAAGAAGTTATTTGCTACTACACTATCATTCTCGTTTAAATATACAGGTGAGTTGTAGAACATTATATTCTCTTCATTCCACATAGGCAGGTGCCTATCCGTCCACTCATTGTCATCTTGCCTCGTGGCTACCACAGTAGACTCCGCAATGTCGGAAAGAGTTAATAACTCATCTCCGTTACTATCTGACACCTTACCAATAGTAAACCTTTGTCTTACTTCGTCAAAACCAAACCAGAAGTTATTTAGAGTACCTCTATCGATGTTTAGACCAGCAAAACCATTGGTAACCCCAGCACCTGTTTCACCAGCGTTAAGGTTAATTACGTTATCTGCCGTAGATATTTCTTTGTCTACTTGTATTATATCTCCGGCAACAGTGAGCTGTCCATTGATTGTTACGTCGTCATCAAATGTTTGATGCTCCGTGAATGTGTTCTCTTGATCAGTAAATGCAATATTGTATCCATCCAGGTCTGACCTTACTATAGGTGTCTGGTAGTCCACATCCGCTATAAAGTTAGAGGAGTTGTAATACCCCGCATCATTACCAAATAGACTTACGTTTTGTCCATGATAGGCTATGTTTGTAGGTATGTTGATAAAGTTAGACCAGTTTAAGTAGTAGTCTGGAAGCTGTCCACTGAACAATAAAGAATCTACTGCGGTATCATTTATACCTAAGAAGTTATCCTCAACCCATTGTTGAGTAACAACACCTCCAGTACCAGCCCCAGGGTCAGAACCTACAGTTAAGAAGTTATCCGCTGTAACATCACCATCTACAGTTTGACTCACAGAGAAGTTATTGTCTACATGAGTAAATGCTACATTAAGATTGTCTAAGAAGTTTTCATCTACACCAATACTCCAATCTCCCCAAGAATACGCCTCGTCCCACTGTTCAGAGTTGTTTTGGGTACTAAACCAGGAGCTGGCTGTATATATAGGATCCGTTTCAGTAAACGATTGTAAAAACCTATCATCAGATTCGTCTTTGTCGTAATAATTATCCTCTAGATAAGTAAGAGTCACATCGCCAGCATCTCCTCCTTCTCCAGGTTCAGATCCAAAGGTCAAAAAGTTAGTAGCTGTGAGAGATTCATCAGTAGTATCCCCACGTTTAGCTACGCTGTCTAGGGTATCTACCTCTTCTGTTAGGTACCCGGCATCATTTGTTAAAAGGGATACGTTCTCCCCCTCCATCATTATCTCTGAGGGAACATTTACGATCCACGCCCACTCGATAGGGCCTCCTATAGCTATGAAGTTATCTATAACCCATTGCTCATTGATAGCTCCGACGTCACCTCCACCTCCAGTATCAGAACCGGTTGTAAGGAAGTTGTTGGCATACAGATCGTTATCTGTGGTATTTCCTCGAGTAGATACAGAGTCTAGGGTTTCTGTTGATGCGTCTGGAACTTCGTCTGCAGTTATGTATCCTACATCATTATTTAATCTAGATATGTCATCCCCATCTACAAGGAGATTATCTGGTAAAGTAGCCTGAGTTAAATACCCGGCGTCATTTTGAAGTAGAGATATATTGTTTCCATAGTAAACTATATCTACAGGTACATTCGAAAGGAGGCTCCAGTCTACTGGGCCATCTATTGGCATAAAGTTGTCGGTAACCCACTCTTCAGTTACACCCCCAGGAGATCCTCCGCCGTCACTGTCGTCAGAACCTATAGTTATCCAATTTGGCGCTACCTGTTCTAGCTGAAAAACATTCCGGTAATCCAAGTAAGCTATACGAGTGAAATCGTAAGCAGTACCTATTACATCTACTATGTATGGAGCTAATAAAGGGTTATCTGAGGGTACTCCCCCTAAATCTCCCCAGGAAGTTGCTCCTTGAGAAGTTGTATTAAGCTTTTCCCACCCTTGACTTGTGTAGTAGTAATAAGAATTTAACTCCTCTACAAAAGTAAAAAGACCTACGTATTTGAATTCTATTAAAGATAAATCAGAATACGTAGGTACTGTAGATCTAATATCTAGAGGAAAGTTAGCCTGTAAGCTAAAATTACTTTGTATGTGTTGAGCCATTACTTGATCAATTTTAAAGTATCAGATATTGGAGATCTATACCTCCACCTGTAAACTTCGTAAATTAATCCGTTATATGAAAATTCAACTGGAGGTAAAATAAAATTAGTAGAACCTATTTCACCGTTGTTGTATGTGCTTATCCACCATTTGTAATATTCTCCTTGTGTCTGCTCTTTAGGTATGGCTACCCACCCCAAAGCACCAGAGGGCACTGTTAGTGGTACCTCTACGGTTTCTAAAGCAGTATCTCTAAGAACTCTAGTTCCTCCATTTAGTAGAGCTGTGTCCACATCTACTGGGGAATCTGTGGATGATATCTTAAACCCAAAAATAACCTCATACCTAGACTTTATGGTTACAGTTCTACTTGCACTTACTATAGGATCTAAAATCCAAGTTTTCTCCTCTACTTGACTAGAACTAAATGTAACTGGGTCCGATGATGGAACTACAGGACTTCCCGTACTGGATGTTGCGTTTCCGTTAGGAGAAAGTATATTTACGCTAGGAATATCTCCAAAAGAATCCCAAGAGTATTGAGAAGGGGTCACTGTCGTCCCTGGAACTACTAAAGAAGTGTACTCTGGAAAAGTAAAGTTAGATACATAATCCAATATACCTAAAAGCTCTTTTATAATAGCTTCTATAGAAGTGCCTGCAGGTATAAACTTGTCTTTAGGAATACCTCCTACTGTATTTACAGCAGTCATATCGGAGACAGTTATACCACTGCTTGTAGGTTCAGTAGGAATATTGCTTATCTCGTCTCCCAGCTCCTGTAGTTTATCGTCAACCTCATCAGAAAGATCTTCAATAGAATCTTCTAATCGATTGAGTTCTATGTAAATCTGGTTTACCGTTGAGTTAAATTCCGGTATAGTAACATACCCTCCGCCGACTCCTAAGTATATAGGATCTGTTCCGAAGTCAAAAATCCTAGGAGAGTAAGGCTGTAGCTCACAATATACATAAAGAAAGTCTATAGTGTTCTGTATGTCAGAACTGCTCCAATCAAGGTTGGTTGTTTTTAAGCTATCTATTACATACTGCAACATAGCTACTTGAGCTAGAACCTCATCATCTACATCTCCTACATCTAAGGACCGTGACACCAATACTCCAAGGTCTGCTATCTTTTGCTGTGCTTTGTTTACGAAATTTAATTCGTACTCTGATAAAGTTCTTTCGTGGTACATTAGTCTAGTTCATTTAAGGTATTACATATTTCGTAAAAATTACCGTAAGCTGCAAGTCCCCAATTATATTCTGCTGCGTAAATTAATGAACTTACGTAGTCGCAGTCTTGTCTTGCGTAGTTTGCTTTGTTTGGGTGAGCCCCCTGGTTTATGTACCCACTCACTACTTTTAGGTAGTCTAAAACTTCGGTACTTTTTTTACTGTAAGCTGGAAGCATAAATGGGGTGTTTAATACTAAATTATAGTCTGATCTAGTTATAACTTCTGGTACTAAGCTATCAGTAACAGGAATCCATCCATTAGACTTGTATATTAATAAGTTATTGTTAGTAGCATCGTAAGCGGTAGTACCTTCTACCGGGGAAGATATATTAGATAATAATGGAATAGCTACAAGGGTGCTTTCAATTCTACAGTTTACCCCAGGATTTAAGTACCACTTGTTTTCTATCAGTACATCCATAGTATTACTCTGACCCACCCCTAGTATAATCTCGGGTTCTGCAGATGAAAATTTATTAGAAAATAAATAAAGAGCGTAATCAGACCGTAGTATTCCGTCTTCGCCCCAATTAGATAGATCCTCTACCTGGATGCTATCTTCTGTAACCCCTGTGTCCGTAAATACCGTAACACTTGCTTTTAATTCGAACATAGTATAGTTATTTGTTATTTATATTTATTCAACTTATTGTTAATAGTATCGTAGTTAAAAGTTTCGAATTGGCTAATGACTGGCATTACTTTTTTGGCCTTTACTTTTAACATGTTTTCTCCTTTGTTCTTACCAGACTCATACTCCTCAAACGGAGATGTCATTTGTTCTAATACATTACCAATACTGTTTAGTATATTAGAAGCCGGTATAGGATTCCTAAGCATTACAACAGCCTCAAATGGGTTTACAAATGCTGTAAGTTCCGTATACAATCTGTTTGTCTGTAGCATGGCCCAATAATAGGAAGTAAGTTTTGCTTCTGCAAAAGGATCCTCTTCATCTATACCCTCTTTAAACTCGTCCTT
>Ga0206680_10000621_pt1 | contig 12769 bp, 9 predicted proteins | sample M115012015metaG_FD_160124 | JGI IMG/M metagenome (GOLD analysis project Ga0206680, IMG submission 160124) | Ammonia-oxidizing marine archaeal communities from Monterey Bay, California, United States - M1 150m 12015 | ecosystem: Environmental > Aquatic > Marine > Intertidal zone | place: USA...
AGTCGGAGTTCGCACCGTGGTGGGATGGTTCAGACCAAAAATCAGGAGACTTGAAAGTTATCGATGCCAAAGGCAAGGCAATCATTCCAGGAATAATAGATTGTCATACGCACCTGCTTTGGGGCGGTGATCGCTCATCTGAGATGCGCCTCAGGCAGGCAGGGATGACTTATCGCCAGATTGCAGAAGCTGGAGGTGGCATAGCAAAGACAGTTCAGAGTACTCGCACCATGTCTTTGGGTGATTTATGTCGAATCGGGACGGCAAGGGCCAACCAAGCTGTATTGACCGGCACCACCGTTATTGAAGCCAAGAGTGGATATGGATTGGAAACTGATGCAGAACTCAGATTACTAGAGGCCATGAAAGTCATCAACGATTCCAGCATAGTAAAGTTACTACCGACATGGCTCGGTGCACATGATTTTCCATACGGGCGCAAGCGAAGTGAATACCTTGAAGAATTGGTTAGTTCACAATTACCTGCAGTAGCGGAACAAGGTATTGCCAAATGGGTCGATGTGTTCTGCGAGGAGGGTTGGTACACTAATGATGAGACTGAAATTATTGTCCAAGCATCCAAGGAACATGGTATGCCATCAAGATTGCACGTAGATGAGTTCGAAGATTCTGGTGGACTGGCCTTAGCAGCGGAATTGGGTTCAGTTAGCGGTGATCATGTGGCCAAGTCATCTGTAGAGTCTAGGCAGGCCGCATCGGATAATGGTACAATGCAGACTTTTCTGCCTGGAACGCCCTATGTTCTAGGCAAACCTCTAGATTCGCCACTGAGTCAATGTATCGAGAATAACTGGGCATTCTCTCTTGCAACGGACTACAATCCCAACTGCCGTATTCTATCAATGCCTTTCATTGGGAATTTGGCGACAACACGTATGGGCCTCGATCCGTTTGCCGCACTTGTAGCTGCTACGAGGAACCCATCGACAACTTTGGATGACCCGTCTATTACGGGCACTATTGTAGAAAGTTGTCGAGCGGACCTCAACATTCTATGGTCTCAATCGGTCGACGGGTGGTGTCAGACCCCCGGGGAGAACCCCATCGTCTCAACGATAATTGGTGGGTCTATTGTAAATTCGAATAACTAATTTCAAATCTATTTTATTGTTTCTTACAGTATGAACCTATTTGCATGTTGTTTCAATCTATAATTTCTAAAATTTCGTTCGAATAGAATTTGTACCCTTGAATTCAAGACATAGTATGTCCGATAAGAGCAGTTATCGGAAACAACGTTGGAACAGATTATGGGCACAGGCTTTCAGTGACTCGATTATTTGAATTTTCATATATTTTCTAATTTTACCCCCTGCTAGATGGGTTGAATAGCATTCATCTCGTGTTAGTAAGTGAAATGCAAGCATCAGGATACTGTCTCAAGTGCAAGACATACGGGTCTATTAGAAATCCGAAGCTGATACAGATGTCCAATGGTAGATTACGAGTAGCCGGATCATGTTCTAACACAGAATGTGAAGGTCGAATTTCTAAGATAGTAGGATGAGGTATAGAATGCTTCATGTGGGCGCACCGATTCCAAAAAAATTCGGGCTCGTGGTCTAGGGGTTATGACGTCGCCTTGACATGGCGAAGATCGCAGGTTCAATTCCTGCCGAGCCCACCAATAGGATAGAACCTATTCTAATGTATTTTCAAATTGATATGTTATTCTGAACTTACCAGCGCCTTTAGATCTGACATTCGTAATTATGATCGGCTCCACAACATCAGTATTTGCTACGTGTGTCCCTGCACAAGGACACAGGTCGATGCCTTGGACTTCTACAACTCTCAGTGTTGGAATCGAACTAGGTATTCGATCCATGAATTTCGTATGCCTCATCTGTTCATGTCCCACAATTTTCTCTCTGGACCAATCATGTACTAACACCTCAGTATTCGAACCGATGATATCATTCACTGTGTTTTCTAGTTTCTGAGAGTCATACACATCTCTGTTTTCAAACAGCAGATCTATTCTGGTATATTCTGTACTAATCTGATTTCCAGCTGTCTCAGCACCCCACAAATCATCAGCCATAGCGGATACGATGTGTTGTGCAGTATGCATCTTGGCATGACGGTTCCTAACATCATGATTGATTCTGCATTCTATTTGTTCACCTACTGAGAATTTCTCCGGCGAATCTACTGGATGACGTATGAATTCACCTCCAAGTGCCTCACCAAAATCTGCATCTCCCCAATTCCCATGGAATGATCCCCTATCCCCTGGTTGCCCCCCTCCTCTGGGATAACAGTAGGATTCATCCAACATGATGAAATTCTCTTCTATTTCAGCAACTGTGGCGGTGAAAGGCTCTGGATTAGTACCAGGATGGTTAGACATATGCAGACGTTCTTGCATTTATTCACCTAGTGCCTCTGAAAGCCCACCTAAGAGCAGTGCTTGAGCCAGATTCATGCATTCTACGGACATAGCCCGATCCGAGGTGAGAGCAGGGACTTGAGAACTGACCCAATCAGTCGTCGTGCGTACCCCCTGGCCAGCGTCCAAATCAGTGCGCCGTAGTGCCTCATTACTGCAAATTAACTCGTTTGCTATTACTTGAGCCAACAACACAGTGGATCGCATGCTCCTGAATGTGCTTGTTGCGCCCATGGACACGTGGTCCTCCTTACCCAAGCTAACCGGCACATTGCTAATTGATACAGGATTGGACAGGAGATGTAATTCTGAGATAAGCGCTGCAGCAACGTATTGGACTATCATTAGTCCACTTTCAAGCCCCTCAATATTTGTTAGAAATGCATTCTGTCCAGTCCATTGTGGATCCATTACATGGTTGATGCGCCTTTCTGAAATTGATGCGAGTTCGTGACAAGCCACTGCTAAAGCATCCGCCGCAAGTGACAAATTCTGGCCGTGGAAATTTCCTCCGCTGATTACATCATCTTTTGAGCCATTGGTGAATATGAGAGGATTGTCTGTAGCGCTGTTTATCTCAATCTGAAGCATGCGTCTAGATTCGGCTAGTAAATCGATTACTGGGCCATGGACTTGAGGGGCACATCGGAATGAATACGCGTCTTGCACCCTTCCGCAATCAATATGTGATTCGTTAATTTCAGAACTCATGAGTAAACTGGAAATACGTGCTGCTGATATTGATTGGCCCCTCTGCGGTCGGGCACTGTGCACCCTACTATCAAAAGGAGCGTGTGAACCATATATCGCCTCAACAGAGCATGCAGTAGAGGCGTCTGCGGCAAAAACTAGATGATCCATGTTCATCATACATATTGAGAGGTACGCACACATTTGACTGGTGCCATTAATCAGAGAAAGTCCTTCCTTGGCCTGTAAGACCAACGGCATAATCCCAGCTTGCTCTAGTGCTGATGCAGATGTTTGAGGTTCAGCCCAGATATCGCCATGTCGTACATGACAGTCCCCCTCTCCAATCATTCCAAGAGCCATATGTGATAGTGGTGCCAGATCTCCTGATGCTCCCAGTGAGCCAATTCGGGGCACTATTGGTGCGATGCCCTCATTGACCATGTGAACAAGTAACTCAACAACGTCTGGACGACAGCCAGAATGTCCGATACATAGTGTGTTTGCTCGAATAATCATCATCATTAGTACATGCTCTGATTCCATTGCATCTCCTACTCCGCATGCATGGCTGCGGATGAGATTGTATTGTAGCTGCTCTAATTGGTCATGCTCGATGGTGACACTGGACAAAGCACCAAAACCAGTGTTAATTCCGTAAACAACCTCTCCCTTATCCAGAATTCTCTTCACCGCGGACCTGCTATCAGTCATTGCTATTACAGCAGATTCATCAATTTCAAAAACTGCTAATCCTTCACCGGCATCGAGCACATCCTTGATTGTTAATGAACTGCCGTTAAGCGATACAATCCGCTTCCCCATCGTATTTCGCACGACTCATAGCATTAGAATATCGCGCTAGTCATATTGGTTAGATAAAATCTGCTCGTCTACAACATTAGGTAGTGTTATTGAAAGTCCACTGTCCTGGTTCATTGCAAGTTTGATTGATGAAACAGAACCTGGATTGTTGGCCCAAGCCCTGCGAGCAATCCCGTTGTTCACATCCCATGATATCATTGACTGAATTCGTTGTTCACATTGATTCGAGCCATCTAGCACCATACCGAATCCCCCGTTGATCACCTCTCCCCATCCGACACCTCCGCCGTTATGCAAACTAACCCATGTGGCCCCTCTGAAAGCATCGCCAACAAAGTTGTGAACTGACATGTCCGCAGAAAACATCGAACCATCTTTGATGTTGGCTGTTTCTCTGTACGGGCTGTCAGTACCACCTACGTCGTGGTGGTCTCTGCCAATCACTACCGGGGCAGAGATTTTGCCAGTAGAAATGGCTTTGTTAAATGCAGAAGCTATACCTCTCCTCCCGGGTTCATCGGCGTATAGAATTCTGGCCTTCGTACCAACAACTAGATCGTGGGCATTTGCATTCTCAATCCACCTCAAATTATCTGCATACTGGAGTCGGGTATCCTCCGATGCAGAATTGAATAACTCCCTGAGTATACCTGAAGCAATGTCATCTGTTACGTCTAGATCTTCTTGTGATCCTGAAGTACAGACCCATCTAAAAGGACCGAATCCATAATCGAAGCATATTGGCCCCATGATATCCTCTACATACGAGGGATACCGGAAATCACCGTTCTCAGATATTACGTCAGCACCTGCCTTGGAGCTTTCTAGGAGAAATGCGTTACCATAGTCCCAAAAGTGCATGCCGCGTTCCGAAAGGATGTTTATCGCATTGACGTGCCGTACAAGGCTCGCTTTGACTGAATGCCTGAACCGTTCAGGATCTTCTCTTAGAGCCTTTATTCCATCATCAAAACTCATTCCAACAGGCATATACCCACCTAGCCATGGGTTGTGTAGACTTGTCTGGTCGCTCCCTAACTCCGGGCATATTTGCCGTTCTATGAGGCCTTCCAGGAGATCGACTATGTTACCTACGAAACCCAAAGATACTGCTTCACGTTGGGATTTGGCTTGTTCTGCACGGTCCAGAAGTGGTTCCAAATCATAGTACAATTCAGATAACCATCCTTGTTGATGTCTCTTTTGGGCTGCAAATTCGTTGCACTCAGCAATAATTGCAACGGCACCTGAAATGACTGCGGCCTTCGCTTGAGCTCCTGACATTCCACCCAGCCCAGAAGTGACATACAGAATGCCACCCAATCCTTCTTCGGCGCTGATACCGATGTACTTCCGAGCAGCATTCAGCAAAGTTATCGTTGTTCCATGGACTATTCCCTGTGGGCCTATGTACATATAGGAACCAGCGGTCATCTGGCCATACTGAGTAACCCCCACAGCACTCATCAATTCATAGTCATCCTGAGATGAGTGATTAGGTACGACCATTCCATTTGTCACCACGACCCTTGGTGAATGTAGATTGGAGGGAAACAGTCCTAATGGGTGACCAGAATACATCACCAATGTCTGATTCTCGTTCATTGAAGCTAGATAGGACATTGTTAGTCTATATTGAATCCAGTTTTGAAATACAGTACCATTGCCACCGTATGTAACGAGTTCATGTGGGTATTGTGCAACATTGGGGTCGAGATTATTTTGAATCATCAACATAATTGCAGCGCAGTGTAAATTATTTGCTGGATATTCATAGATTGATCTAGCATGCATAGAGTATTTTGGCCTAAATCTGTGCATGTATATGTGTCCGAGAGACTCTAGCTCTAATGCGAATTCTGTTGCTAACTCAGCGTGCCATTCAGGAGGGAAGTATCTGAGGGCGTTTCGTAACGCTAGTCGTTTCTGATTGGAGGTCAAGTGAATAGGGCGCGATGGGGCATGATCCAGTGCATCGTCAATGTCCACTCGATCAGGTAGTTCAGCAGGAATGCCTATGCATACATCCTCAGTGAAATCCAGATTATCACATCCTACCTGCAACAATCTGGCTGATTTCTTTTTCGCGACCTTCTGCTGTAGCCTCCAGGCCTTCAATCATTACCGACATATCAGAAACCTCATCTTTGAAGTCCGCTCCAAACGAATCATCTAATGAATTAAGATTTATTTTGACGTTTAATGCAGCTATAGATATCGATGAGTGAGCTAATTGAGAAGCGGCCGCCAAATCCGTAATCGCATTGGCATTACAGTTGGTGGCAAATTCTTCTATTTCCTGCAGAAGTGCTACTCCTGTTTCAGCGGTTTCCAACGGTACTTCCGAGGCTTTTAGGTAGCCCTTTCCAATCGCCGAACGCCTCTGTAAAAACTCCTCATCGGTGGTTTTTGGCATCCTAAATGCAAGTATTACAGAGTTAAATGATTCAGCATCCCTATGTGCTAGATCGATGGCTTTCGCAATACCTGTATGGGATTCATCAAGGACCCTTGTCGCCGTATCATGCCCCGATTTCCATTTACCACTCTTTAGTGTGAGTCTGGCCACCATGCACACTAAGGCATGTGCGTGGGCAAGCGAGAGAGCAGCAACAGAACCTCCCCCAGGAGTGGGTGAATCAGATGCTATGGCATCGAGAATCTCGCGGTACCCATCATTCAACACGATCACCCAAGTTCCTCTCGACTGACCACTCTATGATACTGTTGTAGGCATCGAATTCCTCGAGTTCACTCAACATAAGGCCATTAATTGCTGATTGTACTAATGTGGATGAATCAGCACTATCTGGATCATCGTGGTAGTGCTTCCCAGCACTGATCATTGCACTCAAGGGCACCAGTCCCACCAATTCTCCTGCTATTGCCTCAAGGCCGATTTTTCTTGCTTCCGTTAGGATAGCATCGGTCACTGTATGCAATCCAGTAACATTGTGATTTAGCAGGTTCATTGAGACTTGTGCCGTATCTTGGTCATACATCCATCCGGCAGCTTGGAGATGTTGAAACATTCCCGGCTTCCTAATCGATTTACCGTCATCGGAAAGCAACTTGTTTCCATTAGTATCGCGTTGAATCACACCACTAGTTCGAATGGTTCCGGCGATTGAATTGGCCTTCTTCTTATCCGATGTATTGAGATTGACATTGTAGGCAATCAATATCTGCCGAGCACCCGTTGCGGTAGCCCCCATACTGTGTTTGAACTCTGCAGGCCCATAATCCGGTTGCCATTCAGAGGTGGTGATTTTTGTTTCAAGTCCTTCGTATTCGCCCCTTCTGATATCCGGCAATCTGATTCTCTGATCACTTCGGGCAGATTCTGCATACAGAAATACAGGCAGATCTAATAGTTCTGATACTGCCTCTGCATACCTCTCTGATAGGGAGATACAGGTTTCAATTGTAGCGCCCTCTAGCGGGATAAACGGGACTACGTCGACAGCGCCCATTCTAGCATGCTCTCCGTGATGTTTCCTCATATCGATTAGTTCAATTGCAACTGCAGTGCTAGTAATTGCCGCCTCTAAAACAGATTCGGGTTGCCCCACCATCGTTACAACAGTGCGATTGAAATCGTATCCCATGTCTACATCTAAGATTGAAACATCATCTACTGATTTAATGGAGTTTGTAATGGCCTCGATAATGGCAGGGTCTCTACCTTCACTATAATTTGGGACGCACTCAATTAACACGTGACCACATCGCACCCTCGGGCCTACGAGTGATGAGGATTGCTCATCAGCGATATAGGGAATCTGGACCACTATAGTCGGATTCATTGCGTTTGACGTCGATATTTGAAATTGCATCTGTGAAATCTTTGTGATTGCATGAAGACCTACCATCTGTTATCGCTTGCATTCCTGCTTCGATGACCACAGATTTGATTTCAGCTCCACTGTAGCCCTCAGTAGCTATTGCCAGTTTACGATAATTCACAGCAGCTGTCAGCGGCATGTGCTTGCAATGCACATTGAAAATCAATTCCCTTGCCTCAGAATTTGGATTATTTATTGTGATTATTCTATCGAATCTGCCTGGCCTCAGAAGCGCCGAATCAAGCAATTCGGGGCGATTTGTAGCAGCTATTACCTTGACATTATCTAGTGAATCGAATCCATCAAGTTCGGCAAGAAGTTGCATTAGAGTCCTCTGAACCTCCCTATCCCCGGATGTAGCGACATCAAGCCTCTTTGATCCTATTGCGTCAATCTCATCGATGAAAATAATGGAAGGTGATTTGGCTCTTGCTAATTCAAACAACTCTCGGACCATGCGTCCACCCTCTCCAATATACTTCTGAGCCAATTCAGAACCAACGAGACTGAGGAATGTGACTTCTGTGGAATTTGCTACGGCTTTGGCAAGCATCGTCTTTCCTGTCCCAGGAGGGCCGGTGATGAGGACTCCTTTCGGTGGTTCAATACCAAATTCCCTGAATGCCTCCGGCCTAGCCAGCGGTAATTCGATGCACTGCCTCAGTAGGAATATTTGTTCATCGAGTCCACCTATATCTGAAAATGTTGTTTCGGGTCGATCTAGTATCTCCGAACCGGATACCAATGGGTCCCATGCGTTGTCAAGGACTTCGATAATGGACAAGGTATCCTGATTCATCGCTACTCTTGCTCCGGGCGCTATGGAGGCTTCATCAATACGTCTATTGACAGTGACTAGGAAGACTGTTCCATTCGAACTTCTGACAACAGCATTGTCTCCAATACGATCTTGAACATAACCAATCACAAATGGTGGGGATCTTAGATTTCTGAGTTCTTCATCTAACCTGTTTACTCGCTTCTTTAGCTGGGAACATTCATTCTCAAGAAACAATTTCTCGGTAAGCAGTTGTTGAGCACTATCGGAGAGTTCCTTCAATTCATTCTGTACGGATGAGAGAGCATCTCTGATGGAGTCTCGTGATTCACGTATCCGACCATTGTCGCCCTTAGGCGCATCCTCTGCCTCGCTCGACACATACTTCTGCTCTCATCAGAGTTTTTGACCATTCCCACCCGAAGGGTAATCTCGTATTCCCATTCTGACGGGTCATGGGAACATGTGAGTTGTGCGGTTCGGATACTCTTCGGACTCGGCAGGCAATTGCATCCAACGTCAATATTGATGCCTGTACGCGATGCATAGATTCTATGGGTTTGGAATTATTTGAATCTCCATTTAGAAGCTCTCAAACTAAGAATCCAAAATCTATTCAGAAGCATTCGGGTAGTGTCCGCGGACAACACGCCTCCTCAGATAAGGGGGCATTATTGGGCGACTTTCACGTACGAATCAGAAATCAAAGAGTTTCAAGAGGCTGGGAGCAGAAGGATCTGGCAATGAGGATGAATGAGAGACTTAACACAATACAGAGAATTGAGAATGGTTCGAGACCTACTGATGAATTGGTAAAGAAGTTGGAGAAGGTACTAGACATTACCCTACTAGGGGAATCCGACATAGAATATGATGCACAATTATCGCATGGAAGCGGCAGGGGGCTGACTATCGCAGATGCCCTAGAGGACTATTTGACTAAAGGAGAATCTAATGACTGAAGTTCCCCTTCATGTAATTCACCTCAATCAGGATGATCCCCGTAAGTGCACTGCAAGGGCTATGGAGTCTAGGGGCCATGCTGAATTGCATCATCATCCTCGCCAAGCACCCAAAAGAGGTATTCTACTCAACCCCCAATCCGGTATGTTACAGGGCCCAGAAGATAACACACTGCTCAACAGGGGAGGGTCTATTGTCGCCTTGGACTGCTCTTGGAAATCCCTTGACAGCGCGATTAGAGAGGTATCTCAACATACTAGGCTTGGAGGGAGGACTTTGCCCGTATTACTCGCTGCCAACTCGGTATCATGGGGCAAACCAGGCAGGTTGACTACTGCTGAGGCCCTATGTGCCTCTGTTATCATATCTGGAAGATGGGAGCAAGGTCAGAGAATCATCGAACCATTCACATTCGGAAATGAGTTCCTGAATCTGAATAACAATCCATTGGAAGCCTATTCAAATGCCAAAACAAACGCCGAATTAGCGGCAATGCAATGGGAGTTTTTCGACGAGCCCCATTCAACGAACGATTGAGCCGGGCGCTAGGTCTTCACAAGTCGTCAGTACCGATACCTTTCCATCATTGTCTTCAGCTGCTAGGAGCATTCCTTCAGATATCACGCCCCTGAGTTTTCGAGGTTTCAGATTTGCGACGTATACTACGTTGAGACCTAGAAGATCAGAAGCATCCACTACCCCTTTCAATCCAGCACAAATAGTGCGACTAGATTGAGGGGCATCTTCTATTGTGATGACGTATAACTTGTCGGCATTAGGATGGTCATCAACAGAAGTGATCTTGCCCGTCTTCATCTCAACTTTCATGAAATCCTCGAAATCGATGTAATCGCCTCCCGATTCTTCGGGCGAGGTGTCGCTCTCATTGACCTTGCTATCCGACCCTTCTTCAGCCACAGCCATCTCAGTTGCCATTATCTCCTCTAAATCTAATCTTTGGAACAGAGGATTTGGTTTTGCGGAATTCCAATTCAAGTCATCTAAAGAAAACGCTTCGTCCCAGAGTATCGTATCAATATCCGTTTCTTCACCCAACATCTCCCACAGTCGGTCAGACTGGAATGGTAAGAATGGCCTCAGAGCCACTGCGAGACCTCGGCACATAGACCAAGCATACGCTAATGCTGACAATGCAGTTCTCGCCTCCTCGGAATCTTGATTGTCCAAATGCTTCCAAGGTGCTGCGATTTGCAATATGGAATTACCTAATTGTGCAATGCCCATAATACTACGCAGCGCTTCTTTGAACCTCTGCCGTTCCATCGATTCAATGGCTGCAGACATTAGTGCCTGAATATCAGATGAATACTGGGTGAAATCAGATGAATCTAGGAATGCGGAGAGGGGATTACCCCCCTCAGAAGGCAATCTATGTGCCAATGTCATGACTCTGTGTACAAAATTTGCGTATGTCCCAATCAACTCGTTATTGACCCTATCAACATACTCATTCCATCGGAAATCTGCATCATGAGCTTCAGGCATATTGATCGATAGGTAATATCTCAGTGTATCTGGATCAAACCTAGTCAAAAATGATGGTAACCATACTCCATGTCGGCGACTCTTGCTGAACTGGCCGCCTTGTAACATCAGGTATTCGTTTGCAGGAACGTTGTATTCCAGAGCCAAATGGCCTGGTTCTGGTGTGTGCGTGATGTTCCCACCTGAATTTGCTGCATTAATACCCATAATTATTGCAGGCCAGATAATAGTATGAAACGGAATGTTGTCCTTACCCATGAAGTAGATGTGCTTTGGTTGAACCCCGTCTTCAGAAACCTTCCACCAACGCTCCCATGCATCATTACCATCTGAATGTTCGAACTTAGATGCAAACCTCTCAGCCCAGATACGTGCACATGTGTAGTATCCCTGTACCGCCTCAAACCACACATACACTCTCTTCGAGTCCCACTCCTCACCCTCCATAGGTAGTTCTATTCCCCACTCTATGTCTCTAGTCACTGCACGTGGCCGGAGCCCCATATCCAACCAGTTCTTTGTCATCGCACGTACATTTGGTCTCCATATTCCCTTTCGATCTTCGTAATGCGATAATAGAGATTCCTGGAACATATCCAATCGGAAGAATAGATGTTCAGTATCCCTAACTTCAATTGCAGAGGACGAATCCAGTTTGGAGCGTGGATTCAGTAGTTCATTGGCCTCGTAAGTAGCTCCACAATCATCACATTGATCCCCGCGAGCACCAGATGCTGAACATACGGGGCAATTTCCTTCGACATATCTGTCAGGTAGGAATCGTACTACGCCATCTTCTGAAACAGAACAATACTGCTGCATAGTCTCTCTAGACAACATATTAGCATCGAGTAATTCGGTGAATACTTCTCTGACAATTTCCTTATGGCGAGAATCAGAGGTTCTGTTGTACAACGCCCCTCCAAACTCTATTCCCCTGGGATCAACATTGTCTCCCCATGAGCAACCTAAATCGATTAGTGCCTTGCTGTTTACTTCATGAAACCTATCTACTATTTCCTGAGGTTCTACGCCTTCCTGTTCTGCGGTGAGTGTTATGGGTGTTCCGTGTTCGTCGGACCCGCTGCACATCAGTACACTTCGCCCTCTTGCGCGCTCATATCGGTATTGTATATCCGCAGGGAGACAGTTGCCGGCAACATGACCCAAATGAAGCGGCCCGTTTGCATATGGCCAAGCCATGAATATCGCTACATGCTCCATTTCCGCCGCCTCTATTGGGAAAGGCGGAGCCACATATTTATGTCATCATCGCCCATCGCCTGTAATGGAGCCGCAACTCGTGCATACCATTGGTAATCATCCACATCTCATGGATGAACTCTAAGAGGCATCAGAATTGAGCGATTATACACTGATTGTATCCTATGCCCTTTTGGCACTAGGAGCGTCGTTCTTATGCAGTATTCTAGAGGCAGTTCTGCTATCGACGACACATGCCCACATCAAGTCAATGAATGAGAGTCATGAGAAGATTAGTCGTGTCTGGTTAGGGTACAAAGAAGACCCCGAGAGGCCGCTCACGGCGATACTGACTTTGAACACCTTCGCACACACGGTTGGAGCCTTGGGGGTAGGTTATGAGGTTGAGAAGCTAAATCCAGGGGAGTATGGTGTCGCTATCGCTTCCGCTATACTGACAATTGCTATACTATTGCTCAGTGAGATACTTCCCAAGACAATAGGGGCATTGTATTGGAGGAAGTTGACAGTTTCGTCAGCACATAC
>Ga0206680_10000625_pt1 | contig 12750 bp, 8 predicted proteins | sample M115012015metaG_FD_160124 | JGI IMG/M metagenome (GOLD analysis project Ga0206680, IMG submission 160124) | Ammonia-oxidizing marine archaeal communities from Monterey Bay, California, United States - M1 150m 12015 | ecosystem: Environmental > Aquatic > Marine > Intertidal zone | place: USA...
GAGGCGTGGCTCGTCCGGCCAAGCTCAATGGCCGAAGCCGCGCCGCTCAAACCCCAACCCGCCGCCGCATGAGTCACTGGTCGTTCGCAGATTCGTCGATCGTCATCCTCGCCGGGATCGGCGTGGTGGCACTGTCCGCGTGGCTTGGCTGGAGCAATTGGCAGCGCAACGGACGTCGCGGCAAAGTCGCCCTGCTCGAGGCGCTGCGATTCGTGGCGGTGGCGATGCTGACGTTCACGCTGCTTCGCCCGGAGTTTGTACGGGAAATACAGCGCACCGATCCGCCGCAGGTCGCGATCCTCACCGACGCCTCGGGGAGCATGCAAACGCGTGACGTCGTCAGCACCAACAACATCGTCGCACGCAGCGCCTGGATCGATTCGCAAAACAGACGCGCGTTCTGGACGCCGCTCAAGGAGGCCGGCTCCGAAGTGCTGGTCGGTGCATTCTCCGCGCCGCCGGACCTGGGCGCGACGAACGCGCTTGACCAAGCGCGGGAGATCGGCACCGACTTGAGCGGCGCGCTTGGCTCGGTGCTCGAGCAGCAGCGCAACCTCAAGGCGGTGCTGCTGTTGAGCGATGGCGACTGGAACCTTGGCTCGTCGCCGATCGGCATCGCCACGCGCTACCGCGACCAGGGCATCCCGGTTTACAGCATCGTCACCGGGCAGGACGAATCGATCCCCGACCTCGCGATGGAGGAAGTCGCCGCACCGGCGTACGGCTTGTTCGGCGAGCAGATCGCCATCCCTTACACGGTGCAGAGTCACCTGCCGCGCGACGTCGCCACCGAGGTGCGCCTCATGCAGGGCACGGAGCAGTTGGCCGCCAAGAAAATCACCCTCCCGGCGAACAGCCGGTTCCCCGACTCGATCATGTGGTACCCGCGCGAGGTCGGCGAGTTCGACCTGCGGCTGGAGTTCCCGGTGGAGCCGGACGAAGGGCTGCGCGACAACAACTCGGCGGCGTTTCACATCGCCGTGCGCGTGGTCAAACTGACCGTGCTGGTTGTCGATTCGCAGCCGCGCTGGGAATACCGTTACCTGCGAAACGCCCTCGCCCGCGATCCCGGCGTGGACCTGAGCTGCCTGTTGTTTCACCCGAACATCGGCACCGGCGGCGGGCGCGACTACCTCTCCGCCTTCCCCGGTTCCCGCGAAATGCTCTCGCGCTACGACGTGATTTTTCTTGGCGACGTCGGCGTCGGCAAGGGGCAGTTGAGCGCGAAGGACGCCGGGCTGATCAAGGGCCTCGTCGAGCAGCAGGGCAGCGGCCTGGTCTTCATGCCCGGGCGTCGCGGCAATCACCTCTCGCTGATGGACAGCGAGTTGAAGGAGCTGATGCCGGTCGTGCTCGACGATGCCAAGCCCACCGGCGTCGGCCTGCAAAACGAGTCGGCACTCACGCTCTCGAGCCGGGGACGCGGCCATCTGCTCACGCGGTTCGACGCCGACGAAATGGTGAACGAGCAGATCTGGAAAATGCTCCCCGGTTTTTACTGGTCGACCGCCGTGGCCAAGAGCCGGCCCGGCAGCGAGGTGCTCGCCGTGCACTCGGAGTTGCGAAACCAATGGGGGCGCATCCCGCTGCTGGCTATCCGCAGCGCCGGCCGCGGCAAGGTGCTGTTCATGGGCACCGACAGCGCGTGGCGTTGGCGGCGCGGCGTCGAGGACAAGTTCCACTACCGATTCTGGAGTCAGGTCGCCCGCTGGATGGCGCACAAGCGGCACCTCGCCGAGAAAGAAGGCATCCGGCTGAGCTTCACGCCAGAGACGCCCAAGGTGGGCGACACTGTTTTCCTGCAGGCGACCGTGCTCGACGAGGCCGGGTTCCCGCTGGAGAACGGCGAGGTCAACGGCGCGATCGTCTCGCCCACCGGACGCGGCGAGCAACTCGAGTTGAGCGAAGTCGAGGGTGGCTGGGGTGTGTACAGCGCGGAGTTTTCGCCGCAGGAAGGCGGGCCGTTCGAGATCGCCATCGACGCCCCCGAGCAGGATCGCGAGTTGAAAACCAAGCTGACCGTGTCGCTGCCCAAGCGCGAAAAACTGGGCCGCCCGGTGAACCGCCCGATCCTCGGCGAGATCGCCACGATCACCGGCGGCGAGAGCGCCGGCACCGACCACCTCGACGAGATCATCAAGAAAATCTCCATCCTCCCCGAGCCCAGGCCGGCCGAGATCCGCACGCGCCTCTGGAGCAACCCGTGGTGGGGCGGCGCCATCCTCCTGCTGCTCGTCGTGTACTGGACTGGCCGAAAACTCGCCGGCTTGGTTTAGGTTTGGGGAGCGCACGCGCCCTCGCGTGCGGATTCCGGCGCCCCGCCGGAATCATTTCGAGCGGCAACAAACGAAGCCTTCGGCGGAGTGTTCAAATCGTCCTCCTACTTCCTCCCTCGTACTCGGTCGGTATTCGATGACGAGCTACGAAGGACGAGGACGAAAAGGGGGCGGTTAACCCTCCGTGTCCTCGTCGCCGGCGTCTTCGTCGCCGGCGTCTTCGCTGATGACGGGGGCGATGGCTTGGAGCTGGTCTTTGCCGTGGAGGTTGATGAGCTTGACGCCCTGCGCGTTGCGGCCGGTCATCCGGATGTGATCGACACCGGTGCGCACCATCTGGCCGCCGACGGTGATGAGCATGATCTCGTCGTTCGATTTCACGGCCAACGCGCCGCAGACCTCGCCTGTCTTGGCTGTGGTCTTCATAGTGATGATACCCTTGCCCCCGCGCGACTGCATCCGGTACTCGTCGAACTGGGTTCGCTTACCGATGCCGTTCTCGCCGGCTACGAGTAGTGTGGCGTCCCTAGCCACGATGGCCGCAGCGACGAGACGATCCTTCTTGCCGAGCCGAATGCCCCGCACGCCGGCAGCAGTGCGGCCCATCGAGCGGACGTTCTCCTCGTTGAACCGAATGCTCTTGCCGTCGCTGGTGATCAGCACGACCTCGTCGTGGCCGGTGGTCAGCTTGACGGTGATGAGGCGGTCGCCCTCGTTGATGCCGATGGCGTTGATGCCGCTGCGGCGAACGTTGGCGTAGGCGCCCAGCGCGGTCTTTTTCACCGTGCCGCTCTCGGTGGCGAAGAAGAGGAAGTTCTCCTGCTGCCACGTGATGTTTTCCTTGTCCGGCCCCAAGTGGGACTCGACACGGATGAGCGCAGCGATTTTCTCGCCGGACTGCAGCTCAAGCAGGTTGGCGATGTTTCGCCCCTTGGCCGAGCGGCCCATGTCTGGAATCTCGTGCACACGCCGGACGTACACACGGCCGGTGGTGGTGAAAAACATGAGGTAGTCGTGCGTGCTGGCGGTGAAGAGGTGCTCGATGAAGTCCTCAGCCTCGCCCTGCACGACGGAGTCTTTGCGGGTACCCATGCCGATGACACCCTTGCCGCCACGGCGCTGGGCGCGGTACGAGCTGACGTTGGTCCGTTTAATCAGGCCGTTGTGGGTGAGAGTGATAATGACACCCTCGTTGGCGATGAGATCCTCGATCGCCATGTCGCCCTCGTCGGGGACGATGTCGGTGCGGCGCGGCGTGGCGTACTTGTCTTTAATTTCTATGATACCTTCTTTGATGATGCTCAACACGCGATCTTCGCGGGCGATGATGTCCATCAAATCCTCGATCTTGACGAGCAATTCGTCGTACTCCCCCTTGATTTTGTCCTGCTCAAGACCGGTCAACTGGTACAAACGCAGGTCGAGAATGGAGTTCACCTGCAACTCGCTGAGCAGATAAAAACCGCCCTTAATGCGCTCTTCATTGCGGATTTTGATGCCCCATTTTTTGAGCACTTTTTCCGGGAACTCGAATGCCAGCAGCTTGATCCGGGCTTCTTCGCGGTTGTTCGATTTGCGGATAATGCGGATGAATTCGTCGAGGTTGGCTAAGGCGCAGAGGTAGCCCTCGAGCGTCTCGGCGCGAGCCTCGGCCTTGGCCAAGTCGAAGCGCGTGCGGCGCAGGATGACTTCGCGGCGATGCTCAATGTAGGCATTGATCATCTCCTTGAGGTTCATCGTCTTGGGCCGGCCGTGGTTGATCGCCAGCGAGTTGACGCTGAACGACGTGGCCAACTGCGTGAACTTGTACAGCTTGTTGATGACCACCTTGGGCACGGCGTCGCGCTTGAGTTCGACGACAACGCGCGTGTTTTCGTCCGACTCATCGCGCACGGCGGAGATGTCGGTGACCGTTTTGTTGTTGGCCAGCTCCGCGATCTTTTGGACCAGCGTGGCGCGGTTGACCATGTACGGAATCTGCGTGATGACGATCTGCTCGCGGTTGCCCTTCATCTGCTCGACGCCGACGCGGCCGCGCTGCTTGACGCTGCCCCGGCCGGTCTTGAAATAGTCGCGGATCGGATCCAGCCCAACGGCGAGACAGCCTGTCGGGAAGTCCGGCCCTTTGATGAACTCCATCAGCCCCTCGATGCTGATGTCCGGGTCGTCGATCTGCGCGCAGATGCCATCGACGATCTCGCCGAGGTTGTGTGGAGCGATACTTGTCGCCATGCCAACGGCAATGCCTGTGCCGCCGTTGACGAGCAGGTTCGGGAACGCCGCCGGGAACACGGTCGGCTCCTCGCGGGTCTCGTCGTAGTTGGGCACCCAGTCGACCGTGTCCTTGTCCATGTCGATCATCAGCGCGTGGCCAAGGTGCGTGAGGCGCGCCTCGGTGTAACGCATGGCGGCCGGCGGGTCGCCCTCGACGGAGCCGAAGTTCCCCTGCCCGTCCACGAGCGTGCCGCGCATCGACCACGGCTGCGCCATGTTGACGAGTGTCGGGTAAATCGTTGCCTCGCCGTGTGGGTGATAGTTGCCGCTCGTGTCGCCGCAGATCTTGGCGCACTTGCGGTAATGCCGACCGGGCGAGAGGTTCAGGTCGTGCATCGCGAGCAGGATGCGGCGCTGCGACGGCTTGAGCCCGTCACGCGCATCCGGGAGCGCGCGCGAAATAATCACCGACATCGAGTAGTCGAGGAACGAATTTTTGATCTCGTCCGCGACGTTGATGGTTTTGATTTCCTCGCTGGCTGCGAACAGCGGCGTGTTGCTTGCCGGGAGTGAATCTTTGTCCTTGGAATCTGCCATGTGTCTCTAAAAATTTATGCGGGCTGCTTCGGGTCAGACGTCGAGGTTGCGAACATTGAGCGCGTTTTCCTGGATGAAATGCCGGCGTGGCTCGACCTCCTCGCCCATGAGCCGGGTGAACATCTCGTCCGCCTCGACGGCGTCCGTCTCCTCCACACGCAACAACTTGCGCGTCTCCGGCGACATGGTTGTCTCGAAAAGCTCCTTCGGGTTCATTTCGCCCAAGCCCTTGAAGCGCTGAATCTGCAAGCCCTTCCGGCCGACATCCACGACGGCATCGAGGATTTCCGAGATCGAAAACAACCGGCGCGCCGTGGCGTTGTCGCCCTCGCCCTGGATGATCTCGAACAGCGGCTCGTCCTGCGCCGAGTAATGATCGACGCTCAAGCCCTTGCGGTTGAGCTTGGCCAAAATCTCCTCGATCGCCGTGTGCTCGTGCAACTCCACGTGGCGTGCGCGGCGACGCGGCCCGTTATTTTTCTTGGCCTTGCGGCCACGCTTGGCCGACTCGGCCGACTCGACATCTTCCGTCATGGCCTCTCCCTCCGTTTGGCCAAGTGCCTCGTCGTCCTCCTCCTCGTCTTCGCCGAACAGGCCAAGATCGGAATTCGCTTGGCCGAACTTGGCCAAGGCGTCCTCGGTTTGAAAATAATGCACCGTCTCCTGGTTGCCTTCCCAAACCCGCACCAAATGGCTTGGGAGCAATTTCTTTTTTGCGTCGCGCTGCTCGAGGTACTCAGTGAAGTCGCCGCCGTGCCGCCGGATCGCCCGCGCAAATTTGTCGAGCGACTGCAGCAACTCAAGAATCTCGCCAAGCTGTTTTTTCGCCACTTCCTTGCCGCTCTCGAGGCTGCGAAGCCGCACATCCTCCGAGCCAAGGCCGAGCAGCATCTTGGTCATTTGCACATCGTCGTCGATGTACTCGACTCGCTTTTTGCGCGTCACCTTGTACAGCGGCGGCTGGGCGATGTACACGTAGCCCTGTTTCACCAGTTGCGGCATTTGCCGGTACAGGAATGTGAGCAACAGCGTGCGGATGTGCGAGCCGTCCACGTCGGCATCCGTCATGATGATGATTTTGTGATAGCGCAGTTTCTCGATGTTGAACGCGCCCTCGCCCTCGCCGGTGCCTATGCCGGTGCCGACCGCCGTGATCATCGTGCGGATCTCGCGGTTCTCAAGCACCTTGTCAAGGCGCGCCTTCTCCACGTTGATCAGCTTGCCACGGATCGGCAGGATCGCCTGAAACTTTCGGTCGCGCCCCTGCTTGGCCGAGCCGCCGGCGGAGTCGCCCTCCACGATGTACAACTCGGTGTTGGCCGGGTCGCGGTCGGAGCAGTCGGCCAGTTTACCCGGCAGCCCGCCGCCGGTCATCGCCGTTTTGCGGACAGTGTCGCGGGCCTTGCGCGCCGCCTCGCGTGCGCGGGCCGCGGTCAAACACTTGTCGACGATCTTTTTGCCAAGCGCCGGAGTGCTGTCGAAATAGCCCATCAAGCCCTCATAAACAATCGACGACACGATGCCCTCCACCTCGCCGTTCACCAGCTTGACCTTGGTTTGCGACTCGAAGCGGGGATTCGGCAGCTTGACGCTCAGGATGCAGATCAACCCCTCGCGCACGTCGTCGCCAGAGAAGCTCGGATCCTTCTCCTTCAGCAGCTTGTTCGCCTTGGCGTACTGGTTGATCGCACGGGTGAGCGCCGTGCGAAAACCGGTCAAATGCGTGCCGCCGTCTGAGTTGGCGATCGAGTTTGCAAAGCAGAGAATCTGGTCGTTGTAACTCGAGTTGTACTGCATCACACAGTCCACGATCACTTCGTCCTTGGTCGAGTGAAAGGCGATCGGCTTGGAGTGGATGACTTGCTTGTTCTCGCCGATCTGCCTGACAAACTGGATGATGCCATCCTTGTAAAAGAACGTCTCTGTTTTGCCGTCCTCGCGCTCGTCCGCCAGCACGATCGTGATGCCCGGATTCAGGAACGCCAACTCGCGCAACCGGTGATGCAGAATCTCCGCCTTGTACTCGGTCGTGATGGTGAAAATTATCGGGTCCGGCAGGAACGTGATCTTTGTGCCGGTCTTGTTCGTCTTGCCGATGACGTGGAGTGGCTTTGTGGTTTTGCCCTGCGCAAACTCGATGTAGTGCACCTCGCCGTCGCGATAAATCTCCGCCTTGAACCAGATCGAGAGCGCGTTCACGCACTTGGCGCCAACCCCGTGCAACCCGCCGGAGTACTTGTACGCCCCCTGGCCGAACTTGCCGCCCGCGTGCAGATTGGTGAGCACCAGCTCGACCGCCGGCATATTGAACTTCTTGTGCGTGTCCACCGGGATGCCGCGGCCGTCGTCCTCCACCGACACAGAGCCGTCCACGTGGATCGCGACCTTTATCTTGTTACAATAGCCGGCCAGATGCTCATCGATCGAGTTGTCGAGCACCTCGTACACACAGTGATGAAGTCCGTTTTCGTCGGGGTCGCCGATGTACATCCCCGGCCGCTTCCGCACGGCCTCCAGACCCTCGAGTTTATCAATTTTGGATGCGTCGTACCGGTCGGTACTAGCTGTCGTTTTAGGCACTTTTTTTCTATCTAACTGGATTCAAAACAGGGTCGGTTGGTTGCCGAGATTAAGCTCAAAAACAGGCCTCCCCACGAACGGCAAGTTATATCAAAAAACACTCTCACTTTACAACCCTTAAATCCATTATTCTCAAACAATTAAAATGCAATATATTGTGGTTTTACCCTTGTAAAAAACACCAGATGTTGTGCTTCCCGTGGTTTTGAGGCGCTCCAAAACCATGCGCTTGGCCAAGCGACGCCAAAAAGCCCGTTTTTTGGCGGTTTTTAGTCAAACAGAAACCCGAATAAAGCCGCTTGGCCAAGGTCGCCGACGAAGGAACTTTATCCGCATATTTCGCAGATTTACGGAGGTGAACAATCAAAAACCCATCTGAGCCAATCTGCCTCATCTGCGGATGAAAAAGATTGAAACGAATTTCCCGGCCAAGCGGGGAGGGTTACTTGTCCTTGGAGAGGACAATGAACCAGGCGGAGTCGGTGCCAGCGTTGCCGGCGAGAACCATGTAGCTTCCGGGCCTGAGGGTCTGGGTTTTTTGAACCAGCATTTTGCCTTTGCTGTACAGGCTGACGGCAATCTTGTCGTTCTTCCTGTTGGTCACCTTGATGGAGGCGGTCTTGCTCAACTTGGCGGACTTGGTGGTCGCATCGGCAATGTTCAGCCGTTTTGAATTCAGTTGATAGTAGTGCATCCACTTGAACACAGTGGCCAATTTTTTCTTGATGGCGGCCGGAACCTCCATTTTGCCTTTTTGTTCCTTGCTGGTGCCGTGTACCAGGCGGGCCTGCACGGTGATCGGATCGGCCTGGGCCGCGACAAAGCCGCCGCTGACAAGCAGTAGCAAGGCCACCAAGACTGTGAATCGGTTCATCGGGGGTTGTTGCGCAGTACAGACATCGCAGGGGACGGGTTTATAGAAGGGTGAGTGGCTCTAATCAAGCCATAGTTGGAGGCTGTCCTGTTGTAGGTCGATGGCGTAGTCGAGCCATACAATGCTCATGGCATCGTCCCCGGTGTTGAAGGTCATCACATCGAGATCATCAACGGACAACTCCAGTTCATGATCACTGCCCAGCAGTATGTCGAGATTAGGTGGCGCAGTTTGCTTCATAGTCAGCACCAGCACCAGGCACGCCACACCGGCCAGCGGCACCACCCAGCGCAGCAGCCAATTCGCACTCGATGCCGGCCTAGCCAGGTGCTTGGCTTGCCGTTCTTCACGCTCGATGGCCTTTGATATTTGGCTCCAGTGGAAGTCGCCCGACTCCGGCAGCGTGCGCGGCAACTCGGCACCGGTCATCAACCCGCGCATAACGGTGAGCCGCGCATGCAGCGTCCGCAGCCCGGCGTCGCTCTCCAGCCGCGCGCGCAGTTCCTCCGCCTCGCGACCGGTGAGTTCACCGTCCACCAAGGACTGCACCTTCAGTTCTGTCTCGTTCTCGTTCATTCGATTAATCCGTCCCGTTTCAGCGTTTCCTTCAGCAAACTGGCCAACCGTTTTCGGGCATAAAACAACCGCGACATGACAGTCCCGATGGAGGTGCCCATCTTCTCGGCGATCTCCCTGTACTCGAGTTGCTCGAACTCGTAGAGGACGATCACCGTTCGGTGTTTATCCGAAAGCTTGGCCAAAGCAGCGTCGATCCGTTCCCGCAGTTCTCCACGGCTCAGTCCCTCGACGGGATCGATCGTCTCCACCTCCATTCGGTTCTCGACCGGGCCAGTGGTTTCCTCCATCGCCTCGATGGAGTCCGTCCGCGCCCGTTTCTGCCGCCGCAGTTCGTCGAGACAGAGGTTGGTGACGATCCGGCTCAGCCAAGTCGGAAAACTTGCCTCGCCATGGAATTGTTCAAGACGCTGCCACGCCTTCACCCACGCATTCTGGGAAAGATCCACCGCGAGAGTCTCGTTGCGCATGATGCTGTAGGCGCGCACGTAGATGCGGTCGCGATACCGGGCAACCAACTCCTCGAATGCCTGCATGTCGCCCAACTTGGCCCACTCGACCAGTTGAGGCTCTTCGGCCGAGGAATATGCTGGTTCTTCCGGCATTTCAAATGACGCGCCCCAAAACGGGCTTATTCAAGGCAGCTACAATTTCCCCTTCGTGCTGGGCAACTGCCCGGCAATTCGGGGGTCGTGTTGGCAGGCAAAGTCGGTCGCCCGGGCGAACGCCTTGAACAGCCCCTCCACGATGTGATGAGGCTCGTCGCCGTACAGCAACTCGAGGTGCAGGTTGCACCGGGCGTCGTTGGTGAACGCCTGGAAAAAATCCCGGGCCAAGCCGAAGCGAAACACCGACGACATGTCCTGCGACTTGTCGGCATCGGTGATGCCTTTTTGGTGGTGCCTGGCCAAGCCGCGCCAAACAAGATGCGGCCGGTTGCTGAAGTCGACCACGCAGCGCGCGAGGCACTCGTCCATCGGCACGTACGCCTCGCCGGTGAACGGGTTGCGAGGGTCGAACCCGGTGCCATAACGCCGCACGCCCTTCTTGTCGCCAAGCGCCCCCGCGAACGCCTGTCCAAGCGCGATGCCGCAGTCCTCGACGGTGTGATGATGATCCACCTCGACGTCGCCGTTGCAACGCAGGTTGAGATCCATCGTCGCGTGCTTCGCGAACAACGTCAGCATGTGATCGAAGAACGGAACGCCGGTGTCGATTTTCGACTTGCCCCTGCCGTCGATGTTCAGGCTGAGCCGAATCTTCGTCTCGCCGGTGTCGCGTTTAATCTGTGCCTTGCGTGGCTGCATGGTTGAATAAATTTTTTGCTGAAAACTCGGCGGCCAAGCGGTGTCACTGGTCGAGCGACGCCAGGTAACGCTCGGCTTCGATCGCCGCCGCGCACCCCTGTCCGGCCGCCGTCACCGCCTGCCGGTAAACGTGGTCCGAGCAGTCGCCCGCCACGAACACACCGACGACATTGGTTTCCTGCCCGCGCTTGGGCAAGATATAACCGGCGTCATCCATGTCGATCACGCCTTGGAACAACTGCGTGTTTGGCACGTGTCCGATCGCAATAAACAACCCGGCACAGTCGATCGTGCTCTCGTCGCCGGTCTGGTTGTTGCGCACCTTAACGCCGGTAACCTTGTCCCGCCCGACATCCAGCACCTCGGTGACTTCCGAGTTCCACACCGGCTCGATCTTTTCGTGGGTCAACGTGCGTTCGGCCATGATCTTCGACGCGCGCAGTTCGTCGCGCCTGTGGACCAGATAAACCTTTGATGCAAAACGGGTTAGATAAGTAGCCTCTTCGCAGGCCGAGTCGCCACCACCAACCACCACCAGCGGCTGATCGCGAAACATCGGCAGCGCCCCGTCGCAGGTCGCGCAGTAAGTGACACCCTTTTTCTCCAGCGCGGCCTCGCTCTCCAGCCCAAGATGCCGATGCCCCGCCCCGCTGGCGATGACCACCGTCTGCGTCTCCACCTCGTTGCCGTCCACAGTCAGTTTCAATGGGCTGCCGCTGAAATCGATTGCGTCCACCGCACTCCCGAACTGGATCCTAGCCCCAAACCGCTCGGCCTGTTGCTGCATCTCCATCATCAACTCCGTGCCGTCGATGCCCTTGGCGAAACCGGGGAAATTCTCGACGATGCTGGTCGTAGTGAGCAAACCGCCCGGCATCGCGCCGGTCAACACAAGCGGCTCGAGATTGGCGCGGGCGGTGTAAATCGCAGCAGTCAGTCCGGCGCAGCCGGACCCGATAATGACAACCTTCTCCATACAGGTGACGGACGGTAAAAGCGCAGCCGCCCCTTGGCAAGCCAAGCGGAGAGTAGCGCGGCTCTCGTGTTCAGTTCGGCGGCTCGCCGAAATGCGCCTTGGCGGGCCGCGTGCGCTCCCCCCTCATCCGGTCTTCGGCCACCTTCTCCCCAGGGAGAAGGAAACGCGCCCCACATTCGCGTGAATTAGCGGTTTGAAAAAACTCCGCAACTCAAAGCCCGATGACTCGCTTCACGGCATCGGTCTCCGGGGCGACGACGGTCGGCTCGAGGCCGGCGACGCTGATGGCGTTGTCCGGATCCTTCAGGCCGTGGCCGGTGAGTGTGGCGACAATCTTGCTGCCGCCCGGGATCAGCCCGTCACGCACGCAATGGATCAGCCCGGCCAGCGACGCCGCACTCGCCGGCTCGGCGAAAATGCCCTCGGTGCGCGCCGCCAACTTGTACGCCGCCAGAATCTCCTCGTCGGTCACCTTGGCAATATGGCCGTTGGACTCCTTGAGGGCGTTCATCGCGCCGTCCCAGCTGGCCGGGTTGCCGATACGGATGGCCGTGGCCACCGTTCGCGGATTCTTGATCGGCCGGCCTTCGACCAGCGGCGCTGCGTTGGCGGCCTGAAAACCGAACATCCTCGGCACCGCCTTGGCCAAGCCGGCGGCGCGATACTCGTTGTAACCTTTCCAGTAGGCCGTGATGTTGCCGGCGTTGCCAACCGGCAGGAAATGAAAGTCCGGCGCTTGGCCAAGCTGGTCGACCACCTCGAACGCCGCCGTCTTTTGGCCCTCGATCCGCACCGGGTTAATGCTGTTCACGACCTCCACCTGGCCGGTCTCACCCAACTCGCGGACGATCCTCAGCGCATCGTCGAAGTTGCCCTCGATCGCAACCGTCGTCGCGCCGTGCATCAGCGCCTGCGCCAGTTTGCCCAGCGCGATATTGCCGTGCGGCAGCAGCACGACGCACTTGATCCCGGCGCGGGCCGCGTAGGCCGCCGCCGAGGCGGATGTGTTGCCGGTGCTCGCGCAAACGACCACCTCCGCACCCCGTTCCATCGCCTTGGACACCGCCACGGTCATGCCGCGGTCCTTGAACGAAGCGGTCGGGTTCAGTCCCTCGTACTTCAGGTGCAGCTCGATGTCGCCGCCGATCTCACGGGCCAGGCGGTCGGCACGAATCAGCGGCGTGTTGCCCTCGAGCAGCGACACGACCGGCGTCGAGTCGTCCACCGGCAGATACTCTGCGTAGCGACGGATCACTCCCTGCCACGCGCCTGTTGAGTTGGTATCGTTCCCGCTCAAGGTCATTCAAATGTTTCCACGCGGATCATCGTCGGCTTGGCCTTGATCGCGGA
>Ga0206680_10000631_pt1 | contig 12694 bp, 8 predicted proteins | sample M115012015metaG_FD_160124 | JGI IMG/M metagenome (GOLD analysis project Ga0206680, IMG submission 160124) | Ammonia-oxidizing marine archaeal communities from Monterey Bay, California, United States - M1 150m 12015 | ecosystem: Environmental > Aquatic > Marine > Intertidal zone | place: USA...
GAAAGTTCAGAACGAAATGAATTGATTGATCAAGGATACACATCAATTGGTCAGCACATTGGAGGTGAAGCTCACCCGATGTCAACTACCTACTCTGCTCCTGAAGAAGAAGAAGAAGAAGAAGAAATCCCCAGCAATGTAGATGGAGAAACTGGGGAGATCATCGAATAGACTTATTCCACTAGTGAGATTAACGCTGTGCCCCGTCATATCAACTATCGATTCAGAATTTCAGTCTAATGGATTCCATAAACATATCCATCTATCCATTCAAAACTGTTGTTGGCACCCAATAACATAATTACTTCGATGTCTTCAGTCTCATTTCCAGCGACCTCTAATAGATTAACAAAATTTCCCGTAACCAAACAACTACCAGCAGAAATTGGAGAAGTATAGAAGTATGGATTTGACTTAGGTTGTTGCTTTTTCAGGCATCTGTGCGAAGGTTATAGAGCCATGCCCAATGGGAAATATTATTAGACTTACAAAATTTTCTACACGCTCCTGATTATCTTAGAATATAAACTTAAACAGCACATTTGGTCCAGCACTCTGAGTTGCTATTTCCTCTTTCTTCTCCTTCTCATTTTCATTTTTACACGAAATAACACCTAGCTTAAGTGCAGTAATAAATGCAATGTAAATTTGCATGATTCGAAATTCACATCCATTCCCAAGCCGAATGGTAGGCATTAATAACTTCAATATAATCTAAAAACGCATTATAAAAAGAATCGTTACCTATGGTGGCACTGTCTCCTATGACCACCAGCTTTTTCTTAGCTCGAGTCATGCCCACATTCATTCGCCTTCGATCACTCAAAAAACCTATGTTCCCCTCCGCGTTGCTTCTTACCAGAGAGATGTAAATCACATCTTTTTCCTGCCCCTGAAACCCGTCTATCGTTTGAATTACCAAGTTTTCTTTTGGTTCAACCATTTCCTTAATGAGCTCAACTTGTCCCCTGTATGGACTAATTATTCCAACATCCAATTGATCCCCAAAAGTCAAAATCAGCTGATTGAGGTGTTTTTTTATTAGCTCCGCTTCACCTATGTTGGTTCTACTTCCTGACTTTTCCGTTGATGACTCTTCATAACCACATCCTGCTGTATCTATCCATTCTATAACTGGTTCTTCTCCAAGTTTTGCTTTCGCGATTGTGTCCGCTGATCTCAGTTTGCCGCCATAAAATTGATCGCTTGAGAACTGCATTATTTCTGGGTTCATTCGGTATTGAACATTCAATAGTTGCACTGCAGTTTCTTGTCGTTCAATGCATTTTTCAATTAATGTAGTTTCAAATCCCATCTTGGCTGCCCGTCTAGACCTCACTGTAGGAGGCAATTGCATCGGATCACCCGAGAAAATCACCCGATCTGCCTTCAATATAGGTATCCATGTAGCAGGCTCCAATCCTTGCCCGGCTTCATCAATGATCACTGTTTGAAATCTCTTACCTTTGAGGTGAATATCATAACTACCAACAAGAGTGGATGCAATCACGTCAGCATCATCAAGAAAAGTTGATATCAGGTGCTTCTCTTCTTGCTTGGCAAGGTTTCTGAATTCTCGCGACTCTCGGTATAAAAGTTTTCTTTGTTCTCTTTCTTCTTTTCCAAAAGACCTCTTGTACTTTGAAGCCATCTTGTGCATCTCGTCTGCACGCTTGTAGTATTCTTTGATCTTCTTAAATCCGCTATGATTTCGAATAAGTTGATTGATGGTCAGTGCCTTATTCTGTTCTTCTATTTTAGGGCTATTTCCAATCCTCACCACATTGAGTCCTTTGTCTGCAAGTCGGGTAGTCAGAACATCAGTAGCGGTATTTGATGGTGAGCAGACTAAAACTTGTTTTTCTTTTTTGAGGAGTTGAGCAACCAATTCCACCACAGTAGTCGTTTTTCCAGTCCCAGGAGGCCCGTGAACCACCCCGACTTGTGCGGCGCTTAGTGCAAGGTTCACCGCTTTGTTTTGAGGCTCATTGAGTTGAGGAAGTTCAATGGAATGATGATTCAGAAAAGAAGGTGGTTTATATCCCAACAGAACATCCCTGAGTTGTATCAAATGAGGATCGTCTGAATTAATCAGCTCGCTCATAGCGAAAGCCATTGTTTCATAGCTCTTATCATCAAACATCAAATCAATTCCCCAGTTACCGAAATCAACCTGGTCAGGCAGTTCATCGTTGTATACGAGCAATTTGATTTTTCCATCACCAATGTGGAGAACTCGGGCTAAGTATTCTTCAATGCCATCTTCAGCAGTTCGAAATAAATTCACAGAGGAGCCATTCGATATTTTCCCTCCCCCTTTTTGATCATGCGCATACTTGAGTTCAATGAAAGGATAACTCCCAAAGCTTACCCCTTTATCAACTACCTTCAGAGGAAATACACTCACTCCGGTTGAAGTTCGTTCTTTGATGCTTTTATTCTGCTGTATTTCTTTGAATTGGGCAATTTCATCTTCGCGCTCAGTCATCATGGCAGAACTCACTGCGCCTAATTCTTCAATTGCACTGCTGTATTTCATGTCTTTGAATGAGGAAAACCATAGATTACAAAAAAACGGCTTTCATTCACTTGAAAGCCGTTTTGCTATTACTTTAATGGAATACTATCTCAGGATAGTAACTGTACCACTGTAGTTTTCTTGTAAAACATTTGTATTCAAATTGAGCACCCAAAAGTAAGTACCTTCTGATACCTCTTCTTCTTTTGGTTTCCAGTAGTCACCAGAGTTGTAATTATCATCTTCATAGACAATGTTACCCCATCTATTGTAAACCACCAATCTTGAGCCAGGGAAACCGTCAATTCCTACTATCTGGAAAGAATCATTCAATCCATCTTGTCTAAATGGAGTAAATACGTTTGGAACTTCTATTGAGCAGAACTCAGGTATGATCAAGTACTCTTGAATTGCATTGAGCTCACAGAAATCATTTCCTGTCATTGTAAGCGTATAGAATCCTGAATTGTTTGTCGTTACAGAAGGTTCTGTTGAAATGAATTCAACCGTTGCTGTATCATTGTCATTTAGGAAGGTCCATGAGTAGTCAAACTCCCAATCTCCTAATTGCTGGGGAGGAGATAAAGTCATGCTTTCGCCGAAGCACAATTCAAATTCTAATGGATCCTCGGTAACAGTAGGTGACGCAGGAGCAATGATGTCAGTCGTTGTTGTATTGATACAGTCAGGAAAATCGGCCAGTGATACGGTAAATGTGATTTCTTGACCATTGGTCAACACCCCAGAAGTCCAACTGTCAGAAGTTGCACCACCAGTAACATCAATTGGGCCCCAGAAGTATTCATAATCCACACCAGCCACAGAATTTGTGATTTCTCCGTCAATTGTAATCGGTGTACCACAGTAGTAATAAGAGTCTTCCAAGGCAGGAATTGGCGATGGAACAGAAACAGCAAGAACTTCAGCGGTAACGTTCGGACAAGGCTCCTCACTTGGAACGCTATAAATGTACGTACCCGTTGGATCAGTTCCTGGGATAAACGTGCCATTAAAGGCATCATTATTAGGATTCAACCAAGTACCGCCTGGATCGGCACCACCAAGCAGATCAAATAGAGAAACTTGGTCAGATTCTTCACAGATATATAAAGTATTGTTAGATCCTGGATTCCCCAATTCTGCAAGGTCAATTTGAACTTCAGATGAACTTGGCGGACAGCTCCCAGGTCCAGTAGTGGTGTACGTATAAGTTCCTCCACCCATGTTTCCGTTGAACAATCCTCCAGGAATGAGTTCCTCATCAGAATTGGCCCAGATACCGCCGACATCAGGGGTTCCATTCAAGAAATCAAACAGCTGAAGGTTAGAAACCGCTTCACATTGAAGCGTCTGTCCGTTCAATCCTGGATCAAGAGGTTCAACTACCTCTAATTCAACTTCATTTATGTAGGTGCAACCGAAGTTGTTAGTGGCTTCATAAGAGTAAGTGTAGTTACCTTCAGCTTCAGCCAAAACTATGATCGTATTACAGTCATCTGAGATGCTTTGAATAAAGTCTCCATCCGCAGCCCAAGTTGTACTATCACATCCAGCACCAAATGAAGGCGTAAAGGTTTGTGCTTCAGGATATCTAGAAGGATCAATTGTAACTGTCCAGTCAAAAATAAATCCATTATCAGATCCAAATAAATCACAAATTTCAATTGTCCAAGCTCCATTCAGAGGGCATCCAATCAATTCTTCAAAATTCTCTACTGAAGAGTAGGTGCCCGGTTCCAACGTGCCGCCTGATTCATCAGACCATGTTCCATTGGTGGCATCTGGCGCCCAAAAGTAATCGTATCCAACTCCTTCTGCATTAGGAGTTCCGTCGTTATCTACTGGCTCTCCTAAATAGGTTCCCCCTCCACCTTGTTGGTGAACAGAAAGTGCTTGATCATTAGGACAAAAGAAAGTGATGGTCAAATCCCCCATATATGAGTGTTCGAAATTGATGAAGAAATTATTGATGTCATCAACTGATTCTACCACTGCATCCGCTTCAAACCCAGAGAAAATAATTTCACTGGAGAAGCACAAATCCTGATCGTCAGGAATGAACAAATTACCACCAAGATTTGCACCCGGAGGATCTACATAGGTAACAGGAATTGCTTCGTTAGTAATCTGAACTTCTTCACCTAGGCAAAGAGAATACGACTCTTGATCTGCCAAGAACACGGGCTCATTGCTCACTTCTACTCTGAAGTCGGCACGATTCCCATTGGTACAACCATTGTCATCAACCAAAGAAACTTGAACAAAGTAAATTCCAGTTTCATCGAATGTGTGAGAAATGGTCTCTCCGCCATCCACCAGCTCTGAGTCATCATTAAAATCCCAAGTATAAGATTCCAAGATGAAGCCATCTGCAACTACTGAGTTCTCAGCAGAAAAATCAATTGCTTCTCCAGGACAAATTCTGTGAGGTTGTTCTTGATCTGTGTTGATCACTGAGATTGGTCTATCACAAGGAGGACCACAATCAACAACAAAACCAAAGTTACCTACATCTTCAGCATCAGAGGTAAAAACAAGGGTCAAACAACCAGAAGGATTGGTTTCACTTGCAACTACCGATTGATTTTGCAGGTCATCACCTACGAATGTTCCAAGCAGGGGTGCGCTTGTATCGTCTCCATCGTATACTTCCAATTGGTCTCCTGATCCTAGATCGAACACTGGAGAATATAAATTAGTAACCGTTCCGTCTTCAGGGCACACGGTCATGGTGAGGTTTTCGTTGTTTGAATAAGTACTTGGGTTTGCTCCGGTATCGAGCAAAGAAGCTCCACAAGAGGTCAAAACATCTTCAGTTCCAAAGACTATTTCTTGTGCAAAAGAGAGCGAAACTGTTGCTACAAGGGCACTTAGTGTTAAAAGTAATTTCCTCATGATCATTTAGCCTTATTGAATTTTGTTAAAAATCTTTGGTACAACACTTCTTGTCTAGCAGTAGAAAACACAATTAAAACTTGATTTGTTCCTTCGATCAGATAGTAAGAATGACTGTCGCTTTCAGCAGACAAATCATATTTCAACGGATTGAATTGATCTAGTTCATTCAAAGGAACAGCAATTACTTCCATATCTGTGTTTTCTTTAGAATCAGAAATCGTCCAACCCATCTGAGCAAACGCTTCTAGTTTGAGAAGAGATTCTCTTGATTGCTCCTCCATCAACTCATTAATTTTTTGATCGCCATAAGCGTCACTAAGCATGGGGAAGTCAGCACTTTGACCTATCGTGACAGCCACTATAAAGAAGGCTCCAATACCTGTTAAAATCGATTTCATTCCGTTCCTGGTTTTTCTGGTTTCAAATGTATGATCCATCTTTTAAATAAATAGTTGCCTTAAAAGAATAGATAGAGCAAATTAAAAAAATTAATTTCGCCCCGCTATGCAAATTACAGAAGTTACAGACATTAGACTAGAGAAAAGATGGATGGCCATGCCAGATGCGCTATATAAGGAAGACTCCAATTACATCCCTCATTTGAAGCAAGACATACAAAAAGTCTTTGATCCTGCTCACAACAAACTGTTCAGGGCAGGGAAAGCCAAGCGATGGATTTGTTCGAAAGATGGCATTGATTGCGGCAGGATAGCAGCCTTCGTGAACAACAAGTATTCAAAAGGTATGGAACAACCTACAGGAGGTTTGGGATTCTTTGAATCTGAAAATGATCAAGAAATGGCTGACTTGCTTCTAAACACGGCTTGTGATTGGCTGAAATCTGAAGGAATGGAAGCTGTTGATGGCCCCATCAATTTCGGTGAAAAAGACCGATTCTGGGGTCTGTTGGTACATAACTTTGAAAGTATCAATAGTTATGCAATGAACTACAACCCTCCCTACTACCAGAAGCTCTTTGAGACTTTTGGCTTTCAAAAGTACTTTGAGCAATACATCTACTGGAGAGATTTAAGCGTTCCAGCGCAAGACATATTTGTTGAAAAAAGCGCAAGAGTAATGAGCAGCGGTGAATACAAGATTAGAAATATACGAGGAATCTCATGGGATCAACTTGCATCGGATTTCAGAACGGTATATAACAATGCGTGGGGAGGTCATCATGGATTCAAACCCATGCCAGAAATACAAGCCAAAAAAATCATTCAATCACTAAAACCAGTTGTGGACAAAGACATCATCATTTTTGTCGAGCACAAAGGAAAGCCAGTAGCTTTCTATGTGAACATTCCAGAACTGAATCAAGTATTTAAGCACGTCAATGGCAACCTCAACGCCATTGGAAAACTTAAGTTCCTTTATTACCGTTGGAAGAAGGTTTCGAACATCATGGTTGGCCTTGTATTTGGAGTAGATCGAGCTTACCACGGAAAGGGGATTGAAGGTGCAATGATCAAATGGGCGGAAGAAAATGTGGTAACCTTGAACCGTTATCAGAGCACAACTTTAACATGGATTGGCGACTTCAATCCGAAAATGATCAAGATTGCTGAAAACCTAGGCGCAGAAAAGTACCGTATCCTCTATACATACCGTAAATTATTTGATCCTAATGCACCGTTTAAACGAGCGCCAATCGTGGCCTAAAGAACAAATTGGATTTATCACTAAAAAAAGCTCAACTTGCTTTGGTAGTTCAATTTATTCTGCATTATATTTGCACCCCCATTCGGGAAAATGATCTCTTAGCTCAGTTGGTAGAGCATCTCCCTTTTAAGGAGAGGGTCCTGGGTTCGAGCCCCAGAGGGGTCACTGAAATAGGCAGTTTGAAGAAACTGCCTATTTGTTTTACGGTCTTTACATATCTCCAAACATTCTGTGTTCCTCAGCACGTTTTTTTTAAAGGATGTTTGTTTCTCCATTTTGCTTTGACGGCGTTGAATCTTCAAAGACATTTTGGTTGGTTTGCCCAGGTGCTGAAATTGGTAGACAGGCATGGTTGAGGGCCATGTGTCCTTTAGGGCGTGCGGGTTCGAGTCCCGCTCTGGGCACTTCTATTGAAAACCTACCTTTAAGTCAAACCTTGCAATACCCATTGATCTTTTTTCAGGCTTGTCTTTATGCAATTCTAAAACGTATTTGCAATTAATAAAAGTAACTGGCCAACTGAACTTAAATCGGTTAATGAGAGGGAAGAAAACCTTCGTTTCGTTTCTTTTCTCAACAAAACATTCTTTCTCAACTCATTCTGAAATTGAACTCTGTATTGGATAGCTAAACTGTTTTTTCAAAAGCAACCTGGCGCGTGCATTCGTAGTTATACTTGTACAGCTCATTTATATTTGCAATTAATGAAAAATCTAATTCCAATCTTTATCGTTTTTGTATTCATGGCAAATGCTGCACATGGTCAATTAGTTGTAGATAACACCATAACTGCAGAGGAGGCGATTGAAATTCTACTCGGCGATGGAATTGATGTTTTCAATATTACGTTTAGTGGAGACCCTGAACAAATAGGGAGCTTTGACAGCTTCAATGCAAATGTGGGGATAAACGAAGGAGTTGTTTTAGGCTCGGGAGACACGAGACTAGGAACAGGTGTAGGTTTTGATCCAATGACTTTTGAACAGATTATTGGAATGGGTGGAAACAACGGAGGTGGAAATTCACTTGGGAATGGAAACTTCGATGCAAATGATCCCGACTTGGACTTACTTTCAACCTTTGTCACTCAAGATGCAGCCATCTTAGAGTTTGACTTTACCCCAACCGGAGATTCCGTTTCATTTAGCTACGTTTTTGCTTCTGAAGAATACAACGAATACGTTTGCGGCACTGTAAATGATGCCTTCGGATTCTTTCTATCTGGACCTGGAATCACAGGACCATACAGCAACAACGCCGCTAATCTTGCTTTGATTCCTGGTACCGAAATTCCTGTTACAATTAACACAGTCAACAATGGAAACGCTGGAAATTTACAAGATGAATTCAATTGCGAAGCCGTTTCTAACCTCTGGGATCAAAACACTGAATTTTATATTGACAATTCAACACAAACCACAGATGTTGAAGTCATTGAATACGACGGGCTAACTGTAACACTTAGAGCAGCAGCGCAAGTCATTTGTGGAGAAACGTACCACATCAAACTCGCCATAGCTGATGCCGGCGATACTTCTTTTGATTCAGGAGTATTTTTACAGAAAGATAGTTTCACAAGCGAGGGAGTCAACCTCTTTGCAAACATTGAGAGCGCTTTGAATGATTCTACGGTCTACGAAGGCTGTGGACTTGCAGAAATTATTTTTCAAAGATCAGCTGGCCTTGATGCTCCGCTTGATATCAATGTCACTTTTTCTGGCTCGGCAGAATGGGGTATTGACTACGCTGAAACACCTTCTTTACTCTCGCTTGGCGTTGGAGAGACAAACGCTTCTCTATTTTTAGAATCAATTAGCGATGGTATAACAGAAGGTTTAGAATCCGTTACTTTTTCAGTAGATGTTCAAGCTTGTAATTCTGACTCAGCTGAATTTACCGTTTACATAGACGATACCCCTCTTGAAGTTGAAACATCAGCTTCATTGCCCTATTGCCCGGGAGATGACGTTGAGTTGAATGGCATTGTTTCTGGAGGACTGCCTCCCTATTCAAATCTTTGGAGCAATGCAGAAACGAACCTTTATCAAGTAATTAACCCCTTGTCTACCCAAACTTACACATTGGAGACCATTGATGCTTGTGGCAACCTCGTTTCCTCAAGCACCGTTGCTTCAATTCCAGAGCCTGAAGAGCTTGAATCAAGTTTAAATGAAACCTATGAAAGCGATTGTCCGCAATCATTCACCCTTACGCCTTTTGTAACCGGAGGAATAGGAGCTTACTCCTACACCTGGACACAAGATGGAGTTATTGTTTCCAATGAACCTTTTTACAGCCAACTCTTTGAAGAAAACACCAGCCTTAGTTTAGAAATTAGCGATGAATGTGGCTCAGTAAGTTCAGCAAGCACTGAGGTTGTGATTGGCGACTTCCCTGCTGTTCAAGCAATTGCACCTGATGACCTCATCATTTGCCGAGGAGAAACAATCAGCTTGACAGGCTCTGCGATCAATGGGACTCCAGATTATTCCTATTCGTGGGACAACAACACTAGCACTCAAAACAATACTGTATCCCCATTTCAAACCAGTACTTATACTTTAACCGTTACCGATGGCTGTGGTGTCACTTCAAACGATGAAGTTACTGTAGAAGTTGCATCCATTACAGCGGCATTCAGCATGGATTGGTTAGGTCAAAATGAATACCAATTTTACAATGAATCAGAAGGTGAAACTGAAGTTCTTTGGAATTTTGGTGATGGAACAGAAAGTTTAGAATCAGATCCAAGTCATAATTATCAAGATTTGATTCAATTCTATGACATCATCTTGCAGGTGGAAAATGAAAACGGTTGCACAGATCAAACATACAGAACTATCTCTCCGCCGCTAGAAGTTTACGTCCCCAATGCGTTCACACCAGATTACGACGGAATCAATGACGTTTTTGCCTATTCTTTGAATGGGGTTGATCAATTTGAGATGTTCATTTTCAACAGGTGGGGTGAGGTCATTTGGTACACAGATGTGCAGGGAGAATTTTGGGATGGATCATTCAACAACGGAGATTACTTCACTCAAAATCAAACTTATTCTTGGCTGATTAAAGTAAGAGCAAAGAATATTTTTAGCGACGAAATAACGGGCACAGTTAGCATTATCAGATAACTATAGCTCAACCACCAAATCTTTAAACTTTGGCTGAGTGTCTAAGATCCCGGCTTGATTCAATGTATAAACCACATTTTGAATCATTTTTCTGCTCACTTTAGAATTTGTACTCCATTCTGTGCAGAAAAACCACTGCTCTGTATCTTCCAATCCCAAGTTGTAACGCTTCGAGACTTGCTCAACAGCATCCAAACTATTCATGAATTGTTGAGAAATAAAATAAATCATTTTGAGCACGTTTTTCAACTCTTCTGGATGCTTATCTATGACCTCCTGTCTAGCCGCAATTTGGAAACAAGGCCAAGGTGTGATGTACTCGCCAATCCTTTTTAACTGCCCGGAATCAACAAAAGGCTTAGTGGTGAATTTCTCCCAATAGAAAACATCAGATTCTTGTTTTTCCAATGAAGCCAGAGCGCCGTTTAAATTCCTAATCACCTCGAATTGCTTATCCTCTATGGTCTTTCCTTTTGAATGGGCATCGACAACAGCCATCAGATGACTTCCTGAACCAAATCTACTGATGGCATACTTTCGGTCAAATATTTCACCATAACGATTCAATTCATTTTCATCTGAACTATGCACTCCCCAAATCAATGGAGTATTAATGTATCCACCTATGATCTTAGATGGATTCCCTTTCGTGATATCTGCAACAATTCCCTCGGTGAGTAGAATACATATATCAACCTCGTTGTTTCTGAGCGCTTTGGTCATTGCACCAGTACCACCAAGAAATGTAATCCAATCCAAGTGTAAATTATGCTTCTTAAAATGATCATGCTCCATTCCCAAATGCCAAGGCAAATTAAAATGCTCCGGAACTCCTCCCACCCTCAAATGCGTCATTTCTTTTTCATTTTGATTCTTTCAATTGCTAATTTATTTAATATTTGCTTTTGCGATGGTTCCCGAATGCAAGTTCAGGAATCAAATAAACTATCTTTGTAGAATGAGTGTAAACCTTGATCTCCTCCCATTAGAAGAATGGCCAATAGACGCTTCTTTTCCGTTTGTAATTTCAGGCCCCTGCAGTGCTGAAAGTGAACACCAAGTGATTGAAACCGCCAAAAAATTAAAACAAGGTGGACACGTAAAACTTTTAAGAGCAGGAGTTTGGAAGCCCCGAACGAGGCCAAATAGCTTTGAAGGAATTGGCGCACCGGCACTTGACTGGCTAAAAGCTGCCAAGGCAGAAACTGGACTTCCGATCACAACGGAAGTAGCCAACGCTTACCACGTTGAAAGCTGTCTCGAAGCAGGAGTTGATGTACTTTGGATTGGAGCAAGAACTACCGTCAATCCTTTTTCTGTTCAAGAAATTGCCAATGCTCTAAAAGGTGTTGATATCCCAGTAGTAGTAAAAAACCCAATCAACCCCGACCTCAACCTTTGGATTGGAGCCATTGAAAGACTTCACTTGGCAGGAATAAACAAGTTGATGGCCATGCATCGTGGTTTCAGCCTCAGTGAGCCAAGTGTTTTCAGAAACTCTCCAATGTGGGAGATTCCTATTGCACTAATGACGCAACACCCGAATTTGCCAATTCTTTGTGACCCAAGTCACATTGCCGGTAAGAGAAACCTGCTACTACCAGTTGCACAGAAAGCGTTTGACCTGGGCATGCACGGGATCATGATCGAGTCACATCCTAATCCAAACAAGGCATTAAGTGACAAAGCTCAACAAGTCACTCCGGATCGATTCAATGAATTAGTAACTCAATTGCATTTCCGAAAAACGGGTACGAAAGCAACTGAAGTTGAAGATCAATTGGCAAGCATGAGATCTCGTATTGATGAAATTGATAAGAAAGTCATTCACCTTTTGTCTGACAGGATGGAAATTGCCAAAGACATTGGTAAAGTAAAAAAAGACATGGACATTACCGTTCTTCAGCTAGATAGATGGAAAGAGATCTATGAATCAAGAACCAAACTTGGAACTGAGCTTGGCTTTAGTGAAGCTTTTATCAAGCGATTCCTAGAGCAATTGCACAAAGAATCCATCCGTATGCAAACGGACATAAAAAATAAAAAATAAAAAATCTGGAACTTTTATACTGGTATTGCAGTAAACTCAAGCAATACGGGCAGAGACCCGCATACTTTAAGCAATAGGTATAAAAAAATTAGGTTTAGCAACTTGACCGAATGGCCACTAAAAGTGGCTATTTGCATTTTAGGGCTTTTTTGTTTCCTTGAAATTAACAAACATATTGATCCATATACTTCTACTCAAACGGTACAGAATTGGCAACAGCAAAACCAAGGCTACGATACCAGTTATCAGAAATGTAGCCGGATGAGTGAAGAAACCATACTCTATCCATCCTAAGAAATCAAAGGTCTTGAGTGCTACCAATATAGCAATCCACAATGCTACGGTTAATCCGTAGCTCACATAAGCTGCTCCAAAATAGAAGCCTGGCTCACGCATGAAATCCTCATTGCATTTATCGCAATGCTGATGCAT
>Ga0206680_10000635_pt1 | contig 12683 bp, 10 predicted proteins | sample M115012015metaG_FD_160124 | JGI IMG/M metagenome (GOLD analysis project Ga0206680, IMG submission 160124) | Ammonia-oxidizing marine archaeal communities from Monterey Bay, California, United States - M1 150m 12015 | ecosystem: Environmental > Aquatic > Marine > Intertidal zone | place: USA...
CCGACTCGTCATGCTCCAGGCCAGTCACCACGGGGTAACGGCCATCCTCAATCCGCGTGCCGGGAGCCCGGTGTTGGCTGAGCCCGTCTCCGGACGACAAGTCGTACGGCTTGTGCGACGGAACGGGGCTCAAGTCCAGTTCAACATCCTTACAAATCGTTTTCAGATCCGGCTCCTTGAAAGCCTCGATGCGAGTGGCTATGGCCTGGTCGCTGAGCACAAACACGGGGACGCTGAATTTGCGGGCAATATTCACCGCCTCGATGGCGGTATAAAAACAATCCTCAACGTCGGAGGCGGCCAGCACCACACGGGGCGAGTCGCCGTGGCCACCGTACAAGGCGATATTGAGATCTGACTGCTCGACATCAGTCGGCAACCCGGTGGAGGGGCCGCCGCGTTGCACGTCGATCACCACCAGCGGCATCTCCGCCATGACCGCCCACCCGATGGCCTCTGTCTTCAGTGAAATGCCCGGGCCGCTCGAACCGGTGACCGCCACGTGCCCGCCGTAGCTCGCGCCTATCGCCATCGAGACGGAGGCAATCTCATCCTCACACTGGATGAACGACCCGCCATACTTGGGCAACTCGCGCCGGAGCAATTCCATGATGTCCGACCACGGTGTGATGGGGTAACCGGCACCAAAACGAACCCCTGCGGCGATCAGCCCGTAGCCAATCGCCTCGTTCCCTGACATTACCACCTGGTTCGAACGCTCAGCACCGCCCCTGGCTAGGCGGAACAGATTGGAGATGTCGCCAGACTGATAACGACAACCAGCCTGGAAGGCGTCCATCGCCGTCTTCACGATGCTTTCGCCCTTGCCATCAAACCGCTCGTTGATTAGCCGCTCGAGCTTCGTCGCATCGAGGCTGAACATCCCGGCGATCAAGCCAAGCGCATAAATGTTCTTGCCCTTATCACGGGCAGTGCCACCGATCGCCTCGACTGTCAGGCTGGAGATGGCGATACCAATGTGCCGATACTTGGTCAGCCATTCTTCACACGGTTCCACGTGGTCGCTGTCGTAAACCAGAATGCCTCCCTTGGTCAGGTTATTGACATGATTATCGTATGAGTGCTGGTAAAAGGCAAACAGCACGTCGGCTTTGTCACCGGGGCTAAGCACCTCACCGGAGCCAAGGCGCACCTGAAAAATGGACGCCCCACCCGAGATGGTCGACGGGATCGTCATCATGGTCATGACCTCCCGCTCACTCCTCCCCGCCAATCGCGCCAAGAACCCGCCGATGGACTGGATTCCGTCTTGTGAGTTACCAGCGAGGCGAATCGTCACCTCGGAAATATTGGAGGCTTGGGAGTTGCTCCCATCTTTGGCCTCCGAAACAGTTGTCTCGCTCATCGAGAAATTTGATTGATTATACCCCAACCTCCCCCAAACAACAGGAGCGGCGGCGGTGAAAGTAACAATCTTTTTACGCGTGTCAAACGATTATCCGCTCCAATGCAAAAAATATAATTTGCATCGCTAATCCTGAAAACCCGGACACAAACTTGGCCAGGCTCACGCACCCAACTCACCCCGAATCAAAGCCATCAACTCGCCGTACTTCTCGGCCGCGCTAAACTGTGGGAACTCATCCTTCACGCCGTCCGGTGCCCGGAACAGAAAACCAACATTGGCCTCACCCAGCATTGTCGTATCGTTGTACGAGTCGCCAGCGGCGATCACCTTGTAATTCAGCCCGCGAAACGCCGCCACCGCTTTGCCTTTCTGATCCGGCTGCCGCAACCGGTAGTTGGCCACACGCCCTTCGCCGTCAATCTCGAGTTGATGGCACAAAATCGCCGGCCAGGCCAAGTGACGCATCAGCGGCCCGGCGAACTCCTCGAACGTGTCCGACAGGATGACCACCTGCGTGATCATACGCAGCTCGTCGAGGAACGCCCTCGCCCCCTCTAGTGGCGCGAGCGTGCCGATCACTTCCTGGATATCCGCCAACTTGAGGTCGTTCTCGGCGAGTACGGCCAAGCGACCGGCCATCAACTCGTCGTAGTCCGGGATGTCGCGCGTAGTCAGCTTGAGCTGCTCTATCCCGGTTTTCTCGGCGAAAGCGATCCAAATCTCCGGGACTAACACCCCCTCAAGATCCAACGTGACGATGGTTTGTTGCTTCATGTCAGTGCCCATTGCCGAGTGGAAACGGCGCGAACTGTTGTCCTCGCCGCCGCCAAATCATTCAAGCCGAATCGCGCTTGGCTTATGGACATTTTGTTACTTTTTGCACAGAAGTGAAAAAGTTGGACGGCCACCCGCTGGTTCTCGCTTGAGCAGTCGCTGGGCTGATAAAAAGAGGTAAACAGTCCGTTTTGTTCGGCAAACCCCATGTAAGGGCGCTTCCATCGCGACTTGGCTGTGCGAAGCGGCAGGCAAGCCTGAATGCATGGCACAGAAAATGCCCTCGCGTGGCCCATCTGGCAGCGAGCAGTCCGAGTGAACCATTGACATCGCTGAGCTGGTGGTGAGTTGTGATGGGCAAAAAGGCCTGATCATTAAGTTTTAACTAAAAAAGACTTGATAAACCATGTCATAAACACCCTTAATGGGTAAGGGCCTTGAACAGGCCCTTGTTTTGTCGCCCAGCATGGTTTCAGGCGGCATGGCGTAATTTTTATCCCTATAAACATGAGCAAAGCAAAATTAGAATACATCTGGCTGGACGGCTACAAGCCGACCCAAAGCCTGCGAAGCAAAACCAAGGTCGAGACCGATTTTGGTGGAACATTGGAAGACTGCCCCGTGTGGTCATTTGACGGCTCATCGACCGAGCAGGCTGAAGGCAACGACTCCGATTGCCTCCTCAAGCCGGTTGCCCTGTTCCCGGATCCCGACAAGGTCGGCACCGACAACTGGCTGGTCATGTGCGAAGTTCTCAACGCCGACGGCACCCCGCATGAATCCAACGGTCGCGCCACCATTGACGACGACGATGATGATTTCTGGTTCGGCTTCGAGCAGGAATATGTCTTGTGGGACACGGACACCAATCTCCCGCTCGGCTTCCCGAAGCACGGTTTCCCCGGGCCGCAGGGCCCATTCTATACTTCCGTCGGTGCTGCCAACGCAATCGGCCGAGAGATCGTCGACGAACATTTGCAAATCTGTCTCGATGCCGGCATCAACGTCGAGGGCATCAACGCTGAGGTGATGATGGGCCAATGGGAGTACCAGGTTTTCGCCAAGGGCGCAGCCCGATCCGGCGACGAAATGTGGGTTGCGCGATACCTGCTCGAGCGCATTGGCGAGCGTTACGGCGTCTCCGTGAACCTGGAGCCGAAACCCATCAAGGGCGACTGGAACGGCTCCGGCATGCACGCCAACTTCTCCAACGGAGCCATGCGCGACCAGGGCGGCGAGGCTCTCATGAACAAGATTTGTGAGGAATTCGGCAACAACATCCAAGAGCACATCGAAGTGTACGGTGCCGACAACGACCAACGCCTGACCGGGCTGCACGAAACCCAAGCGATCGACCAGTTCTCCTACGGGATTTCCGACCGTGGTGCCTCCATCCGCATCCCGGTGGCCACCATCGATGGCGGCTGGAAAGGTCGCTTGGAAGACCGTCGTCCAGCGTCCAACGGCGACCCGTACAAAATTGCGGCCGTCATCATCAAGACCACCAAAAAGGCGCTGGCTTAAGCCCGGCCTCAATCCCTTTAAACCAAAGACCGGCGAACAACCGCCGGTCTTTTTTTTATTTTTGGCCACGAACCCCATCCCGCTTGGCCAAGCGCGGGGTGCTTGCTCAACTGCCTTGTTGTGCCACAGTGCCAATCAGGCGCACCGCAATCACCACCGACAACAGCAGCAGGAGAAGGCCGGATACGTGGGAAAACCGCACGAGCGTCCTGTCCGAGAACTGGTTTCGCACCCGGGCACTTCCCAACACGAGCAGCGTAAACCAGGCGGCAATGCCCAGGCCGGCACCGGCGGCACAGGCCATCCGGCTTTGCCAGGCGGGTTGCAACGTCCCGTTGGCCAGCAGCACAGCGGAAATCATGATCCAAAACAGGAGCACGTTGGGGTTCACCAGCACCCGGACGAAGCCGGTCCAAAACATCGTGTGGGGGTGCAGCCGCTGCTCGATCATCCGGGCGCGCTTGCCCTGCACGGTCACAGTGTCGGTCATCAGGTAGCGGATGCCAAAGACGGTCACCGCAAGGAAGCTGATCAGCTCCACCGTCGCCCGGATCGTGGGATCCTCAAACAATCTCGCGAACCCGCCGAAGGCGATGACGCAGTAGATCAGCTCCATCAGCAGCGCGCCGACCGCGATGATCAGCGCCCGTGTCCGGCCGCTGTGGATACCCTCCTCCATAATGGCGACATTGATCGGCCCCACCGGTACCGCGCACACGAACCCAGTCAGCACCCCCGCGCCAACGGCCACCGCATAATCGACCGGGGTCATCTACGGGCTTCCCCCGACCTATTCATCGTCGAAGTCTTCCTCAATTTCCCTCCTCAACTTCCGTGACAACCGGGGTCGCACAAAGCCGTAAACCAGATACGACGTGAAGATCAGCGGTAGCACGATCGGCACGAGGTATTTCCACAAGAACACGAAGCAGGCCACCACCACCACGGCGGCAACAAACTTCGTAAACGGTCGGCGTGACCGAAAATCCAGTTTTTTGAACGACGGGTACTTGACCTCGCTGACCATCATCACCGAGAGAAACACCAGCAACGCCAGCAACACCCAACGCCACGAACTGGTGGGCAGGTTTTTTTCCTCGAGCCAGATAAGGAACATCGTCAATGACGCCACCATCGCCGCCGAGGCCGGGATGGGGAATCCGAGGAATTCCCGGCTGTTCCCTGAGTCGGGCATTACCGAGAGACAATTGTAGCGAGCCAACCGCAGTGCGCCACACAACAGATAGACCGATGCCACCACCAGGCCAAGCCGTTCACTCACGACGTTAAAGTCGTGCAGGATCACCCTCTGCATCAGGAACGCCGGTGCCGCTCCAAACGAAATGATATCCGCCAGCGAATCGAACTGAAGCCCGAACGGGCTCTCCTTGCCAACCAATCGCGCTATCCTCCCATCCAGTCCGTCGAACACAAACGCCCCCAGAATCAGCCAAAGGGCGTTCTTGATTTTCTCGATGTCCGTGGCACTGAAAACCGGTCCCTCCGACCCGGTCGGATCGGGAACCACCTGCACGATGAACGTCAGCGCAAGGAACCCGCACAACAGGTTGCCCGCCGTCATCAGGTTGGGCAGGAAATAAATGTGCAACCTCTCCCCGTTGGCGGGCGGACTTGGCTCTGGCTGTTGAGTTTCGTCGCTCACGTTGCTGCAGGCGCGTCACCGGCGTGCACGCGATCCTTCCAGACGTAACGGAACATCAGCGTCCGCAGCGCGGCGGTCAACGGGATGGCCAGCACGCCGCCCATGATGCCCCCCAGCAGTGTGGTGCCCACCATCACGGCAACGATGATCGTGAGTGGATGCAGCCCCACCCTGTCGCCGATGATTTTCGGCGAGATGAACAGTCCCTCCATCGCCTGCACGGCGGCAAACCAGACGAGAATGAGAACCGGCTTGAGCCAGCCATCCTCTGGCACGAACTGAATCATCGCCAGCACGAACGCCGGGATGAGGCTCAACGCCACGCCAAGATACGGGATGACGCCCAGCAGCCCGGCCATGACGCCCAGCAGGATCGCGTATTCCAGGCCTATCGCCAGAAAACCGGCCGTCAGCAGCACCCCCACGCACATCGCCACCAGCACTTGGCTCCGGAAAAAAACGATCAGGCAATCGTTGATCGACCGCAACACAAACACGACCTCCTCCTTGATCCACGAGTCGCGCACCGGGAGGTAATCCGTCCAGTTTTGATTGATGCCCCGCTTCTCGAGCAAGAAATAAAACACATACACCGGCACCAGGGCCAAGCCGGCCAGGAAGCCAAACAACGACATGACCTTCTTCAACTGCTCCAGCGCCCAGGCCGATATTTTCGACACGGCATCCACCATGAACTCCCGGGCCTTCTCGTTGGTCACACCGACATTCTTCATCCACTCCTGCGGCGTCTCGAGCCAGACCGGCTTGGCCGGTGCATTGGTGGACGTGTTGGTCGGCTTGGCGGGATCGCCCGGATTGACGAACGAACTCACACTATCCTGAAACTTCTTGGCATTTCCCGGGAAATCGGTCGTGAGCTTGCTCACCTGCGAAATCAACGACGGCACCACCGACGCCACCAATCCCCCCACCAGCAGCAGCGCAATAATGAACACCAGGATGATCGAGTTCTGACGCTTGAAACCGCGTTTTTTCTGAAACCAATCGACCACTGGATCGAGCAAATACGCGATCACGCCGGCGATGGCCAAGGGCAGCAACACCGAGGAAATCATGCTGGCCAGTTTCGCCATTCCCAGCACCAAAACCCCCGTCAAACCAATCAGCACCCCAATGGCGAGCGCCGTCACCGACGCCCAAAGTATCCTGGCCTGCTTCTCGGTTGGAGGGGGATACGCCATAATTTTTTATTCCAGCCCAAGCTCGACGGCCCGCTCCGTCGCCGCTCGCACGGCGTTGATGAGTGCGCTGCGCACGCCGCCCTCCTCCAGTTCGTGCACGCCCTCGATCGTCGTGCCGCCCGGGCTGCAAACCATGTCCTTGAGTTCGCCGGGATGCTTGCCGGTCTCGAGTACCATCTTCGCCGCGCCGAGCATCGTCTGCGCTGCCAATCGGGTGGATATGTCCCGGGGCAAACCCGCCGCCACGCCGCCATCGCTCAGTGCCTCGACGATCATGTACCCGTACGCCGGTCCGCTGCCGCTCAACCCAGTCACCGCGTCGATCAACCTCTCCTTCACCTCGTAGGCCACGCCGACAGCGGACAACAGCCGCTTCACCAGCTCGCCGTCCTCGGCTGTCGCCGATTGGCCAAGCGCATAGCCGCAAGCGCCCTCGCCGACCAGCGCCGGCGTGTTGGGCATCACGCGCACCAACCGCGTCCGCCCGCCGCAAGCTGCGTCGAGCTTGGCCAGGCGCACGCCAGCCAGGATTGAGATCACGAGATGACTTTCATCGAACTGGTCGCGCACCGCCTCCGTCGCCTCGTCGAGTTGATGCGGCTTGAACGCCAAAAAAACGACCTTGGCCTTCGCCAGCAAGTCGGCATTCGAGTCGGTCGTCTCGCAACCGACCGACCGGCTGAACGCCTCGCGCCCGGCCGGAACCGGGTCGCTGCCAATAAGGCTGTCCGGCGAAACCAGACCGGCGTTGACGAAGCCCTTCGCCAGGGCCGCCGCCATTCTTCCAGCACCAATGAACCCGATGGTGGGTGTCTCAGTCACGTGTGTTGTGTATCAAACACCATCCCCGTCGTAAAGCCAATTTGGCCGGGCGCGTCACCGCCCCGGCTTGGCTTTCAGCCCAGCCATCCTATCGGCGAACCGCTTGGCCAGGCGCTCAAGTTCCCCCCAGTTTTCCCCGGCGATGATCTCCTTTTTCAACAGGGCCGAGCCGGTGCCCAGCGCCGCCGAGCCTGCCGCAAGATATGCCTCCATCGTGTCGAGGTTCACCCCGCCGGTGGGGACGATTTTCAGGTGCGGCAGCGGCGCGAGCAGCGACTTAATATAGCTTGGGCCAAGCGTGTCGGCCGGGAAAATCTTGACGAAATCTGAGCCGGCCTCGTGTGCGGCCTGTGCCTCGGTCGGCGTATAGGCACCCAGCATCACCGGCCGGTCCAGCGCGTGCGCCACCGCGACAAGCGACGGCCGGGTGATCGGGCTGATGACGTACTTCGCCCCAGCATCGATCGCCGCCCGGCACGTGTCGTCGTCGATCACCGTGCCGACGCCAAGCAAAATTTTATCGCCGAGTTCGCGGTCAATCGTGCGAACCGCCTCGAGCGCGTTGGGGATGCTCATCGTCAACTCCACCGCCCGGATACCGCCCGCGACAAGCGCCTTGGCCAACGGCAGCGCCAACTCGGGCCGCCGCACGCGCACGATCGCCACCAGTCCCTCGGCCTCGATCCCCGAGACAATCTTCTCCCGCTCGCTCACTTGGTTTTCCTGAACCACTTGGAGTCGGGCTTGAGGTTGTGCTTCACCGACTCGAGCCGAATCGTAAACCCAGCGGACGCCGGTTCCTCCAGTTTCAGAGTGTGCGGAATCTGCACTCCGTCCACCGCCTTGTAGTCGCGAAAAAGCACCCTGGTTTTCACCTCCTGCCCCTGCATCTCGGCGGTGGAGGCAACGCCGGCGACCAATCCCGTCGCGGCATCAAAATAAAACGTGTCCGTGTCCCCTTTCTTCGGCGTCATCCTGACGGCAAAGACTTTTTTACCGGCGACCTGCTCCACGCTCTGCAGCTCGATCGTGGGATAGTTTTTTTTGAAATTCAGGTAGGCGTAAAAATCGGCGTCGATTTTTTTATTGGCCAATTCGCGCTCCTTTTTTTCGGTCACCGTGCCATCGGGTGTTTCCGTCCAGCCCTTGCTGCCGGCGAACACGTCGCGAATCGTCCCCAACCCCTCAATCGTCAATTCCATCATTTCCTTGTTGGGCGCCGCCTGCCGCATGACGACCGGGAGCTCCGCACCGAATACGGCCAACTCGATCTTCCCCCGGGCCACGCGATTCTTCAGTTTGCGCATGGCCTTCTCGCCGCCGAGCGCCTCGACGTTTCGCTTGAGAATGTCTTCCACCGACGGCAGCTTGGCCGCTTCCTCGGCCAGGCCGACACCGGCCAAAACGGCAATACCCGCCACCATCCCTGCGCAATGCCTGATTATGGTCTTCATTTGGGCACCGGCAGTCTGGAGTTTGTCCATCGGTTTGGCAATGAAGTTCGCGCTTGTAAGCCGCCCCAATAAAGGGTAGCAAATCCGGGCCGAGTTACGGTGTTGGGCGCATATCATGGAGCTGGCTGATTTTCTCACCAAAGAACAGGTTGTCACGGATTTGAAAGCCTCTGATCGCTGGGAAGTGATCGAGGAGCTGATCGATTTACTGGTCGACAAGGGACGCATCAAGTCCGAACACCGCGAGGCCATCGTCTCCGTCGTCAAGAATCGCGAGACCTCGATGAGCACCGGCATCGGGTTCGGCATCGGCATCCCGCATGCCTCGACCGACCTGATCGACGACGTCACCGGCGCGTTCGGCCGCAGCAAGGCGGGCGTCAACTTCGACGCGCTCGACAACCAGCCGGTCAATCTCGTGATGCTTTTCCTCGTGCCACAGGGTCAGTTCCAAAAACACCTCCACACGCTGGCCAAGATCGCGAAGGTGCTGCACAAGAAGGAATTCCGCAAGGCGCTCGAGGATGCCGGCGACGCGGCGGAGATGTATCAGATCATCCGCAGCTCGCAGGAGGGCTGAGTCGGCACCACTTTTCCTTTCGGTCAAGCCGGCATCCCGCTTGGCCAAGCGCAACCAACCGTGATCCATCTCGTCTTACAGGAAAAACTGCAGCAAGCCGTCCTCGCGCTCATGCCCGACGCCGACATCTCGAGCGTCCTCGTCCGCCCCTGCCCCGAGCCGAAGTTTGGCGACTACCAATCCAACGCCCTCATGGGCTTGGCCAAGCGCAACCAACTCAACCCCCGCGAACTCGCCGCCCAAGTCGTCGAGCAACTCGACGTCGCCAACTGCTGCGAGCCGGTCAAGATCGCCGGGCCGGGTTTTCTCAATTTCCGGCTCAAGACCGACGCCCTCTCCGATGCCCTCGTCGGCGCAGCCAAGGGCGAGCACCTTTTTTACCGCACCGCCGCCGAGCCGCGCACGATCGTCATCGACTACTCGTCGCCCAACGTGGCCAAGCCGATGCACGTCGGCCACATCCGCTCGACCATTCTAGGCCACACCTTGGCCAAGGCGTTCCGGCTGCTCGGCCACAGCGTTGTGACCGACAATCACATCGGCGACTGGGGCACGCAGTTCGGCAAACTGCTCGTCGGCTGGAAGGAACACCTCGACCGGGATGCACTTGGCCGAGACGCCCTCGCCGAGATGGAGCGCCTCTACAAGCTCACCAACTCCGCCTGCAAAGAGGACGAGATCGTCCTCATCCGCGCCCGGAGCGAGCTCGTCAAGTTGCAAAGCGGCGACGCCGAAAACCTCGCCATTTGGAATGAAATGATCGAGTTGTCGCGGCATCAGTTCGACGAGATTTACGGCCGCCTCGGCGTCGATTTCGACGAGACGCTCGGCGAGAGTTTTTACAACGACCGCCTCAAGGGCGTCGTCGACGAACTCGTCACCCAAGGCATCGCGGAGGAAAGCGACGGTGCGCAGGTCGTCTTTTTTAATCACCACAAGTCGCTCAAGAAACACCCGGCCATCGTCCAGAAAAGCGACGGCGCAGCCAACTACACCACGACCGACCTCGCGACGCTCGAGCACCGGCAAAACAGTTGGCAGCCGAGCGAGGTCATTTACGTCACCGACGGACGGCAGCAACTGCACTTTCAGCAACTCTTCGAGCTGTACAACCGCTGGAAACCGAGCCACGGCATGAAGCTAAACCACGTCTGGTTCGGCGCGATCCTTGGCGAGGACGGCAGGCCGTTCAAGACGCGCAGCGGCGAAATCATCCGCCTCTCCGGTTTGCTCAACGAGGCCGAGCAACGCGCCTTCGACGCCGTGAGCGCAAAAAACCCTGACCTCCCCGAGGAGGAGCGGCGCGACATCGCCTGCGTTGTCGGCATCGGCGCGATCAAGTACGCCGACCTCTCCGGCAACCGACAGAGCGACTACGTGTTCAACTGGGACACCATGCTCGCGCTCGTCGGCAACACCGCGCCGTACCTGCTCTACGCCTTCACGCGCATCCGCAGCATCTTCCGCAAACTTGGCGACGAGTCGCTGACACAGCCCGAGTCGTTCGCGCTTGCCCAGGCGGAGGAACTCACGCTGGCCAAGCACCTGTTGCGCTTCGGCCTCGTGCTCGAGTTGGTCATCGACGAGTGCCGCCCGAACTACCTCTGCAACTACCTCTACGAACTGGCGGGGCACTTCGCCTCGTTTTACGAAAACTGCCCCGTACTCCAGGCCGAGGGCGACATCCGCACGCAGCGACTGGCCCTCTGCGACCTCACCGGCCAAGTGCTGAATACCGGCCTCGAAACGCTTGGCCTAGAGACCACCGAGCGCATGTGAACCGTGGCCGCGCGGAGCAACAAGTCGGCCGACTTCCGCTGGATCACCGTCGAGGGCGCGCGCGAACACAACCTCCGCAACCTTTCCGTCCGCATCCCACGCAACAAGCTTGTCGTCGTCACCGGCGTCAGCGGTTCCGGCAAAAGCACGCTCGCGTTCGACATTCTTTTTTCTGAAGGCCAGCGCCGTTTTCTCGACTCGCTCAATGCCTACGCCCGGCAGTTCGTCGAGCAAATGCCCCGGCCCGATGTCGACGCCGTCCACGGCCTGCCGCCCACCGTCAGCATCGAGCAACGCATCTCGCGCGGCGGCGGTAAAAGCACCGTCGCCACCGTCACCGAGATTTACCATTTCATCCGGCTGCTCTACACCAAGCTCGGCGTCATCCACTGCCCCGACTGCCAGTTGCCGGTGCAAGCGCAGACGCTCGACTCGCTCGTCGGCAGTTTAAAAGCTCACGCAAAAAAACGCGGTGACCTGCTGCTACTCGCCCCGCGCATTCGCAACCGAAAAGGCTTTCACACCGACGTCGGCGAATGGGCCGCACGACACGGCTACGAACAGGTTCGGGCCGACGGCAAATTTCACCCCACCGCCGAGCCGCTGCGGCTCGACCGCTACAGCGAGCACGACGTCGAGGTGGTCGTCGGCCGGCTCAAAAAACGCGGCTCAAAAAACGCCGCCGAGCTGATCGCCGAATGCCTCGCCATTGGCCAAGGCACACTCTTCGCCGTCGATGACTCCGGCGGCGAGACCGTTAACTCGACAAGCAACGCGTGCGGCTGCTGCGGCCGGTCGTTCGCGCCGCTCGACCCGAAAGATTTCAGCTACAACTCCGCCCGAGGCTGGTGCCCCACCTGCCGGGGTTTCGGCGAAACGTTTTACATTCCCGACATTGAGCGCGGCGACGCGCAGGAGGCGGTCGAGGAAACGTGGTTCGGCTGGCAGGAGGAGAGCCGCGAATTGTGCACCGACTGCAACGGCGCCCGGCTTGCCCCGCTCGCCCGAGCCGTCCGCCTGCCGCTGCCGCGCTTGGCCAAGCGCAACTTTGCCGACGAGCCGACCATCGACGCCTTCGCCCAAGCCAGCGTCGAGTCGGCGGACGAGTTGTTCGCAGTGCTCAAATGGCGCGGGCGCGGCGCGGAGATCGCCCGCGACATCCTGCCGGAGATCGGCTCACGGCTGAGTTTCCTGCGCGAAGTCGGCCTCGATTATCTGCAACTTGGCCGCGCGGTCACCACGCTGAGCGGTGGCGAGGCCCAGCGCATCCGCCTGGCCGCGCAGCTTGGCTCGAACCTGAGCGGCGTGCTGTACGTGCTCGATGAGCCGACGATCGGCCTGCACCCACGCGACAACCAGCAACTGCTCGGCGCGCTCGAGCAACTCCGCTCCCGCGGCAACTCGGTCGTCGTCGTCGAGCACGACGAGGACACGATGGCGCGCGCCGATTACATCATCGACCTCGGCCCCGGCGCAGGCGTGGAGGGCGGCCAGGTCGTCGCAGCCGGTTCGCTCA
>Ga0206680_10000639_pt1 | contig 12667 bp, 11 predicted proteins | sample M115012015metaG_FD_160124 | JGI IMG/M metagenome (GOLD analysis project Ga0206680, IMG submission 160124) | Ammonia-oxidizing marine archaeal communities from Monterey Bay, California, United States - M1 150m 12015 | ecosystem: Environmental > Aquatic > Marine > Intertidal zone | place: USA...
GCCTCAGGGGAGTCGAGATCTGCCACGGAGTGAAAGCCAGCAGTCGCATAGTGACCGCTGATTCCCTCCCAACCTTTCGGGGTAACCCCAAACCGTTTGGCGAGGAGCGCCACGAAAATTTTGACCTTTTTATCGCCAAACCCAGGGAGTTCCAAAAGCCGGTGCCGGAGACACTTAGCGTCAGGGAGGTCACTCCAAATAGCCGACACATCACCGTTGTAATGATCAGCTACGTAGCTGCACAATTGTTGGGTTCGTTGCGCCATCGATTTGGGAAAGCGATGCAACGCAGGCTTCTCGCTAAAAATTTCGATCAGAGTGTCCGAAGCCATACTCGCTAAATCACTTGCCTCCAAAGACCGACCAAGTCGCTCTTGTAGCCGAAAGGGGGACAGGAAGGCTCGCTCGATCGGAAATTGCTGATCGAGAATCATTCCGATGAGCAGAGCCAATGGGTCGTTATTAAGCAGTGCGTCGGCAGCGTCGTCACCTGTGAAGTGGAGAGGAGTAAGCATGGGTGTCGAGTTCTCAGTAGACCCCGGTCGACCAAGGGTCCACTATTTCGGTGGCGAGTCCATAATGCTGGATCGCATCATTTACCACCGAGCGTTCACAGTGACCCAAGGCAGCGAGTCTCGCTAACACGCACACAACGATGTGCTCCGCCGTTACCTCAAAGTGTTCCCTGAGACGCTCTCTAGTGTCGCTTCGCCCAAAGCCGTCGGTACCTAAGGATGCGTAGTCACGTCCAACCCATCGCGAGATTTGATCCGGAACTGATCTCATGAAATCAGTTACAGCGACCACCGGCCCCGTTCCTCCACCGAGTTGGCTCGTCACAAACGGGACGCGAACCGGATCCTCTGGGTGTAACAAATTCTGACGCTCAACCGACAGGGCCTCGTCTCTCAGGGCTTTGAATGAGGTCGCGCTCCACAAATCAGCACCCACACCATGATTTTCGGCCAGCAGAGCCACAGCTGATCGTGCCGCAGCCTGCGCAGGACCAGAAAAAATAATCGTCGCGTCGCAAGAATGATCGGAAGGCGCAGCCGCAAATCTGTATAAACCGGCAAGAAGAGCATCACGATCAAGATCTGACGGAGCCGCCGGCTGGAGATAATTTTCGTTGTACACCGCGAGGTAATAAAAAATGTCCTCATTGTCGACGAACATTCGCTTCAAACCATCTTCAACAATCACTCCTAATTCGTAAGCGAATGCGGGGTCGTAGGCCTGACACGGCGGTACCGCAGAAGCCAGTAATAGCGAATGCCCGTCCTGATGCTGGAGACCTTCGCCCATCAGAGTTGTACGCCCTGCTGTAGCTCCGACCAAGAACCCGCGCCCCCTCATATCCGCCAAAGACCAGATTGCGTCCCCGACTCGCTGAAACCCGAACATCGAATAGAAGGTGTAGAACGGCACCATCGGAACACCTCGCGTCGCGTACGAGGTCGCGGCCGCGGTGAAACTTGCCAAAGCGCCGGCTTCGGTAATTCCCTCTTCGAGTAGCTGTCCATCTTGCCGCTCGCTATAAGAAAGAAGAAGGTCGTGATCAACGGGCTCATACAGTTGGCCCTGACTCGCATATATACCGATCTCTCGGAAAAGTGAATCCATCCCAAAGGTTCGAGCTTCATCGGGAATAATGGGCACCACCCGTTCACCGAAACCCTCTTCTCTGGTCAAAGCCCTGAGCAATCGGGTAAAAGCCATAGTGGTTGAAACCTGTTGGCCGCCCGAACCAGCGCCCATTTCTTCAAACGGTTTACTACTCGGTAGAGGCAGAGGTTTTCGTCGCCACGAACCATCGCGAGCAGGTAATGGCCCTCCTAGTTCTCGACGCCGCGCCAGTAAGTATTCCAGCTCGTCGGAACCCTCAGCGGGTCGGTAATAAGGAGGACGATCGGTGTCAAAGTCCTCAGGAATTTCCGATTCAAGATGCAATCTGGTTCGGATTATTGACAACTGCTCCCGCGACAGTTTTTTGATTTGGTGAGTTGCGTTCCTAGCCTCTAAATCCGGACCCAAAGTCCAGCCCTTGACCGTCTTGGTCAATATGACGGTAGGGCTACCCTCGTGCTCGGCAGCGGCATGGTACGCCGCGTACAGCTTCTTATAGTCGTGACCGCCTCTGGGTAACTGCTCTAGATCTTCATCGGAGAGATCTTCGACCATTTGTCGCAATCGTGGGTCAGGTCCAAAGAAATGTTCCCGGATATAAGCCCCGCTTTCAACGGAATATCGCTGGTACTCGCCGTCCACGGTTTCGAGCATCTTGTTCGCGAGTACCCCATCAACATCTTGAGCGAGAAGTTCATCCCAACGCCCTCCCCAGATCACCTTGATGACGTTCCAACCCGAACCACGAAAATTCGCTTCTAGTTCTTGAATGATTTTTCCGTTACCTCGAACCGGACCATCTAGACGCTGGAGATTGCAATTGACAACAAAAATCAAATTATCGAGACGTTCTCGAGCCGCAAGGTGTAACGCTCCGAGGGTCTCGGGTTCGTCAGTTTCTCCATCACCCACAAACGCCCAAATTTTAGATTCAGACGTGTCGTCGACCCGTCGGTGATGTAGGTACCGATTGAAGCGCGCATGGTAAATCGCGGAAATAGGGCCTAAACCCATCGACACGGTCGGATACTCCCAAAAACTGGGCATGAGTCTCGGATGGGGGTACGACGACAGCCCCGATCTACCAATTTCTCGTCGAAAATGGTCAAGATCGTCATCGTTTAACCGACCGTCAAGATACGCCCTCGCGTATATGCCCGGCGCAGCATGTCCTTGAATATAGATATGGTCCCCGGGTTTTCCGTCATCCTTCCCTCGCCAAAAATGGTTAAAACCGACGTCGTACAGTGCCGCTGAACTTGCGAACGTGCTCAGATGACCGCCTATGCCATCCGCCCACGTGTTGGCATGGGTGACCATCGCGACCGCGTTCCACCGAATAAATGCCCGAAGACGCCGCTCAATGTATTCGTCGCCTGGAAACCACGGCTCATCATCGGGAGCGATCGTGTTGATATAAGGAGATGAGACTGTCGCTGGAAAGTCGACCTGTAACTGTCGTGCCGCGGTCATTAGGCGTCTAATAAGAAACCGTGCCCGATTCTTGCCCCGTTCTTCAACCACCGCTGCGAACGATTGCACCCACTCGTCTGTCTCTTCGGGATCGACGTCGGGCGTCTGTTCGTTGAAACCGTCGAACAACATGCATCTATCCTCGCACCCAAAGAGCATGCTTTGTTCAATCAACACGTTTTGGACACGCCAGTGGACTAGGAAGTACAGCAATGGTGACAGACGTATTTACTGATGGGGCGTGCTTGGGTAACCCAGGCCCCGGCGGGTGGGCATTTGTCGTAGACCAGGGAACGTGGCTATCAGGGTTCGAACCGCACACCACGAACCAGCGAATGGAACTCACCGCAGCTAGCGCGGCCGTGCAGACCCTGGAAGGCCCATTACGGGTCCACAGCGACTCGACTTACGTCGTTAATTGTTTTGTCCAAGAGTGGTGGAAAGGGTGGCACAGAAGAGATTGGAAAAACTCGAAGAAGGAACCCGTCGCGAATCGCGATTTGTGGGAACCGTTCATTGAGTTAGTGAACGCCCGAGCCGACGTCGAATTTGTTTGGGTGAAGGGACACTCGGGTCACCGCCTAAATGACGCCGCGGATCAACTCGCCACGGCGGCAGCAGCCCGCCAAGAAAATCAATCTGGGGGCATCTTTACCGACGCGATCGTCAGAGGGCTTGATGGGGATGACCCCTCAACCTCCTCGGTTAGCGCGAACCAACCCAATGACGGTGTTCACACCATCGCTGTCTTTGGCCACCGGCCACCCGAACTGGGTGGATATGGAGAGAACTCAACCACCATGTCCGTGCGTCGCCGCCTAATAGAACTGCTACGGGCCAAGCTAGAAATGCACCCAGACCTTCAGGTGATCACAGGTCTGGGACTTGGCGTTGAGCTGCTTGCCGCCGAAGCCGCTGCCGCTGCCGCCGTTCCCTATGTTGTGGTTCTCGCGTTTGAAGGCATGGAGCAACGGTGGCCCGAAGCAACCCAAAGACGCTTTAGCGAGTTGCTAGCAGGAGCGCGATCAGTTATCACCGTCAACGCTGAAGTACCAAAAACCAGTTCGCAGTTTGCGAGGGCGATGGGTCGACGCGACGACACCATCATGACGTACACCACTGAAGCGGTACTCGTCCGACACGCGGACGACCGCACACTTGGTGACTTGCAACGAAAACTCGAAAGAAACCTTGAAGAGGATGTCTGGGTGATGAACCCAGGGTGAGTTCGCTCACTCACCTCGTAACTCGTCCGCGAACCGAACCCAGATCGTGGGTTGTAACGACACAAAGCACTTTGCGATCATCGCCCCACGATTGTTCGCTAGGTGCATACCCCGTTATCGCGACATGCACTGGGTCGAAAGCGTGACCGGTGGCACTGCGAAACCGGTCAACGCACCCTTTCTCAGCGACTTGAGCGACGGCTCGGCTTCCAGGCCAATGGGTGGACGCCAACTCCAAAATCGAAAAAACTTCAGCATTGTGGGCATCTTCACACGGAACAGCATCGACGACCTCGATTTCATCAGTACCCAGAATGAAGCAATCTCCAGGCATCAATCGAAGCACGCCGACCTCGCCGCCTATCGTTATGCGCCCCGACGAATCGCGAACTGACTGATCATCTAACGAAGCTGATTGGTCAGTTGCGCAGCCAGCGACCCCTAGCAGGACACACAACGCCGCTGCCGTAAATTTCACTCGGCTGTCGACTCAGCTAGCTCCGCGAGGCGATCTAACGTTTGCTCCATATTGCTGCGGTGGCGACGCGGATAGCCAAGTATCTGTATTGCAATAGGCAAACGAGACGTGGACCAGTCAAATGTTTCGGTTACGAGCGTCTGCTCGCCTTCCACCTTCAACTCGTACCTCCACCTGTGGCCAGCCAAATTGCCCCAAGCGATTAAACGACCTTCGTCAAACTCATACACTCGATTCTTAATGCGATACGGGATCCCGAATCGCATTTTCATTGCGAATGTGCTGCCAAGTGCTAGACGACCTTGCTTGCCTATATGGCCTTGCACCGTCCCAGACCCGTCAATCGCCGCATGCTTTGAAGGGTCCGCCAAAATATCGAAAATGAGAGATGCCTCAGCTGAAACGAAACGTTCGCAACTCACAGCGCGGTAAGCCATCGTCAGAACCTAGCTGGCTGATCATTGTGCATTGTCACGCATCCGATTTGAACAATTTCGTGGGTATTGGGCCACGTCCACGCTCAATGCCTCCCTTAAGATCAAAAAAAATCCAAGCTGGCTGCGCAGTAATGCCGTAGTAGTTCCAAAGACTTCCGTCGATGTCTTCGATCTGGGGTATGTGGCTGAGCTTGTGACGCTCAACAAACAACTCGTATGCCTTGTGACCGGCACGCCCAGGCATGCCGACGATCACGACGTCAGCTTCAACTGTTAAAGCGGCGACCGCCGCTGCTTCCCTGTTACAAGTCCCTCACCATGGCGCCCAGAACCACAAAAGAACTTCCTTTCCCGCCAGTGATGTCGGGTCAAACATTGCTCCGTTAAGAGTCGGACGCTCAAGCACCGCTAACTCGACAGGCGCAGTGCTTTTGGCCGGATCGCCTGAAGCGGAGCCGCTATCAAGAATTACATCTGGCTGCGTTAGCACCGACACATTTAGTCCATTAAGACCATCCGACACGCGATCGCTTGAACAGCTGTTCAACACCATGATTGATAGGCACAGCGCCGTATTGCGAAAGAGTGCTCTCACGCTGCAAAGGCTATGTGTGAGAAACCGTAAGAACGCTAGATTCAGCAGATGTGAGTACCAGAGCTTTGATCATCGCATCCCTCATCACGGGCCTCATCATCCTCCTCGCGTTCGCGACGCAGGTCCTGATCTCGGTGTAAGCCGTTATAGGGCGCAACTCACAAATCAAGACAAGCCGACCGTCGCCTGCGGATACGATTGGACTCAGAATGAGTTCAAACCAATTCGACCTAGTCGTTGTGGGCGGCGGACCTGCCGGATATGCGGCGGCATTAGCCGCGTCATCGTCCGGCCTGAGTGTTGGCCTAGTTGAGCGAGACCTTTTGGGCGGAACTTGTTTGCATCGCGGGTGCATACCGGCCAAGGAACTTCTGGAAACGGCAACCGTGCATCGTACCGTTATGGAAGCGGGAGAATTCGGCGTCGTCACATCGACGCCAACCATCGACTTCTCTGCAACCCAAAACCGGAAACGAGCGGTCGTGGACCGCCTTTTCAAAGGAGTGAACCAACTCCTACAAAACAAGCAAGTGACGGTCTTCTCAGGGACAGGGCGCCTAAAAACTGGGCGAACAGTGGCGGTGCAACACAACGACGGAACCGAACAAATACTGACTAGTGAATCGGTCATTCTTGCCGCGGGTTCCGTACCGCGAACAATTCCGGGTTTTGAAATCGACGGTGAGATCGTGTTGACGTCGGATGAAGTCCTAGAACTGCAAGCGTTACCCGGTAGCGCGGCCATAATCGGGGGAGGAGCAATCGGATGTGAGTTCGCCTCGATGCTTGCCGACCTTGGAACTGAAATAACCATTCTGGAATCAATGAATCAGCTGATTCCCGGAGCTGACAGCGACGTCGCCAAAACATTGAAACGTTCTTTCAATAAGAGAGGAATCACATCGATCACCGGCAGTTCAGTTACCGGGCATTCTCCCCACGACAACGGGACGATGGTCCACCTCGCTGATGGGACCGACGTAGATGTTGAAATGGTGATCGTGTGCGTGGGCAGGAGACCCTACGCCGACCACCTTGGGCTTGAAGGCACCTCAATAGAGGTTGATGCAAACGGATTTGTGGTGGTCGACGAGCTGTGTCGGACAGCGGAAGAGCATGTTTATGCAGTTGGGGACCTAATTGCTACACCTCAATTAGCGCACGTAGCGTTCGCTGAAGCGATGCTCGCGGTTCGCTCCATGGTGGGGGAAAACCCAGCACCGATCGATTACCTCAAAGTCCCGTGGGCCATTTATTGTCACCCCGAAGTTGCTTTCGCGGGAATGACTGAAGAACAAGCACAGATGGCTGGCCATGACGTAGCGGTAGCAAAGCATCGCTTTGCTGGAAACGCACGGGCGATGATCGTCAACGAAACGGACGGAATCGTCAAAGTCATCGCCGAGCGGCGCCCTGACGGCAGCTCGGGACAACTCCTAGGAGTCCACCTCATCGGCCCGTGGGCGACTGAACAACTGAGCCAGGGCTATCTAGCTGTCAACTGGGAGGCAACAATCGACGAAATCGCTGAGTTCATTCAGCCTCATCCGACTCTGTCAGAACTATTCGGCGAAGCCGTCCTCGACCTCGCCGGTCGAGCGCTCCACAGCTAGAACCATGGCCCTCATCGACGTCGAGCTCCCTCAACTGGGCGAAACAGTAGAAGAAGGCACGCTTACCCGCTGGTTCAAACAAGTCGGTGACTCCGTCACCGTCGACGAACTGCTCTACGAAGTGTCAACCGAAAAAGTTGATGCCGAAGTTCCATCTCCGGTTACTGGCACGATCGTCGAACTCAAAGTCGCAGAAGGCGAAACAATCGCTGTGGGGACGGTCTTGGCGGTCGTTGAAGGGGAGTTCGCAAGGAGTACCCCCGAAGCCGAAACACCAGATTCGGATGATTCCGTTGACTCGCAACAGCGAACTCCAACTAGACCCAACGCCGACCGAACCTCACCCGGGTCAAGCCAGAGACCGAAACAAAGTGAAATCCAAAATGAGACCAGTGACACCCGGCTTCTATCGCCAGTAGTTCGTCGCCTAATAAGAAAACACGGGCTTGACACAGCGCGCATCCAGGGCACAGGTCAGGGCGGTCGCATTACCAGAAACGACGTACTCAACATTATCGACGAACGTCACCGCGATGAGTCGGCGGCGTCCGACCCCCAACCAAACCATGAAAATGCGTCGCGCATTTCCAGAGAATCACGCTACGTAGCTTTCAACAGCATCCGACGTGCCACCGCAAATCACATGACGCGTTCCGCTCAGTCCTCACCCCACGCACTGACGATCATGGAAGTGGACTACGAGAATGTCGAGAAAGTGAGATCTGAGCATCGCGAAACCTGGCGAGCCGAACATGGCTTCAGCCTTACCTATCTGCCATTCATAATGCGAGCGGTGGTTGAAGCGCTTGAAGAGTGGCCTTACCTCAATGCCTCAGTTGAAGATGAAGGGTTAAGAGTCCACGGCGACATCAACGTAGGTGTAGCTGTGGATCTTGACTACGAGGGATTAATTGTCCCCGTCGTCCGTCAAGCCGATGGGCTCCGACTTGAGGCACTGGCGCTAGCCGTGAACAATCTGGCCTTAGGTGCACGAAACCGGCGCCTCAGTTTGGATGACATCAGCGGGGGTACGTTCACCATCTCCAACAACGGAGCCTTCGGTACTTACACAACTGCGGCAATCATCAATCAACCTCAGGTAGCGGTACTTTCGACCGACGGTGTAGCCCGACGCCCCGTCGTGATCGCCGACCGATTTGGCAACGAAAGCATCGCGGTCCACTCCGTAGGGCATTTAGCGATGGCCTGGGACCACAGGGCTTTCGATGGAAGTTACGCGGCAGGGTTTCTCTCCACCATTAAGCGCGCCATCGAAACTCGAGATTGGGAAGTAGAACTCTAGATGCTTGGAGTGCGTTGGCTTGGGAGAGTCGCCTATCAAGAAGCGATTGACCTCCAACGACACCTCTTCACCAACAGTTCTGATGATCACCTGCTGCTTGTAGAACACGAGCATGTATTTACTGGCGGCCCCAACGCCAATTTGTCGAACCTTTTGATCGAACCCAATGTGGTGGGAGCGAGCTATGAATCGGTAGACCGCGGTGGCGACATTACTTACCACGGTCCCGGTCAACTTACTGGTTACCCCATCCTTTCCTTGCCTGGGCGGCGAGGGGGTGGCCTAGCAGAGACCAAAGCCTACGTTTCAAAGGTTGAAACTGTCCTGATTGACGCGCTGACAGATGTAGGTCTACCTAATTGCGGCCGGGTAGCTGGTTACCCAGGGGTGTGGGTTGAGCCCAAGAGTTCGTCTCGACGAAAGATCGCGGCAATTGGGGTCCGACTCAGTCGAGGACGCACCATGCACGGCTTCGCCCTAAACGTGGCCACGGACCTTTCGTGGTTCGATCGAATCATCCCATGTGGGATAAATGATTTCGGAGTGACAAGCTTGCGAGATCAAGGACTCGAAACGCCCATGGAAATGGTGGTGGAAGCTGTAAAGCGAAGAGCAATCGAAGTGTGGGGCGAGAGCGGATACGACGAAGCGGGCGTGGTCTTTCGTAATCCGAAAACTGATCTGCGACCGTTCAGCAGCGCGGACCAACAATCGAAGAGCGCGGCTGAAGGCCTACCGGTTGTTCTAAAAAATCGGAAAACTACCGAACGTCGACAACAACGACTCAGCGAAGCAGGCGTAACTGAAGGACTCTCGATCACCGAGCGAAAGCCCCACTGGATGAGAGCACAAATCGACTTGAATGACGGATACCGTCGAGTGCGCTCAACCTTGCATCCCATGAACCTGACGACAGTTTGTGAAGAAGCGGGCTGCCCCAACATCTACGAATGTTGGGGCGAAGGCACAGCTACCTTCATGATTAACGGCAAGAGGTGCACGCGTGCATGCGGGTTCTGTTTAGTTGACACTCGCAAACCCGAACCCCGTGATCATGATGAACCCCGTCGCGTCGCAGAAGCCGTAGCAACGATGGGTCTCTCACATGTTGTGATTACCGCAGTGGCCCGTGACGATCTTGACGACGGAGGGTCCCTTGGGTTTATAGAAACCGTAAATGTTGTTAGATCCCGCGTACCTGGTGTCACGATCGAAACTCTCATTCCTGATTTTGCGGGACAGAAAAGGCCCCTTGAGGCGCTGTTGAGTGCGGGACCAGATGTGGTCAACCACAACCTCGAGACTGTGGCCCGATTGCAACGAGCGGTGCGCCCCAACGCCGGATATGCACGAAGTCTGACAGTCCTTGCTCGAGCTAAAGCTCATGGGTCCGTCACCAAATCCGGCCTAATTGTCGGTCTCGGTGAAAATGATGACGAACTGAAGGTCGCTCTTGCTGACCTCGCTTCGGTGGGGGTTGACATTGTGACCATCGGCCAATACCTCAGACCTACTAGCGCGCACCTTCCTGTGCAGAGGTGGGTGGAGCCGGAAACCTTCAAAATGTGGGCTGACAAGGCTCGAGAAATGGGTATTCGACACGTAGAAGCCGGTCCGCTTACACGTTCGAGCCACAAGGCAGCCGCAGCTGTTCGGGAGCTGTTGGGAACTCCCTAACTTTGGTGACACCGTCGATACACTGCGAAGAATGGCAGCAGGTCCACAGCTTGACGCCGCAACGGTATTGCTGCAATGGGCGACTGGCGGTCTTCTGTTCTGTTGGATCACCACCCGCAGACGCGAAGTAGGTCTGGGGTATGGCTGGCTTTTAAGAGCAAGTTACTTAGCCATTGCCGCTCTCGCCGCCTTCGTCGGATACCGCTGGGCAACGGAACCCATCCGCGATGCAGCGTCGATTGGTGTTTCCGCCGCAGCTGCTGTTGCGTTACTTCTTTCGGTTGTTCAACGACACGTCGGGGTAACGGGACAACAATCAGAGCAGCGCGAATCGACTCAAACGATCGGTGATCGAACGGGTATCGAACACAACCTGAGATCTAGCGATTCCGAAGGTAAAGAATTTGATCCTCGATGGGACCTCGCCGCTCCAGTCATCGGGCTGGTCGGCCTTGTCGCGGCTGGTGTAGGTAACGGAGGTAACCAGCTACTGGAGACGGCACGAATTCTCGTTGGCGCAGCCTTTCTGGGATCGGTGACTGACGCAATGCTATTGGGACACTGGTATTTGGTGCAGCCGGGGCTGCGGCGAGAACCACTAGTCGAACAGGTGTCGTGGTTGGGAAGAATCTGGGTCGTAGAGGTGGGTCTCCTACTTTTCCCAACAGGCATGTGGTCAGTCCTATCTGGGGCGATAGATGACGGGTACGGAGGGATGCTTGGGTGGTTCTGGGTCGCGTGTGCTGTGACGACCATCGCCCTAGTCTTCGTTACGCGAGCCGCCCTGCGTGAACGTCAATACGCGGCTGTCATGGCAGCGACCGGACTTCTGTATCTAGCGATCCTGACAGCGTTCGGAACAGATGTCGTTGCCCGACTGGTTTTAGCAACCTAAGCGACTGCACACATTAGGTGAATAGAAATTAGCAACGCGTCCACCGAAGCGACTAACGCCCCTTCCAATTGGGTGCCCTCTTCTCGCGAAATGCCTCAACGCCCTCGAGCGCATCCTCACTCGTTCCGACGATTCTTCGGATACTTTCACCCATTCGGACTGCTTCGTTCCAACCCATCCGCTGTGAGCGAGTGGCGACCTCTTTCACAGCCCGCACTGCTAGCGGTGCACCCTGGCAGAGGCGTTCAGCTAGCGCGTACGCCTCATCGAGAAGTTCATCGTGAGGCACTACCCGCCAGGCCAACCCAATATCGGCTGCCCGATGCGCGTCAATGTTGTCTCCGGTAAGCAAGATCTCCATCGCGTCGGCCCACGCCACCTTCGAGGGAATCCGCATCGACCCAACAATGGTCGGCACTCCGACCTTTACCTCAGGCATGCCAAACACGGCCCGGTCTGAAGCTAAAAGAAAATCAGTCGCAATAGCTCCGGTTAAGCCGTAACCGATGCAAGCACCGTTGACCGCTGCGATGGTCGGTTTCCAAAGCTCCAAACCGCTCTCGAAGCTGTTAATTGTGGGAATTTCAAAATAACTTCCGGACCAGGTACCTGCTGAGTTGCCCTGACCCGGACGTAAATCAGCGCCTGCGCAGAAAGCTCTCCCAGCGCCAGTCAAAACGGCCACCCACGCCTCAGGGTCGTTATAGAACTCCAACCATGCCGCGTTCAAACATTCCCGCATTGCGCCGTTGATCGCGTTGAGAGATTCTGGACGGTTATAGGTAATCGTCGCGATATGGCCGTTTAATTTGTAGGTAGCTTCGTCGCTCATAAGTCCTGTCTTGCGTCCGACGTCAAAAAATATTGGTGATGATTAATCACCCGCCCTCGTGTCTAGTCCATTCGTCCACCACAATGGGGAAGTGCGACTGGTCATCCAGATCCCTTGTTTCAACGAAGCGGTGGCATTACCTGAGACACTGGCTGATCTACCGCGGACTGTTACTGGCTTCAATGACGTCCTCTGGTTAGTCGTCGACGATGGTTCGACTGACGGGACGGCAGAAATAGCGAAAGCTCACGGTGCTGACGTCGTCGTCAAACTCACGCAAAATAAGGGTCTCGCAGTAGCATTCCAGGCAGGCCTTGACGCTTCTCTGCAGCTTGGAGCCGATGTCATCGTCAACACTGATGCGGACAACCAGTATTCGGCGAAGGACATTCCACGTCTAGTTGAGCCCATCACCCAAGGAAGCGCAGACCTGGTCATTGGAACTCGCGACATCGCCAACCACAGCGAGTTCTCGTTTCTAAAAAAATGTTTACAACGACTCGGATCTTGGG
>Ga0206680_10000641_pt1 | contig 12642 bp, 7 predicted proteins | sample M115012015metaG_FD_160124 | JGI IMG/M metagenome (GOLD analysis project Ga0206680, IMG submission 160124) | Ammonia-oxidizing marine archaeal communities from Monterey Bay, California, United States - M1 150m 12015 | ecosystem: Environmental > Aquatic > Marine > Intertidal zone | place: USA...
TGATCAATCGCTTAAGGTAAAGCTCATTTGCTACCCTGAGGTACAATGGAACGTCTAAAGCGTTGTGGTGAGTAATGAAAGGTCTAGCAGTAGCTCCTCCGGGTATTGACTGAAGGATAGGCGTTTCTACCTCAAGGTAGTCATGAGAGTTGAAGAAATTTCTCATGGTCTGCATCACTTTGGTTCGAGCCAAAAAGATGCTTTTAACCTCTTCGTTCATTAAAAGATCAACGTACCTCATTCTGTACCTCAACTCGGGGTCAGAAAACTTATCGAACACCTTTCCATGATCATCTTTCTTGACAACAGGTAAGGGCCTGACAGATTTACTTAATACTGTGAGTTTCCTAACCAAAAGAGATGGTTCCCCAGTTTTTGTAGTAAATGTTTCCCCTTCAACACCTATAAAATCACCAAGATCAAGAAGTTTCTTAAAGACTTGATTGTAAAGCGACTTGTCTTCTCCAGGGCAGATTTCATCCCTATTCACATAGATCTGAAACCTACCTTTTGAATCCATGATTTCAGCAAACGACGCTGAACCCATTATTCTTCTGCTCATAATACGTCCGGCAATGATCACCTGTTTTCCGTCTTCAAAATTGTCTGAAAGGTCAGTACTAAAGTGGCTTGCTTTGAATTCTGCTGCTGGAAATGGATCTATACCTAGCTTTCTCAAAGTATTGAGGGATTGAATTCGAACTTGTTCTTGTTCAGATCTACGTACGCTCATGTGTGCTGATTTATAGACTACAAAATTAATCAGGATTGTTTGATACGCGGGAATTTTTCTAATTAAAAGGGAGGCATATTCCTTTTTTTACGTCTGAACTTACGTAAATGGCGCTATTTATAAGGTTTAAACGCAACTCTTTTTAGCTTTATTTCGTTCTAATATTCAGGGATTTTCGTACTTTTAACCTATCCCCTAACTTTTATTGAAAACTAATATGTAAGAATGAGAAGGTTTCTCGGACTAACTGTATTTGTGCTATTGGTCGCCAATAGTTTGGCTCAGCTTAGCATCTCTGCTAACTTGAGTCAAGGCTGTGCGCCCCTAGGTATAATACTTTCTGTAGACAACCCAGATCCTGCCACAATTGTTGATTTTGCTTGGCAAGTTACTTTTCCTGACAACACAATTGAGACTTCCTCCTCATCTGAATTCATTGATATTTTCACTCAAGCAGGAAGTTATTCTGTGACCCTGACCATCAACGGAAATGAAACAATCATTGAGGAAAATCTAATTGAAATATTTGAAACCCCTCAAGCAGGTTTTTCTTCTTCTGAAAGCTCAGGCTGCTTTCCGCTTTGCACACAATTCACTGATCTCAGCGTTTCTCAAGGAGGAGCAATTGTTGAATGGTCTTGGGATTTTGGAAATGGAATTACTTCAACAGAACAGAATCCTAGTTATTGTTACCAAGCCATAGGAACGTATTCACCCATCTTGAGCATTGAAAATGAATTTGGGTGCTTTTCTGACATCACATTGCCAGATCCTATTGTTGTACTTGACGATTTTCCAGTTGCTGATTTCACGCCTTCTACGCTCGCTGATTGCAACCCTCCGTCAGACATTGGGTTTGTGAATAATTCCAATGGAAATGGGCCGCTTACTTGCGAATGGACCTTTGATGACGGATTCTCTCAAGAAACAGTTGACGTTACAGATATTAATCATGTGTTCAACAACGTGGATTTTTATAATGTTTGCTTGAATGTGATTGACTCAAATGGTTGTGAAGCTGATTCTTGTATTCAAGTAGAGGTGTTTCAAGCCCCTCTTCCTCAGTTTGACGTTGAAACACTATTGAGTTGTGCAGAATTACCTATTGAGTTTAATAGCACGACCTCACCAGTTCCAACTGAAGTGTCATGGGATTTTAACGGAGATGGAATAGAAGACAGCCAACAAGATACTTTGGCCTGGGTATTTGATACAGCAGGTATTTTCAATCCTGTTCTTACCGCAACTTATTCTGATGGATGTGAAGCATCAACTGATGGTAGCTTGCAAATCGAAATTCTTGAAGCTATTCACCCTTCATTCATTGCAGATACTACCTTCGGATGCACAGTGCCTTTGGAAGTGAATTTCACCAATACGTCCAGTGGCGCTGGAGTCTTGACTTACTCTTGGCTCATTGAGGGGGTTGAGATGAGTAACTCTGAAGACTACACTCATACTTTCACCAACGTAGGAAGTTATGATGTGACGCTTGTTGTGACAAATGATAGTGGTTGCGAAGCACGTTATGACTTAGAAGATTTTGTCAACATCAATTCGGCAACAATTGATTTTAACCTACCAGCTGTTGTTTGTACTGAAGAGCTGGTAGAGCTGACTAATTTTGATGTTGAAAGCTATGATCCTGTGGTTCTTTTGGAGTGGGATTTTGATCAAGACATGAACACCGATGACAATGGAGAAAGTCCAAGTTTCATCTACGATACCCCTGGGGAATACGTAGTATCTGTGGTGGTTACAACAGAGAATGGTTGTGTATCTGAAGTGGAAAGTAACGCTACTATTTTGGTTCAACCCAACGCGGAAGCAGTAATTGACTCAGGAGAAACGTTAAGCTGTGCTGGTGAGCCTGTGGAGTTCTGTGTTCAAACAGTGGAAGGCTTGAATTACAACTGGAATTTTGGGGACAACACGGGTTGGAGCTTAATTGAATTTCCAGTGAATTGTATCCAACACGACTACCAAGACACAGGTTACTTTGACATTACTTTGAGCGTTTATAATCTTGCCTGCGGAACTCAATTATTACTAGAAGACTATCTCTACATTTCAGGACCAGTGGCCCTTTTTGAAGTGGAAGAAGATTGCAGTAATCCAACTTTGGTGGCCTTTCAGAGTAATAGTATTGAGGCTACTGAATTAGTCTGGGATTTTGGAGATGGTTCGCCACTCGTTTATGACGTGGAAGACCCAGTTCATCAATATGCTTCGGAAGGGAACTATACCGTGACACTCACGGCGTCTAATCCAGATGTGGGTTGTCCAGATCTTACAACTATAAACGTCAATTTGGCTACGGAGCCAATAGCGTTGAACTTTATTCCCAACGAAGGATGTCCAGGTACCAATGTCTTTATGAATACTCCAGATCAAACCGAATACGAAGTATGGAATATTGATTTTGGAAACGGAACTACACTTGAGTCTACTTGGAATCCCGGCCTAAACAGATGGGAAGTATACACGTACACTCCCGATGGCGTTGATTACAATCTTTATTCATTCAACGCGAACTTCATTCCATTTATTGATTATTCAAGCGCTGGTTACTTTGATATAGTCATTGAAACTATCGACTGGAGCGGATGTGCAAATAGCACAACATATGAGGACGCCATCTGGATTTACAATGATTTCTATTTCGCTGATTTCGATATTAATGTGATTGAAGGTTGTGATAGTGTTCACGTTGAATTTGTTCCTACTGGAGACTTACTCAATACCTGGGAGTGGGAATTAACCGACGGAACCGTTGTGAACGATTACACTTTTGAGCACGTGTTCACCGCTCCTTATGATACTACTTTTGGAGCCACCTTTTCAGCACAAGATGACTTTGGTTGTGCTAATTCTGTGAGTAAAACGGTAGACATTGCTCCACCGCCTATTCCAAACTTTTCTGTATTGTCTGATCCATCATGTCTTGGAGAAGAAATTGTACTTCAAAATGAATCCATTGGTGATGACATTACCTTTGTATGGGATTTTGGTGACCCAGCTTCAGGAGTTCTCAATAGCTCTTTAGAGGACCAACCGTCGCATGCTTTTAATGCAAATGGGGCCTATACAATTTGCTTGGATGCCACTAATATAGATGGATGTACCCAATCACTTTGTATTGATGATCTTGTAAATATTGTGAACCCGGTTGCCATGGCAACGTTCAATTCTGGAATCAATAATTGCTTGTATGGAGTAGATTTTGAAAACACTACTTCCGGTAACATTCAAAGTTCTGTTTGGAACTTTGGAGATGACCAAACTGGAGCAGGCATCGCCGTATTCCATACCTATCCGCTTGGAGTTTATGATGCTGAACTTGTTGTGATCAATGAGTTTGGGTGTTCTGATACACTTGTATTAAACGATATTTTGAACCTCGGTGATGTAGTTGGTCCTTACAACGTTACTCTTGATGACATTTCTTGCGCACCTTTCCAAACAACGCTTGAATCTTACAATACGGCCGACGCATCATTCACTTATTTCTGGGAGTTTGACGATGGTAGTGGAGACGCAAGTAACAATACAACTACCAACCACACTTATGATGTTCCGGGAGAATACTGCCCATCTTTGATCATGGAAGATCAAAACGGATGCACTGTCTTCATCCAATGCGAAGTTCCTTTTGTTGTTGAAGAATTTACGTTTGAAACAGTTCTTCCTGAGCCTGTTTGTTTTGGAAACACCATGGAAGTCAATGCCTCTGGAGCCGATTCTTATGCGTGGTCTGATGGAACAAACTTAATTGCTAACACAGATTCTACATGGTTAGGAGATTTTAGTCAAACGGAAAACCTGCAATTAACGGGTTATTACGAAGACTGTGAATCAGTAGTAGACGTTGAATTCTTGATCTATCAATTGCCATTTGTTGACCTACCAATTCAAAACGAAATCTGTTTTAATGAAGATGATATTCTTCTTGACATGGCATCTCCGGTGGCAGATGGAGTTGGAACCTACTATGTTGAAGGTGTTATTGAAACAAGCTTTGACGCAGGAATGGAGCCCAACCAAGAATATGAAGTGGTATACGCTTTCACTGATATAAATGGGTGCTATTCTTCGGATACAAGTGCAGTATTTATTCATCCACTGCCAGTTGTAGATCTTCCTGGTTTTGATGACATGTGCATTAGTGAAGAAGCTCTTGTCTTAAATACCGGAACCCCTGTAGGAGGAGATTACACCGTAAATGATGTTTTAGAACTTGATTTTGACCCAGCCATTGGCCAAGGAATGTACACCATCATTTACACCTTCTCTGATTTGAATGGTTGTACAAATGCCTCAGAAAATGAAATCCAAGTAAATCCCCTACCTGTTCCTTCATTTGTTGCTGAAGACTTGTGCTTTGGAAATTTCTTGGAGGTAGAAAACAACTCTGATATACCTAATGGAACCATTTCTTCAAATGAATGGAGTTTTGGTGGTGTTCAAACATCACCTATGGAGAATCCTAATCCAGTTGATCTTGGATTGCCTGGAGTATATGACATTCAACTGATTGCAACTTCAGCGCAAGGGTGCCAAGATTCATTAACTCAGCAAATTCAAGTTTTAACCAGTCCAGAGGTAGACTTCTCATTTGAAAATGCATGCCTTGATGAACAGTTTGATTTCAATGACTTGACCCAAGTAGTTGGAGGATCTGTTGTGAATTGGGAATGGAGAGTAGACGGATCAACAGTGAGCGCTGACCAAAATGTGGATGATTACCAGTTTGCTGATTGGGGAGTTTATGAGATTCAGTTGTTTGCAGTGTCGAATGAGGCTTGCACTGATTCATTATCTCAATTAATTGAGGTGTATGCCATGCCAAACCCTGATTTTGACGTGGAAGATTACTGTGCTGATGTCAATGCGGGATTTACCAACTTATCTAGTATCGAAAACGGCTCAATTAATCAGTTTATTTGGGATGCTGGTGACGGTAGTTTGAATCAAAACCAACTGATTTTCAATCATATATACTCTTCTCCGGGTTTATATACAGTTACTTTAACAGCCACTTCTGATCAAGGTTGTGAAGAATCAATTTCACAAGAGATTGAAGTGTTTGCCACTCCGGAGATCCAAATTGGGCAAGATGCCTTTGCTGATTGTGGATTGGCGCAAGTTAATTTCGAAGATTTCTCTACTGCCGCTGGAAGTGATATCGTTTCTTGGCAATGGACCATGAATGGAGAATTAATCTCCGGACTGCCGACAGCTATTTTCAATCCTGATGAACCAGGAAGCTACGACATTGAATTACTTGTTTCTTCAGCTGAAGGCTGCTTAGCTGACACGGTAATAACCGATGCTTTTGAGGTTTATCCTTACCCAAGCATTGATTATCAAGCTAACCCAGCACAAGTGACTATGCTGAACCCAGAAGTTAACATTGTTGACCAAACCGTTGATGCTACTTATTGGCAATTCTACCTTCCAAATGGAGATCAAATTGAAGCTAATGAAATAGACTATTTGTTCTCAGAACCTGGCGTTTATCATTTTGATCTTTTTGTGGAGAACGAATATGGTTGCGGTGACTCAACAAGAATCTTTATTGAAGTACTACAAGAAATACTGGTATACATACCAAATGCCTTTACTCCTGGCGGTGATGGTTTGAATGAAGTGTTTGTGCCGGTTTTAAACGACTTGGACATTGAAGACTATGTCTTTGAAATTTACAATAGGTGGGGTGAAGCGATCTTCTCAACGGATCAACCTGGAAAGGGATGGACTGGAGATGTTAAAAATGGGGATCATTTTGCACAAGATGGTGTTTACACTTATCGATTGTTCTTTACTGAATCAACTTTGAGCGATACCAAAGAATTCACAGGTCACGTTACCCTTATTCGCTAAGATCAAGGCTTTTTCCTTTACATTTGCGCTTCAATAAGATCAACATGATGCGCTCACTCATTGAAGGCTTTTCAGAACAAATAAATCACGCTTTAGAAATTGGCTCAAAATGCCTTTTGAAAGCTTCGCAAATCAACATTAACAATGTGGTGGTTTGTGGGCTAGGAGGTTCAGGCATTGGAGGGAAGGTTATTTCCCAGCTTGTGGCTGATCATTGTCTTGTTCCGGTGCACGTGAACAACCATTATACCATTCCGGCTTTTGTGAACGATCATACTTTAGTAGTGATCAGCAGTTATTCTGGTAATACGGAAGAAACCGTAAGCGCGATGAATGAAGCAATAAGGAAGGGCGCTGAAATAGCTGTAATAACCTCTGGAGGGCAAGTGCTTGAGATGGCGAAGGAGTATGATTTAAATACGATCGTAATTCCAGGTGGTCAACCACCAAGGTCACAGTTCGGATATTCTATTGTTCAGCAAATCCACCTTTTTCATCATTATAAGCTTCTCTCTGATGAGCTTTTTGAAGCGAGAACGAACCTTGTTCATTTCCTAAATGAAAACGCTAAGGAAATCCAAAGTGAGGCCCAAACCATTGCTAAAGAAATCAATGGAAAGCACACCATTATTTATGCCGATGACAGATGGGAAGGAGTGGCGATTAGGTGGAGACAACAACTCAATGAAAATGCGAAGCTTTTGTGCTGGCATCATGTTTTTCCGGAGCTCAATCATAATGAACTTGTTGGTTGGGACGGCGGCTCTGATGAGTTTGCAGTTTTGATTTTGAGAACAGCTGACGACTATGAACGCAACAGCATACGCATGGACATCTCAAAAGAATGGATTGAGAATAAAAAGGCAAATGTCATTGAGGTTCGGGCCAAGGGAAGTAACCCGATAGAAAGGATGATTCATTTGGTCAATCTCGGTGATTGGGTATCACTGCTGATTGCAGAAGCCAACAACACTGATCCAGTTAGTATTGAAGCAATTGATCATTTAAAATCAGAATTGGCAAAACAGCCATGAACAAAGTACACTTCAAAAATCTAGGGAAGCTAGATTACAAGGAATGTTGGGACCTCCAAGAAGAGGTGTTCAAAGGAATTGTAGATCAAAAGATTTTCAACAGGAATTTTCCCGATCAGACAGTTAAAACGGAAAACCACCTCTTTTTTGTAGAACATCCTCATGTTTTTACTCTGGGAAAGAGTGGTGATGAAGCTCATCTTTTATTGAATCAAGAAGCTTTGATTGCCAACGGAGCCACCTATCATAAAATCAATAGAGGAGGAGACATTACCTATCATGGACCCGGTCAATTGGTAGCCTATCCCATCTTTGATTTAGATCACTTCTTTACAGACATCCATAAATACCTGAGGTACCTAGAAGAGGCAATCATTCTCACAATTGCTGACTACGGAATTGAAGGGGGCAGAATTGACGGATTGACCGGTGTTTGGATCGAGTCTGAAAACGAAGAAAAGGCAAGAAAAATTGCTGCCTTAGGAGTGAAATGTAGTCGTTGGGTAACCATGCATGGATTGGCCTTGAACGTGAATTCAGACCTTGATTTTTTCAATATGATTGTGCCGTGTGGTATTGATGATAAGGCAGTGACGTCAATTGAAAAAGAAGTAGGTGAGAAAGTGGATTACCAAGAAGTACAAGACAAAATGCTTGTGAACCTGCAAAATGTTTTTGATTTCGATTTGGCCTAGAACGTAGCTACCGTTTTTCTTTTCCTTCGCGGTGCCTTCTTTCCTTTAATACAGACCTGTTCAATCATTTCTTTCGAAAAAAGATCTCCATCTTCAGCAGACTTATTCCAGCTCATACAAGCCTCTTCTTGTTGGTGCAAAGCGTTTTGTGCAAGGCCTTTATAAAACAGCAATTCAGGCTTGAAGTTGTGCTCCTTTTCTTCCAACTCAATCAAACGATCAAGTGCATTGTTGTATTGAAGCAATTCGATATTGACGATTGCTAAATTCAGTTGATTTCTAAGGTTTTCGGGTTGAAGTTCAACGCAATACTGAAATGATTTTTGTGCTGAAATTGGTTTGTGTTGGTCAATAAAAACGGCTGCTCTGAGGTAGTGAGCTTCCATGTAGTCTGGCAACAACTCAATTGCTCTGTCTAGATGAAAATGAGCTTCTCTTAGGTTTCTGTCCAAGTAATCAATGGCTGCCAAATAGTAGTGTAATTTCGGATTGTTTTCGTCTTGAACAAAGTAGGTCAAAAGATCGTATTCAGCTTCTTCAGTTTTTTCTAGAGAAATCAAGCAAATGGCTCTGTTCAAAAAAAGACTTAGATCAGAACACCCCATTTCTTCAGCGTCAAAATAAGCGGTTAAGGCGAGGTCAAATTCACCCAGTTTGTGCCATGCATCAGCCTTGATCAAGGTAGCTTCAGCACTGGAGTAACTTTCAAGCGTAGCCAAGGATTCTTGGTACTTTCCTTGCGCGAATAGTTCAAGGCCTTTATCAACTTGCGCGAATGCAGTGCAGCTCATTATTACTGCGGTGAAAACGAAGAGCATTTTGTTCATGTAATATTTTACTCATTTCACTGGAAAAGGTTTCTTAAATTGACCTTATGAAGCACCTCATACGCACCTTTTTCATTGTGCTTGCCATCGGGTTTATCATTTGCGGAGGATTAGCTCTCACGGGCAATGGACACATTCTTGAAGGTTTACCACAAACCTACTTTCGTGGCCTAACAAAACCCGACATCAATGATTTTGAATTGAGTGATGTGAGAACCATCGCGAAAGGAAATGAATCAGAACCATGGAAGTTTAGTTCTAAAAAAAAGAACTTGAGGTTAAACAACGAAGACGAGAAGCTCCATAAAAGGTTAAGGTCCACCGCATTTCTTGTGATTTGGAAAGACAGTTTGTTGCTTGAATCTTATTGGGATGGGACGGATTCAAAGACCTTGTCAAACTCGTTTTCAATGGCCAAAAGTTTTACTGCCATGGCAATTGGAGAAGCAGAAAGTCAAGGTTTATTGGATGTTGAAGACAAGGTGAGTAAATACTTGCCTCGTTTTTCAGAAGGTAGCAGTAATAATTTGACCATCAAGCATTTGCTTCAAATGCGAAGTAACATTGGGTTTGGAGAAGACTATGGAAATCCGTTTGGATATCAGGCTAAAGCGTATTACAATGATGATTTGTTTGGAATTACAGCTCCTTATCGAGTAAAAGGTGTCCCTGGTACAACTTGGCAATACCAAGGTGGCAATACAGTTATTCTACACGAAGTATTGGAAAAAGTCAGTGGAAAAACACTCTCAGATTATTTCTCTGATGAGGTATACAGCCATTTGGGAGCAGAGTCTAGCGCGTATTGGGGACTGGATGATAAAGAGGGGAAGGAAAAAGCTTTTTCTGCTGTATACGCCACCGCAAGGGATTTTGCGAGAATTGGTAGCTTGTATCTACACCACGGCAATTGGAATGGACGTCAAGTTATGGACTCCACTTTTATAGCTGAAAGCTTGACTCCTTGTAACGTCCCGGATCCAGACGGAGCTTTGGCAAATCACTATGGTTATCAGTGGTGGGTAGATGAGTCTGAAGAGCCAATGTTCCACATGTGCCAAGGAATGAGAGGCCAATACATCATCAATGTTCCAGATGAAGAACTGACCATTGTGCGACTTGGCCATGAGCGTTCTGAGGTGCGCATTGGGAGATACTCAGAGGATGTCTATCAATGGATAGCGATGGCCAAGTCTTTGATTCATTGAAGATCAAAACGATTTAGAGAAAGAAACTATCTTTGCGGCGCATGAAAAAAGACATTGAAACCCCAAAAGTCAAAGACGTAGCCGTTGCAATTATTCCTGTAACTAACGAGCTCAATGAGGTAGAGTGGAAGGTGTATGTAGTGAACTTTAAAAACACGGATATTGAAAGTGTTTTAGTAAGCTCTCAAGGTTATGGAGAACTTAACAATGAGAAATTAGAAACAACACTGCTAAGGCATTTTTTAGACACAGTTCCCGCTCAGTCTGCTGAGCAGGTAGAGTTGATCATGCCGGATGTATTTGGACTCAATAATCAATATTGGGTGAGTTTTAGATCTGATGGCCACATGTTCGATAAAAAATATATTTTCTTGCCGGACACTATTCATGAACGAAACCTTGTCATGATCCCTATCCTTGAGCAACAAGGTGTGATTATCAAATAACAACAAAGCGTTTTTTGATATGGGATTCCAGATGAAGTGTTCTGGAGAGATTGTTTTCGAAATGAAAAAAAGAAGTCATCCATTCTCCTTTATTTCTGTTGGCATAAGTCATGTGGTAACCGCTCAATCTAACGATGGGTTTGTCCTACTTCAAAGCAGATTCGCCCACAATTGATTTTATCAAATGCAGTGCTTCTGTGCATTCTTTCTATGTTTTGGATCTGTTATTCCATTGAGATAAGCTTCAACAGAAGTATTGTGGCCTTGGTTTTTAATTTAGCCATTTGGTTCAACTTTTAACTTGAGCAGAGAGCAATTTACCTTTTCATCAATTGAATTTGTTGGGTACCGTTGTCTGAAGAGATCCGAAGTTGGTAACTACCACTGGCTAAACCGTCGAGGTCATTGATCATTAAAGTGTGTTCACCCGCACTGATGCTCTGCAATCGCGAAAGCAAAACACGACCAGAAAGGTCGATGATTTCAATTTGAATCTGACCTCTATACGCCATGCTCAATTGCAAGGCCAATGTGCTCTCAAAAGGATTTGGGAATGCAGAAATATGAGAAACCCAACTGAATTCTTCTATGTTCACAGGCGTGAAAACGTACTCCTCACCCGGTGACCCCAATGGAAGTCCAACTTGGCTCACCCAATTTTGACCGAGGAAATTATCAGATTCTATATCCAAAAGCTCAATGCTATGGTTGGCCAATACATCTTCTGGCCAAGGAGAGCTTTGGGTGTAATTCACTTGGTCTTGAATCACTTCTTGAGTATTTGTTAGAAGCAACTCTTCAGCTGAAGAACTCAATCCGAACGGGAAGGCTTGGATGGCGTCTGTTGCATCAGGGTAGGCCAATTGAAAGGCGCTAAGGGATTGACAAAGCACCAAGTAACTGCCTTCTGAAAGCGTCAAATCATTGGGTAAAACAGCACATTCTCCGTTGCCGCAAATGTTCCACCCAGAAAGGTCAGCGGTGCCGGGTCCTGCGTTGTAAAGTTCCAACCAGTCTTCAGATGAATCAGGCCCGGAGGATGAATAGAAGATCTCTGTAATCATCACCTCTGGCAAATCGTCTTCGGGCATGTAAACGGCAGTGGCATTTGGGACATCCAGGATGTTGATGAAAATTTCTTGATCCGTAGAACCTTCAATTCCCTCTCCTTCCCAATGATCAAAATAGTAACCAACTTCCGGAATGGCTTTCAACCTGACGGGGATATTTTCATAGTAATAACCGCTCCATGGAATTTCCTGTGTTCTAATGGTATTGACTTCAATATAGCCAGCATCTTCTGGCAATTGGTCCAAAGTAACCGTTCCTATTTCTCCTAAAAAGAACCGTTCTGTGAAATGCGCCCGAACATTTTCTGGTCGGTCTTCAATGAAGCTTATCATGTATTCAACTTCCGACTCCCAGGCGCCTACGCTTCCTCCCCAACGATTGACTTGCGCAGGAATGTCAGGCTCAATTTGATCTTGCATGTTCAGCAACCTCTCCACCACATGGTCAGGCCTGAGGTACGAGTTCATGAGGTCAGCCGAACGCGTACTGAATACATCCACAAAATCAGGACTTTCAACTAAATTTTGAAGCAAAAGGGTTTCCACATCTGAAGTCCAACCGCCCCAATTGGAAAGCGCAAAATTCAGGGCATTCCAGTCCGGAAACCCGTGAGGATAATTGGGGTAAAATGTTCCAAAGCCCCAATCTGTATCCCAAATAACGTAGTTCCAAGTGCCATTATCATGTTCTTTCCAAAACTTCATGTTGTTGCTCAACCAATCTTGGTTCACAATGAAAATTTCCG
>Ga0206680_10000645_pt1 | contig 12613 bp, 10 predicted proteins | sample M115012015metaG_FD_160124 | JGI IMG/M metagenome (GOLD analysis project Ga0206680, IMG submission 160124) | Ammonia-oxidizing marine archaeal communities from Monterey Bay, California, United States - M1 150m 12015 | ecosystem: Environmental > Aquatic > Marine > Intertidal zone | place: USA...
GTTTAAACTTGATTGGCAGGGCGGGAGGGATTCGAACCCCCAACAGACGGTTTTGGAGACCGTTGCTCTACCAATTGAACTACCGCCCTACTCAGGGTCCATATCCATTCCCGTGTGCGGCTCCATATGCCCCACCCGCAAAAAACAAAATCACTCTACCACCTCGGCCACACGGCCCGAGCCAATGGTCCGGCCTCCCTCGCGAATGGCAAAAGTCAACCCCTGCTCCATCGCGACTGGCTTGCCCAATTCCACCGAGACCGTCACGCGATCCCCTGGCATCACCATCTCAATGTTGTCCTCGAGGGTCAATGATCCGGTCACATCAGTCGTCCTAAAATAGAACTGCGGACGGTAATTGGTGAAGAACGGCGTGTGTCTTCCGCCTTCCTCCTTGGTCAGCACATAGACCTCGCCCTTGAACTTGGTATGCGGCTGGATCGTGCCGGGCTTGGACAATACCTGTCCACGCTCCACTTCATCCTTCTTGATACCTCGCAAAAGCACTCCCACATTCTCGCCAGCACGAGCTTCGCCGAGCAGCTTGCGAAACATTTCCAGATCCGTCGCAACAGTTTTCTGGACATCTCGCAATCCAACAATCTCGACTTCATCCATCTTCTTGATGATGCCACGCTCCACACGACCGGTCACCACGGTGCCACGGCCTTCGATGCTAAACACATCCTCGATGCACATCAGGAACGGCTTGTCCTCCTCGCGAACCGGGTCAGGAATGCCGTTATCGCAGGCCTCCAGCAACTGGGCGATGGACTCCACCCACTTCTCCTCGCCGTTCATGGCTCCCATTGAGCTGGACTGTACAATCGGGGTTTCCTTGTCGAAATCGTATTTCTCCAGCAGGTCCTTGATCTCCTCCTCAACGAGCATCAGCATCTCCTCGTCATCAACCAAATCACACTTGTTTAGGCAGACCACGATGGCGGGAACACCCACCTGCTTGGCCAGCAAAACGTGCTCCTTGGTCTGGGGCATCGGGCCTTGTGAGGCATCTACCACAAGAATGGCGCCGTCCATCTGCGCAGCTCCCGTGATCATGTTTTTCACGTAGTCGGCGTGGCCTGGACAGTCAACGTGAGCATAGTGACGCTTTTCACTCTCATACTCCACATGCGACACCGCGATGGTCACCGTCTTCGATTCATCTCGGACAGTGCCGCCCTTGGTGATGTCGGCATACGAAATAGGGGTCGCCAACCCCTTCTTGGACTGCACATCCACAATGGCTGCCGTGAGGGTCGATTTACCGTGGTCAACATGACCAATGGTACCAATGTTTACATGGGGTTTTCCGCGTTGGAACTCTTCTTTTGCCATTCGATTATTTCTTGTTGGTTAGTACGTTCTTTTTAGTGCTGAACAAATTCTTTTGTGGTGGAGCCCATGACCAGGTTTGAACTGGTGACCTCATCCTTACCAAGGATGTGCTCTACCAACTGAGCTACATGGGCATCGAGCGATAGGGCCACCTGCCATTCAAGCCCACCTGAAACATACCAAAATAACATTTGCCTCCATCTGTATCCTGCAAACAACTGGAGGCCAATGATTTAGCTATATTTTTGCACCCCAAAAGGGAAGGGAATTTAGTTGCCTATTGTCCCCTAGTCAACGGTTTTTTTTAAATAGTTCCAAAAAATACGCTCATGCGGGTCGTTTAATATTTACCCATGCGTGAACATGGGGGTCGCCCCGGAAAAACCACAAGCAATTCGGCCCCTCGATCTGCCAAACATCCCAGACTTTGTCGTTGCCTACGTCGTGATTCTTGTAAAAAGCCAAGTGCAAATGATCAAAACCACCCGCATCGACCATTTTCAATGCCTCTTTGGCGTCCTTTTCGCGGAACATCGCCAGCAAATCAGCCATGGTCTTGCGCACTTGGCCCTGTTGGTCGCTGCTCAGCTCCGACATCGGGATTCCGGGCAAACCATCTTTTTTACCGCTCAATGCAACTGTCTTGGTTCCCTCTTCCTCCCGGCTTTTGCCCAATAGAGCTATTTTCCGTTGCTTGCCGTCCATCATTGCGAACACCTTGTTCGCCTGCTTGGCCTGATACCAATAGACATTGCCAGGATGATCCGGAGTCTCGTTGAAACTCCTTGCGGCGTGGCCATAAAAGATCGGCCCGCCAAACGCCTCCCCCTCCACCGAGTCGCCATCGCAGCGGCGCGTGCAGTGGCGACCGGTCAACACAAACTCAAACTTCCCGGTGTTCGGCTGGCCGAACAACGCCACGGAGGTGCTCTCAAATCCATCGCCCTCGGAGTCGTGCAACACTTGGCCAAGGACTGTCTCGGCATATTGCTCGCTGTGCAGCTTGAGAAATATCTCCTTCACCATTGCCTGTTGCTCCCCTGTAAAAATCTCGCCGATGCTCTTTTTGGTGATGTGCCAATTATTGTCGACCTTTTCGCGCAATGGATGGTCGAATGGAAACGCCACGACTTTCTTCTGCCTTTCATTGAGGCTGCCGAACAACTGAGCCACCAGTGTCTCGGAGTTGGTCTTCTTTTTCGCCGCTATCCCAAGCGGCGCCGCGGCCAAGGCGGCCGAGCCAAGCGCGGCGGTCTTCACAAAATGCCTACGATCTATCGTCGTCGGGCAGAGCGGACATTCTTTTAGATTTTCGATTTTCATGGCACTTTGAACGGTGAATCTGCGTACCGCGAAAACTCGCACATCCTTTGGCCAAGTCAACCCGGAATTGTCCCACTTGTCCAAGCGGACATTTTCCTGTTTGCGCCGTTGGCTGGCAATGGCACACTCCTTAGCCCGTTTCACGGCTTGCACGGGTCAATTAACAATTAAATGGACAAGGTACGCATAGGCATTATCGGCTTGGGTAATATTGGGCAAATTCACGTCAGCAATTTGCTGGAGAGCAAGGTGCCACGCGGTATTTTGACAGCGGTGGGGGATGTGTTTCCCGACAAACTGCCGGAGTATGAGGCCAAGGGGCTGAAGACATTCGACAGCGGCGAGGCGCTCATTGCCTCGGGCGAGATTGATGCGTTGATGGTTGCCACTCCGCATTTCCAGCATACCGCTCTCGGCATCGCGGCGCTGGAGGCCGGCCTACATGTGATGGTGGAAAAACCGATCTCCGCCCACAAGGCTGATGCCGAACGCCTCATCGCGGCGGCCAATGCGCGGCCTGAGTTGACGTTCTCCGGCATGTTCCAAATGCGCGTGGAGCCGCGCTACCAAAAACTGCGCGAACTAGTGCAGGACGGCGAATTGGGCGAGTTGATCCGCGTGATTTGGATCATGACCGACTGGTTCCGGGCTGAGGCGTATTATCAAAGCAGCGACTGGCGCGCCACATGGAAGGGCGAAGGCGGCGGCGTCCTGCTCAACCAATGCCTTCATCAGCTAGACGCCCTGCAATGGATTGTCGGTATGCCGTCCAAGGTGCAGAGCCATGTCGGAATCGGCAGACATCACGACATCGAGGTGGAAGATGACGTAACCTGCTACATGGAATATGCCAACGGCGCGACCGGCGCGTTCATCACCTCCACCGGCGAAACGCCCGGAAGCAACCGGTTCGAGATCGCCGGCACGAAGGGCCGCGCCCTGCTGGAAAACGACCGATTAATCGTGACCCGCAACGAGGTCGCCTCCGACGAATGGAGCCGCACATCCAAGATCGGCTTCAAGCAACCGGAGACCACCGTCGAGGAAATCCCGATCCCCGGCGCGGACAACGCCCACGCGCAGCTCATCGCCAACTTCGTCAACGCCATCCTGGACGGCGAGGAATTAATCGCCCCCGGCGCAAGCGGTATCGGTTCGGTCGAGTTGGCCAACGTGATGGTGTACTCCGGCATACTCGGCCAAGCGGTCGACCTGCCCATGGACAGTGCCGCGTGGGAGTCCAAGCTAAACGAGTTGATCGCCAGCTCGACCCACGAAAAGAAAACCGTCGAGGTCAGCAACGAGGATTTCAGCGCAAGTTTTCGCAAATAATCTAAAGGAAGGACAAACATGGAACTAATGGGAATCGCAGACGAGGCATCACCCTCAATAGACGGCCAAATCCGGGCCACAAAAGAGCTCGGCTGGAAATGGATCGAGGCTCGGTTCGCCGAAGTCGATGGATTCGAGAAAGGCCCCGTCCACGACATACCGGACGAGGCCTTCGACATCATGGCCGCCAAACTCGAAGACGCCGGCGTCGGCATCTACGCACTCGGCTCCACCATCTGCAACTGGGCCAAGACCGTCGACAGCCCGTGGGATGTCACCGTCGGCGAAATCGACCGCGCCATCCCGCGCATGCAACGTCTTGGCACAAAATTCGTCCGCATCATGAGCTTCAAGCCAGCCGACGATGCCGACCAAACCCCGGACATCGTCTTTGAGCGACTGCGCGAGGTCACCCAGCGTTTCCTCGACGCCGGCCTGCAGCCGGTACACGAAAACTGCATGAACCACGGCGGCATGAGCTGGCAGCACGGCGTCGAGCTGCTCGAGAAAGTCCCCGGCCTCAAATGGGTCTTCGACACCGCTAATCCCATCTTCAACGCCGACCGCTCCAAGCCACAGCCCTGGCCCAAGCAGGATCCGTGGGAATACTGGCAACACGTCCGCGAACACACCGCGCACATCCACATCAAGGACTGCGTCTGGGTCGATGAAAAGGATGACGCCGACTACACTTTCCCGGGCGAAGGTGACGGACGCGTCCGCGACATCCTGTGTGACGCCTTGGCCAACGGCTACGAAGCTGGCATCTCCATCGAGCCGCACATGGCTGTCGTCTTCCACGACACCAACATCGAAGCCAACGAGAACGACATGTTCAACAACTACGTCGAATACGGGAGCCGGCTTGAGATTCTCATCGAGGAGGTTAAATCTGCATTAAGGACCGAATAATTCAATTTCATGAAACACACACCAAGTCGTTTTTTTTGTTTGGCGGGGGCTGCTTTGATAGCCGTTGGGGTTCAGGCGGAGAAGTTTACTGCTGGGGGCATTTCGTTTGAAGAGCCGAATGGGTGGCAGACTCAAAAGCCGTCGTCGTCGATGCGAAAGGCACAGTTCGCCATCAAGGGCAAGGACGGCAAATCAGCTGAGGTGGTTTTCTTCCATTTTGGTCCCGGTGGAGCCGGTGGAGTAACCGCAAACGTGAAGCGTTGGCTCGGGCAATTTAGGGAACCGGCCGATCAACTCAACGCCCAGACAGTGATTGAAACAATTAACGGAACCAAGGTGACCTATGTCACTGCAGTAGGTACATTCATGAAAGGCCCACCGTTTGGCGGCAACAAAATTCCGGTGCCCAATAGCGGCCTGATCGGCGCGATCATCGAGGGTAAACAAGGCGCTGTTTTCATTAAGGCCACAGGCCCGAAAACCATCGTCAAAAATGCCGAGAAAGACATGAAGACGATGGTTGCCAAAGCGCTGAAAAAGTAATTTGAAACCAAGCGCCAGGTCTTATGCTACGCGAGGATTCCTTTCACGACGTTACCGTGAACGTCGGTGAGGCGGTAGTGGCGGCCCTGAAACTTGAACGTTAGCTTTTCGTGATCGATGCCGAGGCAGTGCAGCATCGTCGCGTGCAAATCGTAAACGTGCACTGGATTTTCGACAATATTGAATGAAAAGTCGTCGGTCGTTCCGTACATCGTCCCGCCCCGAATTCCGCCCCCGGCCAGCCACATGCTGAAGCAGCGCGGGTGATGGTCGCGCCCGTACTTGGCCATGTCCAGACCACCCTGCGCGTAGACGGTGCGGCCGAATTCCCCCCCCCAGATGATCAGTGTCTCATCCAGCATACCGCGTTGTTTGAGGTCGGCGATAAGCGCGGCGGACGGCTGATCGATGTCGCCGCATTGGAGGGGCAAATCGCGCGGCAGGTCGCCGTGCTGATCCCAACCACGGTGGTACAACTGGATGAAGCGCACGCCGCGCTCGGCCAGACGCCGGGCCAGCAGGCAGTTGGCCGCGTACGTGCCCGGCTTGCGCGCGTTCGCGCCGTACAAATCAAAAATGTGTTCCGGCTCGCTGGAGGTGTCCATCAACTCCGGCACCGAGGTCTGCATGCGGTACGCCATTTCCGCCTGCCGGATGCGCGTGATAATTTCCGGATCGCCCAGACGCTCGTGATGCTCTCGGTTTAGCGCTTGGCCAAGGTCAAGTATCCGCCGCCGCCGCTTGGCCGTGATGCCCTCCGGGTTGGACAGGTACAACACCGGGTCGCCCGACGAGCGAAACTTCACCCCCTGATGTTCCGACGGCAAAAAACCGCTGCCCCAAAGCCGCGCGTACAGCGCCTGCGAATCGCGCTTGGCGCTGCCGTGCGAAATCATCACCACGTAAGCCGGCAAATCGGCGCTCTCGCTGCCCAGTCCGTAGCTCGCCCACGCGCCCATGCTCGGCCGTCCCGCCTGCTGAAAGCCGGTCTGGAAAAACGTGATCGCCGGGTCGTGGTTGATCGCCTGCGTCTGCATCGAGCGCACCACGCAAAGCTCGTCCGCCACCCGACCGAGGTGCGGCAGCAACTCGCTCAACTCCGTGCCGCTCTGCCCGTGCCGCGAAAAGTTGTAGATCGATTTGCAGACCTTTTTTTCCTTCTGCCCCGACGTCATCCCAGTGAGGCGTTGCCCGCCGAAAAACTCGCTGCCCAACACCTGCCCGTGCGCCTTGGCCAACGCCGGTTTGTGGTCGAGCAACTCGAACTGTGACGGCGCGCCACTCTGGAACAGATAAATCACCCGCTTAACCTTCGGCGCGAAATTCGGAAAATCGACCAAGCCGGCGAACAGTCTCGGGTTGAGCAGCGATGCCAACGCCACCGAGCCGATGCCCGCGCTCGTGCGACCGAGAAACTGCCGCCGGGTCTGCATCATCGCGTTGTCGTGTTCGAGAGTCATACTTCAGTTCCGGGTAATGGCTTCGTCGGTGCCGAGCACGGCGTTGGCCAACGACGCGTAGGCGGCCAACTCCACCGCGTCGAGCGCCGGGTCGTGCGGCGACTCGCCAACCGCCATCAGCCGCCGTGCCGCCTCCGGCTCGGCGCGAAAGCTCGTTTGCAACTCCGCCAGCGCGCCGCTCAACAAACCCAGCTCGCGCTCCGTCGGGCGTCGACCGCAAACCAAGCGATGCAGCAGCGTCAATCGCGACTCCGCCGTCGCGCCGCCATCACGCAACACCCGCCCGGCCAGCTTGCGCGACGCCTCGACAAACGTCGGGTCGTTCATCAGCACCAGCGCGGCGAGCGGCGTGTTCGTCTTTGCACGCGTCAGCACGCACACCTCACGTGACGGCGCGTCGAACGCCTGCATGTTCGGTGGTGGCACAGAGCGCTTCCAGTAAGTATACATGCTGCGGCGGTAAAGTTTCCCGCCGTGATCCTGCACAAAACGCGGCACGTTTTCATAAACCACATCGTCCCACAGCCCCGGCGGTTGGTACGGCCGGACGCTCTCGCCGCCGAGCCGGCCGACGAGCAACCCGCTCGACGCCAGCGCGTGGTCGCGGATCATTTCCGCCGGCAGCCGAAACCTCGATCCGCGCGCGAACAATCGGTTCGCCGGATCGACCTCGAGCAGCCCCAGCGACACGCGCGACACCTGCTGATACGTCGCCGACATCACAATGAGCTTGTGCATCGCCTTCCGGTTCCAGCCACCACGGACGAACTCGCTCGCCAGCCAGTCGAGCAGCGCCGGGTGCGTCGGCCACTCGCCCTGCGCGCCGAAGTCCTCCGACGATTTCACGATGCCGGTGCCGAAGTGCATCTGCCAAAAACGGTTCACGACCACCCGCGCCGTCAGCGGGTTCTCCGCGCCGACAATCCACTTGGCCAAGCCGAGTCGGTTGCGCGACGCACCGGCGGGCCATTGGCCAAGCGCGGCCGGCAGGCCGGCGCTGACCTCGACGCCGCTTGGCTGATCGTACTGCCCACGGTTCAACACGAACGTCTTCCGCGCCGGGCTCAACTCGCCCATGATCATCGCCGTCGGCACCGCTTGACCAAGCGCGGCCAATGCCTTCCGCGCCGTCTTGAGCTGCTGCTCAGCCTCCGACTTTTTTTCCAGCTCGGCAATCTCTGTGCGTTGCCGGGCCATTTGCTTCTGCTGCGCCGCGCTTGGCAGCTTCACGAACGGCTTGTCCGCCAGTTTATCCGCGTTGCCGACGTGCGCCGTCTCCGGCACGTTGTTGAACAACGCGTAAAACTCGTAAAACTCCCTCTGCGAAATCGGGTCGTATTTGTGGTCGTGACACCGCGCGCAGCCAAACGTCAGCCCGAGGAAAACCGCCGTCGTCGTCTCGACGCGATCCACCACGGTCTCGACACGATACTCCTCATTGATGACGCCTCCCTCGCTCTGGATCGAATGGTTGCGGTTGAAGCCGGTCGCCACGCGCTGGGCGATCGTCGCGTCCGGCAACAGGTCGCCGGCGAGTTGCTCGAGGGCGAACCGGTCGAACGGCATGTTGTCGTTGAACGCGCGAATCACCCAGTCGCGCCACGGCCACATCACGCGGCGGCGGTCAAGGCTGTACCCGTGCGAGTCGGCGTAGCGCGCGGCGTCGAGCCAGTCGAGCGCCATCCGCTCGCCGTATCGAGGCGATGCCAGCAATCGGTCGACGACCTTCTCGAACGCGCGCGGCGAGGCATCGGCAAGAAATGCGTCGATCTCCCGCGGAATCGGCGGCAGACCTGTGAGGTCGAAGCTCACGCGGCGAAGCAGCGTCTCCTTGTCTGCGCGCGGCGAGGGTTGCAACCCGGCACGCTTCAGCTTTGCCAGGACGAACCGATCAATCGCGCCACTTGCCCAGGCGGAGTTTCTCGCCGGAAGAATCACCGGTTGGCTGGGGGGAATAAATGCCCAATGCTTTTCCCACTTGCCCCCCTGCTCAATCCAAGTGCGGAGAATTTTAATGTCGCCAAGGGCCAAAACCCGGCCGGAATCCACTGGCGGCATTCGCTCCTCCTGATCAGTGTGAGTTATGCGCTTGAACAACTCGCTTTTGTCAGGCTTACCGGCGGTGATGATCGCTTGGCCAGGCGCACCGGTGTCGAGCCGCAGGTCGGCTTTGCGCTTGGCCGCATCCGGCCCATGACACTCGAAACAGTTGTCGGAAAGAATCGGCCGGACATCGCGATTAAACAGCACAACCTCCCAGGCAACTATCGAACCGGCTGGGAGCCACCCGGCAAGCAGAAGCACGGCGGCGCGCAACAGTGAGTTGTTCCAAAAGAAAATCAAGCGCCCGAGAAGAGTAAGCCAGAGCGGCCGGCTTGGCCAAGCGGAACATTGTTTGAGAACTACCTCGATTTTGCCCCGGATTGAGGGCTTCAAATCGGGTCGGTGCAGGGCAGATTGTAGGCGGGCGCAGGGGACCGGATCACGGTGCGGTATGGGGCAGTAAAGGTGGGGCCGTTTGAAGTGGAGCGCGCAGGGCGTCCCTGGCTTGCTTTACTTGGGGATCGATTCACGCAGACGTTCGATCACTGATGAGTGACGGGATAACTTTGCAAGGTTTTTCCATTCTTGGGGATCGGAGTCGTGATCGTAGAGTTCTTCACCTCCGTCATGGTATCGGATGTAACGCCAACGCTCCGTCCTCACGGCGTGGTTGCCCTGGCCGTAGGTGATTAGCACGGGATGTTTCCACTCCATTTTGGGATTCTGCAACAGCGGCACGATGCTATGTCCGTCCAATCCGTTACGTGAGGGCAAACCGCACAATTCAACAAGTGTTGGATAGAGGTCTATTAAACTAACGGGACGCCAGCAAAGTTGGTTTTTTTGAAACTGTCCGGGTGCAGAAATGATCAACGTTGTCCGAGTTGTAGTCTCCCAAAGCGCATGTTTGCGCCAGTGCTGCTTTTCACCCAGATGCCAACCGTGATCGCCCCAGAGAACGACGATGGTATTGTCAGCATGTTCACTGTGCTCTAGTGCCATTAAAAGTCGACCCACATGGGCATCTACGAAACTGATCGTCGCAAGATAACTTTGCACAGCTCGATGCCACTGGTTGTATTTCAAAACCATGTCGTGGTCTTCGCCGTGCTTGGCAAAGTTTCGCGGCCCGGACACATCATGCACCTCCCGCGCCAGCTTTTTCCCAAACGCTGGCAAGTCGTCGCGGTCGCTGTCCAGCGTCTTTGGAATGAGGATCTTTTCCAGAGGATGCAAGTCGAAGTATTTTCGGGGAACGTGCCAAGGTAAATGCGGCTTGGTGAATCCGCACGCTAGGAAGAAGGGTTTGTCGTGGGGTTTCTCGAGTTCAGAGATCGCCCAGCTTACGACCTTGGCATCCAGCATGTCCTCGTCTTCATTGTCCAACGGACCCCAGGGAGCCCAAGCCAAAGCAGGAAGATCGGCCGGCCGTCTATATTTGGCCTTGGTTCGGGGCGCCTTGAAATAGAAATCCCAGGAGGCCGGATCACCCGATTGATTAGCACTGTGGAATATCTTGCCTCCTCCCTTGGCGGTATAACCGTTCATCCGAAAATACTGCAAGAGCGTAACGGCACGGGGCAATTTCTCCCGGAATCGTTCGCCGTTTCCGTAGACACCGGACTTCGACGGCTCAATGCCGCTCAGCAGGCTCACCCGTGATGGATTGCATAAGGGGGCCGAACAGTAAGCCTTGGTGAAGGAGACTCCCGTTCGTGCGAACCGGTCGATATTTGGCGTTCTGGCCTGAGGATGTCCGCCAAGATGTCCGACCCAGTCATTTAAATCATCGACCGCAATGAAAAGAATGTTTGGGCGAGTCTCCGCAAATGTTGGCAAGGCTACGCCGACCAAGGCGAGAATGAGGAGTACCAGAGGTATTTGCGTTTGTTTCACTCTTTTTCTACTTCTGGATTCCCACACCCCACAAACAGCACGACTGCGATTGTTGTGATTAGTATGTGTTTCAAGTAGTTGCCATTCGGCGTCCCTTATTCATTGCCCCCCTCGCTTTGGATTCAACCATGGGGTGTCCTGATAATACCACCTGGAGGCTTTCAGTCCCTCCACATGCCCGTCCAGAAATCCAACACTGCTTCTTGCTTGGTGTCGGATGCTTGGGCCACCCCAGTTCGGCTGCGGGGATGTGACAAACCCTCCTCCAAATCCGGCTGGATCGTCGAGGATCCACACCTCTGATTTTTCGTACGATTGAGGTGTGATGCATTTCTCCGGGTCACGCGTCTTCTTCGCCTGACAACCCGAATCCGAGAGGTACACCGTTGTCGAGGGGCTAATGATTTCGCTATCCAAAACAGGATCGAAGAACCACCCCCCACCAGGCCAATGACATCCCCCGATCTGGAAATTAGCCCCGTATCCGGAGACAGCTAGGTCGTCAGAAAAGATGTATGAATAATTGAACTTGCGGGTATTGCGTTGCTTGGTGGGGCAGAGCAGGACATTCGTGCTGGTCAATTGGGGTTGGATGTAACTGAACCAGCAAACACCCGCGCCGGCCACGACTCCTGTGAATGTAAATGGATACTCACCCTGATTTGCCTCTGCGTACATGGTTGTGGCCAACATCATCTGCCTCACGTTGCTCAGGCATTGGGTGGCTCCAGCCTTCTGTTTGGCCAGGCTAAGAGCCGGCAGAAGCAATGCCGCTAAAATGGCAATAATTGCGATTACCACGAGTAGTTCAATGAGTGTGAATGCCCGCCTTGATTCAGCCTTCATTTGCCTTCAGCTTTCAATTCTTCACCCGTCTTGGCTCCATGTTTGCGGAGGAGGTCGGCGATTTCGGTTTCGTCTCTTTCAACGGCCTCGTCAAGAGGTGCTCCATAAACACTCAACGCATTCACATCCGCATCATTGGCTATTAACAGTTCAACGACTTCCTGGTGGCCTTCCTGAACCGCATATTGCAAAGGAGTCTCTCCATTACCAAATACCTTCGCATTAACATCCGCACCATTGGCAATTAACAGTTCAGCAACTTTCATGTGACCTTCTTGAGCCGCATACTGCAAAGACGTCTCATTCCGATAATCCTTATCTTTCACATTAACATCGGCGCCCTCAGCCAGTTGTTGTTTGACTGCTTCAATGTTTCCCTCATAGGCAGCGCTAAGAAGTGCAATGTCCGCTTCAGAATTTATTGGAGTTGCCTGTTGCACCTTCCCGCACCCCACCAACAGCACGGCTGAGATTGCTGTTTGTAGGAGGTGTTTCATTACCTGTTGGCTCCCGGCATTTGGTTTGGTTTGATATCAACTTCCCTGATCAGTTTCTTTAGAATTTTTTCAGTTTGTGCAGTGGCTATGGCATAACTGGGCTGGCCTGCAAGATTGTTCATTTCATTCGGATCTTTTTCCAAATCATAGAACTCATAGTCCGTTGTGCCAGAAAATCGCACTAGTTTATGTTGGCGGGTGCGAACGCCCCAGTGGAAATGTCCGGTCGCCCAGTAAGCATACCATATTCCCTTGCGCCAGTTGGTCGGGTGGCGTCCCTGTAAAAGTGGACGCAGACTCACTCCCTGCATGGTCTTTGGAACCGGAATCCCAGCGATACCAAGCAGCGTGGGTGCAAAATCCACATTGCTGCACAACGCGTCATTGACTGTGCCCGCCTTGATCTCCCTAGGGTACCTGACG
>Ga0206680_10000648_pt1 | contig 12594 bp, 13 predicted proteins | sample M115012015metaG_FD_160124 | JGI IMG/M metagenome (GOLD analysis project Ga0206680, IMG submission 160124) | Ammonia-oxidizing marine archaeal communities from Monterey Bay, California, United States - M1 150m 12015 | ecosystem: Environmental > Aquatic > Marine > Intertidal zone | place: USA...
ATTCACTATACAAGAAGACCACAAAACACTAAAACCAATGAAGCGAACACCCACGGAGAAAGGTTGTTCTGCATTTATAAATAAGCATTGATGATAACGTCCGAGTCTCTATTTTGTTTCAATGAAATAGAAACTTTGTTGTCGGTAGTACGGCAGAATTTAAGGAGAAAAATATGAGTGAAAAACAATCAGAAGAACAATTAAAATTTATACACACAGTTTATAAACTCGTAGATGAGTATGAGTTCAAAGACTCAGACCATTCGCATCACGAAGAAGAATTTAAAGAAGTATTTAAAAACCAATTATCAATATTAGAGGATAAAGTTATGTTGAGTATCACACTAAACAAATTAAAAACATTAAACAGAAATGTAAGAGGTGTAAAATGAGTAGATACGGTGGAGGTGGCTACGAGCCTGATGATAACGATTATGATGAATACGGTGACAAAAACACAGACTCATTTAGTGACTTGAATGATGACGATTCAACTCCATCTGGTGAAGTCTATGGGTGGGAAGATTGAACAGTATTACCGACAACGATTGAAGCCTTATTCAGTGCGTAGCATTGTATGAGGGTGTAGTTATAGTGAGTTAAGAGAAGGAAATGTTAAAAATGGAAGTTGAAAAGATAATAGAGTTAGGGTATTCAGAGTTTGATACAATTAAAATGATACTATCAAAACATATAACAACTATGGTAAAGGGTGAGTCGCACATATCAATAAAACAATTTGATAGACTTACAGAAGATTTGATGTTGTGGAAAAGCGAAACAAGTAATTAACTATAACTAGGAGCTATAAGCTGTGCGTAGCATGGCGTATAGGTGGAGTTATCACACAACGGAAGGGAAATTATGAGTAAAGTACAGGTTTTAAAAGGAGTGAAGTTCACTCACAAGGACGTATATCTTTTATCAGAAATGAGGGAAGATTTACAAGTTGCAAACTCTGAGGGGAATCCGAATCGTGAGGAAGCTCTTCAGTACACTTGGGGAGCGATTGCTGCTCACTTTGTCAGAAGATTCCTGGAAGAAGGGGGTCGGCTAGGACAGGGTTTCCCTTCTTGGTTCAAGTCTAGAAATACTGAGTGGAGGTCTTTATGTTGGAATAACCCCTATGATTTACTAGAAGATGGAAGTAAATTGTTCTTCCTGCCTGCAGAGCTTTATGCTAGTGTAGTCTGTCACCTAACTACAATATCACAACACGATATGAAGGATACTGACTACTACGAAAAGTTTACGAAACTTGGATATAAAGTAGACAGAGCTATAGGCGAAGAAATGTGGGAACTTTTAGAGGACTGGGGTGTTGTAGAGGTTGAAGATAACCAACTTGTTTATACTGCTCCTGAAGACGTTATGCCGGGAATAGTCCCGCTAACAGAAAGAAAGGAAGGTCTGTAATGGCTAAGATTGAAATTGAATTTGGAGGACACGCACAGTCTATAAACGACAGACGTGTAATCAATGGTGTGATGGATGGGATGATGCAAGTTGCCCCCCTCAAACACGCCTGGACTGAAGAACTTGTGATGGAAGCTATCAAGAATACTTGGATACCTCAGGAGATCCCTATGGCCCCTGATATTCAAGACTGGAATAATCCAGACATTATGAACGAAAATGAGAAAAAAGTTTATAAAAGAGCTTTAGCTTTCGTGTCTAATCTGGATGGCTTACAAACTAATAATCTTTCTGAGTTTATCACTCCCCACATTACTTCACCTGAGGTTCAGATTGCGTTAGTTAGACAGACCTGGGAAGAGGCCCTACACACTAGGTCTTATTCTTATATGACAGAATCTCTCCAGCTAGATCCTGACGAAATTTACAATATGTTCCGTAGAGATAAACATCTGTACGAGAAGAATAAATATGTTCTAGACGGTCTGAATCGAATCGCAGCAGATGGATTCAAAACTGGTACTTTACAATCAGACCAAGATTTCCTAGAAGCCTGTTATAATAATGTAATCCTTGAGGGGGTATATTTCTATTCCAGTTTTATCGTATTCTATAACTTCAAACGTAATGGTAAAATGATGGGGTCTTCTGACAATATCGCATTTATTAATCGTGATGAAGAGGTACACCTGAAAAACTTCCTGAATATTATCAAGTCAATTCGCGAAGAACAGCCTGAACTTTACACAGAAGAGTTTGAACAAAAAATCATTAAAAACTTTGTTGGGGCTGTGGAACATGAAATTGCTTGGGGCTTGTCTTGTATAGGTGATGGAATCCTTGGATTAACCCCTCAGAGCCTCACAGAGTACATTCAATTCGTAGGTAATACAAGATTAAGGTCTTTAGGTCTTCCTAAGCAGTGGGACGTTAAAAACCCCTTTCCTTGGTTAGATGAATACACTCAAGGAAATATGACAGAGACTAACTTTTTTGAAGGAACTGTTCGTGAGTATCAGACTGGTTCTTTGGATTGGGATTAATTATGAAAACCGTCAAAGGGTCGCCTTACGATAAAGCAGAAGGGTTTATAGGAGTCAATAGAGAAAGGTTGGACGTACAAGGTAAGTGGATTGTTAAACTAGAGCAGAGGTTATACAGGCAGGAGAAGTTAAATTTAGTGTTAGGTGTATTTACTCTTCTACTATTTGGACTACTATTTGGACTACTTATGTATGCTAGACTGAGAGGTTATTTATGAATCCAAACAGTCATAAGAAATACTGCGTAGAAGTAAAAGGTATGTCAGACGACTTATCTATACAGACTAAAACTCATATTGATTTCTACTCTCTGTGTAGAGGGTTTAATGTAATTGATCCAGCTCACGCACACGGACTGAAGAAATTGATTATGCCTGGAGACAGAGGGGTTAAAAATTTTGCTAAGGATATGTCTGAGGGGATAAACTCCATTCTGGATTATGCTTATCACCTAGACCCTAAAATCTACGAGGAAGTTTTAGAAAAGATAGGACACAGAGAATGATATTCAACCAAAAGACAGATGATAGAATATTAGCAGTAATACTTATTCTATCTCTGCCAATCACATTCCCTTTAGCTTTAGTGTTTGAGTATGGATTTAAGGTCAAGGAGTGTTATTCTGACTTGAAACTAAATCTAAGGATATTAATATATCCAGAAAAATTCCGCTAATAGTATTAGGTTTTCAGTTCTGGATATTGTATATTTGTATATAGTACCTTGACGATACAATCTGCTTTAGATGTATTTAGTTGGATAAGGGAAGCCTAGAATCGTATTGAAAATAAGAGCCTGCACTTCTAATAAGTGACAGGCTCTTCTTCGTTATAGAGGTGTAATTTCAATCTCTGCAAATTTCAAATTATCTTCTAATTTAGCAGTACATTTATCCCAAGCACTTCCACCGAACCAATCTACAGCTTGATAAACTGCCGCAGATGTAAACGAATCTTCTCGTTCATCGTCCATAAGCATTTCAAGAATGGAGTCTGCATCGGCTCTAGACATAAGCTCTCTGGGAATACATCTATAACAGACATCGTGCCAAAATGTAGGAACTCTATACTCTCCAACAAAAGGAGAACCGATTAAACTCCAAGCTGTCTGAGGTATAGAAGCTCCATCGTAATTAAACCCTTTAAAGGCTGTGATACGATACATTTTATCTTTCCAAGCAAAACAGATAGTAATATCTTCGTAAAGAATCATATCTCTGTTATTAGAGTGGAATTGTAAGATAGGCTGGTAATGTGTAGGCATTAGGACTCCTCAGTTAGGTATTCAATTTCGTCTGCTTCAAGTATAAATTTAACTTTAGACTCTATATCATCCCAAGCAGAGATAAGATTCTTTTTATCGTTCTGCATCCACTTCTTAGCTTCGCTGATAATAATACTTGTAAATCTATCTAGAGCAGACTCTACATCTTCTTCATTAAGAAATGAGCTCTGTTCTTTAGCTTGAGCTAAGTGATTTTCGAAAAGTTCTTCGGTAATTCTGTGGAATAGTAAATCTCCGCCATTTGTATTAAGAAATCCAGAAAGCTTCCTTCCGTTTGTCATACAGGTATAGCCGTTTAGATCCACGTATAATTTCCCAGAAATCTCTTCTCCGCCTCTGTGATACCTTCCAAGTACAATGTGTCTGTCTCTTAGAATATGATTTTTCCTAAGTCTTTCGTGATAAAGTGAGATACACTGCAACATTGAAAACTTTATAGCATTATGGAATTTTTTAATGGACAGAGCTTCATCTAACATTCCTGGCTTTACAGAATCATTCAACTTTATCTCTATCGCTGCGATAGATTTAGCCATAGTCTGTATAGTGATAGCAGTAGGATCTACTTCTCTACTCTTCTTAAACCTTACTGCTACAGGTAGTACAAAGTAAAAGAATATTACAGCTAAAATCCCGTAAAGGAATGTATCGGGTGTCATAGTAGGGACTAAGGAGGTGTTCTGAGGGGTGTAAGAGGTCGTAGCCATTGCTAACGAGTCGTTAAATAAGTCAGTTACAGACTTTATGGAATCTTGTGGCATAGAAGCTCCTAGAGGTTATACAACAAATATAATACAAAAAAATCCAGACCACTCGGAGTAATCTGGATTTTTAGATTGTCGTCAAACAATAGAAAGGAAATCTTTAAATTATGTCGGGTTCAAAGACAGAGATAATATACTAATAAGCATCTACTATCGTCAACATAAATTCCTTACAATTATCAAGTTTTTCTAAAAATTCTGCAAAAGCTTTACGAGAAGATAGAATAGCCCAATCTCCATCAAGCTCTCCGAACTGCTCTCCAAGTAAAATACACCCCTCAGAATTTTTATCTCTGTTACCCCAATGGAACAATACTAAGTCACGACCTTGAATATCTGTAATCATATAAGTCCACCCATATTTCGGAGACTTATGTTTCTTTACGATATATTGGCCTGCTGGAATACAAGACACCCTAGAAGCATTATCTCTAGAATAAGGTTCTAGAGAAACACAGATAGGTTGCCCGTTCATAACAACAGAACCGAAAGTACCTTCTGAGGGGTTACTTGCGATTCGTGTAATTCTAGCTTGATTCATTATCATTCTAAGACCTCCTCTGGTGGTGTTTTTGTTCCCAGTCTATATTGGTGTTCATCAGACTCGTACAAAATACCTAGTATATCTGTTAAGGCATTCTCTGGACTAGCCCATACAGATTTGATACCTTCTGGAATCTCTTCAGGCCAAGGTATAGGGTCTGTAGGATTAGTAGGTAGAGAAGTCCTCTCTTTGATGATCTCTCCTGCAGAGGTTTGGTTTACATTGTCAAACGCTATCAAAGCGTTGACCATATTTACTTGACTAGGGTCTGAACTTTCCCAGTCTATGTTTACGGATACGTTTTTTGCCACTAAAGGCAAACCTTCTCTTGTTATCATTTTATACTTCCTTTTTTAAGTTATATGTATTCTTCTTCTAGGTGTGGGGGCTACACTAGAGGCTTTTATCTCTATCGCAGAAATGGCTACATTTGACGAGGAGGTATGAACTACGTCGTAAGACCCTGCTGTAAGTCCTATGTTAGAGTAAGCTCCAGAAGTTATAGAGTTCACATTATTATTATTAGGCTCTAGACTACCACCAGAAGAAGACTTTCCTGCTACTACTATACTTGAGAACGCTCCAGGTGAGACACCTCTTGTATAGATAGCACTACCCTCGGATACGTTAATAGACTTAGTATTAGGGCTTGAAGACCCTCCTACATTTATAGTGTTTCCTCCTATATCTGCTCCGATAAAGGAAGATACTTGGATACTAGCGAAATTCCAGAGTGAGTTATTCCAAGTGAAGACTAAATTATTACTCCCTGTAGGAGGGTTTTTCAGTTCGTAGATTATAAGTCTTTGAGACATACCAGTTAAGTTTCTATCTACTCTCTTAGTCATAGGTACACCACCGTATGTAATACCTGTGACGTCTAAGCTGTTAGAGTTTGTGTGTCCCATAGAAACTATCAAGACTCCATCTGCGCCTACATCTTGGACGTGAGCTATAGATAGGCTAGACCCTGAAGGGATTTGATGATATGTTGTAGTGTTACCTCTTACTAAAGCCATAGTCTAATCCTCAGTAAATCTTATGTCTACGCTAAAAATAACACCTGTACCCGAAGCAGCAGTAGTCTCTAGCCAAATCCACGAGTCTGCAGGTATTGTAGCGTCACTGAGAGTCGACACTTGACCTGTGGTTTTATTTGTAGAGGCTGTACTTGCAGATAGTAGATTACCAGTAGAGTCTCGGTCGGTACTATGCCTTAACGTAAAGGTGGTACTTGGAGAAGTTCCTGTACTCACTGAAAGAACTTCTTGAACTGTAATAGCCACATCTGTTCTGAAGATTGTCATATCTTCAATGCCTGTAGGAGACTCTAGAGTTAGTGTTTTAGTCAAAGAAGGTTTACTTCCACCAGTCACATTTACAGTGTATATATTGGGATTACCGTTGACTTGATCTAAATTTTCTGTCACTGTACAACCAACACCAGCTACTACTTTAGTCCTATTAGGAGAGAACCAATTTATAAACGCAAAGTTAGACCAAATTCTGAGTTCATTTACTTGTTCATATCTGAGGGGGTTAGTTCCTCCTGTGATGTTCCAAGTATAGTCTGTAGCATAACTAGTAGCTTGGTTGTGTATAATTTTAAACCAGTGCTCAGTCCTTTTAGAGTTTGCGTTATTGTCTATAGTCCTTGGAGATGCAGGAGTCACAAAAGACATACTTAGTTCCCACTGAATACGGTTAACTGTTGGAGCGTCTACAGTAGGGTGGAAGTTTAAATCACCAGACTGATTCCAAGCAATACCAGTACCTACTACCCTAGAGTTACCGTGCATATTTACAGTCTCGTTACCCCAAGCTACTCCATCTGCTCCGTTCCAGAGTATGACCTTATTCGGTAAAGGGTATTCTAAAGCAGTGATAAGTTCTGCTTTAGTTAAGGCTACAAATACAGTATCCATTCTGTACTCATCTACTCTAGTCCAGTATGTAGAATCTGCTACAGGAGTTTGTCCAGAGTGTAACTGTCTACAAATCCATCGTCTACCGTCTTTAGTTACGATGTCTGATAGAACATATCCAGTAGAATTGTCCCAAATACCTTTATACTCAAAAGACATATTTACTAAGTCTGTGTGTTGCTGTAAAGAGAGATGGTAGCGTTCAGAGGAGTTACCACCTTGTAATCCGTTAAGGTCATTATGGTTTGGTATTGTCGGAGAAGAGTCCTCGAAAGTGTTGTCCCAGTATCCTTGAGTAACATTACCGTTAATTGTAAGTGTATGCCCGTTCAAGACTATTTCTTCGTAGACTAAGGTATCTGTAGCGTACGCTGAGATAGTTATATCAGCCTCTAGGATAATTCTTCGTATTCTATTGGCACCTGTACAGAATACATCAGTCTGATTTACGAAAGTAAGGTCTGTATAGAGACTAGCATTTCCGAAATTTAGCTGAGATGTAGCAGGTCTATTGAAGACTATAGGTTGGCCATAGAAAGACTTAGGTAGGTATCCATATACAGCAGACCATCCTATTACCGCAGTATTAATAGGGTTCCATACATCTCCTATGAACACATTTCTAAAGGAGTTACTGTCAATGTTCATCGCTGCTGAGTAGTCATCCCAAGTATTAAAGAAGGCTGAACCATCAATATTTACCTTGTCGTTTATATCTAGAAGTCTTTTGAAATTTGTCCAAGCAGATCCGTCATAAGCTCTGTAGTGAAGAACACCAGAGTTCTTTTCGATATACTCTTGATAAATTCTAACTGTACCTGTATTAGCTGTAGTCCTAATTGTCCCGTAACCATTAGGTAAGACTCCTCCTAGAGTGTCGTTAGAGACTATATCTACTGTGATCCCGTTACCATAGGTAGCAAGAGTATTTACATTACCAGAGGTTAATGTGATTTTCCTAGCGTAATACTCTGAAGGGATTCCGTTTACTTTACTTACTTGAGCATCAGTGAGATGGTTCCTCTGTGATGCAGAGCCTCCTTGTAACCCATCAAGGTCGTTGTGGTCTGGTGTAACTCCGCTAACGGAAACCCAAGAATCCCACGCTACTATAGATTCAGGAGTTCTACCTTCTTCGAAGTCATAAGTACCCGTTCTGATACTAATCTCATTAGTAGTTAGATTATAAGCAACCTGAAGTTGGCTACGAACATAGATATTAGATCCACCTGGAGTAGGCCCTTCTGTACCCATATTACAATACACTACGAACTTATCAGTATCGTTAGGGAATTTTCCTGTGGCGAATCCGTTACCGTTAGGGTTAGCAGAAGTATTAGAAGTCCATCCGTTTGCGTTTACAATGTCATTAAGACTCTGTAGACCCGCCTGACCAATAGGTATTGTTATTTGTGAAAACAGACTACCTGTGACATTACCAGACTGTTGATTTACATAAGCTAGTAAGTTGTCAATAGCTTCTTTCACTGTACTGCCATCTACGTCTCCATCATAACCTAGCAGGGCAGCAGTATCTTCCTGAGATAAAGCTTCTAGTGATGGAAAGAACCTAGAAACCCCCTCAGCGGTCTTTACTACAATACCTTTTTGTTCCTGAGGGGTGGTAGCTCCATCGGAGAAGCCAAAACCCCTATCTGGAATGTTGGCTTCTACTGAGGCTCTGTCTACGTTCTGGTGCGGTGTTACGTGTACTTTTGCCATAATGTTTTATTCTCCTTATAGGGTAAATATAACACTATTCGTCTGGGTCAGCATACGTTCCATCTTGAAACTCGTAATCAGGTGGATTCTGTACCCCTCCACTCCCTCCGTCAGGGTATCCTATAGAGTCGTCTTTGAAGTCCCATTTATAAGGAGAGTTCTGTAAAATAAAGGTGTCTACGTCTGTTTCTATATTCCCACCATCCCAGTAAGTATCTTCCAGAGTAGAGAATACAGCAGGAGGGATAGGCATATAAACTTCAAGCTGAACCTTACCGTTATAATAATCTGGCGTAATACGTTGTACGAAACCATAACCTTCTGCTTCAAACCCAGTGCCACCCGCATTAGTATGAAACCAAGTCTGTAGTTTTACAGCATCCCCGATGTCTAACTTCTGGGCCTCTGTAGCTACTCCTTCTTTGTAGACTGTGTGATTCATATTAACTTCAAATGTTACAGTCCAAGCTTCAAATAGATGCCATAAAATTATTCTCTCGGCTACCTTATACATGGAGTTTACTGGAGGTTGATTACCGCTATAAACATAAGGAATATTCATATCGTAAAACCATTCCAATTCTTCTTCTTTTTCAGACTCTACAACAGCTTTAAAATACTTATTTGAAATTCTATAACCATCCAGAACTCGTGAAGCATTTCCGTTAAGAGTATCCTCAAAAGTTTTATATCCTGGACACGTAACCTTGTCCCCCTCAGCATCGTAATTTACTGTGATAATCTTATCTACTTTCTCTTTACCTGTATGATAATGAAACTTGAAAGTGAACTTAGATATGATTTCTGACATTGGGCGTAATTTAACACCTACACCAGAAGTTCTAATAATATCAGAATCTTTAAATGTAAATGCTGAATTTTCGGATAACTCTGTGCGAGCAGGGTTATAGTAATTTAATTCGTGATCTCTGTAATACAGAGATTTTAAAATGGCTTTATCGTCAGAGTCGAAAGTTACCAGACCTCTAACGTGTCTAGTTTCAGAATCCAATACTTCACTAACTGTACTTTGGTTTGTGAACTGAACCCTAGCCATCAAACCTTGTAAGGCTTTAGTAGCTGTACGGTCTGGAGTAGGAGCATACTTACCAAAACCTTCTCTAAACATCAGATTTTTGACTATATCGTTAGGTGACTCTTCGAGTCTATCTGAGGGGGTATTATTTGAGAGTAAATCCGTTCTACCATTAGTATGAACAAAGATGTTATCAGACTCGATATTAATCTCTCTAGAAGTCATAAGGTAGGCTTTATCATCACCTTCCATCTGACCTCCGAAGTCATAAGTAGCGTGATCTGTACGCAGTACACTTAACGGAGAGATTCCTTTATATGTGCCGAAATCTCCATCTGTAGATTCAGAAGCACCTGAGAAAAATGAGATTGTGTATCCAGTACAACTCCTCAAAAATTCAATTTCTTCATTGAAATATTTTTGCGGGATTGTAAGAATATTCTTACCTGTGTGGATAACGTAAGGAGTCTTTGGTAATCTACCTATCCAAGAACCGTCAGTAGGTCTGTTATCTAATTCATCTACAGGATCTAACCCTAGAGAATCCGAAAACTCAGTAGATGTCCCGTCTTCGTTAGTTAGATACATATTCTGGTCAGCATCAAAATCGAAAAACTTATCATTACCCCCAATAACTGCTGGTCTGTTATAGAATATATGCCAACCATCATTAGAGTACAACTCATTCGTCAGGTCGGCTCCAGAATGACTTAAATAAACAGTGTCTGCAAATACTACTCTTGAAAGTCTAGGGTTTATGTGGTTAAGTGTGACTGTATATCTAAGACTCCCGCAAAATTTTTCAGCAGCATCTTTACCGGATACTCCATGCATATAGTTATAAGGAGATACACCATACTGGTCTATGTCATAGTCTGGACTAGCCCTCTCTAACCTTATAGCTTTAGAGATTACTATAGATACGTCAGTATCAGAACCTTCTAATCCGTTTATGGTATCGGAATCTAGTTCGTAGTCGTAAGTCTGTTTGATGTCAGGAGCTATATCATTAAACCTATCTAGTGTTTGGTCAGCAGAGATTTGAGTGTTTCTTCTCATAAACCCTAGACCTAGAAGTTTAGATTGACCGGCCCTTCCTGGATGTACTGGGAATAAAGCGTTTGTAAACCCTGTAGTATCAGTAAGTTTTAGAGGTGTAGTAGAAGGGTATGTACTTCTGTCAAATGTACTAACAAAAGGGTTTTCGTAATCGTAAACCTGAGAAGGGCTGAACTCATTCCATAATATCCTAGACCATAACCCTGCAACTCTTCCAGAGATAAATTTAGATTTATCCGTAGCTTGATTTATTCTGTATACACTCCAAGCTGTAGAGAAACTTAAAAAGTCTATATCTTCTGTGTTAGTAGTACCTGTCTCGTATGTACGGAAAATCAACCCCTCAAAATTTCTTGACTCCACAGAACTTAAAATTCCTGAAAATCCAGAGTCATAAAATACTCCTGTACTAGAGTCTTTATACCAGGAAATTGAAGGGAAAGTATTAATCATACTAGGAGTGTATAAAGACATTCTCTCTTGCTGAGTCATAGTGTTCAAAGCTGGGTCTGTAGATTCTCCGTTAACCATATACTCAGAGTATTCATCCCAAGGTTTATAAAAACCTCCTTGGGCTGTGTGAATATTCACTCTTTTATATAACTCTAATCCGCTACCTTCATCGTCCTCTAGTAGTCGTACCGAATACTCCGTAGGTAATTCTAAAGAGTATTTATCTATATTAACTGAAGTAGCCCCTTGGGGGTAAATAGACCTGTCGACCTTACCTGAGCCGTTAGGGTTCTGAGTGTAGGTAAAAGGATTGGATGCGGTACAGGCAGAAACATTAAAAGTCCCTTTTACTTCTCCTATTATTCCTGTATCTGATGAATCATCTATAACAGCAGGTATTTTAATACTTGAAGTAGATTCTTGGTATGCAGTATAGGCAGGAGTATTAAGTAGGACATAACTAGAACCTTCTGCTTCCCCTTCTTGTGTTAAGTCTCTGGCTTCTAATACTGTATGTTTTGTAGAAGTTTCAACTAAATCTAACCCTTTTAGAGGTTTGAATTTTTTAGAGTCCGTATCGTAAGAAAACAGCTCAATTTCAGATTGGTTAACTTGAGGGGTGATTCCTCTATTAATAAATCCGTCCTGTTGTTGGTAATCTGTAATTAATATTACAGCCTTCTCTTTAAGTTTCGCTAGATAGGTAGTCTCTGCAAAAGACTCTTCCGGGTCTTGCTCATAAGGAGTGTCTGTAAGATCTAAGTAGAAGGAGACTGTACCGAAAACCTCCGCTATCTTATTCACTTTAAATAATTCGTACTCTTGAAATACTACTTTATCGTCATTAGCATCTACATTAGAAACTCCTGAAGTAGCGACAATACTTATGTATAAATCAGGAACTCTAGTAGTCGTAGTGAAGCTTAAAGCAGGTTTATCTGAAGTTACTCCTGGAATATCAGCGAAAGTTTTAGCTACGTCCAGCTTTGTATTAAGAGTAACTTTAATCTCGTCTGTGTCAGGCTTACTGACAACTTTAAATTTCATATAAGTTGAATCGGACGTACTAACAAGAGGTAAAACTTGGTTCTTATTAACCACACTCTGCATCTTCGCATAGTCCCATCTACCATACGTTACATAGGCTATATTCCCTTGCTCGTCTTCATTGTCGGTTTGAGGATAAAGGTCGCTCAAGAGCTTGCTAGGTATCTTTTTATTGTAGTCTAATAATAATTTAGGCTCTACCTTTACAACGTATTTATCGTAATCAAAATTTATCTCCATCGTGTAGCCGTGAGAATACTCGTGCGTTACTCCTGAAGTTCTGTCGTGAATGTATAGCGTA
>Ga0206680_10000650_pt1 | contig 12582 bp, 12 predicted proteins | sample M115012015metaG_FD_160124 | JGI IMG/M metagenome (GOLD analysis project Ga0206680, IMG submission 160124) | Ammonia-oxidizing marine archaeal communities from Monterey Bay, California, United States - M1 150m 12015 | ecosystem: Environmental > Aquatic > Marine > Intertidal zone | place: USA...
GGCAAGCATCTCGAGGCGCAGCCTCTTGAGCTCCTCCTGCGCCGGAGCTCCGCTGGAGGTCGCCAGGATGCCGGTCTCCTCGAAGAGCTCCCGTACGGCGCAGCCCAGCGTCTCGGCCTTGTCGGCGCCGAGCTCTTCAGCCAGCGGGATGGTCTCGTCGCCGGGTTCGACCTTGCCGCCGGCAAAGGCGAGATAGCCGCCGAGGAAGTTCATCTCGCGGGCTCTCGTAACGAGGAAGACCTTCAGCTCGGGGCGCTGGCGGTAGATGATGATATTCGCCGTCTGACGGGTCATGGAATGTATTAGGAGTCCTGGAGGCCGCGGCTGCAAGCCCGGAGGAGCCAGGGGGCTTCTCAGAAGGCGTAGCCGATGGAGAAGGAGAAAACTTCGGGCCGGTCACCGTCCTGTTTCGCGAGGGGTTTGGCCCAGTAGAGGTTGATGGGGACGACCTGTCCGAGGAAAGGAAATCGGAACTGGAGACCTCCGCCGGCCGCGGACCGGAGCCGTCCGCCGGAGAAGTCGCCGGGATCGCTCTCGAGCAGCCCCCAGTCAAAGAGGGCGATTGCCCTGAGCTCACGGAAAAACAGCGGCGCGGAATACTCGATGGTTCCCCTGAGCAGGGCTCCTCCTCCAAGCGGCTCTCCCTGTTCGTGGGGGCCGACCTCGCGGTATTCAAAGCCGCGAAAGCTGTGCGGCCCTCCAAGGAAGTAGTTTTCGTAGAACGGCACCCCGTCCGAGCCGCCCCCGACCCACCCGGCCTCGATTCCAACATGCAGGAGATGCCGGAGATCGGCGTAGCGATCAAAGAGAGGCTTGTAGTAATCGGCCGAGGCGCTTCCTCGGAAGAACTCGATGTCGGAGCCGGTGGCGGGCCCTGCCGCATCAAGCTTCAGCTCAGCCAGCAGCCCCTTCGGTCCTCCGTAGATGTTGTTTTCGAGCTCGGCGTAGCGAAGCGAGAGCCGCGGATAGCTGAGCAGGATGCTGCCGGGGGCCGTTGCGATGGTCGCCGGCGCCGAGGCGCTGATGTCGCCGAGGCTGACGTCATCGAGCCGCCAGGCGAGGGCGAGAGAGAGGTGGTGGTCGATGTCGAGATATTGCCGCGCTTCGGGCTCCGTCTTCACCCGGCTCTCCTCGTAGGCGCCCCGATAGAATTTTTGCGAGCCTGCGCGCAGGGTGAAGGTCCGGTCGCTGGAGAAGAGGTAGGGTTCGTGGAAGCCGAACATGTACTGGCTCTCGACGTTTCCGGGGACGATCTCGGCATAGACGGACTGCCCCCCGCCTACGAAGGCGTCTGACCAGTCCGTCAGGCTTCGGGGCAGGGCGAAGAGATCGAAATTCGTATGCTCGAGTCTGAAGTAGCCGACCTCCCCCTCTCCGCTCGCTGCGCCGCCTCCGAGATCCCAGCGTCCGACGGCCTCCTTTTCCTTGACGTTGATCCGGACGTTTCGGAGCTCTGGCGCCGTCGATTCGTCTACGCTGAAGGAGACATCATCGAAATGGCCCGACGACCGCAGCCGGGCCATCGTCTCATCTATGGCGAGCAGGCTGAGCGGCGCTCCGCTGACAAGTTTCGAGTGCCTGCGGATGACCCGGTCAAGGGTCCTGGTGTTGCCCCGGATCTCGACCTTGTCGACAAAGAGGTGCTCTCGCTCATCGATCTGGAAGACGACGGTTATGTCATTCTCCCCGGTATAGAGGAGCCGGGCGTTTACCTGCGGAATGCGGTCGGAGCGTTCCTGGTAGATTCTCACAAGGGTTCGCTGCAGCTTTTCGACCTTCGCGCCGGAATAGAAGGCTCCGGCCTCGAAGGAGAGGGTCTGCAGGAGCAGGGCATCGCCGAAGACCTGGTTCCCCTCCAGGCGAATTTCCTGGAGCCGGTAGCGGGCGCCTTCCCTGATCTCCAGCGAGATCGTGACGTCTCGGAGGGAGGGATTGATGGAGATGTCATCGAGGCCGAGCTTCACGTCGAGGTTGCCTCTCGAGCGATAGTAGTTTCTCAGCTTGTCGAGCGAGCTGTCGAGCTGGTGGGGGACAAAATAGCCCCTGTCCACGGCGCCGAAGAGACGCTCGGGGCGCAGCCCGCTGATCTCGATGATCTCATCACGGGTCAGCTCCGAGTTTCCGATGATGAACACATCTCGTATGCTCGTTCGGAACCCCTCTTCGATGTCGAGGAGGAGCTTCACTCGGCCCGGTCCGGGAGCTTGCAGCGCCGCGTCCACCTGGACGAAGAGGAAGCCATCTTCCTGGTAGGTTCGCCTGAGGGCTTCCCTGGCGAGCTCGAGGTCTTCTCTTCTGAAGGCCGAGCCTTCCTTGCGCAGGAGGGCGTCTTTCAGTGAGCGCCTGGAAAGCGCCGCGCTGCCGGTGATCTCTATCGCTTCAAGGAGGGGGTATTCGGTGATGGTGATTCTGATGGCCGGGGGCTTGCCGGGTACCGAGACGATGGTCGGCGGCTTGACCTTTTCGATGAACTCGAGTTTGAGCAGACCCTCCAGCGCCCTGCTGCCGGATTCCGGACCCCATTTATCTCCGGGCTTCAACCCACTCGCCTCGAGCAGCTTGCGGTAGGGAACCCAGGTTCGCCCCGGGAATTCCACGGAGCCGATGGTCTCATCCGGGGGCTCCTGGGCCCGGGTAAGACCCGTCGCCTGGCAGAGCAGCCAGAGCGCCAGCGGCAGCAGAGTCTTCAGGTCGGTTTTGTGACGGATCATAGACAGGAAAGCATAGATAAAGGTGCCGGTAAGATCGAGCAGTGAGCGGGACTCAGAAACAGGTGAGCAAGGCGGATTCGTTGACCGATGTGCTCGGGCTGAATACAATGGGTCCTTCGTCGTGTCGGGAATCGTTCGTTTGAGACCCTGTTTTTAAGGTCCCGGCCCAGGATTGGATACCATCTATGTCGAAAGAAATTCAACGCAATCCAACCCGCTCTGTGCGTGTTGGCTCGGCCATGATCGGCCGGGAGCATGATATTCCCGTGCAGACGATGACCGCGACGCATACCCAGGAGATTGAGGAGACGCTCTCCCAGATCGCGGACATGCTGGGGGCGGGGGCTGATATCGTTCGCGTCGCCTGTGACAATAAGAAAGATGCCAGGGCGCTTGCGGAGATACGGAAGGAGACGGATGCCAATCTTGTCGTCGATCTGCAGGAGAACTATCGTCTCGTGACCGAGGTCGCTCCGAGCGTGGACAAGGTTCGCTACAATCCGGGCCATCTTTACCACGTGGAGAAGAACAAGCCGGTTCGGGACAAGGTGGCCTTTATCGCCTCGGTGGCCGGGGAGAATGACTGCGCGTTACGGGTGGGGGTGAATTGCGGCTCCGTGGATCCCGCCTATAAGGAGAAATACCCGGATGATGGGATTGAGGCCATGGTGCGCTGCGCTGTTGACCACTGCGCCTACCTCGACGACATTGGCTTCACCCGTTACGTGGTCTCGCTGAAGGATTCCGAACCTGAGAAGGTTGTGCGGGCAAACCGTCTCTTTGCCGAGGAGCGCCCCGATGTCCCCCTGCACCTGGGGGTGACCGAGGCCGGCCTGCCGCCAGATGGAATCATCAAGACCCGGATCGCTTTTGACCAGCTGATCACGGTCGGTATCGGGGATACGATCAGGGTGTCGCTGACGCTTCCGAACGATCGTAAGGCGGAGGAGGTCGAGGCCGGTCACAAGATCATCGAGGATATCCGCGCCGGCCGGATCCGCGCAGTCCCGGAGCACTGGGGCGAGGGGTTGAATATCATCGCCTGCCCGAGCTGTTCACGGGTTGAGAACATGGCCTTCATCGATCTCGCCAAGGAGGTCAAGGAGATGACGGCCTACGCCAACGAGCACGACCTGACCATCGCCATCATGGGTTGCCGAGTGAATGGCCCCGGCGAGACGGACGATGCCGACCTGGGGCTCTGGTGCGGTCCGCGTACCGTAAATCTCAAACGCAAGGCTGCGCCCCTGGGCGCTTATACCTATGACGAGGTCCTTGGCCGACTCAGGGAAGAGCTGGACAAGCTCATCGCGGCGAAGGCCTGAGCGCGCGGGTTGAACTCAGATGGAAGAAACAAGGTCCTCTCCGGGCGAAGAAGAAAAGCTGGCGGCTGATACTGCGGGGGGGCGGGTCGATTTTCTCGTAATCCAGGATTACAAGGAGAACCGTCGTAAATGTACGGTTCACCCGCTCGCCGGCACCGAGGGGCTGGAGATTCTGCGTCTCGGCACGCCGAGGCCGGGTGAGGAGCTTGTGGAGATACCTTCCGGGATTCTCCTCGAGGTCGCCGCTCCCGAGCTGGTTCCTGCGGATGCCGAGCTGCTTGGCGATAGCGGAGGACGGCTGATTCTGCTGGATGCGACCTGGGTTCGACTGGCTCCGCTGGGCCGAAGGCTGTGTTTTGAGAGCGCCCCGGAGCTTCACAGGCGCTCTCTTCCCGGAGACTTCAGGACGGCCTATCCGAGGCACTCGAAGCTTTTCGAAGATCCGGGAGGCGGCCTGGCAAGTGTAGAGGCGATGTTCGCGTCGACCGTGATCCTTGGAGCGCCCCGCAGGGAGCTTCTGAGAGAGTATCGCTGGGCGCCGGATTTCCTGGAGCTCAACAGGGAGGCCTTTATTCGCTATGGCTGGGAGGAGAGCTGAGCGAGGGGGGCGAAGGCTGAACGCGGCGCCCCTCGATTGTCGAGAATTGTCAACCTTGCGATAGAGGGCGTGTCTACTTGAGGGGCATCGACTCTAATTTCCTGAGGAAATTTACCAGTGGAGGCGGCGGCATGGCGATTTACATGGGTCTGGATTCAAGCACCCAGAGCCTGACGGCAGTGGTCATCGAGATAGATGGCGATGACCGAAAGGTTCTGGACCAGCGCTCCATCCGGTTTGATGAGGAGCTGGCTTCCTACGGTTGCCGCAATGGCGTGCTCACGCATTCGGATCCCCTGGTGGCGCATTCAAACCCGGTGATGTGGGCGGAGGCGCTTGATCGGCTCTTTGCCGTGTTTGCCGGAGAAGGACAATTCCCGCTCGATAAGCTGCGGGCGATCGCCGGTTCCGGCCAGCAGCACGGGAGCGTCTATTTCAACTCGGAGGCCAGCTCTCGCCTCCGCTCTCTTGATCCGGCCAGGGAGCTGGTTGGCCAGCTCGAAGGTATCTTTTCCCGGTCCACCTCCCCGATCTGGATGGATTCGAGCACCTCGTCGGAGTGCGAGGCCATCACGGCCGCGATGGGCGGCTCTGGCGAGCTTGCCGGCCTGACAGGCTCGAAGGCCTTTGAGCGTTTTACGGGTCCGCAGATCAGGAAATTTCACCAGGAGGATCCCGAGGGCTACGATGCGACTCGCCGCATCCACCTGGTGAGCTCCTTCATGGCCACCCTGCTGGCGGGCACCGATGCCCCCATAGATCCCGGAGATGGGGCGGGGATGAATCTGATGAACCTGCGTGAAAAGGACTGGGCGCCGGCAGCCCTGGAGGCTACGGCGCCGGGCCTGTCGGGAAAGCTCCCCGCGATTGAAGAGTCCTCGTCCATCATCGGATCGCTGTCGAATTACTGGGTTGAACGCTACGGCTTCTCGCCCGCGACCCGGGTGGTTTGCTGGTCCGGCGACAACCCCTGCAGCCTGGTTGGGGTCGGTCTCGTAAAGCCAGGCCGACTGGCGATCTCTCTCGGTACCAGCGATACGCTCTTTGGTTATCTTCCCGAGCCCAGGGTTGACCCGGCGATGGAAGGACATACCTTTGGGGCTCCCACGGGTGACTATATGAGCCTGATCTGTTTCAAGAACGGTTCCCTGGCACGGGAAAAGATCTGCAATGCCGCGGGCCTGGATTGGGATGGTTTCTCCGCCGCGCTGAGGGAGACCCCACCGGGAAATGACGGGGCGATCCTGTTGCCCTGGTTTGAGCCGGAGATCACGCCGAATGTCCAGGAGCCGGGCGCCCGGCGCTATGGTCTCAGCGAAGATGAGGGCCCGGCGAACGTCCGGGCCGTCGTTGAGGCCCAGATGATGACGATGGCGATTCACTCCCGCTGGATGGGGGTCAAGCCCGAATCGATCTATGCGACCGGTGGCGCGGCGTGCAATAAGGAAATTCTTCATATCATGGCGCAGGTCTTCGACGCGGCGGTCTACCAGTTCGAGGTTGGCAATTCCGCCGCCCTGGGGGCCGCCCTGCGCGCGTACCATGCCGCGGAGATGGAGACTCGAGGCTCAAGCTCCTGGGAGGAGGTGATCGCGGGCTTCGCTGAGCCGGTTGCCGAGAGCAGGATCGCTCCTGAGCCGGAATTGGTGGCGCTCTACGATGAGCTGAAGGAGATCTACGAGGCCTGCGAAAACCACGCCCTCAACGGTGGCGCCGATCCCATGGAAAAGATCGACGCCTTCGCGCGAAGATGAGTTTCTCGACTATCCATCGCTGCTCGGCACCCTTCCTGTTTCTCGCCATGGTATTCCTTGGTTCCTGCCAGGAGTATAAGGGGGAGCTCTACGACAGGATCGAGGGGCTGCGCCTGGCCAGCATCAGGATCTCCAGCGCAGAGGAGCTCGGCGCGGTCGAGAGGGAGGCTCTCCTGGCGGAGTTTCGCACAACGGACGTCTCCATATTCAGGATCCAGGAGCGGCGAGCCGCTTTGCTCAAGATCTACCAGAAGAAATCGAGGATCCGGGCGAAGGTGCTCGCTGAACGCAGAAGGCGGGCTCTGGCTGATGATGTGAATCCGGGTAATTTCGACGGCGCGCCTATTGAACGCGACTACTGGGACCGCAGGCGCGCGCGAAGGCAGAGGGATTGAGCCGGCTCTTTACGCATCGCGGGAGGCGGGGGAAATACCGCGGGCGATTTTCAGCGGCCGTGTAGTAGACTGGCTGAGACCATCTGATTGAATTGCCGAGAAATAAGGAGGAAGCCCGTGCAGGTATACCGAGTCCAGGGCCTGATGTGTCTCGCTGTTTTGATTCTCTCCATGCAGGCCGCGTCCGCCGCCGGGAAGCAGTATCTCTGGCAGACCAACGCCTACGGAGATGATGTTCATGTTGTCGAGGTCGGCAGCAACAAGGTGATCAAGAGAATCGTTGTCGGGCCGGAGCCCCACGGCATCGCTGCCCCCGATGACGCAAGCGTCGTCTACATCGCGATCGAGGCGTTCAAGAAACCCCGCGGCGAGCTGGTCTGGGTCAATCCGCGCACCTACAAGGTCGAGCATCGCCTGGACATCGGCCCCAAGCCCAACCAGTTGGCCTGTACTCCCGATGGAAAATGGGTCTACGTGCCCTGCAATGATGGTCATTACTGGGTGATCGATGGGGACAGCCGCAAGGTGGTGACAAAGATCAAGACCGGCGGGAGACCGCACAATACCCAGGCGTCCCGGGACGGCCGGTGGATGTATCTCTCGCCAATGGGGAATCCGAAGCGCGTCACCATCGTCGATGTCAAGGCGGGACACAAGGTTGCCGGGCACATCCCGTTTTCGCACTCGGTCAGGCCGCCCGCCCTCTCGGCTGACAACAAGCGTTACTTCCAGAACATCGATGGATTGATCGGTTTCGAGGTCGCCGATATCGCAAAGCGCAAGGTGGTCGCCCGCATCGAACACAAGATCCCCGAGAAATACGCCGGCAAGTCGAGCCGCTGTCACGGCTTGGCGATTCGCCCCGATCAGAAGGAGATCTGGTCGTGCAATGTCGAGCACCAGACGGTGCATATCCACGACATCACCGACCCGAGCTATCCGGAGATCGCTTCGATCGAGATGATCGGCCGGATCTACTGGCTGTGTTTCTCACCCGACAGCAAGTACGCCTACCTTGCCGTTCGCAGCAAGAAGAAGGTCTGCGTTGTGGATACCGCCAGCAGGAAGATCGTCGGCTACGCCGAGGTCGGCAACACGCCCAAGCGCAACCTGGTGATCACCCTGGAGGCGGGGGAGGGCAAGGCCTCTAAATGAGGCGGCCTTTTTTCTGCCTTTCGGGGGCGGCCTTCACCCTCGCGGCGGCCATCACGGCTGTGTCCGTGACGGGCTGCTCTTCCATGCCCCCTGGGGGGACAGCGAGCAGGGGCCGGGCACTCTACGAGGTGAGCTGCGGCGCCTGCCATCAACCCGATGGAGGGGGCAAGGAAGGCGTAGCTTCGCCGTTGGCCGGCTCCGAGTGGGTGACGGGCTCCGAGGGGAGGCTCCTTCGCATCGCGCTCGATGGGGTGCGTGGGCCGATTCAGGTGAAGGGCAAGCGTTACCAGCTCGAGATGCCCGCCCTGCGCCACGTCTACGGTGACGCGGACATGGCGGCGATCCTGACCTATATTCGCGGCGCCTGGGGTAACAGCGCCTCGGCGGTTACAGTCGATGCCGTGGGCAAGGTGCGGTCAGAAACCGCGCAGCGCGGCGATTCATGGACCGCGGAAGCGCTCGGCTCTCCCTAGGTTTGTCCGGGGCGGTCAGAACGCCTTCGCCTTCGTTCGCTTCTGGGCGAAGAGCCACTTCCACAGCTCCTGGTTCTTGTAGGCGGGGGTCCAGGAATTGTGGCGTACCCCGGGGAGCTCGCTATAGCGCGGTTTTCCTCCCGCTTTCCTGATGGCCTCGACCATCTCGCGGCCGCGCTCTACGGGTACGACGCGGTCCTTCTCGCCATGAAAAACCCAGATCGCGATGGACGCCATCTTCTTCGCGTTCGAGACCTTATTGCCGCCGCAGACCGGCACGCCCGCGGCGAAGAGCTCTGGCTTCCGGGCCAGGGCCTCATAGGTGCCGCCGCCGCCCATCGATTGTCCCGTGACATAGACACGGCCCGGGTCGATCGGCAGCTTCTTCAGCAGCTTTCCCACCAGCTCGAGAACATCATCCATCGATTCGCCTTTCCAGGAGCCCTGCTTGCTGACGGTGGGGGCGAGAATAAAGCAGGGGTACTTGCCTCTCATCTCCCGCCCGGAAAGCACCTTGTTGGCGAGACAGTTACGCTCCCAGTTCTTGTTGCCCCTTCCGCCCGCTCCATGCAGGGATAGAAGCAGGGGGTACTTCTTGCCGTCTTCCACCTTTTGCGGCTTGAGGAGCGCGTACTGAAGAGTTCGAGAAGAGTCGGCCTTGTACTCTGTCTTCTCAAAGCCATCCGCGAAGGTCTCGCCGGCGGAAAACAGGAGCAGGATCACGCAACAGATCAGGCCGGGTCTCATGGGATCTCCTTAAATAGGGGTCGAGCTTGATCGTGCGGCAGGGAACGCTATCGCACCGGGTAATATTGTACTGTTGCGGTTGACGGGATCCCGTCAAAACAGGCTGTTTCTTCGTGTTGAAATGGTCTCAGGCTCCCTGCAGCAATTCCAGGTAGGGAACGGAGATGAACGACTTCCTGTCGAGCCCGAGCAGGTTGATCACCTCTTCGCTTTCGGCCGTTCCTTCGGCGCCATCGATATCGGCCAGCACGGTTTCGAGCTCGAGGAAGTCCCCGAGGCCTTCAACCCGGTCAAGGTGGACCCGGGTATTGCGATAGCTCCAGAGGGATCTTCGCTTCTCAACCCTGCCCAGGATGCCAAGAGAGCTCTCCAGGACGGAGCTGAGTTCGCTCCCCTCGTCAATACGCAGAATGTCGTAGTCCGACTCCCTGGGGCCGGAGTCTTCTACTGAACGCCTGTAGGAGATCAGCTCGGCCGGACAGCCTTCCACCTCGCGCAGCTTCAGCCACCCCGAGGGTGAATTGAAGAAGGTGTCGACCTGCCTCCGAGTCCACTCGAGCTTCGCCCCAAGGGAGCGCAGTCGTTTCTCGGTGTCGGTTCTGTCGGCAAGGGGGCTCTTGATCTCGATGTTCTTCAAGAGGTCTCTCCCTGGAAGTTTTTCTCCAGCAGCGCGTGTCCCGCCGGCACGGAGAGCTCGAGGTTCCGCTCGTCAACGGTCTCGAGTCTCTCGATTCCGAGCTCGGCCGCGGCCCGGCGGTACATATCTCCCACCACGCCAGCGGCGGCTACAAAAATGTCACTGCCGCAATTTCTGGCAGGCTCCAGCTCGGCCGAGAGCAGCAGGCCGCTGAGGTAGGCTCCGTTTTCCCGGGGCGCCTTGCCGCCGAGGACCTGGCGGGTTCTCGCGGCGAAGAGTCCGCCCGAGAGTCCATCCCGGGCCCCTGAGCGAACCCCCTCGACAAAGGCATCCTCGAGTCCCGCGAGGGTTTCAGGCTCCTCCACGGTGTGGCGGAGGATGCTGTGTTGGGTGAGGATCGCGTAGAGCTCGCCGGTCATGAAGGTTCTCAGGGAGGCGAGCTCGCCCCCGCGCGCCTGGAGGTGCTTGGAGTGAGTGCCGGGCAGGATAAGGAGGGTCTCTTCTTCTGTCCTGCCGAGGAGCCTCAGCAGCCCGAGAGCCTCGGTCTCCTCGCCGCGAAGGACATCATCCTCGCTTCTGAGACCTGAGACCAGGCGCACGGGGCAGGGGTGACTCTCGGTGAGAGGCCCCAGGGCGGCGACGACCGCCCCGCTGCCGTCGAGAGGGAACGGGAGGCGGGCGTAGTCAAGCTCACGCCAGCCGATCGACGAGCTGGCCATGCCGGAGATCCACAGGGGGGCCTCGGAGGCCTGGTCTTCGAGGCCGGGAAGCTCGTTGATCCTGTCGACGAGATAGGAGGCGAAGCGGCCGGGGTCATCGCCCTCGATGCGGTCGATGCCATCGGCTGTGCGGAGCTCGTCGGTGACCTCCAGCGAGGGCAAGTGGACCACCCTCAGCCTGAAGTTCGAGGTTCCCCAGTCGCAGCTGTAAAAAGAATGACCCATGGCGTGTGATCCTGGACAGACCGAAACAGGACTTTTGGTTACAATAACCCGCCTCGCTGGCCTTGTCGCCAGCATTGTTGACGACTGGAACACTGTCGGAGAGCTTGCCAATGCCAAAGGTCCTGCTGCCCATCGGAGATGCGACGGAGGTGCTGGATACCATGTACCCGTTCTTTCGTCTGCCCGAGGATGATTTCGAGGTCGTGGTCGCTGGCCCCGAGGCTCGTCTCTATCATATGGTCCTGCACGAGGTGCCGCCCGACTCCGAGTGGGACATCACGCAGGAGACCCCCGGCTATCATATCGAGGCGACCGTGGCCTTCAGAGATGTCGACCCGGGTGAATACGCCGGGCTTTTCGTCTCAGGCGGCCGGGCGCCGGAGTACCTGCGCTATGACGAGGACCTGCTGAGGCTTACGCGCCACTTCTTCGAGACCGGCAAGCCTGTTGCCGCGCTCTGTCATGGAGTGGAGATCCTCACGGCCGCCGGTTGCATCGAGGGCAGGACGCTGACCACCGTGGCCAAGTGCGCTCTCGATGTCGAGCAGGGCGGCGCTTCCTATGTCGATGAGCCGACGGTGATCGACGGGAACCTGGTCACGGCAAGAACCTGGCATGACAACACCCCGCTGCTGAAGGCCTTCGTCGAGATGCTCAAAAGCGCCGGGCAATGATCGAGGCCTAGAGCTCGACCCTCCGGTAGCTCATCTCCCACTCCTTCATCCACTCGAAGGATTTCGGTTCGATCCGGTAGAGCACGAAGCGCTCATCCGCCTCCGCGTCGGGGAAGAAGCCGCGCCAGAGTTGGGGGCTCAGCGTTGTCTCGATCAGCTCCTTCTTGACGGAGACGTCTTCGACCACCACGGCTGTTCCGGCGACCCGAACCTGCCAGTGCTCGCCGTCCACAAAGCAGATCTCTACCCCGGGGTTGGCCTCGAGCTCCGCGATCTTCCGGGTCTCGGTATGGCTTGGAATGAGAATGGAGAGGTCATCCTGGAGAAACGCGCAGACGGGCCGAACCCGTGGGCTGTTCTCGATGGGGCAGATGGTCGCCAGATCACCATAGACACAGCTTTTGATGATTCGGACAATGGTTTCCCTGGTTTCAGGATCGAGCTCACTCACGTTTTTCTCCGGGTGAAGAGGCTTCGCTGCTTGTCGTCGTCGGCTGTTCGTTCCAGACTAACCGAGGTTCCGGTGAAGTAAAGAGTCCCCGTTGCTAATCATCGCGATGGTTTTTTCAAGGAGGTTAGAAAGGTGAAGCTCCCTGTTTTCCTGCTGCTCGCAATAGCGTTTGCCGTCGGGCTTCCGCTGGTCTCCGCCGGCAAGTCCGACAAAATCTACGAGGTCGTAAAGGTCAAAGACTTTGAGGTCACCGGCGGCGGCGGAGCCGGGGCCTGGGAGAAGGCCGCCTGGGGGGAGATGAAGCGGGAGGGCAAGGACGGGCTCACCTATTTTTCGCGGTTCAAGGCTGTGTATTCCTCAACGGGGCTCTATTTCTTCATGATCGGCAGTGACGAGCGGCTGACTGCGACGATGCAGAAAGATTTCATGGATCTCTTTCTCGAGGACGTGTTCGAGGTCTTCCTCTGGCCCGATGAAAGCCAGCCGCTCTATTTCGAGTACGAGATCTCTCCCCTGAACCATGAGCTGCCGCTCATGGTGACGAACCTCTCCAACCGCATCATGGGCTGGCTTCCCTGGCATTACTCGGGCGATCGCAGGACTCGCAAGAAGACCAGCGTCATCGGTAACCAGCTGAAGCCGGGCGCCGTGATCAAGGGGTGGCGGGCGGAGTTCTTCATTCCTTTCAAGCTGCTGACACCCCTGCTTGCAGCGCCTG
>Ga0206680_10000653_pt1 | contig 12524 bp, 9 predicted proteins | sample M115012015metaG_FD_160124 | JGI IMG/M metagenome (GOLD analysis project Ga0206680, IMG submission 160124) | Ammonia-oxidizing marine archaeal communities from Monterey Bay, California, United States - M1 150m 12015 | ecosystem: Environmental > Aquatic > Marine > Intertidal zone | place: USA...
AGATCCACATGACAAAGCGCCGATGCCTATGGACTATTTTGTTTGGTTGATTCGCAGCAGCAGTGGACAAGAATGGGTTGTCGACACCGGCTTTGAACAAGACGATGCCCAGGCTCGAAACCGAACCCTGCTGCGAACAGCAGCAGAAGGGGTCGCGCTATTAGGTGTGAACTCCGAAACGGTGTCGGACGTGATCATTACTCACTTCCACTATGACCATGCTGGGGGCGTAAAGCAGTTCCCAAACGCGACATTCCACGTTCAGGACGACGAGATGTCCTTCGCTACTGGACGTGACATGACCCACAAGGCTTACAGGCATGCCTTCAACGTCCGTCACGTCAAAGACCTCGTGGAGCGGGTCTTCTCCGAAAGAGTTACTTTCCACGCAGGAGACGCAGAACTCTCACCCGGGCTGACGCTGCACCACATCGGCGGCCACACCCGAGGTCTACAAGTAGTTCGCATTGACACAGGCAGCAGCGTGGTAGTCCTCGCCTCAGATGCCAGCCATTACTGGGCCAACATGGACGAGGGCCGTCCGTTTCCTATCGTCGATGACCTATCGAAAATGATCCAAGGGTGGCAAATGCTACGACACCTAGCTGGCTCCGGTGGCGTAATCGTTCCCGGACACGACCCTCTGGTATTTGAACGGTTCCCACCATCGTCTCCACAACTCGAAGGGGTAGCTGTTCGCTTGGGTTAAGCCAATGGCAGCGGTCTATCGCAGAGCTAGAACGCTGGATCCCCCGCTTCGAGGCCGAGTAGCACTCTGCCGGCCGTATCGATTTGGTAGGAACCCACCATGAAATGTCCGGCGACAGCTCTAGCGTCGTCGAGTAAACCCATTAGCCCTGAAGATTCAAAATTGGCGGTGCTTCCTGCCGCGTCCACCAAATGTTGGATAGCACTGATTGAGTTCTGCACCGACCAAGAGCATGCCAAGCGGACTCGAGCGTGAAGGTCGGCATCAACGGGCTCACCGCTTTTTGCTGCCTCCCATATCGAGTCGAGTTGTTCATGCACCCATGATTGTCCTGCTCCAGCCAGCGCCTCGGCCCTTGCGATAGCGGCGGCGGCATCAGGCCGCTCATGCAGAGGACGTTTTGAATTAAGCGGCTGTTTTGCCCCTGCTAATAGCTTGAAATCAGTTATAGCTCTGCGAGCTAAGCCGGAAGCAACTCCTGTTTTGGGAAAGGGAAATCTCAACGCAGACGGCAACCGGTAGAACGGTAAATCGGGAAGCGGCAACGAATTGTTTGGGACGACTCCACACCAAGCTTCATCCACGAAGAAGTCTTCAAGGACAACATCATTGGAGCCAGTTCCTCTCAAGCCGACGGTGTGCCAAGTGTCCTCGATGAATTGGGGATCAGCATCCATGACAGCAAAGCAAAGCTCAATGGGTGAACTCGCTTTGACCACGTTGTTTAGCACCCACTTGTTTGCTGCCGTGCAGCCACTAACAAAATTCCATCGACCGCTGATACGCCACCCACCTGGTGCCTGAACAGCGCGTCCTCGAGGCACCCCCGATCCAGCGATGACCAGCTCCGGGTTGTCACGCCAAATCTGACGACACGTATCGGGGGGCAGGTAAGCCGAAACCAGCTCGGCCTCCTCGTTACAGGTCATCGCTACCCATGCGGTGGATCCATGTATCTGAGCTACTTGTGCTGTGAATTCGATGAGATCAGCAGGGTGAACTTCATGGCCGCCGTACTCCTGTGGGACCAAAAGCTTCATCAAGTCAGCTTTTGCCAGAGCCGCGATTACTTCTGGATCCGGCCGCCGTTTTTCATCTGACTGCTGAGCGCGGTCAGAAATCAGATTTCCGATATCAGCGGGGAGCTGTTCGAACATCAAGGAGGCCTTTGCCATGAAGGCAAACTATCGTCTGGAGTCGCTAGTGAAGGAGGGGCACATTGAATTCGACCAATTTCAGCACCGCCAACGCAAGCGCCGAAAGGTTGAGTGCTACGCGACCCCTCGCAGGTATTCGAGTGATCGACCTTACCGACCACCGCGGCGACGTCGGCCCGTGGATGTTGGCTGAATTAGGGGCAGACGTCATCAAAATCGAGCCCCCGAATGGCTGTTCAACTAGATCGCTGCAACCCATTCGTCACGACGACACCTCCGATTTGCGCAGCCTCCACTTTTCGACATACGCGTCAAACAAGCGATCCATGCAACTTGATTTAGACGATCTCAGCGATCGAGAAACCTTTTTGCGGCTCGTCGAAACCGCCGACTTTCTATACGAGTCTGGTTTGCCCTGCCGGACTTCTGTTGCCGGTCTCAACCGTGCTCAAATCAGTGAACGCAGCCCGAGAATCGTTCACGTCTTGGTCACCCCTTTTGGGGCCGACGGTCCTAGAGCAAAAGATTCCAATAGCGAATTATCGATTGCATCACTTGGCGGTTCCACTAACTTGCAAGGAGTACCGCAGAGGCCCCCTGTCAAGGCATCGATTCCTCAGGTTTGGCGACACGCAGGAGCTGAATCAGCGGTAGCGGGACTAGTAGCGCATTCTCGAATGTTGACAACTGGTGAAGGACAATACGTCGTTGTTTCAGCGCAGGCATGCATGACTTGGACTTTGTTGAACGCCATGGAGGCTCACGAAATCCAGGGCGCTGATATCCACAGATCAGGAACTCAGATCCGTCTTACTGAGATACCGCTGCAGATTCGAATCGAAGCGTCGGATGGATGGCTCATAGCGTTGAGCAGAGGCGACACAGCCAAGGCTCTTGGCCCCTGGATGATCGAAGAGCGCATAGTTGATCCAAGTTGGTTGGAGGAAGACTGGGACACACTGGATCACCGGGCCCTCAGCGGCGAGGACACCGATCACACATTTTCAGACATCTTCGACGCGGTGAGCGCCTTGTGTCTGCGGTATCCGCGCGATGTGCTCATGCGTCGAGGCCTCAAGCTAGGTGTGACCTTGGCGCCCATCAACGATGTCCAAGATCTGCTGAATTTTGATCACCTGGAACTTCGGAAGTTTTGGCGAACAGCTGCAGATAACAGAGGTTTTACAGATGAACGAATCCCCGGTGGTTTCTTATCTTTCGATGGACAACGGTTAGCCGGATCCCGACAACCACCACACTTAGACGAACACCACGAAGAGATACGCAATGAACTGAAAAGCGATCCAAAGAAGGGGAACAGACGGAGCGCCTCGCCCTCAGAATTTCCGTTACAGGGACTTAAAGTCGCGGATTTTAGTTGGGTGGGAGTAGGACCGATCACTGCAAAAGCGTTAGCCGATCACGGGGCAACGGTGGTGCGGGTTGAGTCCGGTGCGCGCTTAGACCCTCTCCGAGTTAATGCTCCCTTTAAAGACGGCATTTTTGGTGAAAACAGATCGCATTTCTATGGAACATTCAATACTTCGAAGATGAGCATTGATATCGATTTAAAGAATCCGAGTGGGATTGAAATCGCCCAAAAATTGATTGCATGGGCCGACGTTGTCATCGAGTCTTGGAGCCCCGGGGCCTTTTCTCGAGCGGGCTTAAGCGATGAGGTCATCAATTCGTTGAACCCGTCAGCGATCGTGGTTCACACTTCTTTGCTTGCTAGCGGCGGTCCGCTCTCGCCCTTGGCTGGGTACGGCTATCACGCTGCCGCAATTGCTGGTTACTACGAAGTAGTTGGCTGGCCAGACCTTCCACCAGACGGGCCATACCTGGCCTATACCGACACTATTTCCCCGCGTTTCATTACCCCAGCACTTTTGGCGGCAATCGACCGGCGAAGACAAACAGGGAACGGCTGCGTAATCGAAGCAGCTCAGCTCGAATGCGGATTGCAGTTGATGGCACCCGAAGTACTCGATTTTCAGATAAATAATTGCAAAGCGACCCGAAGAGGGAACCGAGACCTCGACATGGGACCACAAGGTGTTTATCCAGTTCAGGGCGATGACCGGTGGATAGCGATCACAGTGCAAAGTGACGAAAATTGGGTGTCACTCCAAATGCTTATGGGAACGCCGCAATGGGCTGCGGACCAACGATTCGAAACAACCTCGGGACGGATTGAGGCCCATGACCTTCTCGATAGAGGGATCAGCGAATGGACTGCCGAACTCGACGGCCGTGATCTCGAAACCAAACTTTTAGCGGAAGGAGTCCCGGCAGGTTTAGTGGCACGGAGCAGTGACTTACTCGCGGACGCGCAATACCAGCACTTGGGATTTTATCGGTGGCATGACCACCCAGCGATGGGTCGAGTCCCTTACGCAGGGCACCAATATTCAATCGAAGGGTACGATCACGGTCCTCGAGCGGCCTCACCGCTTTTAGGTGAACACACCTTTGACGTTCTAACTGATTTCCTCGACTTCGATGCTGACGCGATCGCTCGGCTGACAATCGACGGAGCCTTGGGATGAAGTCGATCACATTTGCTGACTTAACCAACGCCGGAAAGGAACTCGCCGAGGTGTTGCGGGCACAGCAAGAATCGATTGCGGTTTCGGAATCAGCGGCGGGGGGACTCATCAATGCGGCACTCGTCGCCGTCCCAGGCGCTAGTAATTTCTACAGGGGCGGAATGATCGTCTACACCAGTGCTGGAAGAAATCTTCTAGCGGCTAACGAGCCGTTGTCATCGAACCTCCGCGGTGCCACTGAAGCTTTCGCTGTAGTCCAAGCGAGTCGAGCGAAACAGATGTACGACGCTGACTGGGGCATAGGCGAGACTGGTGCCACTGGGCCTTCAGCAAACCCATACGGTGACCCAGCAGGCTTCGGGTGGGTGGCGTGCAACGGAAAGTTGGAAACGACTCTTCGGTTGCAGACTGAAATCGACGACCGAGTAGCCAATATGCACAGTTTTGCGTTGGCGGCATTACAACTCGCTGTCGAGACTATTAAGGCGTAGATTTTAGTGGTGGATTCCATACCGTTATCGGTTCTCGATCTAGCGACCGTTGCCAGTGACGCTACGAGTTCACAGGCGCTGACCGAAGCAACTCTCGTCGCTCAACGGGCTGAAGAACTGGGGTATTCTCGATTTTGGGTGGCCGAGCACCACAACATGGACACCGTGGCGAGTACCTCGCCGGCGGTACTTATCGCTCACGTAGCGGCATCAACAAAACGAATTAAAGTGGGCTCAGGTGGCGTGATGTTGCCCAACCACGCACCACTAGTTATTGCGGAACAATTCGCCCTTCTTGAGGCGCTGCATCCTGGTCGTATCGACTTAGGCATAGGTAGGGCACCTGGTAGCGACCGTCAAACCATGGCGGTGATTCGAGGATCTGCAACAGCCCTGTCGATTGAAGACTTCCCCCGCGATCTCATTGATTTAATGGGCCTGCTAGGTGACGTGCGAACCGACCACGGGTTGTGGAACAAGTTCTCAGCGACTCCAGTGGCCACCTCATCTCCTGACGTTATTCTTCTTGGCTCAAGTGGATTTAGCGCCCAATTGTCAGGGGTGCTAGGTCTCCCTTTCACATTTGCAAACCACTTCGACACCGGAGGCACCTTCGAAGCTGTTCAGATGTACCGCGAAGCTTTCCGCCCCTCACCGATTCTGGAAGAGCCCTACACCATTGTCTCGGCATCAGTAATTGCTGCCGGCACCAGGGAGGAGGCAGAAAAACTTGCTGCCCCAAGTCGGCTGAGGAAATACGGCATGCGGACTGGACGGTTTCTGCCCCTGTGCGCGCCTGAAGAAGCGATCTCTCATCCCGAATGGGAACGAGCGGCAGCGATGCCGAGTAACGCGATTAACGGAACCGCCGACGAAGTTGTGGTGGGCCTCACCCAACTTGTCGAACAAACCGAAGCGAATGAACTCTTCGTTTATGGCGCCACCTACGGGATTGAAGAGCGCATCATGAGTCTCGAATTGATCGCAAAAAGGTGGGGACTCAAATCCCGCGCAATAGATGTGGGAGGCAAAGCTTCTCAATGAGTGACACTAAGACCACTGCCTTGGGAACACATTTCGGTCCCTATCGAGTCGACACCCGAGGAAACAAGATCGTTGCGGTAAGGGGCCACGAATTTGACCCGCACCCCTCTCCCATCGGGCAGGCGTTCCTCCACGGCAATGAGCTTCGTATTATGCGGCCCGCTATTCGCCGCTCATGGCTCGAAGAGGGCCCTGGATCACGCAATGAACTCCGCGGAAGCGAAGCCTTCGTCGAAGTCGAATGGGATGAAGCAATTGGCCTCGCCTCGAGCGAGTTGAAGCGAGTGCATGCCGATTACGGACCAGAGTCACTGTTCGCTGGGTCCTACGGTTGGGGATCCGCTGGCCGAGTCCACGCTCCGAGCGCATTGCTATTCAGATTGTTGCGCATGTGCGGCGGTTACACGGACGTGTGGGGTACTTATTCTTCTTCGGCTGCTGAAGCGATCGTGCCATATTTCTTGGGAATGAGATACCACGCCGCAATTGGCAAAGGCACCAGTTGGTCAGTAGTAGCCGAGCACACCGATTTGTTCGTGTCGTTTGGTGGCCTCCGACTTTCCAACACCGACGTTACCTATGGGGGACAAGGTACCCATCACACCCAAGACTGGATGAGGAAAGCACACCGAAACGGGACAGAGTTTCTCAACGTCGGACCACTTCGTGACGACCTGCACTCTGGAGTCAGTCCACGTTGGCAACCCATTCGGCCAGGCACCGACGTCGCTTTGATGCTGGGATTAATCCACACACTCATCTCAGCGGATCTAATAGATAGAAGTTTTGTTGACACTTACGTTCACGGATGGGACCGCTTCGCTGATTACGTGGTTGGGCAGACAGACGGAATACCGAAATCAGCACAGTGGGCGTCCAAAATCACAGGAATCGAAGAAAAGGCAATACAAGAATTAGCTAACCAAATGTCGAGTCGACGCACCTTGATAAACGTTGGTTTGTCGGTGCAACGGGCTGACCATGGTGAACAGTCCTACTGGGCCGCAGCAGCCCTGGCTTGTGCTTTAGGTCAGGTAGGACTTCCGGGTGGAGGCCTCGCCTTTCCATTCGGAGCTCAAGGCAACGTTGGGTCCGGCCAAGTTCGCAAACGAGTCCCGGGTATGCCAATACCTCCGAGACCCAAGGGCTCTCAAGTGATCTCCGTGTCGAGATTCAGGGAATTGTTGGATAAGCCCGGCGAACGGTATGACTTCAATGGTGCAACAGGTGAGTTCCCTGACATCAAAATGGTTTGGTGGGCCGGCGGAAATCCGTTCCATCACCATCAGAACCTGAGCGAGCTATCCAGAGCTTGGCAGCGACCTCAAACGATCGTGGTTCAAGAACCATTTTGGACTCCGACAGCCAAACGAGCGGACATTGTGTTTCCTTCGTCGACGCCACTTGAACGCAACGACATCGGCGGCGCGGAAAATATGCTCATCGCACATGGTCGAGCTGTTGACCCACCCGGAGACGCGCGCGACGACTACGAAATCCTCGCGATGATGGCTGGTCGATTAGGAGTCGAAGCCCAATTCACAGAAGGTCGTACCGGAGATGAATGGGTTGAAGTTCTGTACGAATTGTTCCGAGTAGAGAACGACTGGGCACCCGATTATCAAGAATTTTGTGAAATCGGACACCTTCGTCATCCCGATATGGGCGAGATGGGAGAAAATGAACAAATTCTTCTGTCCGATTTTCGAGATGACCCAACAAAGTTCCCATTGGGTACCCCAAGCGGGCGAATCGAGCTTTGGTCAGAAACCATCGAAGAGTACGGGTACGACGATTGTCCACCGCACCCGGCGTGGATGGAACCCTATGAACGGTTAGGAGGCACAGGGTCAAAACATTGGCCCTTGCATCTGGTATCGAACCAACCCACCGTGCGCCTGCACAGCCAATACGACCACACTGAACCCAGCGCTGGGTCGAAAGTAGCCGGCCGAGAACCTGTCCGAATTCATCCTGACCTTGCCCAAGAACGAGGAATTGTCGACGGCGACGTCGTCCGAGTTTTCAACGACCGCGGTGCCTGCCTCGCTGGTGCTGTCTTAGATGACGCACTAATGCCAGAGGTTGTCCAACTCTCGACAGGCGCCTGGTATGACCCGGATTCTGACGGAATGTGTCGAGCCGGAAATCCAAATGTCCTCACGCGAGACAAAGGCACATCCAAGCTGGCGCAAGGCCCTTCAGCACACACGTGCCTCGTAGATATAGAACGCTTTAACGAAATTGCGCCGCGGGTCGAAGCCTACGATCTTCCTCAACTTATCCAGCGACCACAAAGCGAAAATGATGTCTGAGACAAATTCCTCCGCCCGAGACTGGCTCGACGGTTTCGCCCATGAACTCGGTCTTGATGCCCCCGACGAGGACACCATCAACAAACTTCTGGACCTTGCTGGCGCTGCCGCACACGACTCCGAGCGAATCGCCGCTCCGATTGCCTGCTGGATGATCGGAGTAGCAGGAATCGAACCTCCCCAGGCGCTCGCACTCGCCGAAAAGTACGTAAGCGAACGCGCCACCTAGCGCTTTATCTACACTCATTTGTTGTGAACGATCGCAACTGGGGATTTAGGACACGGGCATTGCACGCTGGAGGCAGACCCGACGCATCAACAGGATCTCGTGCTGTGCCGATCTACCAGTCCACAAGTTTCGTTTTCGAAGACACAGCAGACGCGGCAGACAAGTTCGCTCTTCAAAAGTACGGCACGATTTACACGCGTATTTCTAACCCCACTATTAATGCGTTTGAAGAACGAATGGCCAGTCTTGAATGCGGAATCGGTTCCGTGGCCACAGCGTCTGGTATGGCGGCGGAGTTCTTGACTGCAGCAGCCTTGGCTGAGAGTGGCGATAACTTCGTGACTTCTTCGGCGCTTTACGGGGGCACGCACACGCTTTTTGATGTCACGCTCCGACGCTTTGGCTTAGAAGCGCGGTTCGTTGATGGGGATAACCCTGACGCCTACGCCGCAGCCATAGACGAAAACACGAAGTTTTTATACACGGAGATCATCGGCAATCCCTCAGGGTCGATTCCAGACGTTTCCGCCATTGCCGGAGTTGCGCATTCAAGCGATATCCCACTTGTTGTAGATGCAACATTCGCGACCCCGTACCTATGTCAGCCGCTCAACCATGGTGCCGACATTGTTTTGCACTCGGCTACAAAATTCATCGGGGGTCATGGAAACTCGATAGGAGGAGTAATCACCGAATCTGGCCGATTCGACTGGGGGAGTGGCCGGTTCCCCCAAATGACCGAACCCGTCGAAAGTTACAACGGACTGAAGTTTTGGGAAAACTTCGGCGAGTACGCATTTTGTACCAAGTTGCGCGCTGAGCAGTTACGCGATGTCGGTGCATCTATGTCTCCAATGAACGCCTTTCTGCTCCTTCAGGGCATAGAGACCCTTCCTTTCAGAATGGACGCACACGTAGCAAATGCGCAGGCTGTTGCCGAACATCTCGACCAGCACGATGCAGTCACCTGGGTGAACTATGCAGGCCTAGAGGCCTCTCCTTACAACGATCTGGCAAAGGCTTACCTACCTAAAGGTCCGGGCGCGATCTTTACTTTTGGAGTCAAGGGCGGAAGAGCAGCTGGTGCCAAATTCATTGAGTCTCTGCAGGTCATTAGTCACCTAGCGAATGTGGGAGATGCCCGCACACTTGTGATCCATCCGGCCTCCACCACGCACCAGCAACTCTCCGATGACGCATTGCGTGTAAGTGGAGTTACGGAGGACATGGTTCGACTATCGGTAGGACTAGAAGATTTAGAGGACATCCTCTGGGACCTTGAACAAGCTTTATCGAAAGCGAGCGCATCATGACCGTGACCCATGAACCGATCCCCGGTTGGACTGAACCAACTGCTACCAGGCGACTTGATCTACTGAAACGAACCCGCAGCATCGCCATGGTTGGTGTATCAGCTAATCCAGCGCGACCAAGCAACTTCGTTGCAACCTATCTTTTGAGCTCCAGTACCGACTTCGACATCTATTTTGTGAACCCAATGGCGGATGAAGTTTCGGGCCAGCCTTGCTACCCAACGCTTCAGGACCTGCCGATAGCGCCCGACATGGTCAATGTCTTTCGTCGATCTGGTGACTTACCCGGAGTAGCAGAGGAAGCCGTTGCGGTCGGCGCTACCTCGTTCTGGGCTCAACTAGGACTGTGGAGCGTCGAAGCCGCGAACATAGCAATCGAGAATGAACTCGACGTAGTCATGGACCGTTGCCTCAAGGTTGAGCACGCCCGATTTCATGGAGGCCTTCATCTCGCCGGATTCGACACTGGTGTAATTGATTCTCGCCTGACTGGTTAACGTCAGGTTTTTAAAGAGTTGGCGTGCACACTGGGTAGGTGATGTCTCGCCGGATCGTCGCCGTTGCCTTCTTGGCGGCGGGTGTATTGGTCGCTTCTTGCGGCTCGGCTCCCCCCATAGTTGGTAGCGACGCCACCCAAAGCTCGTTTACTGAGTCAACGTCGTCTACCGTCGCCTCCGCTGACCAAAAACCGATTAGCGAGTTTGAGTTCACCTATGAAGGAGAAGTAGCCGCACCTGATGTGCCTAACGGTCTCGAGTGGTTCAACGTTGCGAGGCCGCTATCACTAGCTGCCGATCTGCGCGGAAAAATCATTATTCTCGATTTCTGGACTCAAGGATGCATCAATTGCTTACACGTAATTCCTGACCTGCACCGACTCGAAGAAGAGTTTCCCAATTCGCTTGCCGTAGTCGGCGTTCATTGGGCCAAATTTGATCACGAACGCACAAGTGAAGCCGTCGGGAAGGCCGTACAACGGCTGGGCATTAAGCACCCGGTGGTCAACGATGATTACGAATATCTACGGAGGTCTTACCGGGTGAAGGCGTGGCCGACTCTCGTGCTAATTGACCCTCTTGGTCGAGTCGTGGGAGTCCACGCAGGGGAAGGTATCTATCCGCTTTTCGAACCGGTTATCAACCAAATGACGCGAGAGTATGCCGCGGCGGGTCTCATCGACACACGCCCAGTGGATCTAATCGCAAAGAGTCCGGGTCCAATCCCTACAGTATTGAGCTTTCCGGGGAAAGTACTCGCCGACCCTCAGAGCCGGCGACTATTTATCGCCGATTCCGGCCATCATCGCATTGTCATCACCGGATTTGATGGACGAATTTTGGACGTCGTGGGCGGCGGATCGTCGGGCTTGGTGAACGGAACGTGGGTTGACTCGCGTTTCAATCAACCCCAGGGCTTATCTCTTTCGGAGAATGGCAGCTTCTTGTACGTCGCAGATCGAGGAAACCATGCGATACGAGTCATCGATCTCGCTAAGCGAATTGTTGGGACGTTCGCTGGAACGGGTCAACCGACTCACAGAGTTGTGCCAGGACCGCCCCTCTCAACACCAATTGCCTCGCCTTGGGACGTAGAACGAATCGGGAACCAACTCTTTGTAGCTGGAGCTGGACGCCACCAACTCTGGATCATCGACACATCAGAACAAGGACAACGAGCGGATTGGATTGATATTTTCGCTGGCACTGGCGCCGAAGGCATAGAGGACGGGCCGCGTTTGACAGCAACGCTTTCGCAGCCTTCGGGCCTTTCAACCGATGGCTCCACTCTGTGGTTCACTGATCCCGAAGCAAGCGCTGTTCGATCTGTGGAACTAACCGACGGCGGCGAATTAAAAACCCTGGTAGGTACTGGGCTCTTCTCCTGGGGCGACGCGGTTGGAGTCCTTGGAAATACAGAGTTGCAACATGCCATAGGCATCGAACTTGTGGGTGAAAGACTTTACGTAGCTGACACATACAACCATCGGATCAAAGCAATCGATATTAAGACAGGCAATTCCGTTTTAGTCGCAGGCAATGGGAGCCCTGGATTAAATGACGGGTACGGTCAAGCAGTCCAACTCGCTGAACCCAGTGGGCTTAGCTTCGCCAACGATGCCCTGTATATCGCCGACACAAACAATCACCGCATCCGTATCCTGAACATTCGCACGGGAAAAGTTGCGACTCTCAAATTAACCAATTTGCAAGCAGCGCCACTGATTACGCGCGAAGCGGCAGATGAAACCGTCATCTTCGCTCAAAAACTTGTCGCGCCTGGAATAGTCAATTTGTCGGTGGAGTTGCTGGTCCCGATGGAGTATGAATTCAACGAAGACGGCACATTTGCTCTCGATATCACTATCGAGAACGCGGATAAATCTCGCGTGATCGGCGATAGCTCGTACCGAGCCCAAGGGCCTCGAATGCCCCAAGATTTCAACTTGTCAATAGGAGACGAAGAGAACCTCAGAATTAATGCCGACGTGACGGTTTTCTACTGCCCGGCTAAGGACGCGACGTTCTGCCTGCTCCGGCACCTTGATCTAGAACTCCCTATCAAAGTCAACAGTGCAGGAACCACAAAAATTGCGCTAACACACCAACTCCCTTCCGCAGAAGAAATCGATCGAAGTGTCGAGAGCGGCAGTGGCTAGTCGCGCCGCTCAGCGGACTAATGAGCGGCGTGTCTCGCTTGTTGTCGTCATAACCGTCGGA
>Ga0206680_10000657_pt1 | contig 12470 bp, 12 predicted proteins | sample M115012015metaG_FD_160124 | JGI IMG/M metagenome (GOLD analysis project Ga0206680, IMG submission 160124) | Ammonia-oxidizing marine archaeal communities from Monterey Bay, California, United States - M1 150m 12015 | ecosystem: Environmental > Aquatic > Marine > Intertidal zone | place: USA...
TCAGTTGCAAGCGGCGAGGGTGCCGGTGGTGGTGATTTCCAACATAGTCGGTGGCGAAGCGATCAAGGGTCCTGCAGCGAAGATGATGAGCGAGTTGGGTATGCCCCAGACTGCACTGGGTGTGGCCCAGCATTATGTCGAACAATACGGAGATCTGGTGAAAGGGTTTGTACTCGATACTGCCGACGCAGCGCTGGAAGAAGAGGTTAATGCGCTTGGGCTCGCAACTATCGTGACAAAGTCAGTCATGTTAACGTTGTATGATAAAACTGAACTCGCAAAACAGACCCTGGCGTTCGCATCAACCCTGGAAGCCTGATCATGACGACAAGCGCCGTTATCCCGATTAAACAACTGGAAGATGCGAAACAGCGTTTATCCGGTTTGTTGAATACGGATGAACGGAAGCGATTGTTTCAGGTCATGGTTGGGGATGTCCTGACGGCAGTTGAAGCCTGTACTGACATAGATGACATTGTGGTTGTCACGGATGATCAGGCGGTCGCGGCACTGGCAAGAGGTTTTGGCGCAGAAATTCGCCCGGAACCAGAGACGCCGGGTTTGATCGAAGCCGTCACAGAGACCGGTAAACAACTCGCCGCCGAAGGCGTAGGTTGCATGTTGTTTTTGCCAGGTGATGTTCCGCTGGTAACGCCAGAAGAGTTGGAAGTAGTATTGGAAGGGTTTGGGGTGTCGGATCAACCCGAATTTATGATCGTCCCTGCATCGGACCTCGGTGGGTCGAACTGCGTTGCTTGTAGCCCGCCGGACTGCATGTCGTTCGGCTTCGGTATTGACAGCTTCAGGAAACATCTGGGTCTGGCAAGGGATCGAGGCATAGACCCACAGGTTGCAAAATTACCAGGCATTGGCCTGGATATAGATACGCCATCAGATATTAGCGAACTGATGGCCGAAGTTGAGCGCAGTACACAGGGTCGGGGCGGAAGTACCGTTCGATTTCTCGAGGAAATTGGTATTAAACAGCGGCTCGAAGAAGAGTTCGCCGATATAGGTTGAACAACACGGATTGAAGATGACGCAAGGAAACGAAAAACTACTAGTGGAATCATCGAGTCGACGGCTCGATGATGAAGAAGTCCTGAGCCTGGCCGGCTTTGATGACACACGTTCCCTGATGTCGGTTGCAGGTGCCGTCCGCGATGCGGGTCACCAGAACACGGTGTCGTATTCCCGCAAGGTATTTATTCCGCTGACGCACCTTTGTCGGGATGTTTGTCACTACTGCACATTTGCCCAGGTGCCAAGAAAACTAAAAGCACCTTACCTGACACCTGATGAAGTACTCAAAATTGCGCAGGATGGAGCGAAGGCTGGTTGTAAGGAAGTGTTATTCACCCTGGGCGACAAACCCGAGTTGCGTTACAAAGCGGCAAGGGACGGGCTTAAAGAGCTGAAGCAGGATTCGACGCTTTCCTATCTTCGCGATATGGCGCAAATGGTCCTCGATGAAACCGGTCTTTTCCCGCATCTTAATCCCGGCCTGATGGTCGCCGATGAATTGGCAGAAATGCGCAAGGTGTCCATCTCTATGGGTATCATGCTTGAGAGTGCGTCCGACCGACTAACTGAAAAAGGAATGCCTCATTACGGGTCCCCTGACAAGGTGCCGGCACGGCGTCTTGAAACACTGAGGCTGGCGGGTGAAGCAAAAGTACCTTTCACCTCAGGCCTCCTGATTGGTATTGGCGAAACTCGCTACGAACGAATTGAATCACTGCTGGCGCTGCGTGATGCGAACGAGCCCCATGGCCATATCCAGGAAATCATTATTCAGAATTTTCGGGCCAAGGCCGAAACACTGATGGTAAATGCGCCAGAGCCAGACATGAATGAGCTGCTCTGGACTATTTCGCTGGCACGAATCATTTTTGGGGCCGGGATGAATATCCAGGCACCACCGAACCTTAGTCCTGGCATCTTTGAGCAGATCGTTGATGCTGGCATAAATGATTGGGGTGGTGTTTCTCCTGTAACGCCTGACTTTGTTAACCCGGAAGCACCCTGGCCACATTTGACGGACCTTGCCGATAAGACCGCAGGCGCAGGAAAACTCCTGATTGAGCGCCTGGCTTTGTACCCGGAATATGCGAATGACTTGCCTCAGTGGGTTGATCCCTCTGTGGAACCGTTGGTCCTGCAGGCGATAGACGGGTCGGGCTTCGCTCGAACTGAAAACTGGGCAGCAGGGGCAGTTGAAGCGCCGCCAGAGATTGATCTCGCCCGGGTAACTGCCATTGCGAAGCAAGGTCCCTCCGCGGATCTTGCTGATATTCTTGGTAAGGCAAAATCCGGTGAGGGCTTGTCTGAAGACGATATAGTCCGATTGTTTAAAGCAAGGGGCAATGATTACACCGCTGTCTGCCAGGCGGCAGATGAAATGCGTAAACAGGTTGCGGGCGATGAGGTCACTTACTGTGTAAACCGCAACATTAACTACACCAACGTCTGTTACTTCAAGTGCCAGTTCTGTGCCTTCTCAAAAGGTAAGATGAGCGAGAACCTTCGTGGCAAACCCTACGACCTTTCCCATGAAGAAATCATGCGAAGAACAAAAGAGGCCTGGGACAGGGGTGCCAGTGAGGTGTGCCTGCAGGGTGGGATACATCCTGAATACACAGGTCAGACCTATATAGATATCTGCCGGTCCATCAAGCAGGTTAATCCTGATATGCATATTCATGCTTTCTCGCCACTGGAAGTCTGGCAGGGCGCGAAGACGCTGGGGATTCCCGTTTCAGAATTTCTTGGCCAGTTAAAAGAAGCAGGGCTTGGCACATTGCCTGGTACAGCAGCTGAAATTCTTGACGACGAAGTCAGGGCGACGCTTTGCCCCGACAAGATTAATACAGCTCAGTGGCTCGAGGTAATGGAAGCAGCGCATGGGCAAGGCTTTAACACTACTGCAACTATCATGTATGGGCATATGGAGCAGTACAAACATGTCGCCCGTCATTTGTTGCGTATTCGTGACCTGCAGGAGAAAACCGGCGGCTTCACTGAGTTTGTAATTCTGCCGTTTATCCATATGGAATCCCCGATCTACCTGAAAGGCCGTGCCAGGAAAGGCCCGACCTTCCGGGAAGCAATATTGATTCATGCGATCTCTCGACTGGTGCTGCATCCGCTCTTTAAGAACATCCAGGCTTCCTGGACCAAACTTGGCCACGAAGGCGTCAGGGCTTGCCTGCAGGCTGGGGTTAATGATCTGGGTGGCACCCTGATGAACGAAACCATCACGCGCGCGGCCGGAGCGGCCCACGGCCAGGAAACTTCGCCAGAAGAGATGGAAGAAATTATCCGTAGTATTGGCCGGTCGCCACGGCAGAGATCAACGACCTATGGCGAGGTAACTGAGCTGCAGAGACAGAAGTCGTTTGGCGCAGTGGTGATGGTGGAACCTACCTACACCTCCGCAAAAAAATACGAACGTAAACAAAGCAGGAAGAAGCAGGAACTGGTCCGCAACGAACTCGAGCCAGAGAAGCTCACGAGCCAGGACATTATTTAGAAGCAGAACGCTTTAAACGTAAAACATGTTTTAAACAGCAGAAAGGGAAACCCATGGCCGTGCCGCAAAGAACCGCACTGACATTACCTGACCCGCGTGGGGTAGAGGCAACCATTGAACTCGCCAAGTGGGCAGAGGCACAGGGGTATGACGACCTGTGGTTTGCTGATTCAGGTGGCGTGGATGCAATGACGACGGCCGCAGCCGTTGCGTTAAACACTGAGCGGGTGCGTATCGGTACGGCAATCATTCCTGTTTACACAAGAACACCGGCGGTGTTCGCTTCTACCGCAAGAGTATTGTGGGAGCTATCGAAAGGCCGTTTTATTCTGGGGCTTGGGTCGTCCAGCCAGACCATGATGGAGAACTGGCATGGCCAGACCTTCGAGAAGCCTTTGACCAGGGTGAAAGAGACTACGGAACTGGTTAAGCAGATGCTGAACGGTGAGAAAACCAGCTATGACGGCCAGACAGTTCAAAGCCATGGCTATCGCCAGCTGGGAATAGAGGGGGGTGCCCAGCCTGTTTATATGGCCGCGCTGCGCCCTAAGATGCTGGAGACAGCCGCAGAGTTTTCCGATGGTGTAATTCTGAACCTTTTCCCGAAACAGGCTCTGCCAAAAATGATAGAACACATCAGGATAGGCGCGGAACGAGCGGGTAAGAAACTGGAAGACGTCGAGGTCGTATGTCGCCACCAGGTGGTGGTGACGGATGACAAGGCGCAAGCAAGAAACAGGATTCGTGGCGGTTTTGCGCCTTACTACGCGACACCGGTGTATAACAACTTTCTTGCCTGGTGCGGATACGAAGATGTGGCCAACACGATAAAAGAAGGGTGGGCTGCCAAGGACAGAGAAAAGACTACAGGCGCACTGGATGATCAGTTGATCGATGACATAGCAATTCTGGGCTCAATGGAAGAATGTCACGACCGAATTCGTGAATATGGTGAGATGGGCATTACCACGCACATCATCTCCTGTGTGTCGCCGAAAGAAGCGCAGCAGACCTATGATGCGTTCACTGCGAAGCATTTTTCTTTTTAATTGCGCAGTCTTGGTCTTTTCGATTCGAGTCGGGAAGGTTACCCCTCCATCATCTCTGCTGCTGCATCGGGTGAGATGATATAAATTAGAATTAATACGGAGCAACACAAATGAGAGTAGATGGTGGATTAATGGGTGACCTGTCAGGTGTGCCCGGCCATGCAAAACGTCTGGAGAGTCTTGGGTATCATGGTGCTGTTACTGCAGAGACCAGCCACGATCCATTTTTCCCTCTGCTGCTGGCGGCGCAGGAAACGCAGGACATTGAGCTGGTCACGTCGATTGCAGTGGCATTTTCGCGAACCCCAATGAATCTGGCCAATATTGGACACGATTTAAACAGTTTCTCAAAGGGACGGTTCGTCCTGGGCCTGGGTTCCCAGATCCGGCCGCACATTACCAAGCGATTCAGCATGCCCTGGTCAAAACCGGCTGCACGGATGCGAGAGTTCATTTCGGCAATGCACGCAATTTGGGATTGCTGGCACAATGGAACGCCACTTTCGTTCGAAGGAGATTTTTACACTCACTCGCTGATGACACCGATGTTTACACCGCTCGATACTGAGTACGGCGCACCGAAGGTGTTCCTCGCGGCTGTAGGGCCGCTCATGACGGAAGTTGCCGGAGAGGTCGCAGATGGTGTGATCATTCATGCATTCACCACCGAAAAATACCTGCGAGAGGTCACCTTGCCCGCGGTGGGAAAAGGGCTAGCGAAGGCCGGACGTTCACGTGATGACTTTGAGATTTCTTACCCGGGTTTTATCGTGACGGGTACGACCGAGGAACAATACAACGCCAGCAAACAGGCTGTTTGTAAGCAAATTGCTTTTTACGGTTCCACACCCGCTTATGCACCAGTGTTAGGCGTGCACGGCTGGGGTGATTTACAGCCAGAACTGAACAAATTGTCCAAGCAGGGTAAATGGGACGAGATGGGTAGCCTGATTACCGATGACATCCTTGAAGAATTCGCTGTCGTGGCGGAAATAGATGATGTGGTCGACAAATTTAAAAATAGATATGGTGACCTGGTTGATCGGACCATGGGTTCATTACCTGCACGGGATGACGACCACGCCAAAGAGCTCCTGGCCAAACTATCGGCCTGATTGGCTTAATCGACCGGGCGACACACTGAAGACGAATTGATAAAAATGAGGAAGTGATAATGAAACTTGGAATCCTGAACGGAATTGGCGGCAAGGTGATCGGTATAGATATGGACCGAATCAAGGCGGCAGAGAGCATGGGTTACGACTCTGTCTGGACTGCAGAGGCATACGGCAGCGATGCGGTAACGCCGGCAGCCTGGATATTGGCCCAGACCGACAAAATCAAGGTTGGTACGGCGATCATGCAGATGCCTGGCCGATCACCGGCTTGTAGCGCAATGACAGCGATGACACTGAACCAGCTTTCTAATGGACGGTTCATTGTTGGTTTGGGTGCATCCGGGCCACAGGTGGTTGAAGGCTGGCATGGTGTGGCTTATGGCAGGCCGATGACTCGAACAAAAGAGTACATCGAGATTATGCAGAAGATTTTTAACCGTGAAGCCCCTGTGGAACATGAAGGTTTTCATTACAGCATGCCTTACAGTGCTGATGATGGCACTGGCCTGGGAAAACCTTTGAAAAGTATTCTACAGGCAGATCCCTCAATCAAAATTTACACAGCATCCATTACGCCCAAGGGGCTTGAGACTTCCGCTGAAGTGGCTGATGGCGTGTTCCCGATATGGATGAGTCCTGAAAAATCTGGCGTGTTAATGTCTTCCATCCAGAGAGGCCTGGATAAAGGAGGCAAGACCATGATGGATTTCGACATTGCTCCTTTTGTTACCGTGGTCATTGGTGATGATGTGGACCATTGTCGGATGCCAATCAAAGGCAGTATGGCTTTATATATCGGAGGCATGGGCGCTCGAGAAAATAATTTCTACAACGATTATGCAAAGGCGCTCGGATATGAAGAAGCCGCAGCCAAGATTCAGGACCTGTTCCTTGCGGGTAAGAAAGATGAAGCCATGGCAGCTGTTCCTGATGAGCTGGTAGATGCCTGTCATTTAGTGGGTCCCGCAGGTCGAATCAAAGAGAGGCTGCAGGTCTGGAAGGAAGCAGGTGATTCCGGAAAGATTAGCAGCATGTTGCTTGGTGCAGGCCAGATCGAAGCACTTGAGCTGGTAGCGGGCGAACTCCTCTAGGGGCGTTTGGCCTAATACTTAAGGGAACGGGTATCTCAACTCAAAGTTACACCCTCAAGGCTTGTGCTGGTATTCATGAGATAAGCCAGAAGGATTGGGATGCCTGCGCAAACCCTGGCAGGTCAGGGGTTGAAACAGATATCCCATTCGACCCCTTTCTGTCCTATGTATTTTTAAGTGCACTTGAAGAGAGTGACTCCGCCGTAGCGCAGACTGGCTGGGCGCCATATCACCTCGTATTGGAGCACGACACCAAGGGTATAGTCGGTGTTGTGCCCATGTACCTGAAAAGCCATTCCCAGGGTGAGTATGTTTTTGATTACTCGTGGGCCGATGCCTTTGAACGAGCGGGTGGTCGCTACTACCCCAAGTTGCAGGTCTCGGTTCCGTTCACGCCTGCGACAGGCAGGCGTCTTCTGACTCGTCCCGATGCCCAAGACCCTGAAATTGAGAAGTATCTTTTGACGGGCCTGATGCAGGTTGCCGAGCAAATGGAAGTCTCGTCAGTCCACATTACCTTTTCGGACAAACATCAGTGGGACCAGATGGGTGAGCTGGGATTTTTGCAGAGAACACATAATCAGTTCCACTGGCAGAACAATAACTACAGTACCTTTGATGATTTTCTTGCTGAGCTTTCTTCCAAGAAAAGAAAAAATATAAAACGAGAACGTCGAGGGGCGATGGAATCTGGTATAGAGATTGAGCGGATAACCGGGTCTGACCTCACAGAAGAGCATTGGGATGCGTTCTACCGGTTTTATGTTGATACCGGCCATCGCAAATGGGGATCGCCGTACCTGAAACGACAATTTTTTTCGATTATCGGTGAGACGATGCCGGATGATACGCTGCTGGTAATGTGTAAGCGTGATGGGCGATATGTTGCAGGTGCGATCAACTTCATTGGCGGGGAATGCTTGTTTGGCAGGAACTGGGGTTGCATCGAGCACCATCCATATCTTCATTTTGAAGTTTGTTATTACCAGGCGATAGAGTTTGCCATCGAAAGAGGATTGAAGCGGGTTGAAGCCGGTGCACAGGGACAGCACAAGCTGGCGCGGGGTTATCTTCCAACCCATACTTACAGCGCACACTGGATTACCAACAAGTCCTTAAGAGACGCGATCGATAGCTACCTGCAGGATGAGCGCCGGTATGTTGACGAAGAAATTGATTACATTACGGAGCAGGGGCCATTTAAAAAATCGATCGGAGAGGACGAATGAGTATCCTGAATGAGCCGGTACGAGCCAGTTTCTTGCCGCCCGGCGTCAACTCGATCGAAGCTGAGAGGAGCTCGTCCCTAGTTCTCAAACAAAACCAACTGAAGCATCCGCAAGCCGCTGAGGTATGTTACTCGCTACTTGCGAGTACTTGTATCTGGAGTCTGCCTTGTACTCACCGATAGAGACTCAATAAGTGTGTGTCACCGTGTTTGAGCGGTTGTTTCTTTAAGGCGGATAATACGAATAAACAAGTTCTGGTCCGAGGATCAGGTTCGGCGGAGATGTCACGAAACAAAAAGGGGCCGCGCTTTTTGTAGAGGCGCTTTACTCTGCCCCCCGAAGTGCAACATGATGCGCGACAAGCTCTTAATGTGGAACAACAATATGTCCAATCGAATGAACGGCCAATGGCGTCTAAAGTCCCGACCTGAGGGGATGGTAAAAGAAACGAATTTTGAGTATGTGGAAGAGCCAGTAGGAGAACTGGGGGACAACGAATTCCTGATTCGTAATCTTTATCTAGCGTTTGAACCGGCGATGCGAGGTTGGTTAAACGATGTGAAGAGCTATGTGCCTCCGGTGCAAATAGGCGAGGTCATGCGTGCAGGTACTGTGGGTCAGGTTATTGAGTCCAATAACGAAAATTTCGTTCCCGGTGATTTTGTGCAGGGTCAGTTAGGTTGGCAGGAATATGCCGTTAATAACGGTGAGATGGGCTTGATGGGTGGTGTGTCTAAAATCCAACCCGGAATTCCCCCTTACCTGGTATTGAGTGCTCTTGGCGGCACCGGGCTCACGGCTTACTTCGGATTGCTTGACGTAGGCAAGCCAAACGAAGGTGATGTCGTGGTGGTCTCTGGCGCAGCTGGAGCGACTGGATCGATTGCGGGTCAGATAGCGCGAATCAAGGGTGCTTCCAAAGTGGTTGGCATTGCAGGCGGTGCTGAAAAATGTGCCTGGCTCACTGATGAGCTTGGCTTTGACTCAGCTATCGATTACAAATCAGAAAATGTTCAGGTGCGGCTAAACGAAGAATGCCCGAAGGGTATTAACGTCTTTTTCGACAATGTCGGAGGAGATATTCTTGATGCTGCTTTGCTGAACATGGCACAAAATGGTCGCGTCGTGCTTTGTGGGGGAATATCACAATACAACGAGTCGGAACTTCCCTCTGGCCCAAGAAACTATATGCAACTGGTCATACGTCGATGCACCATGCAGGGCTTTATTGTCATTGACTACCTGCACAAAGCGGGTGAGGCTGTAAAGGAACTGTCAGCCTGGATCGAGAGAGGCGAACTGAAGCATGGGGAAGATATACAGGAAGGTATAGAGAATACCCCGAAAACCTTCCTTCGATTGTTTGAAGGCAAGAATGTGGGCAAGCAGTTATTGAAAATTGCTGAACCGCCTTTGTAGCTATTCGTTATCCGATTGGCACTCAATACACATTGATGCCTCCGGGTAGGCTTCGAGTCGTTTGAACGCTATGGGTTCTTCGCAGGACGCGCAGAATCCGTAGCCGTCAAGTTCGAGTCTTTGTTTTGCCTGCAGTACCGCTTTCAGGCGATTACTGGTGACAGTGCGGTTGGCGATCAGGATGCTCTGGTTGTGAAGCTCATCCATCCTCGAAAGCCGACCCTGGTTATCCTTCAGTTTCACGGGTTTGGCGCCAGCTTCCGTTATCGTGAGCAGGTCCTTTAGCTCCTCTTCCAGCCGTTCCAGCGCTACTTTCAGAATTGAACGTTGATTGTTGGTGAGTTCTGGCATCCTTAATCCCTGTAGGATTTGTCAATTCGGTCTAGTTTTCGAAGTAATGCTGGCCAGATGAATTCACCGCGTGTAGTGAGTGCTTCAGTCGAGGTGGTGCCTGCACGGGAATCAATGATATCAACCGACAGCGAACGGGTAGTAGCGCCACCCGATTCCGCCAGAATCTGGTACCTGCAGGCCCGTTCGAGCCGGAAGATGGCTTGCCATGCGCCACCGGCATTAGGGCCGCAGGCCATTGTGCCGTGGTTGCGAAGAATCATGGCATTTTTGGCACCAAGGTCCTTCACGATGCGTTCCCGTTCAGCGAGGTTTGTCGCGACGCCTTCATAGTCGTGATAAGCCAGGTCAGAATAAACGGCAATAGCCGTCTGGTTGAGAGGTTTCAGGCCATCTTCCTGGCAGCTGACGGCGACCCCGTAATCGGTGTGCAGATGAATGACGAACATGGCGTCATCACGATTCATATGAACTGCGCTGTGGATGGTAAACCCGGCGCGATTGAACTTGTAATGACTGGTTGTTAGCTGGTTCCCATCCAGATCAATGGCGAGCAGACTGCTTGCTGTTATTTCTTCGAACAACATGCCGTAAGGGTTAAGCAGGAAACGATGCTCGTCGCCGGGAATTCTTGAGGACACATGTGTACCAACCAGGTCGTCCCAGCCTTCCAGAGCGATGAGCCGATAGAGGGCGGCAGTATCGACTCTTGCCTGCCATTCCACATCATTCATTGCATCTTCTTTTCTGCTGAACCAGATACTTGTCCAGTTCATTGGCGAAGGCCTGGCGATTAGATTGATTAAGCGGTGGTGGCCCGCCAGTGTGTTCTCCGGAGGACCGCATGGTATCCATGAAGTCCCGCAGGTTCAGGGTTTGTTTAATCGTGTCGTTGGAGTATCTTTCTCCGCGAGGGTTAAGCGCGACGGCGCCTTTTTCCATCACCTCAGCCGCTAACGGAATATCTGCTGTGATAACCAGATCGCCCTCCTCGGTTCGTCTTACAATTTCGTTGTCAGCAACGTCAAATCCTTTTGGCACCTGCAGGAAGGTAATGCTTTTGGACACGGGCACCTTGATAAAGCTGTTTGCGACCAGTGTCGCTTGAGTTTCTGTACGGATAGCAGCTCGAAAAATAATTTCCTTCACCACAACAGGGCAGGCATCTGCATCGACCCAGATAGTCAATTTAAAAGTTTTCCTTGTGTGTTCTCAAGTCCAGTTCAAGTGTCCAGGCATTCCTGGGCTGGCGATAGAGATACATGTAAGCTTCAGCGATACCGGTTAATCCAATAAGTCCGTCTTTACCTGCCATCTCTGCGAACTTGGGGTAGGCCGTGACGACCTTCTCTCCCATAATGCCGCCGTCGATCACGATATGACCGAGGTGAATTCCCTGGGGTTGGAACTCCCGGGCAAGACTCTGGGCCATTGCACGCAGTCCTGCTTTGGCGGCCGTGAATGCGGCAAAGTTGGGCTTTCCTCGCATAGAGGCACTGGCGCCCGTAAAGATAAGGGTGCCTGCTGCTCGTTCCAGCATGGCCTTTAGCGTCGCCTGAGCGAACAGGAAGCCACCCAACGTACAGACCCGCCACGCGTTCTCAAAGTATTCTGCTTCCATGGAGAGAAAATTACCGGGGAAGTTGTTGCCTGCGTTGTAGATAGCAAGATCGATCGGGCCGATAGCCTCTGCCTTTTTGATCAGTGTGTTTACGGAAGATAGGTCGGTCGCATTAGCGACGATACCCGTCGCCTGGGCACCGGATGAGGAAATTATTTCCACCACGGCGTCCAGGTTCGTCTGGGTGCGACCAGAAACGATTACATGCAAGCCTTCCTCTGCTGCTTTTACAGCCAGGTAAGCGCCCAGACCTTCGGCCGGACCGACGCCAAGAATAACAGCGGTTTTGGTCATGAATAATTACCTCTACCAGTTTTCACCAAATGGTCGAATGACAGTATCAAACGTCCATGCGGACTTAGGTTGATGGGCGACTTGCCAGACATGTTCTGCAATGTCTTCCGGGTAGCAGAAAAAGTCATCTGGTTTGTCTGCGTATCGTTCACGTGTCCAGGGAAGGGAGATAACCGCGTCGATTGCAACGTAGGCTACATGAACGCCTTTGGGTCCTGCGTGCCGTGCCATAGATTCTGCCAGAATGCGTTGGGCTGCTTTGGTGGGTGCGAACCCAGAGAAAAAACCCTTGCCGCGATATGCGGAGGTGTTGCCTGTACAGACGATTGCACCGTGACCCTTCTCTATCATGGCGGGCGCCAGTTCCTGTCCTAGCTGAAGCAGGGCCATGGTGTTGACCTCAAAGTTCTTCATTAAGGTAGAGGGTTTGATAGACAGGAAGTCCCCAAAGGCGCCACCAACGGCATTGTGAATGACGACGTCCGGGTCCCCTAGTGACTGCCGGACCTTACTTAAGGTTGAAGAAAGGACCTCAGGGTCTGACACGTCACAGGTGAAGGGAGTAGCGGATTCAATCTTACTTGAAAGCTCGTTTAGTCGTTCAGTGTTTCGCGCGATCATAGCTACCCGGTAATCAACGGCAAAGCGCCTGACGATAGCAGCGCCGGTGCCAGGCCCGACGCCCGTAACAAGGCATAGTGGTTTCATAGCTAGTTCAAACATTATGTGGGTTATTATCATAACGATATGAGCACAACTCTGCCAT
>Ga0206680_10000666_pt1 | contig 12350 bp, 13 predicted proteins | sample M115012015metaG_FD_160124 | JGI IMG/M metagenome (GOLD analysis project Ga0206680, IMG submission 160124) | Ammonia-oxidizing marine archaeal communities from Monterey Bay, California, United States - M1 150m 12015 | ecosystem: Environmental > Aquatic > Marine > Intertidal zone | place: USA...
GATATGATGATATTATAGATTACATGTCAAATGAAAGAAGTTTTTCACGTGATAGAGTTAATTCATCGCTAAATAGACTCAAAAAAAGTCTAGAAAAGAAGAGTCAGACATTAGAAAAGTGGTTTTGAAGTAGAAAAATGTAGGTGCTAAGCGAGTACCTTACCAAGACCTCACTCAGCCGACTGTTGAAATGTCTTCCCTACAAAATATAGTATGTTTTTAATCTGTTAAAAATCTATTAGACAAGACATTCAAGACCTGATTTTAACTATTTCACCTGTAAATTCTTTATAATTGATGATTTTCAGTATTATTGCTGATGATTATAAATTAGACGAGGTTCTCTCTGAGCTCCTAAGACAGTGATGAGTTTGCCGAATTATGAAGCAGAATTAATTTAGTACTATGTTAATTTTTAACTATATTTTTAGAATCCTTCTGGAGGTTTTTGCACAAAGACATTGCATACTAACGCATCTGTGTTTTCATCCCTATACTGTACATTACAAGATACAAATTTTCCTTTCAAAGCATTTTCAAGTTCATTTTGTGTGGTTTCTCTGTATTCAGGGTTATCAGGGTTATCAATCTTCGAGATAATTATTTTTTCGACTTTGCTATACTGTTCCTGATTGTCTTTTCTATAATGTGTGACATCTAGTTCAAACGCATTACCAGAAAGACATTTCACTACAGGACCGCCTATTCCATCCCCCATGTTAAAATATCATTATTGAATGATATAAGTTTCAAGTATTCTTATTTTTTTGGTTCCATTCTGGAACACTCGATGCAAAGTTTTCCAACTTCAAATACGTAAAGCAGTTTATTGCATTTTTTGCATCTTCTTTCAGTCCTAGTCTTATCGTAACCGTATGGCATACAATTTATCCTGAATTATCTTTGCTAATAGCGCTTTGTAACTTATCAAATGCAGATTGAACTTCTTCAACTGCCACACCATCCTCTAACGTACTTACGTCACCAATTTTTTCCTTGTTTGCAATAGACTTGAGAAGCCTTCTCATGATTTTTCCACTTCTAGTTTTTGGAAGTTTTGTTACAAAATAAAATTCAGATGGGGTTGCAATAGGTCCTATTCCATTTCTAACAGTTTCTAACAGTTCAATTCTGAGTACGTCATTTGGTGTAGTAACACCTTCTTTTAATACAACAAATGCAATTATTAATTCGCCTTTTATCTCATCAGGTACTCCACATACTGCTGATTCTACAACATCATTATGGGAAACAAGACTACTTTCTAATTCTGCAGTTCCAATTCTATGCCCTGCAACCTTCAAAACGTCGTCAGATCTTCCAAGTAACCAGAGATAGCCATCACTGTCCTTAATGGCATAGTCTCCTGTGTAATACATTCCATCATACTTTGACCAATAGACACTTTTGTACTTCTCGTCATCATTCCATAGTGTCAACAACATTCCTGGCCAAGGCTTTCTAATTATCAGATAGCCTTTCATATCATTTGCAACTTCGTTCCCATCGTCATCCACTACCGCTATATCAACACCTGGTATTGGATGTGTTGCAGATCCAGGCTTTAATGGGATTGTTTCAATTCCTGGTAGATTACTAATCATCATACCGCCAGTTTCTGTTTGCCACCAAGTATCTATTATTGGGCATTTTTGATTTCCAATTACATCAAAATACCATTTCCAAACTTCTGGATTAATTGGTTCTCCTACAGTTCCAAGTAATCGCAGTGTCGATAAATCAAATGCGTTTGGAATATCATCGCCAAATTTCATAAACATTCGCAATGCAGTTGGTGTTGTATAGAAAATAGTTACATGGTATTTTTGAATTATGTCCCACATTCGTGATGCACTGGGATAATCTGGTGCACCTTCATACATCACCTGCGTTGCACCATGTAAGAGTGGTCCATAAACAACATAGCTATGACCTGTTACCCAACCAATATCTGCAGTGCAAAAATATACATCGTCATTTTTTATATCAAATGCCCACTTGAATGTAGAATAAAGATGAGTTAGATATCCTCCAGTTCCATGTAAAACTCCTTTGGGCTTACCGGTTGTTCCAGATGTATAGAGAATGTACAGTGGGTGTGTACTATCAATTTTTTCGGCATCACATTCTTCTGATGACGTATTCATCAAGTCTGACCAAATACAATCTTTCTCATTTAGAATTATCTCATTATTTGCACGTCTTAGTATTATTACATGCTCAACAGAACTAACACTTGATGCAGAGTCATCTACTATTTCTTTAAGTTTGATCAATTTTCCCTTTCGAAATCCACCATCAGCCGTAATTATTATTTTTGAACTTGAATCCTCAACTCTATCTTTTAGAGAAATAGCACTAAATCCAGAAAAAACTACAATGTGAATTGCACCGATTCTTGCACACGCCAACATAGCAATTACCAATTCTGGTACCATAGGAAGATAAATTGTGATCCGGTCACCGCTTTTCACACCTAATGATTTGAGAACGTTTGCAAATTTTTTGACATCATTGAACAAATCACCATACGTGAGAACACGAGAACTGCCATCCTCACCCTCCCAAAAAATTGCAGTTTTGGATGAATTTTCTTCCTGATTTACATCTAAGGTGTTATACGAGGCATTAATCTCTCCCCCCACAAACCATTTTGCAAATGGAGGATTCCAATCAACGGTTTGACTCCATGGTTTAAACCATTTGAGGAGTTTGGCTCTTTCATTCCAAAATGAAATAAAATCAGAATTTGAATTATTTCGTATTGAATTGTCATTGTTACCCAATCCAATTTGGAATTTTTTAGAATTCAATATTGTTTTGTATGAAACAAGTGATTTTAAAAGTTAAACTTTGATTACTCTTGATTCATTCTTTTAAGCCAATCTGACTCTGAGAATTTTTCCTGTTGTACTGACTCTTCCTTTTTTGATTCATCCTGTTTAGGAATTGTCATGGGTGGACTGTAAACCTGTTCCGAAGGTGAGGACTCTACGCCAGGTGGTTCTGGTAAACGAGACTCTATTGGCTCATCTTCGTCGGGATTTGTTAGATATGTTACTGCAGAATCCTGTATTGGCTGTGTAACAGGTTCTGTGTTTAATACATCTTCTATAGATAGATTTGCAAGTCTCGATTTAACTTTGCCAATCTCATCTTTTTCATATTTCATATACTGAAGCATTTCGTCAGTTTCTTTTTGAACGTGATCGAATGTTTCCTGAGAAATCTCATTACTTTTGCATTGCACTTTGGCGTCAAACAAAAGAACTTTTACTGCCTTTATTTGAGCATTGATTTCGTCAACACGCTGTTCTAATTCAGAATTAATTTCTTCTTCGGTGTTTTGTAATGTTATTAATTTCGTTCTGTTCTTCTCATGAATTAACTCTGCATCAGATTTCATAGTGTCGTTGTCAGAAACAATTTCCATCAACGCAGTAAGACGTCGGACTGTAAGCTCTTTTTCTTTGAGCAAACGTTGTGAATCCAACCTCCACTTTGGAATGAAAATCACTACTTCAGATTTTACAACGAGTTGTTCGTATGGAATTTGTTTGAGACCACCAGACCCACAGTTAATTCCTACGGTTTGGATAGAACCGTCGATATCTGTCGCTGTGCCTAAAACTTTTCCCATGGAACCGCCATACATGTCTTTTACTGGCATTCCAAACATACTAACTTCGTTGTCATTCATATCGTAATCATTTAAAGATCCATATAACCGGCAAAGTGTGAATAAGGTTAGAATTTTTGGTAGAAACAAATTAACCAAATCAGATTTCGAGCCTAAACGCAATTTTAAAATTCAATCATTATTGCCTCTAGAATATTGATTGACAAAGATGAAGTCACCACAATTTTAGAATTTCTTTCAGAATATTGGGATAAACTCAAAAATGATCCAGATAACGAAGCGCTCAAAATTCTGCCAAGTAAATTTTGGATGAAGTCGATTGGTGGACCTGTTGGAAACAAAGAAGGTGTAAAAGGTAGATGGGTTACGACATTGATGTATACTGAAGACCCTGAAATGGATAAAGCCTTCAAAGAAGTATTAACACGTTGGCAAACAAAAGGACAGCAATCATCAACTGATCTTCCAACAAAATCACCCGATCTGATACAAATTGGTTCAGGTAAAAATAAAACCGATTAAAAAAAATATCATTTATTGTCTGAATTCACTGATTATGAGAGAAAAAAATTATTAAGGCATTTTTCAAATATCGATAAATCAGTATTTGCAATAATTACACCACAACAAGTTGACCGAGGAGCTCTAATGTCACGATATAGTAGAACTGATAAAAGCATGAGGAGGATTTTCCTAGATGAATTTCTAAAAAATAAAAATCGCGGAGAGGAGTTTTACAATAGAGTTCTTTTGGAATATGGTGATGATTCAGTTGCAGAACTTGGTGGTGCACAAATTGCAATTGAAGGACTTTCAAACATTGCTGTAAAAAAAATTGAGGATCGAAGAATAGGTTTTTCATATTTAGAAAAATCATCAAGGTATGTATCGTGGGATAAAAAAATTAATGGTGATTACAAATTCTATCGTGAACCTAGTGTTATGAAATCACGTTATGCCGACGTTTATCTTGATGCATGTAATTTTGATTTTGATGTTTATACAAAAAACATACAACCAATGTTAAAATTAATTCGTGAACATGATCCTATTGAAAATTATAAATTTAAAGATAATAATGGTGATGAAAAAGAATTCGCCAAATTAAAAAATAGTGAGAATGTTAAATCTGCACAACGAATTTACAATGCTGCAACAAAAGCCAAGGCACTTGATGCACTAAGGAGCTTACTGCCAGCATCAGCGTTAACTAATGTTGGTATTACAGGAAATGGACGTGCGTTTGAATATTTACTATCAATCATGTTTGGCTCAAACCTAAGTGAGGAGAAACAACTGGCATTACAAATTAAGGATGAATTAGAAACTACTATCAAATCATTTGTTGGACGCTCAAATGATAAGTATGGAAAAGTTTTACAAAAATATCTTGGTGATATTAAGAAAAATTCAACCAAACTGAGTAAAAAATATGCTAGTGGAAGCCCAATTAAAGGAAGTTTTGTCAGATTAGTAGAAAGTGAATCGGAATCGCGTGCACTAAACAATGTAATCTCGGCATTAATTTATGAACAATCACCTAGTATTCAGTTTAAACAAATTCAAAACAATGTTAAAAAAATCACCAAAAAGCAAAAAATTCAGATAATAAACGAATATGCGAAAATTAGAAAAAACAGAAGGCATAGACCGCCAAGAGCATTTGAAATGACAGATTATACTTTTGATCTGTTGACTAACTATGGAATGTTTAGAGATTTTCATAGACATAGAGCATTAACTCTTGAAAGACAATTGCTTACAACTGATCATGGATATCATACCCCAAATGAAATTATTCAGCTTGGAATTGAAAAAGAATTTTCTGAGTGTATGAATCTTACACGAAATACTTTTGAAAAAATCCGAAAAAAATTACCAGAGCAAGCACAATATGTTGTAAATTTTGCGTACAATTATCCATATTTTATGAAATTAAATTTAAGAGAGGCCACACATTTGATAGAACTAAGAACTGTACCACAAGGACATACTGACTATAGGAAAATTGCACAGTTAATGTACAAATCAATTAATAAGAAACATCCTACACTGAGTAAAATTATGAAGTATGTTGACTTGAAACAATATGAGTTGGAAAGGTTTGAATCTGAAAAACGTACGGAAGAAAAACGTGAAAAATTATGAGTTACAAAGTATCAAAATCAGATATGGAATGGAAAAATATTCTAACAGTAGAGCAATTTGAAGTGTGTAGAAAGAAAGGAACAGAAAGAGCGTTTACAGGAATCTATTGGGACTCTAAAGAAAAGGGAACATACAATTGTTCATGTTGCAATAAAAAACTTTTTTCGTCAGATACAAAATTTGATTCTGGAACTGGGTGGCCAAGTTTTTTTGAACCAATAGACGATGAGAATATAGAATGTATAGAAGACAAAAATTTTGGAATGATACGTGTTGAGGTTAACTGTAAAAACTGTGGTGCACATCTTGGACATGTATTTAATGATGGGCCTAACCCCACAAATCTAAGATATTGTATTAATTCAGTTTCTTTAGATTTAGATAAATCAAATTAAATAACCATAACTCGTGAAAATGCTATGAGAATAATACTATGTGGGTTTGGTGTCGTGGCACAAAGTCTAACAAAATTACTAGAGTCAAGAACGTCTGAACTTTACTCAAGATATGGATTAAAACCTAGAATTATTGGTGTGTTTGATAGTAAAGGTAGTGCATATGATAACTCGGGTTTAAACTTGCAGAAACTAATTGAAAGTAAAAAGAAATCTGGTTCGGTTAGAGGTTATGATAACACAAAATCTCAGATGTCTGGTAAGGAGATGATTGCTAATCTTGATGCTGATATTTTAATCGAAACTACTGCAAGTAATTACAAAGACGCTGAACCAGGTATGTCACATATCATAGCAGCAATGAAACAAAAAATGCATGTTATTTCAGTGAATAAGGGACCGTTAGCACTTGCATTTCCTTCATTAATGGAACTTGCTGAGTTTAATCAAGTTCTTTTGAGATTCAGTGGCACTGTAGGTGGCGGAACTCCAATCTTAGATTATGCAAAAAATAGTCTTCGCGGAGAAAGAATTATTTCATTCCAAGGAATTTTGAACGGTACTACAAACTATATTTTAACAAACATGGCTAATGGTATGTCATTTAATGATGCATTATCAGATGCAAAAAATAAAGGGTATGTAGAAGCAGATGAATCTCTAGATCTTGATGGTTTAGATGCCGCTGCAAAACTTGTAATTCTAGCAAATTGGATTATGGGGATGAAAGTTACAATGCCAGATATAATTCGATGTGGAATAAGAGATGTAAGTGTAGAGGACATTAAAAATGCAGGGCAAAATTCAAGTTCGGTTAAATTAATTGCATCGTGCAACGATAAACTTACGGTTAGTCCTATAGAGATTAAGAATAATGATCCATTATGTGTAGATGGAACATTAAATGCAATCTCATTTACATCAGAACACTCTGGAACGCAGACTGTTATTGGTCGTGGTGCTGGTGGAATAGAGACTGCAAGTTCTATTATAAGAGATATTATTGATATTAAAAAAGAGATTTCAAAAGTTTGAAAACAAATCTTATTTCTAAAAGTGAAACAAGTCATATTCTGAAGTTAGTATCAGATGCATGGAAAATAGAACTTCCAAAAATAAAGAACCTAAATGTTCATTTCATAGATAATCATGTTCAATTAATGATTGGACCAGATATAGTCATTCTAAAAATTGATGACACGTATTTACCATTTCTAAATCAAACTAAAACATTAGAAAAATTTCCAAACGTGATGGTGGATATGGGTGCAATAAAATTTATGTGTAGTGGCGCCAATGTGATGCGACCTGGGATCAAAAAATATACCGAATTTTCAGAAGGTGATATAGTTTGTATTATTGAAGAATCTCAACGTAAATTTTTAGCTGTGGGAAAAGCTATGGTTGACAGTACTGAATTGGAAAACATGTCAAAGGGTGAGATTGTAAAAAACTTGCACTATATATCAGATAAATACTGGGAAATTGCAAAAACAATTTAGATTTTATTTAATATTCTCTGTAAATTCTTTCATGCCATCTTTATTGACAACTAATACATCTATTCCATCACCACTAAATGAATCACGCATTGTAGCTGAGCGAACTGCCTTTACTGCTAAATCTGTGGCTTCTTTCTCTGTTAGATTCTCTTTAAACTGAGGATCCAAAACACCTAATGCCATCTCAGCACCTGTTCCAACTGCAGCATAATCATCAGGAAGTACTGAACCTAATGGGTCAAGTGTATAAATTACTGGTTTATCGATAAATCCTCCAACTATAACTTGTGTCAATAATGGAAAGTATCTTCTTTCATACATCATGTTAGACATCATTTTAGCTACTGTGTTTGGTGGAACATCACGTCTCAATTCCATTTTTCGAATTTTTGCTAATGCAGAAATTTGCAATGAAAGAATTTGCATATCTGCTACAAGACCAGCACATGTTGCGCCGACTTTTGATGTTATCGGAAAAGTCTTTTTTGTAGATTTACTCACAAGAAAATTTCCGTATGCTATACGTTTTTCACTGGCAAAAACTACACCGTCGTCAAATGTAATACCAACAGCGGTTGCGCCTGGCATGTACATACTCATAATATTAGACATGAAATGAGACAATAAAAGTCATTACAGGAATTTTTGCATACCCTTGGTTATGAGTAATCTAAAAAAATAGATCATGTTCGGCCGAGTAACGTTTTAGCGTATGACCGCTACCACGTTCACTGACTAAACTACGATCAGTTTAGCGACGTCGCTTTTTGGCTCCGCCTTTTTTGCCGCCTTTCTTCTTGGCTGGGGCTTTTCGTTTCTTTGCTCCGCCTTTCTTCTTGGCTGGGGCTTTTCGTTTCTTTGCACCGCCTCTCTTCTTGGCTGGGGCTCTTCGTTTCTTTGCACCGCCTCTCTTGGCTGCACCCTTCTTGGCTGCTGCACTTCTCTTTCTTTTACTTGCGGCTTTTTTTGCTGCAGCACTTCTCTTTGCTGCTGTAGCATTTCTTTTACGAGTTGCTGCTGCTTTCTTAGCGGCTGCACTTCTCTTAGCTTTAGATATAGCCATATAACGTGCCAATTTTCTTACGTGTTATATCATACAAGTTACTTGTTTTCACACAGTTTGTGTAATTTATTCAAGTTAATTTTTAGAATTTGATCGTGAAAAATTTTCAATTAACATGCATAAGCATTTTGTAGTTTTGTTTAACAGATCTATTTTAGCAAATTCGTTTGGTGAATGCATTCTACAAAAAATGTACGATGACCCAATTGACACACATGGTGCATCTAATACCTTTACAAACGCATGCATTGGTCCAGTTCCTGCGTTAGACACGTTCAAAACATAGTCACCAAAAATTTGTTTAGCACTGTGACATACAACGTCAACAATGTGTTCTTCAGTTGAAGTTCTTGCTGCTGATTCTGCATTTAAAACATTGATCGATACATCATCAAATCCATTTCTTTTTAGATGTTGTTTAAGTAACTTGACTTGTTTTTCTGGATCCATGTTTGGTACTAAACGGAAATCAATTTTCACTTTAGCGGTAGATGGTAAAACTGTCTTTGCGCCATCTCCTGTATAACCAGATTCAATTCCAGCAATATTACATGTTGGTCCTGCAACAAGCGCCTTTTTTGCTTCAAAGGCATTCTTATCCCCAACAAATTTCTTTATCCCATACTCTTTTTTGAAATCATTTGCGTTAAATGGTTCTTTTCTAATTATTTTCAAGTCGTTTTCTGATAAAGGCAAAATATCATCAGACCAGCCACTAATGAGTATTTTTCCATCACTATTTCGTAATGTCTTTAATGCATCAATTAATCTCCATGCTGGATTTTTGATAATTGCTGCAAAACTCGAATGTGCATCTCTGGTTAACTCTTTAACAGACAATTCAACATACAGTAATCCTTTCATTCCCAATCCAACTATTGGACGATTCTTAGTATCTACATAACCAAACTCCCAAATCACACCATCACAAGAAAATTTACTTTTGAATTTTTTCAAATATCCTTTGATGTTTTTACTGCCGTTTTCTTCTTCACCCTCTATGCAAAATTTAATGTTACATGGCACGTCATTGTATTCTTTCAAATATGATTCTACAGCCTTTATTCGCGTAATCAATTCGCCCTTATCATCAGATGCACCACGACCAAAAATTTTGTTTCCTATTATCTTTCCACTAAATGGTGGATTATCCCATTCTTCAATTGGTTCAATTGGTTGTACGTCGTAGTGATTGTAAAATAATAATGTTTTTGATGGATTAGATTTTGATCTTACTTCACCAAAAACTAGTGGTGCAGAAGTTTTATTCAATCTAAGTATCTCTGATGAAATTCCTGCTTTTTTTAGCATCTGTGACACTAAAACTGAACACTCCTCAATACCTTCATTTTTTGCAGATATACTTGGTTGGCTAATTAGAGTTTGAAGATCTTTGAGAAGATCAGTCATGTGATTGTCGATGAATTTTATAGTTTTTTTATATTCCATTATTTTATTTTGTCAAATGCTTTTGATATTAAGGGTAATGCGTCAATTAGATCTGTCGCAATCATATGCATTCCGAATTGTTTTTGAACGATTTTTCCTGCTTGACCATTTAGAAATGCGGCAGATGCGGCAGACTCAATAACACATCTATTTCTTGAAAGCATACTTGCAGCTATTCCTGATAGCACGTCGCCTGTTCCACCAACAGTCATTGCTGGAGTTTTTTTAGAATTGATTAAAGTAATCGTTCCATTAGTGATAATATCATCTGCTCCTTTAAGCAATATTGTTATAGAGTTACTCTTAGCATGTTTTTCTGTAATTGAAATTCTGATTTTTTTGTTATCTGGTATTTTTTCTCCAAACATTCTTTCAAATTCTCCTACATGCGGCGTCACTAAAACATTCTTTCCCTTTATGATTGGAAGTATTTCTTTTCGTAATGCGCTTGCATCAAGTGATAGTCGTACATCCAATTTAACTAATGACTTGATAAGTAGCTTCAGTGCCTCTATGTCCGGTACGGCTAAACCCATACCTATAGTGGCAGAATCTATTCCAGGTGGAATCTGTCCCAATAGTTTGTTTACTGCACCACGAGTTAACTTGGAATCAGCCAAAGGAATTACAATAAGATCTGGAGAGACTGCCCTAGTTGCCTGTGCGTTTACTTTTGGAACTGCAGTATAAACTAAATCTGCACCTGCCCGTAAGGCAGCGAGAGATGATAAAATTGGTGCGCCATGGTACATGTAACTACCACCAACAACCAAAACCTTACCGTTATCACCTTTCCTAGAGTTTAATTTCCGCGAAGGAATGTATTTTTTGATAATGCTAACAGTTAGTACTTTACTTGACAACTTTCTTCACTCTTTTTTTGGTTTTATTCTTATCAAAAAAGACTTTTCGTGCAATTGCAATGTATGTAGTATGCCCAATTCCTCTATACGAATGTCTTGTTTTTCCTTCACGTGCTTCAATATGACGTATTATATGCTCTGTACAGTCAATATCAGAAAATTCGTTTGCCACAAATGCTGATGAAAGTTTTTCGAGTTGGTTCATTGTAGGACAAATTGCAACAACTACCCCACTACCTTTGAGCATTTTTCTTGCTTGTGGGATTACAGACCACGGATCACCAAGATCAATTATAACCATATCAACATCACTCAAAGGCATTTTTCTTGCTGTTTTAAGATCTTGCTCATGCATAGTTACATATTTTGACATTCCTGCCTTTTCGATGTTTTTTTTGGCTATCGCCATAAACTTTGGTTCAACATCAAATGTATCAATATGACCGCGTGGACTAACAACACTTGCGACAAATGTAGTTAAGGATCCACTCCCAGTTCCAATTTCAACAATTTTTTGGCCTGACTTGAGTCCTGTCCTTGCAGCAATGTAGCCTAAATCTTTAGGGTAAACAATCTGTGTACCATGTTGCATTTTCATAACGTAATCATGAATGCTTGGTTTCAACAAGTAGACATATTTGTCCTTGTTAGTTACAAGTCTAGAACCAAACTCTTTTCCGATTGCGTCAACATGATTAATTACTCCTATATGAGAATGAAATTGTTCCTTTCGTTTAATTTTAAGTAGCCATTTTTTAGAGTCATTATAAAAAAATAATACATTATCACCAGTTTTGATTTTTGACATAATTAACTTCAAATATTGTTTAGTTTATAATTTAACGTGTTTATTTTCCACGTTGCTCCCCCCACTTAGTCACGTGCATTCTAGGTGAAAATCCTAAATTATTTTCTTTAGACAGCAAAAATACATTCTTTTCTCGTTCTAGTATTTCTTTTTTTGTTGAGGCTTGGGTCATTAAAAGAACCATATTTTTTTTGAGATTATATTTTTTAATCAACTGATTAACTTCGGTAAGATCATCTATACTCTCAATTACATACTTAAAATAGGAATTAACATGTTTAGAAAAAAATGTGTAGCATTCATTGACTTCACATAATTCTAGTGGATTTCCAGAATTTTTTGTCTTTGGTGAGACATTCCATTGATCAACTAATGCCGTAAGTGCATTATTAGGTAAAATAGTTCCATTGGTTTCCACTTCTACATAGAACTCTGGTTTTAGAAATGCAAGCAATTCTGCCAAATCGTCTTGCTGCATTAAT
>Ga0206680_10000670_pt1 | contig 12292 bp, 11 predicted proteins | sample M115012015metaG_FD_160124 | JGI IMG/M metagenome (GOLD analysis project Ga0206680, IMG submission 160124) | Ammonia-oxidizing marine archaeal communities from Monterey Bay, California, United States - M1 150m 12015 | ecosystem: Environmental > Aquatic > Marine > Intertidal zone | place: USA...
TCAAACTTCAGCCAGCGGAAAAGAAGGCAAAATAAGTTGGGGTATTCAGGCATATTCTGAGCAAGACAGTAAAAATCAGCCGCTCCAACAAACCCTGAATGGAGATGAGCGCAGGATACTTTCTGATGCTGGTGATGATTTGCTGTCAGCATTTAGATCAGGAATTGATAGCGTGGGTTTTGATGCTGGATTGGTATTGTATGAATTGGTTGATACTTTGGGTTACGACAGCGTTCTGCGTTTGTCAACAAGCGCAGATGCTGCCCTTTATACCGCTGCTTTTAGTTTTGTTGGAGCTGGAAATGGAAATTACATTGAGGAGGACTTTACTGCTAACGGAAGAACCTTTAAGTGGGTGGCTCCAGACACCTTGAACGGTGTGAGAACATTTAATGGTTCTTATGAACCCATCAGGCTCTTGGTTACTCCAAAGCAAAAGCAACTCTTGTCTGGAAATTTACGCTACGATTACAAAGAACAAAGTTATTTGCAAGTGAGCGCCGCTTTGAGCAAAGAAGATTTGAATACGTTTTCTGAAGAAGGGAGTGATGATGATACTGGAATTGGAGCTTTCATTGAATGGAACAATGAAAAGGCGCTTAAAAAGGAATGGGTATTGGCTTCCAATGTCAAACACGAATACATTTCACAGTACTTTTCGCCTATAGAACGGTTCAGGGGAGTAGAGTTTGATCGGAACTGGAACATCAGAAATATCGAATTACCCACTGATCAGCATGTTAGTGGATTGAGTTTAGGCTTGAAAAAAGCGCAGCATTCTCTGTTCAATGTTTTTGGAGAGTCGTTCCTAGCAGGATCGGCTTTTTCTGGCTACCGTGGAGGGGCGCAAATAAAAAGAGTAAGAGAAAAAAGTGAGCTGCAGTACACAGGTTCTCTAACTCAAACCGAAGGAGAGCAGAGCACTAATTTTTATCGGCACAAGAGCAAGTGGGTCCAGAAGTTTGGAAAACTGGCCGTTGACTATATAGACGATTTTGAGAGTAATGAATCTGGTAACCCAGAGGATGTTTTGGCACGTGGATATCGTTTTTACGAATGGAAAACGAGTTTAGGTAACAAAGACAGCACCAAAAACCAGTGGAATGTATTTTATTCTCGAAGGTGGGATGAGTTCAAGGACTCAACAGCACTCAGCAGAGCAGCAGAGGCCGAAGAGTTTGGTGGCTATTTGGCCTTAAATCAATTGAAGGCGCAAAAAATCAAACTTCGAGCAAGCCAAAGAACTTTAAATATATTGAGAAACGACCTCATAGATCAGGAGCCTGATAAATCCTTACTTGGAAGAATAGAACACAGCCTCACACTTGGGAGAGGAGCGCTGCAATCCAACTTGTTTTATGAAATAGGTTCAGGTTTAGAGCAAAGAAGGGAATTCATTTATTTAGAGGTTCCTGCGGGCCAAGGAGCCTATGTTTGGAACGATTACAATGAAGACGGGGTAAGGGATTTGAGCGAATTTGAAATAGCGCCTTTCGCCTATGAGGCTAACTTTATACGTTCCTGGGTTCCAAGTAATCAATATGTAAGAACTTTTTCAAATCAGTTTTCAGAAACACTGGTTTTGCAGCCCGCTCGGATTTGGTCCAATGAAGCAGGAATCAAGAAGACCTTATCAAAATTTAGTAACACGGCTGCTTACCGGATTGAGCGTAAAACCAGTGAAGAGGAGAATTTAGATCGGTTCAATCCCTTCTTGCGTAGGATTGACGATCAAGCCTTGATCAGTTTGTTGCATTCTTTTCGAAACACATTGGTTTTTAACCGTTCAGGTTCTGTTTTTGGAATGAATTACACTTACCAAGAGCAAAGGAATAAGAACTTATTGGCCAATGGGTTTGAATCTCGCAGTGACCAGTTTCATGAAGTTGGATTCAGGTGGAATTTGGGAAAAGGGGTGAGTTTATTGGTGAATAACAAGGCTGGAGTGAAAAGAACCTTGTCTGATTTTTTGAGTGGAAGAAACTATGTGATCAATTATCAATCTGTTTTGCCCGAGCTTCAGTGGCAGCCATCAACGAAACTAAGGTTGGGGTTGAAAGGGCGATATACCCAAAAAAACAACGATCAAGATTTTGGCGGTGAGAGATCGGAGATCAAAGACCTTGGGGTGGAATTAAAATCCTCAGATCCAGGAAAGGGGTTGATTCAAATGGAGTTCCATTGGGTAAACATTCAATATGCTGGTAGCACCAACAGTGCATTGTCATATGAGATGTTAGAGGCGCTGCAGGTGGGGAATAATTTGACTTGGACAGCTAGTTTGCAACGAACTTTAGGAAAGAACCTTCAGTTGAATTTAAACTACAATGGCCGAACATCGGCAGAGTCACCAACGATACATACTGGTGGAATTCAAGTCAGGGCATTCTTTTAAAAAACCAATCCCCCAATAACTTCGACCAAAAAGTTTAATGGGGGATTAGGGAATCAATCAATGAAAAAAAATCGCCTTTATTTATCGTTGAAAATCCAAATGAATTGAACTGTTTTTTTGTTTAAAGATGCCATAATTCAGGGTTTTTAATTAGTAATTCGAAACAATCATGACACTAAGATACCCACCAATAGGGCCATACGCTATTGCCAAACAAGTAACGGTAGGTTTTGACGAATAAACGGTAGGTATTTGCAAAGGAGCGGTAAAATTTGGGTTTTTTATGGTTCTTGGGAGTGAGGTAGAACGCCAAAATCGATGGTTAAAAATCGACGGTTTTAAGAGTAAGGTATTTGGTTTATGAGTGTTGATGAAGACATAGTTGTTCACAAAAGAATTTCAAATCAGGGGAATGGTCGCTAGCGGGTCATTGAGATTATATTGGCTGCAATGGCTTTAAAATGAGAGAATTTGCTTAATTTTGCGCTCCCATTTGGAGGAGAAGAGAACAATTCTTTGGTAATCCTGAAAAGTGCTTAAACATTTGACGGGTTTGGTCTTGTATCAATCAAATAATAGTTCTATCTTCGCAGCCCATTTTTGGGTAGTATAACCCGTTTAAAACCAGAAAAGGTGGATACAATAAGTTACAAAACAGTTTCAGCGAACAAAGAGAACGCGAACAAAAAGTGGTGGGTAGTAGATGCTGAAGGTCAAACACTTGGTCGTCTAGCTTCTAACATTGCCTTCTTACTTAGAGGAAAGCATAAGACTAACTTTACGCCTCACGCAGATTGTGGTGATTACGTAGTAGTTGTTAACTCTGAAAAAGTCAACTTGACTGGAGCTAAATGGACAGATAAGAAGTACATTCGTCACACAGGTTATCCTGGTGGGCAGCGTGTTGCAACAGCAACCGAAGTGCACAAGAAGAACCCAACTGCACTTGTAGAAAAGTCAGTAAGAGGAATGTTGCCAAAGAACACACTCGGAAGAGCTGTTTTTAAAAATATGTATGTGTACGCTGGTCCAGATCATCAGCACGAAGCACAACAACCACAAGAATACATTGTTAAAGCATAATCCCAACCATGGAAGTAATCAATACCTCTGGTAGAAGAAAAAATGCCGTTGCAAGAATTTACCTTTCAGAAGGAAAAGGAAATGTAACCATTAACAAGCGTACAACAGCGGAATATTTCCCAATTGAGACGCTTCAATACAAAATCAATCAACCATTCATGTTGACTGAAACTGAAGGCAAATATGATGTCAAAGTGAACGTTTACGGTGGAGGTTTCACTGGTCAAGCAGATGCAATCCGTTTGGCTATTTCGAAAGCTTTGATTGAAATTAACGAAGAATGGAAACCAGCTTTGAAAGCTGAAGGACTTACAACTCGTGACCCTAGAATGGTTGAGCGTAAGAAATTTGGTCAGAAGAAAGCTCGTAAGAAATTCCAGTTCTCAAAACGTTAATCAACTTACGTATTTATTCAAATCGTTGTTTAGGATCCAAATTTTTCAGACCTGTTTTCAGCTACTGAAAAGTTGCCCTAAAGGAAGGTAAACACAAATTATAATGGCTAGAACCAATTTTGACGAACTCCTCGAAGCAGGAGTTCATTTCGGACACTTGAGAAGAAAGTGGAATCCAAACATGGCACCTTACATCTTTGATGAGAAGAAAGGTATCCACATCATTGACCTGAACAAAACAGTTGTAAAACTGGACGAAGCGGCAAACGCCGTTAAGCAAATCGCTAGATCAGGGAAAAAAATCATGTTCGTTGCTACTAAAAAACAAGCAAAAGATATTGTTGCTGAAAAAGTAAAAGCTGTAAACATGCCTTACGTGACTGAAAGATGGTCAGGTGGTATGCTTACCAACTTCGCAACAATCAGAAAGGCAATCCGTAAAATGTCTCAAATAGACAAAATGGAAACGGATGGTACATTTGAAACTCTTTCGAAAAGAGAACGCCTTCAAATATCTCGTCAGAGAGCTAAACTTGAGAAAAACCTCGGGTCAATCTCTGATTTGACAAGACTTCCTGCGGCCATCTTTATTGTTGATATCTTGAAAGAACACATCGCTCTTGCAGAAGCAAAGAAATTGGGAATCCCAACTTTTGCGATGGTTGATACCAACTCAGATCCTAGATCTGTAGATTTTGCTATTCCTTCAAATGACGATGCTTCTAAATCAATTGCAAAAATCATGGACGTGGTTTGCGGTGCAGTTGCTGAAGGTCTTTCTGAACGTAAGACTGACAAGGAAAAGAAAGCAGCCGAGCCTAAAAAGGAGAAAAAGGAAGCAGCGGCTGAGTAAGCTTTGCTGATGCCCAAAAACATTTTTTTAAATCTTTAAATATTCTCAAGATGAGTATTACTGCAGCAGATGTAAATAAGCTCCGTAAACAAACTGGAGCAGGTATGATGGACTGTAAAAACGCCCTTACCGAAGCAAATGGTGATTTCGAACTTGCCATTGAAAATCTGCGTAAAAAAGGACAAAAGATTGCTGCGAAAAGAAGTGATCGTGATGCTGCCGAAGGTCTCGTACTTGCAAAAGCTACTGATGACGGTAAAAGAGCAGTTTTGATTGTGGTTAACTGTGAAACTGATTTCGTTGCGAAAAACGAAGAATTCGGGAAATTTGCTAACACAATTCTTGACGCTGCGATTACCAATAACCCTGCATCAATGGACGAACTTAAAGCACTCAGCTTTACTGGTTCTGATTTGAACATCGGTGACAAAATCACTGAGGAAATTGGTAAAATTGGTGAGAAACTTGACCTTTCAGCTTATGAAATGGTTTCTGCTGAAAATGTTACTGCTTACAACCACCCTGGAAACAAACTTGCTTCTATCGTTGGTTTCAACGCAGTAGTAAGTGCTGACACCGCTAAAGATGTTGCAATGCAGGTTGCAGCAATGGCTCCTGTAGCTGTTACCTCTGACGCTATTCCTGCTGATTTGATCGAAAAAGAAAGAGAGATCGGTAAAGAACTAGCTATCCAAGAAGGCAAGCCAGCTGAAATGGCTGATAAAATTGCTGAAGGAAGAGTGAAAAAATGGTTCAAAGAAGCAACATTGCTTCACCAACCGTTCATCAAAGACAACAAAATGTCTATCGACCAGTACTTGAAGTCGCAAAACAATGACCTAACAGTAACTGAGTTCAAACGTATCCAATTAGGATAAGTTGATATACTTTATTGAAAAGAGCCGCTAAAAATGAGCGGCTCTTTTTTTTGTCCAAGAATTTTTCCTCTTCGATCTTCCATAAAATTTGCCCATCTTCGCAATCAAATATGCTCTCTAGATGAAGTTTAAACGTGTACTCTTAAAACTTAGTGGTGAAGCTCTCATGGGTGAAAAACACTATGGTATTGATAACAAAGTACTTAAGCAATATGCCCTTGAAGTAAAAAAAGTGGTTGATGTCGGTATTGAAATCGCAATAGTTATCGGTGGAGGCAACATCTTTCGAGGTGTTCAGGCCGAAGAAGGTGGCATGGAGAGAACTCAAGGTGATTACATGGGAATGCTCGCTACCATGATCAATGCAATGGCCTTGCAAGCCGCTCTCGAAGCCGAAGGAGTGCATACCCGATTACAAAGTGCCATCGAAATGAAGCAAATTGCTGAACCCTTCATCAGAAGAAAAGCAGTAAGGCACTTGGAGAAAGGAAGAGTAGTCATCTTTGGAGCAGGAACTGGTAATCCATTCTTTACAACTGATTCAGCAGCCTCATTGAGAGCAATTGAAATTGATGCTGACGTTATCTTGAAAGGAACAAGAGTTGACGGCATCTACACCGCTGACCCAGAAAAAGACTCTTCTGCCGTGAAATACGACACAATTACCTTTAATGAAGTATTTGCAAAAGGCTTAAAGGTGATGGACATGACGGCTTTTACTTTGTGTAATGAAAATGAATTGCCAATCATTGTTTTTGATATGAACAAAGACGGGAACCTAATGAAAGTAATGAAAGGAGAAGAGGTTGGAACATTGGTAGATTTCGGATAAATTTGTGAATCATGATGGAAGAAGTAAACATGGCTCTTGAAGAAGCCAAAGAACAAATGGATAATGCTCTGGCTCACCTCAAAACAGAGTTGTTGAAAATTAGAGCAGGGAAAGCAAACCCTTCAATGTTGGACAGCGTAAAAGTAGATTACTACGGAACCATGACGCCGCTCAAACAGGTATCTAATATTTCTACTCCTGATGCTAGAACTCTGCAAGTTCAACCCTGGGAAAAAGCAATGCTTGATCCTATTTCAACAGGGATAATCAATTCTAACCTTGGGCTCAACCCTCAAAGCAACGGTGATGTGATCATGATCAATGTTCCTGCACCTACGGAAGAAAGAAGAAAAGAATTGGCAAAAATGGCCAAGGCTGCTTCTGAACATGCCAAGGTCTCAATTCGAACCGCTCGAAAAGACGCGAATGACTTTATCAAAAGTGCAGAAAAAGACGGTCTTTCCGAAGACATGGCCAAAACTGCCGAAGGAAAAGTGCAAGACATTACCAATGATTATGTGAAAAAAGCAGATGACATTCTAGCGCAAAAAGAAAGAGACATTATGACCATTTGAGTTGGGATAATCGTCTTCAGGAAAGTGAACATTCGAAGCCAAAGAGGTAGGTACATTAAAGCCCTCCTTCTTTGGCTTTTTTGTATCTCTTTAATGGCTCTCTCAGCACATGCCATTGAATTGCAAGAACGCTTGGGAAAACTATTAGAACTCTCCACAAGATGCATTGGAGCTTGTTGATCAGGCCATTAATCTTTTACTGATATTTAAATAAACAACCCAAGTATTTCCCAAATTCAAGCACAGCTGAATTGCGGTTGATTGTTCCAGATAATTTTGAATTGGTCGTTTTCGACTTGAATGTCAAAGAAGTCAAAAGAACACTCTGATCGGATCAGCTCCCTCACTTTATTACCCTCAAGTACCTATCAGTTCATGGTCTCAAATGGCTCCAAACATTTCACCTAAATTTGGGTCAAGCTGAATTGATTCTAGGCTCTCCTAGAAGTAAAATTTTAATTTTAACTCTAAATTCGCCGCCGCTTTGGGTTTCATCATAACTTCAATTCCTCCGCATTCAATCAACATCCTAACGCGCAGTGAGCAGCATCTAAGACCGAAGGGATTCCAACCTCGCCAGAGCATCACTCTCAATGTAATCTGTCAAAGTAGGCTTCGCGATGTAAGGAACTTTAGCCATGGCCTCAGCAACCAAGTCACTCATGGCCAAAAAGCCGATTTCATCTTTCAAAAACTTTGCAACGGCAACTTCATTCGCAGCATTTAACACACAAGGCATGTTTCCGCCCTTGGCCAAAGCGTCAAAGGCCAGTTGCAAGTTGGTGAAGGTTTTAATGTCTGGCGACTCAAAGGTCAACTGTGGATAGTCCATAAAATTGAACCTTGGAAAGTCATTTTTTAATCGAGTAGGGTAAGCCAAAGCATATTGAATAGGCAACTTCATGTCTGGAAGCCCCATTTGAGCTTTCATTGATCCGTCTTGGAATTGAACCAAAGAATGAACAATGGATTGAGGGTGAACCACCACATCAATTTGATCAGGGTTCAGGTTAAAGAGCCACTTTGCCTCAATTACTTCTAGTCCTTTGTTCATCAAACTAGCTGAATCAATGGTGATTTTAGCACCCATTTCCCAATTGGGATGTTTCAAGGCTTGCGCTTTCGTCACTTGCATCAAATCATCTCGGGTTCTTCCTCTGAATGGACCGCCTGATGCTGTCAACACAATCTTTTCTATGGGGTTGTGGAATTCACCCACCAAGCATTGGAATATGGCGGAATGCTCACTGTCAACGGGGTAAATATTCACCCCAAACTCTTTGGCTTTTTTCGTCACCAAATCACCAGCTACAACTAAGGTCTCTTTGTTGGCCAATGCAATGTGCTTGCCACTTTCAATAGCTGCCAATGTTGGCTTCAAGCCGGCATACCCAACCAATGCCGTGAGCACAATGTCGATCTCCTCCATTTGAACAACCTGCTCCAAAGCCTCCGCACCTGCGTAAGTCTTAATGTCAGCATCCCAAAGGGCATCGGCTACCTTCTTGTAGAGGTCTTCGTTGCCAATCACAACTGCATTAGGATTGTATTTCAAGGCCTGCTCAATCAATAAATCAGCATTGTTTTGAGCGGTCAATACCTCTACAACAAAATGTTCAGGCTGTTCAGACATGACCTCAAGGGCCTGCGTGCCTATTGAACCAGTTGAACCAAGAATGGCAATGTGCTTTTTTCTATCTTCCATGGTGGGTCTAAATCAAGTTGAATTTACAAAAAGCCAAGTTCTAATTTGGCTTCTTCACTCATCATGTCTTGGGTCCATGGCGGCTCAAATGTAATGTTCACCTTTGCACCAGAAACACCTTCAATGCCCGCTACTTTTTCTTCTACTTCAGCCGGCATCGACTCTGCCACTGGGCAAGAAGGTGAAGTTAAGGTCATATCGATGTTGATGAACCCTTCATCTGTAGATTTCACCTCGTAGATCAATCCCAATTCGTAGATATCAACAGGGATTTCAGGATCGAAAATGGTTTTTAAAACCTCAATCGATGTGCGCTCTAATGCACGTTTATCAACTTTTTCACTCATATTATTCTTGGCTGGCATAGGCCAATCCGTATATCTTCATTTGTTTCACCATGCTCACCAACCCATTGCTTCTTGTTGGCGACAAGTGATCGTTTAAACCTATTTCTTCCAGAACGTCCATATTTGCTTTCGCGATGGTGTCCCCCGGTAAGTCACTGAGGTACTTAATCATCAAAGCAATTAAGCCTTTGGTGATGATTGCGTCACTGTCTGCTGTGAATACAACGTGATTGTTCTCTTTTTTAGTGGCTTGAAGCCAAACCCTTGATTGACAGCCTTTGATCAACTGGTCATCCTGTTTTGAACCTTCTTCAATCAAAGGAAGTTCCTTCCCAAGCTCAATGAGGTGCTCATATTTCTCCATCCAATCATCGAACATAGAAAACTCTTCTATGATCTCTTCCTTACGTTCTTTGAGTACTTTGTTTGTCATGCCTTACAAAGGTAACAAGCTTGATTTGCTTGGGTTCAATCTTCGCTATTTATCTCAACATATTTAAACCTCTCTGGAGTGCTTTCACAAAGACTTCTACTTCTTCCAAGGTATTATAACAAGCAAAGCTAGCCCTAATTGTACCCGGAATTTTAAAATGATTCATCAATGGTTCTGCGCAATGATGACCAGTTCTTACGGCAACTCCCATTTGGTCCAACAAGGTTCCAAGGTCATAAGGATGAATACCATCAACAAGGAATGATACTACTCCTGCTTTGTTCTCACTGGTTCCAAAAATTCTCAGTCCGTCAATCGCAGTAAGTGACTCGCTGGCTGCTTTCAAAAGCAGGTCTTCTTGTTTGGCGATGTAGTCAAGTCCAACCTTGTTCACAAAATCCAAAGCGCTTCCTAAACCAATACCTCCGGCTATGTTGGGCGTTCCTGCTTCAAATTTGAATGGCAGGTCGTTGTAAGTAGATTTCTCATAACTCACAGAAGAAATCATTTCACCACCACCTCTCCATGGAGGCATTTGGTCCAAAAGATGTTCTTTTCCATACAACACACCAACTCCTGTGGGACCATAAACTTTGTGTCCTGAAAAGGCATAAAAATCAGCATCTAAATCTTGCACGTCTACAGGGCAATGAGGAGTTGCCTGAGCTCCATCTACCAAAACAAGGGCATGGTGTTCATGAGCCATTGAGGTCATGTGCTTTACCGGGTTGATGGTTCCGAGTGCATTACTGATGTGGTTTACAGCAACCAGTTTAACCCCCTTTTGTAAGAGTTCTTTGTAAGCTGTAAGATCCAGGCTTCCATCTTCATGAATAGGAATTACCTCAATGGAAGCACCCTTTTCTTCGGCTAACATTTGCCATGGAACCATGTTCGAGTGGTGCTCTAATGCAGAAATTAGAATTACATCACCTTCGCCAATGTTTGATCTGCCCCAAGTTTGAGCTACCAAATTGATAGCGTCAGTAGTTCCCATGGTAAAGATGACTTCTTGAACGCCTTTTGCGTTGATGTGCTTCTGAACTTTTATACGTGCTCCTTCGTATTGCTCAGTTGCGCGTTGCGAGAGGTAATGAACACCTCTATGAATGTTGGAGTTGGTTTGTGAATAGTAGTCAACCAATGTATTGATTACTTCTTGCGGCTTTTGGGTAGTGGCCGCATTGTCAAAATAAACCAGTGCATTCCCATTCACCTTTTGGTGAAGTATGGGAAATGAACTCCTGATATCTTTTTCGATGCTTGTAAGCATTATAATCTTCTTAAATAGATGATGTACTCTCTATTGTGGTCTTGAGTGTCTACAGGACTTTCAATCCATTCAATCACTTCAAAATTCTCTCGTTCAGCAAACTTGATGGTTCGATCAAGTGTTTTTCTTCGAAACAAATCATTAATGACAACACCGCCACGGGTCAATTGGTTTCTCAGTACCTCAAATTGAGGTTTTACAACAGCAACTACATTCGCTCCGCTTACCAAGCTCTCTTGGAGCAAAGGCCAAATGGTTTTTAAAGGAGAATAGGAAATGTCAACCGTTGCCATGTGCATTTTAGGATCTAGTGGTGGCATGGTTTTGAAGTTGGTATTGTCTCTCAAATCCAATTTTGAATTTAAAATCAACTCCTCAGGCATTTGGTCTTTCCCGGAATCAATTGCAATTACTTTGGCCACCTCTCGCGAAAGCAAAACTTCAGTGAAACCACCACTGCCACTCCCAACGTCCATCACTTCAAGGCCTTTGACCTCAATGTTCCAATGATCAAGGGCCTCAATCAACTTAAGCGCCCCTTTTGAAACCCAGGCGATGGGTTGTTTGAGCAGTTCAATTTTACTTTCTTCTGGAAACTTTTTCCCTGGCTTGGTAACTAGCTTTCCGTTGACTCTAACTCCGCCCTCTTCAATCAGATCGCTGGCAGTTTGCCTGCCCTCAATCAGTCCTTTTTCGGTGAGCAGTTTGTCCAGTCGAATCATTCCTCTGAGCTTCTAACGTAAGTAAGTAGTTCTTCGTGGTAAACGTGTTCAATCACCTCACTCAAGAATGCTTCCACCAACAGTTCACGAGCATTTGTCTCTGAAATTGCTCTGGCCATGAGGTAGAAAATGGCTTCATCATCAAATTGCCCTGTAGTAGAACCGTGCGAGCATTTGACATCGTCAGCATAAATTTCCAATTCTGGTTTGGAATTCATGTTGGCGTCATCGCTCATCAAAATATTGGCATTTTGTTGAAAAGCATTGGTTTTTTGTGCGTCTTCTCGAACAAATACCTTTCCATTGAAAACAGCCGAACTTTTGTCGTACAAAATACCTTTGTAGTGCTCGTTGCTCTCACAATGAGGAACTTTGTGGTCAATCATAGTGTGATTGTCAACGTGCTGATTCCCATATGTCCGGTAAGTTCCGTAAAGGTTTGTTTCACAATTCTCACCGTTCACACGAACGTTGATGTTGTTTCTCACCCAGTCTCCTTGTTTGGTGATTGTAGTGATGGTGAACCTGCTGTTTCTTTCTTGTGCCGCCCAAATGGTGTTCAGGTCAAAAAGCTCGTTCCGATCTTGAATATTGTCCATTCTAATCACGGCATTTTCACCAACAAATACTTCTGTTAGTTCATTCTGGAAAGCGCTTGCACCATCGTCAGATCGATACAAGAAAGCCATGTTAAATTCTGCACTTTCTTCCACCTTGATAAAGTTTCTAGGCTGAATAATCTGCTGCTTTCCGGTGCAAATGTGCTCAATAAGCAGTGATGTATCCACCGCACAGTTTTTA
>Ga0206680_10000677_pt1 | contig 12243 bp, 10 predicted proteins | sample M115012015metaG_FD_160124 | JGI IMG/M metagenome (GOLD analysis project Ga0206680, IMG submission 160124) | Ammonia-oxidizing marine archaeal communities from Monterey Bay, California, United States - M1 150m 12015 | ecosystem: Environmental > Aquatic > Marine > Intertidal zone | place: USA...
TCCTTGCGTGCCTGAAGCATGGAGGAGCAGTTCGTCCCCATCTTGAGTATTGAGCGCTCCGGTAAGTTTTATTGCGGAAGAAGCAAACCCCGGTGCATGAGCGCGCGTTTCTTCGATCACGCGTTGTTGCGTAAGTCGTTGCGCGAGGTCGTTTTGCTCGTATCGAATCAGTCGAGCGCGTATTGCGGGATCAGCGATACGGCCCTCGACAATTCTTGTGTAACGGTGAATTTGTTTGGGCATCGTACTGGCGTCAAAACGACCCCCTTGTGAGCCGGATGTATTGATGCCGGCGTGGGTGGATCGCTCAAACTGCAGTAAACGTTTCCCGACGGTCCAGCCATTGTCAACGCCGCCGACGACGTCGCTAGCATCGGCGATCGCGTCTTCAAACAGTGTCTCGTTAAACGGTGAAGCGCCTGATATTAAACGGATGGGACGTACCTGAACTCCTGCCTGTTGCATGTCAACCAGGATCAAACTGATTCCTCGGTGTTTCGGTTGGTCTGGGGCGGTCCGTGCCAATACAAAGATGTAGTCGGCTTGCATGGCATCCGACGTCCAAATCTTACGACCGTTGAGGATGTAGTGATCTCCACGCCGCGTAGCACGCATTGAAAGACTGGCAAGATCCGAACCAGCACCCGGTTCCGAATAGCCCATTGCCCACCCGCCTTGGCCTCTGGCAATCCCCGGAAGCCAGCGGGCTTTTTGGTCGTCGCTACCTAGTTCCAGCAACGTCGGCCCTATGTAGTTGACACCGCGACCGGTCAGGGGCGGACGTGCATTGATCCGTTTTAATTCGTCGATGAGGATTTTGTATTGTTCAGAGGAAAGCCCCGCTCCACCGTACTCTGCGGGCCATGATGGAACGGTCCAACCGCGATTGGCCATTCGCTCGAGCCATTCTCTGGACGCATCGTTAAGTTTAACTTTGGTGCTACCCCAGGGCACTGGGCCCGGTCCGCGAGCGCCTACCGGACAGTTTATTTCTATCCAGTCACGGGTTTCCTCTCGAAATTCTTCTAGGTTGGCCATGGCGACGTCGGAACGGGTTGCGGTTTAATTTTACCCCCTCGAAGCGCGGTTGCTAGCCAGACACCGCTATTGGCTTATCATGGAGACAGGAGGGACCCACATCATGCCATTACAATTATGTTCGACCGTCCGCAAGGAAGGTCATTTGGAGCTATCGCTTGTCGAAGTCGACATGCCGACGCCGGGCGAGGACGACGTCGTCATCCGCGTCGAAGCGTCGCCCATCAATCCGTCGGACCTCGGTCTACTTTTTGGTATGGCGGATATGAGCACCGCAACATTGTCGGGTACAGGATCTAATAGCCTATTAACCGCCACTATTCCGAAAGCCATGTTACGGCAGGTAGCTGCGCGGATAGACCAGTCGCTGCCGGCGGGCAACGAAGGAGCGGGTGTCGTGGTGAGTGCAGGTTCCTCGCAACGGGCTCAGTCTCTCGTAGGGAAGACAGTGGCAACGCTTGGTGGCGCCATGTACGCCCAATACCGCATGACTCGGGTGGATCAATGTTTGGTGTTGCCAGAAGGAACGACTGCGGTCGAGGGTGCATCGTGCTTCGTTAACCCTCTGACTGTTCTAGGCATGGTCGGTACCATGCATCTTGAAGGGCACACGGCGTTAGTTCACACGGCGGCGGCATCCAATCTCGGGCAGATGCTCGTCAAACTGTGCGTCAACGAAGACGTACCGCTGGTTAACGTGGTTCGAAAACAGGAGCACGTTGAGTTGCTGAAGTCGTTGGGAGCTACCCACGTTTGCAACAGTGGTGAGCCGGATTTTATGGAGAAATTGATCGATGCATTAGCAGATACCGGCGCGACGCTGGGCTTTGACGCCACTGGAGGAGGTCCGTTACCCGGTCAACTGTTGACGGCGATGGAAGTTGCGGCGAATCGTAGCGCTGGCGAGTTCAATCGTTACGGTTCGACGACTCACAAACAGGTGTACATCTACGGAGGTCTCGATCGAAATCCAACGGTGTTGAATCGTAGTTTTGGTATGGCCTGGGGGCTGGGAGGTTGGTTGTTACCCTACTTCTTGCAGCGGGTTGGAGACGAGGAAGCGGAGACGTTACGACAGCGGGTGGCAGCCGAAATAACGAGCACGTTTGCTAGTTCGTATACCGAAATCGTGTCGTTAGAGGAAGCGATATCGCCGGACGCTGTTGCTCGCTACGGGTTGCAGGCTACGGGTGAGAAATTCTTGATCAATCCCAACAAAAATCTCGACGGATAATTGTTCTGTCGAAAAACCAAGCAAGTTCGTAACCGGAGCCCCTCATGAAAATCGCGTTGCCTCGCAGTCCATATAATCGTGTCGATCTATTTGAGGCGGCAGGTTTCGAGGTCGTTGAAGGCTCGATACGAAATGCTGAAGAAATGATCGATTTATTAGGTGACGCCGATGGCGCACAGGTTGGTACGTTGCCCCTGACGTCGCGCGAGGTCCTCGAATCGTGTCCAAAACTCAAGGTTGTGAGTCGTATGGGCGTGGGTGTGGATTCGATAGATCTCGAGGCAGCGACCGAGCTTGGTGTTCTCGCGTGTAACGTTCCCGGCGTGAATACTACTGAAGTAGCGGATCACGCGGTCGCGATGCTTCTTGGCCTCACCCGTCGGCTTGTTGATGCCACTAACACGACGCGTGCAGGTCAATGGAGTGAGAACCGAAAACTCACTGGCGAATATCAGCGATCGGTCCGAAGAATCGCGGGCCACACGGTCGGCATCATTGGTTTCGGTAATATAGGTAGAGCGTTTGCGACTCGCATTCGTGGCTTTGGGCCGGCCTCAATCGTGGCGTACGACCCCTACGTAGCGCAATCCACGGCGGATCTGTATGGCGTTCGTATCGTCGATTTTGGTGAGCTACTAAGTACCGCAGATTTTATTACGATTCACTGTTCGTCGACGGAAGAGACTCGGCACATGATTGATTCGAACGCGCTTGGACAGATGAAATCCACCGCTTTGTTGGTGAACACGTCGAGGGGCCCCGTCGTCAACGGAACCGCGTTGGCGAATGCGCTTAGCGAGGGACAAATCGAAGCGGCAGCGTTGGACGTGACGGAGGTCGAGCCGATCGATGCGCAAGATCCACTGCTTGAGTTGCCAAACATGATGGTGACCCCGCATATCGCTGGGTTTTCTCCGACCTTTCTTGAGGAATGTCCAATCATGCAAGCTGAAAACATCATTCGAGTACTGACGGGTCATCCACCCCATGGACTCGCCAACCCCGAGGTCATCAAAACAATTGCGGTGATGCGATCCACGAATCCTGGGCGCTGGGATGGCGTGCCAGAATTTTCGACCGCGTTGGCGGTATGACCGTGGGAAAGGTTGCGATCATTACTGGGGCCGGCACTGGGATCGGCAAATACACCGCCTTGGCGTTGCTCGACGAAGGCTATTCGGTGGCCTTGGCTGGGCGTCGCGGCGAACTGCTTGAGGCCGTTGTGGATGAGTCCGGTGCAGGAGAAAAAGTCATCGCGGTACCGACCGACGTGGGAGATCCTCAAGCCGTTGAACACCTTTTCGAGAAAACGGGCTCAACGTTTGGACGCCTGGACTTGTTGTTCAATAACGCAGGCTCGGGCGCGCCGGCGATTCCCATCGAGGAGCTCACGCTTGAGCAATGGCAGCGAGTGGTTAGTGTTAATTTGACGGGTGCTTTTTTGTGCACGCAGGCCGCATTTCGAATCATGAAAGCTCAAAGTCCGAAGGGTGGTCGCATCATCAACAACGGCTCGATATCGGCGCACACGCCTCGGCCCAATTCGGCTCCGTACACGTCGACTAAACATGCAATCACCGGGTTAACAAAATCGACGGCGTTGGATGGCCGCGACCACGACATCGTCTGTGGCCAGATCGACATTGGCAACGCGCTCACCGACATGACCTCGCGGATGGGTCAAGGGGTAATGCAGGCTGATGGGACGAGGAAACCTGAACCGACCATGGACGTCGATAGCGTCGTGCGGGCCGTTGTTTACATGGATAGCTTACCGTTAAACGCTAGCGTACAGTCGATTACGGTTCTTGCTTCCAAGATGCCGTTCGTGGGCCGCGGATAGAACCGTCAGACGTTTTTCATTAGACGCTGTTTCTGTCGTTGCCAGTCGCGTTCTTTTTCGGTTGATCGTTTGTCGTGCTGTTTCTTACCTTTTCCGAGTGCCACCTCGCATTTAACACGGGGCCCTTTCCAGTAAAGGGCGGTCGCAATGCAGGTGCTTCCTTTTGCCTGTGTTGCCCGAAAAATTTCCGCGATTTCTTTCGCGTTGAGGAGTAGTTTCCTTGTTCGCTGAGGATCTGGGGTGACATGCGTTGACGCACTCGAAAGCGGACTGATCAGCGAACCGAGCAACCAGGCTTCCCCGTCACGAACCAAAACGTAGCTATCGGAAAGCTGGGCCTGATTGGCACGAATACTTTTAACCTCCCAGCCCTCAAGCACCACGCCAGCTTCAAAAGTTTTTTCTAGGTGGTAATCAAATTTAGCCCGCCGATTGAGGGCGATGGTGTTCGATCCTCCTCCTTTTTCGTGTTTGGCCATGACCAGATTATAGGCGACGTCGTGGAAGGCTATGAAATGGCCGAATGGATTGGTAACTGGCAACGAATCATTGAGCGAGACAGAATGTACCTTTCTCGTTAATAAAGAGATGTGTGTGACGTCAGACGAATCCAAACATGGCATGTGGTCCAGCCGTTGGTTGTTTGTGCTGGCGGCTGCAGGATCCGCAGTTGGGCTGGGCAATATCTGGAAGTTTCCCTACATCGCCGGTGAAAATGGTGGTGGCGTTTTTGTGGTCGCCTATCTTTTCTGTGTGGCTCTTGTCGGTGTTCCGGTCATGACGGCTGAGGTACTCATGGGTCGTCAGGGTCGCCAAAGTCCTATCAACTCCATGCGAGCGTTGGTACAACAGAGCGACGGTTCGAAAGCCTGGTCGCTGATCGGTTGGGCGGGGGTGGCGGCCGGTTTCCTCATTCTTTCGTTTTATTCTGTGATTGCCGGGTGGGGTCTTTACTACATCGGGCAACTCGCTAGCGGCAGTTTCACTGGAGTGGATGGGACGACGGCCACGCAAGCGTTAGAAGCATTACATAGCAATCCCATTCTCATGGCCGTGTTCCACACGATCTTCATAGGTCTCACGGTCTTCATTGTTGCACGAGGGGTCGTAAGTGGCCTCGAGCGTGCGATTCGTTGGCTGATGCCGCTGTTGTTCGTTTTGTTGATCGTGTTGCTGGGTTATGGCATTGCGTCAGGCGGGTTTTCGGAAGGTTTTGATTTTATGTTTGGGTTGAGGTGGGAGGCGTTATCCGTGGACGGTTTGTTGGTGGCCCTCGGTCACGCCTTTTTCACTTTGAGTATTGGAATGGGTGCGATTATGGCGTACGGGGCTTACGTTCCAAGCTCGGTTTCAATAACTCGAACCGTGATCACCATCGCGGCTCTAGACACCGTGGTGGCTTTGATAGCGGGCCTCGCTATTTTTTCGATTGTGTTTGCCAACGGACTGGAACCGGGGAGTGGACCCGGACTCATGTTTGTGACGGTCCCGCTTGCGTTCGGACAGATGCCGCTGGGGGCGCTGTTCGGGGGCATTTTCTTTATCTTGGTGAGCTTCGCAGCGATTACCTCGGCCATCTCATTGACTGAACCCGCCATCGCGTTTCTTGTCGAGGAATACAGCGTGGAACGGTCTCGGGTTGCGGTGAGCATTGGAGCTGCGTGTTGGTTATTGGGCTTGGCATCGGTCTTTTCATTCAACATCTGGTCAGACGTTTACGTGGTCGGAGAAAAAACGGTGTTCGATTCGATCGACTACCTCACTGCGAACATCATGTTACCGCTCGGCGGTTTGTTTATTGCACTTTTTGCCGGCTACGTTCTACCCAAAGCCACCGTCATGTCGCAGTTGGGTATTTCGTCGAAATCCGCCGTGGCGATATGGACGGCCTCGTCGAGAGTAATAGCCCCGCTGGGGGTTCTAATTGTGTTTCTCTACACGATCTGGCCTACCGATTAATCGGGGACCTGCCAGTTGAGGACGGTTGAACGCAGTGTATTGTTGCCGTACAGCGCAACAGCGTTGCGGGCGCTCGTTAACGATGTTGATCGATACAGTGAGTTTGTCCCGGGGTGCAAAAGTTCCTGCGTTATTGAAGCGGGGAGTGATTTCGTGGTCGCTCGCCTCGAGCTTTCGGGAAGAGGAGTTACCGAAAGTTTAGTGACCCGTAATGATCAGAGTGAGAGCGGAATCATTGTCCTTTCTTTGGTGAGTGGTCCCTTCGAAAGTTTCAATGGGCAATGGAGCTTTACAGACCTTGGCGTCGGTTGCCGCGTGGGCCTAGAAGTATCGTTTCGACTAAAAAGTCTAATGATTGATAGTTTGCTAGGGCCATTCTTCGCGAAGATTATCGATGGATTGGTGGATTCTTTTTCCAAGCGTGCTCGTGACGTTTTATCCGACGAAGACTCGAATTAGATCGGACCTGCGTCCTCGAAAAGATCGTCGGAAGGATAGGACGACTAGGTTACGTGCAGTAAAGATTCACCGACACCAAGAATGAAGCTCATTCGGTGCCGGTCGCGCTATCGCCAGATTTTTCTGTGGAGGGCGCCATGTCGCCGCTGAAGTGGGTCAAGAGGTCGTTTTCAAAAAATAGCGACATGCGCGTGGATTCGTTGAATTGACCCGGCACTTCTATCGTAAAGACATAGTCCCAACGATCGGGATCGAAGGTGTTAGTCATCACCGGACGGCCCATAACGTAGGCTACCTGGGCGCGGGTCATACCCGGTTTCAGTTTGTCGATCATCGACTGGTTGAGGATATTGCCCTGCTGGACAGAAACCTTGTGGACGCGCGGCATCGAGATCGAGCAACCGACAATCGCGCAAACGAGCACGAGCCAAGAAAAGCGTTTCAGGAACATATCCACGGACTGTTTCGACGAATTAGCGCGAACGTTAATGCATCAAAGGACAAGGTTAAAGACCGAATCGACTTAGTTTAGTTCAAGTAGATTGACAAGCCGGGACGATCAGTTGTGCGCGTCGGCAAGTAACGTTCTCGCAAAATCTTTTGTCTCGTCGGTAATTTTTCGACCGCCCAACATGCGGGCGAGCTCATCGACCCGCCCGGTGTCCGAAAGTATTTCAATGGAAGTGTCTTGATGTTGCGACTTTTCGACCTTCATATGGGTGTTGGCTAGGGCTGCTACTTGGGGGGCGTGAGTTACACAAACGACCTGGGTATGTGATGCGAGTTTTTTCAGCATCCTGCCTACGACGTCGGCGGTTGTACCGCCAACGCCAATGTCGGCTTCGTCAAGGATCAAGCATGGCAGTTGGGACCGCTGGGCCGCCACTACCTGTATCGCCAAACTGATACGGGCGAGTTCGCCCCCCGAGGCGATGTCCCGGAGCCGGCCGGGTGGGTTTGGGTGATTGGTCGCCACCAAATAGTCGACCGTTTCGAGTCCGGTATCGGATTCCGCGTCGACAAAGTCAAGGGTAAGGCGGACGCCGGGTAGGTTGAGTGTATCGAGGGTACCGCAAACGTCCCGTTGGAACGGGACGGCGTGTTTCCTTCGGGCCAAGGAAAGTATCGACGCGTGTTTACGAAACATTTTTTTGTGCCCGGCCACTTTCTGCGAGAGCGTATTTAACCGCTGCTGATCGCCGGATAGGGTACCGAGTTCGGACTCCAATTCTTTTTGACGAGTCTCCAATTCGTTTGCTTTAACACGGTGTTTGCGCGACACATCATGGATAGCCGTGAGACGCTGTTCTAGATCGGCGAGCCCTTGCTCGTCGATCTCTAGCGTTTCCGAATATACGCGCAATTCGTTTTGAGCTTCGAGCAGCTGGATTTCCGATGAATTAAGGAGTTCGCGGGCAGTTACTAGGGCGTTATGGTCATCGTCAATTTCGTGTAGATCGCGGCTCCATTGACCGGTTTCCGGCAACAGGCGCTCGAGGATGGATTCGTCGATTTTGGAGATCCGTAATCTAATATCTTTGGCCTGTACGAGACGCTTGTAGGAAGCATCAAGCTGCTCCACTTCGCCTTTGCCGAGTCCGAGAGATTTGAGTTCCCCGATTTGGTATTGAAGTAAATCCGAACGTGCCGTGGTTGCTTGGGTGTTTAGCTGAAGCGTTTCCAGTTCCTTCTTAGCGGTATGCCAAAGTGAAAAGGCGTTGCTGACGGTTTCTCGAATCGTATTGTTGACACCGTAATCGTCAAGCCAGGCCAGCTGTGTGTGCCGATCAAGCAAGCGCTGGTGCTGATGCTGACCGTGTATTTCAATTAATGGAGAACATAATTCCGCAAGGACACTCAGATTTACGGGTGAGGTGTTGATGTACGCTTGGGAACGTCCATCCCCTCGTACCACCCTCCGAACGAGGCAATGGTGGGGCGCATTGGCATCGAGGAGATCGAGTTGCGCTAGATACGACTGCGCGATCTCATTATCTTCGATGGAAAATTCTGCACTGACTTCGCAGCGTTCAGCACCTGTGCGAATGACGCGCTTTGTCGCCCGCGCTCCTAAGACCAAACCGAGGGCTCCAAGTAGGATCGATTTGCCCGCGCCGGACTCGCCCGTTAACACCGTCATGCCTGAATCGAAGGTGATCTCTAGGTTTTCGACTAGGACAAAGTTCTGGATGTTGAGTTGCGTCAGCACGTCGCAATCAGCAGTTTCTACTGTGCTAGAGTAGCCGACGTCCTCTTGGATTTACATTAATCTTCGGTAGTCATGACACGTGCAGAAAAACACCAACGATTGAACGATGGAATCCGGGGCACGTTCGCGATTGCGGACCGCGAGCAACACCTTTTTAAACTTCTCGTAGAAGAATATCTGGAGCAAGGCACGCCGGTTGGTTCAAAGACGTTGTCGGAAACGACTGCGATCGCGGTCAGTCCGGCAACTGTACGCAACATCATGTCGGACCTTGAAATGCGCGGACTGGTCCGGTCTCCACACACTTCTGCTGGAAAGGTGCCGACGCACCGAGGGCTTCGTCTGTTTGTCGATAGCCTGATCTCGGTACAGCCACTCGAAGCGGCATCGGTGCAGTACCTACGAGAAGGACTCCATACCCGTATGTCTCCAAACGAACTTGTGGAATCGGCATCGAATATCCTTTCCCAAGTTTCGCACCTCGCCGGCTTGGTCACGATGCCGCGTCCCGAACAGGTCGAACTTAGGCAAGTCGAGTTTCTGCCGCTCTCGGGTAATAGGGTGTTGGCGATCTTGGTGGTAAATGAGCGGGAAGTGCAGAACCGCGTGGTAGATACTGAACGCGAGTATTCGGATGTTGAATTGACTCAGGCCGCGAACTTTATCAATCGTCAGTTTGGTGGCCGTTCGCTGATGTCCATACGTAATGGCGTTCTTGAAAGTATGAGCGATGATAAGCAGAGGGTGGATGAACTCATGCAGACGGCGCTCGATATGGCATCGAAAACATTCGTACGAGAGGACGAACACGATTACGTGGTATCCGGTGAACGCAACTTGATGGGTTTTCTCAGTTCTTCAGAGGAAGTTCAGGGCTTGCTCGATGCCTTCAAAGAGAAGAACGCGATCGTACATTTGCTGGATCGTTGTTTGGAGACAGATGGTGTACAGCTGTTCATCGGAGAGGAGTCTGGTTATCGGCCACTCGATGAATACAGTCTTATAACGGCGCCGTACGAGGTGAACGGCGAGATTGCCGGAGTGCTTGGCGTGATCGGTCCCACCCGGATGTCCTATCAGAAGGTGATTCCGTTGGTCGACCTGACCGCTCGTCTTTTAGGCTCTGCACTGGATTACGGAAGGCATTGATTTTTCGGTCAGTCGACCGCATATGACGTTTTCGATAACGGTGAAAAGACGGGTATGGCAGAAGAAAAAGACTCGGGCGTAGAGTCCGGTGAGGAATCTCCAGTTTTGCAATCCGACGAAAACGCTTCGGGGTCTACGGTAGATCCCAACACGTCGTCCGACGAGGTTAATCCTGGTGCACTCGACGACGAAGCTGCCGTGGATGAATCCGCAGAGACTTCGCCGGAGATGGCGCTCGAGGAGGTTCGGGCACAGTTGGCCGATGCAGAAGATCGAGCCTTAAGAGCCGTGGCGGAGGCCGACAACATCCGGAAACGTGCCGACAAGGCAGTTGAGAACGCGCATAAATATGCACTCGAGAGTTTGACCGAAAAGCTTTTACCCGTGCTCGATAGCTTTGAAAAAGCGGTGGAGACGGTTGCGGATGATGGTCAAGAAAATGACGGGTCAGTTCACGCCACGCTAGAAGGTGTTGAACTTTCATTCAGGCTTTTTACCGATGTACTGCAGAAAGTTGGGATAAAGTCGATTGATCCGACTGGCGAACCGTTTGATCCCGAGTATCACGAAGCGATGAGCATGCTCGAAAACCCAGACGCAGAACCCGGATCCGTCCTGGAAGTCATTCAAAAGGGTTACACACTCAATGACCGGCTTGTTCGTCCGGCCCGTGTGTTGGTGGCGAAAGATATGTCGGAGCCAAAAAAGGCACCTTGAGCCCTTGAAACTTGGGGAATTGGACCAATATTTCAGGTTACTAGGAAGCGTGAGCGTTATGCTGAGAAAGCGACGCCGGTAATAGGTTAAACATGGCAAAAATTATAGGAATTGACCTCGGGACGACAAATTCGTGCGTAGCCGTTGTAGATGGTACCGATGCCCGAGTGATCGAGAATGCCGAAGGGGACCGGACCACGCCGTCTATTGTGGCGTATTCGGATAAGGGTGAAGTGCTCGTTGGACAAAGTGCGAAACGACAGGCCGTGACGAACCCCGACCACACGTTGTTTGCTGTTAAACGGTTGATCGGACGTAAGTTCGACGACGAAGTGGTGCAGCGGGACATCAAGATGGTCCCCTATCAAATTGTCAAAGCAAGCAATGGCGATGCTTGGGTGCAAGCGAAAGACGAACAAATTGCGCCGCCGCAAGTGTCCGCCGAAGTTCTCAAGAAAATGAAAAGGACTGCTGAAGAATTTCTGGGTGATTCGGTCACTGAGGCGGTGATCACCGTGCCGGCATACTTCAATGATTCACAACGACAGGCTACCAAAGACGCCGGCAGGATTGCCGGACTTGAAGTTCGCCGAATCATTAATGAACCAACCGCGGCTGCACTAGCATATGGGATGGACAAACAGCGTGGGGATTCGAAGATCGCAGTATACGATCTTGGCGGCGGGACGTTTGATGTTTCGGTGATAGAGATCGCCGAAATTGACGGTGAACATCAGTTTGAAGTGCTTTCAACGAACGGCGACACGTTTCTGGGCGGCGAAGATTTCGACCTTACGTTGATTGACTATCTGGCCGATGAATTCAAAGAGCAAAATGGGGTAGACCTGCATAGTGATCCGTTAGCTTTACAACGACTAAAAGAAGCGGCGGAGAAAGCCAAGATCGAACTTTCGACCAGTCAGGAATCTGAGGTCAACCTGCCATACATAACGGCGGACAACACCGGTCCGAAACACCTCGTGGTTAAAGTCACAAGGGCTAAATTGGAGGCGTTGGTTGAAAATCTAGTCGAGCGAACCATCGGACCGTGCCGGACGGCGATTGACGATGCGGGTTTAAAGGTTGGAGATATTGATGACGTGATCTTGGTCGGCGGACAGACCCGTATGCCATTGGTCCAAGAAAAAGTCAGTGGATTTTTCGGGCAAGAACCGAGAAAGGACGTGAACCCGGATGAAGCCGTTGCCATGGGAGCGGCAATCCAGGGAGCCGTGCTATCCGGCGACGTTAAAGATGTGCTGTTACTTGATGTGACGCCGTTATCGTTGGGTATCGAAACGCTGGGAGGAGTCATGAGCACGCTCATCGACAAGAACACCACCATTCCCGCGAAGAAGCAGCAGGTCTTCTCGACCGCAGATGACCATCAAACTGCGGTAACGATCCATGTTTTACAAGGCGAAAGGAAACAAGTTGCTCAGAATAAGTCCCTGGGTAGGTTCGACCTTTCGGACATTCCGCCGGCTCCTCGCGGCATACCGCAGATTGAAGTCAGCTTCGATATAGATGCCAACGGCATACTGAATGTTTCGGCCAAAGATACGGCAACGAGTAAAGAGCAATCGATTGTCATCAAGGCGTCGGGGGGCCTCACCGATGAAGAGATCGATGACA
>Ga0206680_10000678_pt1 | contig 12242 bp, 10 predicted proteins | sample M115012015metaG_FD_160124 | JGI IMG/M metagenome (GOLD analysis project Ga0206680, IMG submission 160124) | Ammonia-oxidizing marine archaeal communities from Monterey Bay, California, United States - M1 150m 12015 | ecosystem: Environmental > Aquatic > Marine > Intertidal zone | place: USA...
CTTCTCTTGGCTTTGCGCTTGGCTTTACGCTTGGGCGCTGCCTTCTTCTTGGCTTTACGCTTGGGCGCTGCCTTCTTCTTGGCTTTACGCTTGGCTTTACGCTTGGGCGCTGCCTTCTTCTTGGCTTTACGCTTAGGCGCTGCCTTCTTCTTCTTGGCTTTACGCTTAGGCGCTGCCTTCTTCTTGGCTGCCTTCTTCTTGGCTTTACGCTTAGGCGCTGCCTTCTTCTTCTTGGCTGCCTTCCTCTTCACGGCTTTCCGCTTGGGTGCTGCCTTCTTCTTGGCTTTACGCTTGGGCGCTGCCTTCTTCTTGGCTTTACGCTTAGGCGCTGCCTTCTTCTTGGCTGCCTTCCTCTTCACGGCTTTCCGCTTGGGTGCTGCCTTCTTCTTGGCTTTTTTCTTAGCTTTCCTTTTTGCGGCCATTGTTCCTTGTCACCTCCTTATTTTTGTATCTCTTCCACAACAAAATGTGGACCCAATACTGTTTAAGAAGCGCTCTTTAAGAAGAGTCAACTTCTTGGGACAGTTACTTTAGGGTCATTTTTTTTTTTAGCAATAGAAAAAAACAAAAAAAAGAACTTTTTTTTTAGGGGGATTCTGGCTCAAAAAACAGTCCCCTGCACCTGCTTTCCTTTTATCGCCTTGGCCAGTCGAGATGACGGTGAAGGAAGTCGTAGGTTCCCCTGCCATTGATGGTGTGCGGTCCATCAAACCACTCGATCTCACATCGACCCGGCAACTTCAGTTTCCCCTGGTAGAGGAAACGCACTTTTGCAAATTCCCAGCCAACCGTTTCATCGGACGCAACTCCGTCATGGTGACCGCGCTCGACCATGAACGGTCGCGGTGCAATGAGCCCGGCCATCTCCGCATAGTTGAAGGTGCTGCCCAGATCCCACTCAAAAATCTCGTACTCCCCGGTGTTCACATAACTGTGCGGATTGCGCGTTGAGGCGTTCTTGCCCACCCACTCGTTGAAGTCCGCCGAACAGATCGAGAGGCAGTAGTCGGTCACCACCGGTGGCACGCGCATCGCGGTTTTTCCGCCGTAACTAAGCCCGTAGAATGCAATTCTTTTTTTATCAACATAAGGGAGTGTTTTGAGCCAGTCCACAATTTGCTGATGCTGTGGGATTATCACTGAAAACAGGGATTTTTTGAGCGGATTGGCCTTCCGCTGGAGACTTCGAAAACGGTCGGTAAAAATGTACAGGTTTTGGGGTGAAAACGTGATGAACCCACGCTCTGCCAGCTTGGCCGCGAAGTCGTGATAGGCATAATGATCCCCTTGGATGATATTCTGCGGGCGGCCCTCCAGACCGTGCTGACAGACAACAACCGGGCGTTGCTCGTTCGGCTTCAAGTCACGCGGTAAAAGCAAAATCCCATACGCAATGACATCCGGAAAAATATCGAGCGCGACCTCGTGCCCCACCCACTTTTTCGACTCGTAACTTTTTCGGCTGCGCGCGTTGAACGGCAGCATCTCGTTGTCGAACCGGCCTATCACATCCTCATAAAATTGCCTGCGATACTTTTCGTTGCTCGCCTCGAATTTGGCAAGCGACGAGGTGTCCGGCTTGTAGAATTGTCTACGGACATACGGGCTCTCGCGCAGCACCCATTGCGTGTGCCGATCCAGTTTGTGCACCTGTTCAGCATGGCGCTTGGCTGCGCTGAAGCCGTTTCGCCGGTCCACAATCTTCGAGTCGCCCGCTTCGCCAAGCGCGGCTCCCGGCTTGAGTGAGCCCAGAAAATGGCCAAGCGCCCGGCCAGCGAGCGGCTCATCGGCGGCGACCAATCGGATGCCTGGATTCGGCTTCAAGCTGTCGGTCAGTTTCTGTGCGCGGGCCACTTCGGTCCGCACCGAGTCGAACGCTGGTGTCACCACTCGTGCCGGTGCGCCGCGCCCGCCGGGAATGGTTGCCTCCGGACCTCGCGCGGCATCAATGATTAATGCACGCGGCGCGATCAATGACGCCAACTCGGCGTCGCCGAACTGCTCGAGTAGACCGAACACGTTGCGATCGATCGGTTCCTGCCAGATGTCTTCTCGCGAGTCGAAGTATCCGCTCACGCAGGCGGCATCGATCCGTGTATCAACCGCCGCAGCGTAAAGTGCAATCAAACCACCCTCTCCCCAGCCAATGACACCAATCGGCGTGTCCGGTGAACGCCTTGAGTACCAATCGACTACGGCCAATGACTGCTGCACCTCGTAGCCGATGAGGTGCCGCCCCATTTCAAATGCGGATCGATACAGATACTCGCGGTTTGAGAGCTTCGACATTTTCTCGGCTCGATCGATCAGCAGCGGCACGACCACCCGGCAGCCGCTCTCGGCCAGACGCCGGGCATACTGCAATCCGGGCGGCAGACCCTCGGCCAGGCCAGCGATTTGTTCGGGTAACTGGTTGCAGTCGGGTAAAGCGACGACGTTGGCCACGGCCTCGCGGCCTCGCGGTTCCAACAGCAAGCCGGTGCCGGTCACGTCTCCAAACGCCGGCCAGCTGACTGAGCGCACGATGATGCGATCCGTCTGCCCGACGAGCGACGACTCAGCCGTAGTGCTCCCGAGCGTCAACCCATCAAACGCAACGCGCTGATCTCTCAGTCCGATGATACGGGCCAATCGCTGGCGGTTCGGCTCAACGGACTTTGCATAGGCCGCATGAGAGGTGAAGTCACGTTGCCAATGTTGCTCGCGACGGGCGATGGAGGCTGAGAGTTGGCGCAACAAAAACCGGTCGACACCTGCGACGAGGTGCGAGGCGATGTCGCCCTCGATGGTCAGCGGCTTGGTTCCGAGCGCCGGCTGTGCTTGAGCGGCTTGAAACGAAAGGAGTCCCATAAAAATAAGGACGGCAGTTTTTGGGTGAGAAGTTTTCATTGGCTCTAGTGCTTGGCCAAGTTTAGGCTGAAGGGCCAAGCGCTCAAGCCAATAAAAACAGCATGATGATATTGACGTACAGGGCTGCCAGCAGATCGTCAATCGTGACGCCCCAGCCACCGGGCAATGCCTGACTTGCTCCGATCGGCCACGGCTTAGCAATGTCGAACAATCGAAATAGCAATACGATGACCACCGATAGGTACCAGGTTTTTTCACTGAAGAAATAGGTCCACTCCGGCATTGAGCCGTTGGCGAAATACAGCGACGACACCCAGCCTGCGAAACAGAGCGGCACCGCCACGATCTCATCGATGACCACCGAGCCGGGGTCGCACAGCTCAAGGATCGTCTCCGCGCGGCCGCAAAACCAAACAGACGCCACACTGAGCACCAAAAGCGAACTGACGAATAACGCGAAGCTGCCCGGCAACAGGAGCAGGATGAACAGCGGCAAACCGAGCAACGTACCGACCGTGCCCGGCGCAACCGGTGAACGGCCGGTTCCCAGCCCCTGCGCGATGAGAAGAATGAGCCTGTCCACGGGTCAGCAGTCCTTGAGGTAAACCTCGCGGTTATTCCAGAGGTACAGGAACCCGGAGAGGGCCGTCAGCACCACGGCCACCCACTTGGAAATCTCCGCCACCCACCAGGCCCATGCGTGGCCGGCGATCTCATAGGCAAACAGCTGGCCAACGATTCGCCAGTCCGCGTGGCTGTTCGTGACCAGCAGTGCGATGATCGCCGTGATCTGCGAGATGGTCTTGTTTTTACCCTGGCGTTCCGCTGCCAGGACGAGGTTTTTACTGGCAGCCAACAGCCGCAGCCCGGTGATGGCCAACTCACGAGCCACGACCAAGATGACCATCCACGCCGGCATCCAGCCCAGTTCGATGAAGGCGATGAACGCCGAGCAAATCAGCACCTTGTCGGCCAGCGGATCCATCAGCTTGCCGAAGGCGGTGATCAGGTTACGGCGGCGGGCGATGATGCCATCGAAGAGATCGGTCAGGCTTGCGGCGACAAAAAACACCAGCGCCACCGTGAAGTGAAACGGGAAGTCCATGAACAGCGCCAACAAAAAAAATACGGTCAATGCAAACCGGCTGACGGTGAGTTTGTTAGGGAGGTTCATTGCGTCTCGCTTGGCCAAGCTGGGCTAAGCCGGCTCGGCGATCAAATCGTAATCGGTGTGGCCGGTGATTCGCACGTCGGCGAACTGGCCAAGCGGCAAGTCGCCGCGCACCAGCACCCGGCCGTCGATGTCCGGCGCGTCGGCCTCACCACGGGCGATGAGATACGGGCCAATGTCGACCACGCCGTTGCCCTCTCCCGAGCGGATATGGCCGTGCTCCCACGAACTCATCTTCGCCTGCCGGAGTTCCTCGGCGTCGGCCTGCTTCTCGACGAGCACCCGCTTGGCTTGGCCAACCTGCGCCGCCGCAATCTCGCGGCTGATTTCGAGTTGCGTCGCCATTGCGCGCTCGCGACGGCTCTCCTTTTGATTGTCAGTCAACTGGCTCGCCATCGCGCCGGCCTTGGTGCCGTCCTCCTTCGAGTAGGTGAAAACGCCTAATCGCTCGAAGCGCACGTCGCGCATGAAGCCAAGCAGCGACTCGAAATATTCCTCCGTCTCGCCGGGAAAACCGACGATGAACGTCGTCCGCAAAGCGATGCCCGGAATGCCTTCGCGGATGCGCCCTATCAGGTCCCGGATGTATTGCCCGCTGGTTTCGCGCCGCATGCGCTCAAGCATTGCATCGTGAATATGCTGCAGCGGCATGTCGACGTACTTGGCCACTTTGTCGCACTCGGCAATAGCAGAGATGATCTCGTCCGTCCAGTGCGCCGGATGGGTGTAGAGGACGCGAATCCAGAATTCGTCGTCGATCCCGTTTAGTTCGCGAATCAAGCTCGCCAGCGTCGAGGCGTCCGCCGGCAATTCACTCGCCGCTGCGTTGAACCGCTCCGGCGACGAAATATTCGCCCGATGGCCGGGCCGCAGATCGAGCCCGTAATAGGTCGAGTCCTGCGAAATCAGGTTCAGCTCCTTCACCCCGTCGGAGACGAGTTGCCGCGCTTCCTGCACGATGTCCGCCTGGCTGCGGCTGCGATGCGAGCCGCGCATTCGCGGGATGATGCAAAAGCTGCACGGATGATTGCACCCCTCGGCAATCTTTACGTACGCAAAATGATCCGGCGTCAGGCGCAATCGGGGCGTATCGAACGCCGGGATGTAATCCGGCCGCGAGTGGATGTCGATCAACGGCTCGCCCGGCGGCTCAGCGGTGGTTTCGGTCTCATTGCCGTTTGATTTTTCCGTCGCTTGGCCAAGCCGCGATCCGCGATTGCCGACCGCCTGCCGCACAATATCTCCAACCTGCTCGACCTGGTCGATGCCCATGAATGCATCCACCTCCGGCATCAGCTTGGGCAGCTCCTTCCGATAACGCTGTGACAGACAGCCGGAGACGATCAGCGCCTGGACGCTGTTGGCGTGCTCCCGAAACTCCGCCGACTCGAGGATTGTATCGACGCTCTCCTCCTGCGCAGCGTCGATGAACGAACAGGTGTTGATGATAAGGGCATCGGCGTCGGCGTTTTCGTTGGTGATCTCGAAGCCCTCCTTCAGCAGTGAGCCTATCATCACCTCGGCATCGACGAGATTCTTGGCGCACCCCAGCGAGATCATCCCCACCTTCAGCGGCGGTTGTTGTTCGGTTTCACGACTCACGCGGCACACAAGCTAAGGTCAACCCACAGCCAACTCAACCCTGCTCGCCGCTGGGCGCGAGGCAGTCGCGAAAAAATCCGATCAGTTGCTCGTAGGCGACGGCCTGATCGGTGCATCCCCGGATGTACTCCCGGATGTCGCCGTCGAGCCGGTTGCCATCCGCAAACCACTTCACGTGCGCGGTGAACTCATCGACCGACTTGGCCAAGCGGCCGTTGCGGCCGTCCTTGATGATTTCGTTGTAGCCGGAGATGTCGAACGCCACCACCGGCACGCCGAGGCTGTTGGCCTCGCGCGGCGTGTAGGCGTACGTCTCGCCCCACTGGCTGGTGCTGATGAACAGGTCCGCGCCCGCGTACGCCGCCGGCATGGCCAGGCGATCGATGTGGCCGTTCGCGTGGACGTTTTCGTGCCGCCGCGCTGCCTCCGAAACCAAGCCGCTTAACTCGCCCTCGCCGCAGATGTGCCACTCGACCTTGGCTGCGTGCGATTGGTTCACTCGGTCGATGACCTCGAGCAGTTGCGCGACACCCTTCTGCCCGGTCAACCGGCCGGCCCAAAGGATGTTAAACTTTGCGGCGTTCACCGTGAACGGCGGCTTGGTTCGTCCGGCCTGTTCAGCATAGCCGACGGCGTCGAACGGGTTTGGAATTTGGACTACTGGATGCTCCGGGAACTGCCGCTCGATCACCCCGGTGTCGCCACGCGAGATGGTGTGGAACCCCGCGACGCCCCTGGCCAGACGCGTGTACAGCGGCGAGGCGTAAAGCAGATTGTGTAGTCGGCTGTGAAGCGTGCTCGCGCCGATGTAACGATGAGGACAGTGGCAACCAAACACCACCGGCGGCACGTTGCGGTAGCCGACGCGCACGCGAAACAAGAACGCCTCGGTGATCTCGTTACGGCTGTAGACTAGGTCATATTGGCCAAGCGCCTCGCGCAGTTCGGCAAACGTGGCGCACTGCACGTATCGCGCTTGGCCAAGCCGCTGCTCGATCGCCTCGCGCGGTTCGCGAAAGATGGTGGCACGGTCGAATCGGCGAAAAAAATAGAGCGAGTGCAGCCGCCCGTAGCGGAGGTTGAACGCCTCGTCCATCGTCACGCAGTCGGCCTGCACACCGGGTAGTGACGCGAGATGCGCCGCGGTCTGGATGCTGAAATGCTCCATTCCGCCCGCCGTCTCGAGCTGCACAGTGTTGAAAATCGCGATCCGCATTAACGTTTGGCTGCTCCCACGCGCCCAGCGTCCACAGCCGACCCGCCGGTGGCAACCGCATTTTTCCGAATTGCCCCGCGCGGCTGGTTCTCGTTTCATTGGGGCCGCGTGAAAATTGTCATCCTAGACGCTTACACCGCCAACCCCGGCGACCTCGACTGGGACGAGCTCGCCTCGCTTGGCCAACTGCAAACATACGACCGCACTCCCGCCGATATCGTGATCAAGCGCGCCGTCGATGCCGAAATCGTGCTCACGAATAAAACCGTCCTGAGTGCCGAGACGATCGGGCGCCTGGCCAAGCTGCGTTACATCGGCGTTCTGGCCACCGGCTACAACGTCGTCGATCTCGCCGCCGCCGGGGCGCGCGGAGTGCCGGTCACGAATATCCCGGCCTACTCGACGCCGGCCGTGGCGCAGATGGTTTTTGCACATGTGCTGCACCTAACGCAGCATGTCGCGTCGCACGCGGAAAATGTCCGCAACGGCGACTGGGCGAGTTGCCCGGACTTTTGTTTTTGGAACAAACCACTTACCGAGTTGAGCGGCCGCACGTTTGGCGTGATTGGCTTTGGCCAAATCGGCCGCGAGGCCGCTGCCATCGGCCGCGCGTTTGGCATGCGCGTGATCGCGTACAACCACCGGCCGCCGCGCGACATGCCTAACGGCATCGAGATGGTCGGGCTTGATGAACTGTTCGCTGAGAGCGACGTGCTTAGCCTGCATTGTCCGCTCACCGACGAAAACCATCACCTCGTCAATTCCGTACGCCTGGCGCAGATGAAGCCCAGAGCATTGCTCATCAACACCGCGCGCGGCCCGCTCGTCGATACCGTCGCCCTGGCCAGGGCGCTGCACGAAGGCGAGATCGCCGGCGCCGGTTTGGATGTGATGGAAACCGAGCCACCCCCCCCCGATCACCCTCTCTACGCCGCACCGAACTGCCACATCACGCCGCACATCGGCTGGGCCACCCAAGCCGCCCGCCGCCGGTTGATCGGCATTGCCGTGGAAAACGTGAAGGCATTCCTCCACGGCCACCCGCAAAACGTCGTCAACGCCGACCATTTAACTTAACCAAGCGAGGCTTCGGCGATCCAGAGAAGGGTGCCGTTGGGGGTGCGATCGTAAAAGGGCAGCAGGTCGACCGCGGCGAGGTGGATGCAGCCGCGTGATGCCGGTTGGCCAAGCGTTGACTCGTCGCCGACGCCGTGGATGTATACATACCGCGCATGCGTATCGACGTTGCCGCCCTGATTGAAGCCCGGCTCCAAGCCTTCAAGCCATAGAATCCGGTGCGCGATCGCGGCGTCCGGCTGTTCGGCGACGGTGCCGACCACTTCGCGGCTCTCAAACACCGCGCCAGCAGGCAGGCCGTCACCAAACTTCTCGGCGATGCGATGTAGGCCAAGCGGCGTTTTGTTCGTGTCCTCCGCCTGGCCGACACCGTAGCGCGAGGTGGAAATGATCAGGCGCTGATCCTCGACAAATTCCCATCCGTCTGCCTGCCGGTACTCGGTCATCCGCTGATCCGCTACGCTGGCCCAAAGCAGCGTCGGCGTCGGCTCGACACCGTGCCGCTCGCATGCCTCCCGAACCGGCTGAAGCGTGCTGGCACTCATTCCAGCGGCTTGAGCAGCACTTTTGATTTGCGGCCGCTTTCGTCCGCCGCCACGCGGCGCGCCTCCGGCAGGTCGTCGAGTGTACCCTCGGTGAAGCCAGCCTTAGACTGAAACCACTTGAATGTCTGTGTCGAGAGCACGAACAGCTTGGCCAAGCCATGGTCGCGGCCCAGTTTCTCGGCATACTCAACAAGCTTGCGGCCGATGCCCTGGTTTTCGTGCGCAGCACTGACGCACACCGAGCCCAGCTCAGCGACATTGGCCTCCGTAAAAACAGTCAGCGAAAAACAGCCGACCGTGTTGCCATCGATCTCGAACAGATGATACTCGCCGATGTTGGCCTCGAGATCAGCCAGGCTGCGGTCCATCAGTTCCTTCGACTCAATGGCGTTCTTTGTCAGCGAAAGAATGCTGCCCAGATCGGATTCTTTCGCCAGGCGAATCTGCCGGTATTCGTTGGCATAGACCAACGTGCCGATGCCGGTGTTGGAGAACACCTCGGCGAGCAGACCCTCGTGCACGCTGCCGTTGATCAAATGCACACGTGGAATGCCGGCCTGGCACGCGGCGGCGGAGTTGCACGCCTTGGCCAATTGCTCCGGCTCAAGGCTGTTCGGTTCGTGCTCAAGGATTTGATCGAGTTCGCCGTTGGGTATCTGCCGGATGACTTCGCCGTTGCGAATCAATCCGTCGCGGGTGGTGACATAAATCAACTTGGTCGCCCGCAGCCGCACGGCCACCTCGCGGGCGAGATCATCGGAGTTGATGCGGTAAGTGTTGCCCTCGCCGTCGAAGCCAAGTGGCGGGATCACCGGAATGCTTCCCTGCGCCAAAAGGCTCTCCAGGTGGCCGAGGTCAATCCGCTCGACCTTGCCGGCAAACTGGTGGTCGGTGCTGTCTATGATGCCGCGCGGGTGCGCCGTCACAGCGTTGGTCGACACGCCACGCAGGCCGTTGGCGGCGAAGCCCTCGAGAATCTCGTGGGTCAGCCGGTTGGCCGCCGTGAGCGCCAACTCCAGCGTGGGGGAGTCCACCGGCTCGGTGCCGTCAAGGTCGGACGGCTCGATACCGCGCTCCAGCGCCATCGACGCGATCTGGCTGGCAGCGCCGTGCACCAACGCCACGCGGATGTTGAGCGAGCGCAGCACAGCGAAATCGAGGAGCAGATTCGGGAAATTCTCGTCACTGACGATCGCGCCATCGACGCTGACGACAAAAATCCTGTCCCGAAACTTCGGTATATACTGTAGAATTCCCCTGAGATCGGTCGGCTTCACGTTGCTCCTCTGGCACTTGGCTAAGCAGCCAGCGCCTGCGACAGATAAGAAAAGCGATTCCCTGCCGGTTCAACCTATTTCTGCTGCACCACCAGCGCCGCCACCTCAGCTGGCTTGGCCTCCGGCTTGAACGGGAGGACTTTTGAGAAGATTAGCGTCTGCACCAAGCCCAGCACCGCGATCGCCATCAGTAACACGCTCCAGGTCTTAAGCGTCTCCTTCTCGGTGAAGCCGCTCAGCCGCTGCACCACCCAAAAGCCACTATCATTCATCCACGACAATGTAATGGAGCCGAAACCAATCGCGAGGAAGATGTAGAACTTATGGTATGGCAAGGCAGCACCATCTCCGATTATGGCACTCATCAACCCCACGCCAGTGATCATCGCCACTGTCGCCGAACCCTGTGCAATCCGTATAATCGCAGTCGCCCCCCAAGCCAGTAGGATATAGGAAATACCGTAGCTTTTTGCCAAGGCCTCAATTGTTTCGCCAATACCGGCCAGACGGATCATGCCGCCAAATGCACCGCCCGCGCCAGTGATCAGGATAATGACCCCAGCGGTTTGCAGCGGATCTTCAAGCGCCTTGGCCAAGGTGCTCATTAACCCACCTTCCATCGGACGGCTCTCTCGAATCATCTGCGCGGCCAGGGTGTAGATCGCCAGCAGCGCAGCGAGCAGCATCGAGATATTCGGCGAGCCAAAAAACTCGAGATACCGAAACCAAGCCGCGCCACTCACCGTGTCCTTGGCAACCAGATTCAAAATCGAGACTAGCGAAATCAACACCACCGGCAGTGCGATCGGCAAAGCCGACAGGAACAGGTTAGGGAGCTCGGAATCTTTTTTATCCACAATCGTCCGAAGCTCACTCGTCGATGCCCCGGCCGCCTCCCGCATTGGAATATTGAACTTAGCGTCGAACCGCTTGGCCAAAAACAGCACCAGCCATGCTGGCAACAGGCTCGCGGCCAAGCCGGCCATCATCGCAACACCCAAATCCAGCTGTAGACCATCGGCGATCATCAATGGCCCCGGCGTCGGCGGTACCATTGAGTGCGTGATCGCACCCGCACCCGCCATCGCGATCACGTAAAGCGTATAGCTTTTGCCCGTGCGCAAACTGAGTGCCCGCGCCAGCGGGATCAGCAGAAAAAAAACAGTGTCGAAAAAAACAGGAATCGACAGGAGAAACCCGCTCATCAATAGCACTAAGCCGGCCCTCTTTTCCCCGAAAATTCCAAGCAACCAACGCACCACACGATCCGCCGCTCCACTGCCAAGCATGCAGGTTCCAATGATCGCCGCCAGAGCTACAACAAAACCGATACCGGCGGCTGTATTACCAAATCCTAGCAACGACCAATTCACCGCCAACAACATGTCATTGCTGGTGTCATCGGGGGTCTCGCCCAATGCCACCCGGTCCTTAAACAGGCCTATATTCTCTGTGGTCATACCCGGCAGATCTCCGGTCAACAAACCGGTCAACACCGCAGCGAAGATCAGCGCCAAAAACGGATGCAACTTCAGTTTGATGATCGAGATGACAATGAAGGAAACACTGATCGCCAGGACGCCCAACGGCCAGTAGGAGACAGAGTCAGCGGCTTGAGCCAGGATTGAGTGGGTCATGATTTGAAAACGGCTGTAGTTCGGATGCGGGTAGTCCCGCAAAAAAACACCCCCCGGTCAAGCCTCCACCCGCTTGGCCAAGCGAGAAAAGATTGGTATTTGGCGGCTATCGGTGATCAACTATCGTCTTCCGTTTATCGGGCCTATGAAACTAATCATCACAACTATCACAGCCGTTCTGTTGATGGGGTGTGGGGAGTCGCAACAAAAGACTACTCTTAGCCCCACTGAAGTGAAACTGGTTGAACCTATTGCTGAAACCGCAAAACCAGAACCGCCTGTAGCTACGGCCACACCGGCGGAAGCACAACCCTCTAAGCCGGTTGCCGAAGTGCCAGCGCAGCAACCATCTCTTACAGCAGAATCAAAACCCACAGAACAAGCTGCCAAAGATACAAAACAGGAATCGCTGACGGTAAAACCAGCCAACCCAGCAGCGGACAGTGCGCTGCTTGATGCTGCAATGAAAGGGAACATTGAATCCATCAAACAGCATCTTGATGCCGGTGCGAATGTAAGCGCGAAGGATGTGAATGACTGGACTCCTTTGTATAACGCGGGAAAAAAAGAAATCGCCGAACTACTCATCTCCAGAGGTGCGGATGTAAATGCGACTGATAAGAGTGGCTGGACTCCCCTGCATGCGGCTGTCATGGGGGGTAAGGAAACCGTCGAACTTCTTATCGACAACGGCGCGAATGTGAATGCAAAAGTTGAGTCTGGTTCCTACAAGGGAATGACACCGCTGGATTTGGCCTCCAAGGCCGAAATCGCCGACCTGATCCGCAAACACGGCGGCAAAAGCGGGAATTAGAATTGAAAGCTGCTGGCGACTAAGCCTTCCTATAGCCATCGAACGCGGCCAAC